>Ga0068852_100000043_pt1 | contig 89867 bp, 78 predicted proteins | sample KBSCornC22_FD_66594 | JGI IMG/M metagenome (GOLD analysis project Ga0068852, IMG submission 66594) | Corn rhizosphere microbial communities from Kellogg Biological Station, Michigan, USA - KBS Corn C2-2 | ecosystem: Host-associated > Plants > Roots > Rhizosphere > Soil ... | reverse complement strand
CGGCCGCGACCGCTACCGTCTCGTCGACCACGGCCGCGGCGATGCGGCGGCCGGCTGGGTTATCGAGGCCCGCATTCGGTACGCCGCAGATCATGCCGGCGGCATTCAGCGCCGCATTGAACGCCAGCTTCTGCCAGACCGCTTTGACGATTCCGGCGGGGCGCTGGACCTCGAAACCCGCGTGATCCAGGAGCGTCCCGACGCGCTCCACCAGTTCCGCGCCGGCCCCTGCAAAGGCGCCGAGCTGCAGGCTGGCGAAGCCGTGCGTCTCGACCGAGCGCGGCCCGGTCGAGTCGGCCGGGATGAGCGCGGTGCCCATCAGCACCCGATCCGCGCCGAAGGTGGCGGCAAGCAACTCCGCATTGCCGATGCCGTTCTGCAGCGTCAGTACCAAGGGCCGGCCCTCGCGCAGATGCGCGACCGAGGTGATCGCAGCCGCGCTATGCATCCCCTTGGTGAAGAGCAGCAGCAGATCGACCGAGCCCTGGACATCGCGCGCCAGTGCGGCGTGCACGCTTATTGTCCGCGTGCCGGCATCGTCGGTGAGCTCGATGCCTTCGCGGCGGATCGTCTCGAGCCGGTCGGGATCGACATCGATCACGGTGACGCGCGCGCCAGCCTCGGCCATTCGCGCCGCGAACAGACAACCCATCGCGCCAGCGCCGATGACCGCGACCGACATGTTCGCCATTGCTCGATCGTCGCGCATCAAGGGACGACGATGTCGACCAAGGTCGGCCCGGCTTCCCCGAAGGACCAGGCCAGCGCCGCGTCGAGTTCGGCTGGCGTTTCGGCGCGGCGTGCCGCAAGACCATGCCCGCGGGCGATCGCGCAAAAGTCGATGCCGGACAGATCGGTCCCTTCCACCCGCTCCAGCCCGAAATGGCGCCCAAACTGTTCGAGCGCCTGGTAGCGGCGATTGTTGATGATCAGCACGCTCAGCGGCAGCGCCGCGCGGGCGGCGCTGAACAGCGCCTGGATCGAATACATGGCTGATCCGTCGCCCAGCAGCGCGATCACGCGTTCGCCGGGTCGCGCCAAAGCGACACCCACGGAGGCGGGCAGCGCATAGCCGAGCCCGCCGCTTGCGGTGGTGAAAAAGCTGTCGGGTTCGACCATCGGCAGACATTCCTGCATCGCGCTCCGGCTCGACGGCGCTTCCTCGACAATGATCGAGCTCGCCGGCCGCAAGGCCGCGATCCGCGCCATGGCCAGCCGGTCGCTCATCTCGGTCGGGGGCACGGCGGATCGGTCGCGCGGGGCCGGCATGGCGCGCTGGGACTCGCCTGTCGTCTGGGCGAGATAGGTCAAAGCCATGCGGCTGTCGGCGAGGATTGCATTGGCCGACGGTGCCCAGCTGAGCAAAGTGGGATTATCGTCGATGATCCACGATACCGTGTCCGCGGGAAGATGAGGACCCGACGCCTCGGTATGATAAAGGTTCAGCGGGCCGCCAACGACAATCACCAGGTCATGGCGGGTGAGTCGCGACACGATCTCGCCCCGGCTCGGCTTGAGGAAGCCCTGGAACAAGGGGTGCGTCTCGGGGAAGACGTTGCGCGAGGCGAAGGGCGCGGCATAGACACAGGCACGCTGCGCCTCGGCGAGCGCGATCGCTGCCTCCCAGCCCCGGTCGCGCGCAACGCCCGCGCCCAGCACCAGAGCGGGACTCTGCGCCGCGCGAAGCTGCTTCGCCAGCTGATCGAGTGCGGCGCGGTCGCCCGGATTGTGCGTGGCGAGCATGCGCGGTTGCACCGGCTCGCCCGGCTGATCCCAATCGTCGACCGGCACCGAGACGAAGCAGGGTCCGAACGGCGGCGTCATCGCGATATGGTAAGCGCGCGCGATCGCGCGGGGCACGTCCGCGGCGCGGGCCGGCTCGCAAGCCCACTTGACGAAGGGGCGGGGGAATTCGGTCGGCCGCTCGGCATAGAGGAAGGGCTCGAACGGCAGGATTGATCGCGCCTGCTGGCCGGCGGTCACCACCAAAGGCGCCTGATTCTTGAACGCGGTGAACAGATTGCCCAGCGCATGGCCGACTCCCGCCGAGCTGTGGAGATTGACCAAGGCCGCATTGCGCGTCGCCTGCGCATAGCCGTCGGCCATGCCCAGCACGGTGGCTTCCTGCAGGCCCAGCACATAATCGAAGTCGGCGGGGAAATCCCGGAACATGGGCAATTCGGTCGAGCCGGGATTGCCGAAGATGCGGGTCATGCCGAGGTCGCGCAGAAGCGCGATGGTGATGTCGCGAACGCTGTCCATGGCGCGCAGCTTTAGTTGATTTATCAATAAATACTAGGCAATCTGCGCCAAACGGTTCCGATCGCGCCGCGCTGCGTGAGCGAGTGCAGGAGAGAGGATGAAATGAGCCATTTTCCGGACACGCCCGCCTTCACCGGTTTCAACACGCCGTCGCGAATCGAAGGCGATGCGTTCGACCTCGCGGTCGAAGGCACGATCCCGCCCGAGATCCGGGGCGCTTTCTATCGCGTGCAGCCCGATCCCCAATTCCCGCCACTGCTCGGCAATGACATTCCGTTCAACGGCGACGGCATGATCACAATGTTCGGCTTCGACAATGGCCGGGTCCATTTCCGCCAGCGCTGGGCGCGGACCGACAAATGGAAGCTCGAACATGCCGCCGGCCGATCCCTGTTCGGCGCCTATCGTAACCCGCTGACCGACGATCCCGCCGCCAAAGGCACGATCCGCGGCACCGCCAACACCAACATCTTCCACCATGGCAGCCGGCTCTATGCCCTCAAGGAGGACAGCCCGGCGCTGGTGATGGAGCCCGAGACGCTGGAGACGATCGGCTATACGGATTTCGGCGGGCGGATGACGGGGGAGACCTTCACCGCGCATCCCAAGATCGATCCCGAAACCGGCGACATGATCGGTTTCGGCTATGCCTCCAAGGGCATCTGCACGCGCGACATGACCTATTACGAGGTCGCACCCGACGGCACGCTCAAGCGCGAGATCTGGTTCGAAAATCCTTATTATTGCATGATGCACGACTTCGCGATCACGCGCGATTATGCCTTGTTCCACGTCGTGCCGATCACGAGCAGCTGGGAGCGGCTGGCGGAGGGCAAGCCGCATTTCGGCTTCGACACCACGCTTCCGGTGCATCTGGGCGTGCTGCCCCGCCGCGAGGGCGCGACCGCCGCGGACATTCGCTGGTTCACCACCGACAATTGCTTCGCCAGTCATGTCATGAATGCCTTCCAGGAGGGCGATCGCATCCATTTCGACACGCCGGTCGCGAAGAACAACATGTTCCCCTTCTTCCCCGACGTGCATGGCGCACCGTTCAATCCGGCCGAGGCGGCGAGCTTCCTCACGCGCTGGACGGTCAACATGGCGTCCAACTCGGACGAATTCGAAAGCAAGACCCGGCTGACCAACATGGCCGGCGAATTCCCCCGCATCGACGACCGCTTCCAAGGCAAGCCCTATCGCTATGGCTGGCTGCTCGTGATCGACATGTCCAAGCCGGTCGAGCTCAAGGGCGGCAGCGCGGGGGGCGCGGTGATGAACACGCTCGGCATGGTCGACCACAAGACCGGAACCGAGCAGAGCTGGTGGTGCGGCCCGGTGTCGAGCCTGCAGGAACCCTGCTTCATCCCGCGCGGCCCCGACGCGCCCGAAGGCGATGGCTGGATCGTGCAGATCTGCAATCGGCTGGAGGAGCGGGCGAGCGACCTGTTGCTGTTCGACGCGACCGACATCGCCAAGGGCCCGATCGCGAGCGCGCGCATTCCGGTGCGGATGCGCTTCGGCCTGCATGGCAATTGGGTGCCTGCCGGCGCGGGGTGACGCGGCCAGGTTTGGCGAGGCAGATCAGCTATGTAAGCCCTCTCCCCGCTGGGGAGAGGGAGTTTGGCCTCGGCTGCTACTCCGCCTTGAACCCGAACACCCGCTCGGCATTGGTCTGCATCAGCTTGCGCAGGGTCGCCGCTGGCAGGTCGAGATTGTCGTGCGTGCGCACCTCGTCCGCGACGAACTGATAAGGGTAATCCATCGCATACATGACGCGATCCTCGCCCATCACCTCGATGCAGAGCTTGATCGAGGGCGGGGAGGGCAGGCCGCTGGTGGTGGCGAGGATATTCTGGCGCATGAGCTCGGGCAGCCCGCGCTTCAAGGGCTTCATGCGCTCGTAGCGCCCCGACCGCACCGCGCCCTGGTGCATATAATCGAGCCGATAGAGCCAGAAGGGCAAAGCCTCGCAGCCATGTCCGGCGATGACCTGCTGGTCGGGATAGCGGTCGAACAGGCCGCTCGTCATCAGCCGCAGCAAATGCATGCCGGTCTCGACCCCGAAACCGAAGATCGCGCCGTCCAGCCCCGCCTCCAGTAGCGGGTCGATCATGGTGTCGGGGGGCGTCTGCGGGTGGATGTAGAGCGGCTGGCCGACCTCGGCGAGCGCGCGGAAGATCGGATCGAAGGCGGGCTCGTCGAGATAATGGCCCTGCGTGTGGCTGTTGACCATCACGCCCTTGAACCCCAGCTCGCGCGCGCCGCGCCTGATCTCCTCCACCGACCACGCCGGATCCTGCGGCACGATGCTGGTGAGCCCGACATACCGGCCGGGATAGCGCTCGGCCGCAGCGGCGAGCTGGTCGTTGGCGCGCCGGACGATGCCTTTCGCCTCTTCCGCCTCGAACGGCTGGCCGCCGGGTGCGGTGAGCGCGAGCACGGCGACGTCGATCCCGGTCGCGTCCATGTCCGCGATGCGGCGGTCGCCGAGATCGAGCAGCCGCTCCAGGATCGTGGTTGCGCGCTCGGACGGCGACTGGCCATAATAGCCCCACAATGAGGTGAGGCCCTTGTCGGCGCGCCCCTCGCGGATCAGCCGCAGGAAGGCATCGACCTGTTCGCGGGTGGCAAAGGCTTCCTCGGTCGCGATGCGCAGATAGCCACGGTCGCCGCCGGTGTTGAGTGCGTGGGTCATGCTTCGTGTATCGCCTTCGTTATCAGACATGCCTGGATCCCTTCGGGACCGTCCTCGCTGCCGTGGCCGGACCATTTGACCCCGCCGAAGGGCGAATCCGCGCCGCCGATCATCGACGTGTTGACCCCGACCATCCCCGCCTCGATCGAGCGCGCGACGCGCTTCTGCCGCCGCGCATCTTCGGTCCAGAGATAGGCGGCAAGGCCGTAGGGGAGCCGGTTTGCCTCGGCGATCATCGCCTCTTCATCGGCATAAGGATTGATGATCGCGACGGGTCCGAACGGCTCCTCGTTCATCACCTGGGCATCGAGCGGGACCTCGCTCAATACGGTCGGAGCGAAGAAGAAGCCCTGATTGCCGATGCGGGTGCCGCCCGCGTCGAGCCGCGCGCCGCGTGCGGTCGCGTCCGCGATCAGCCGCTCCATCGCCTCGGGCCGGCGCGGATTCGCCATTGGCCCCATTTGCGACTGGGGATCGAGCCCATCACCGACCCGGAGCGCCTTGGCGCGCTCGACGAAGCCCGCGCGAAAGCGCGGAAACAGTCGCTGCTGCACGATGAATCGGGTGGGCGAGACGCAGACCTGGCCCGCATTGCGCCATTTCGACGTCGCCATCGTGTCGAGCGCGCGGTCCATGTCCGCATCGTCGAACACCAGCACCGGCCCATGGCCGCCCAATTCCATCGTCGTGCGCTTCATGTCCTCCGCCGCCAGCCGGATGAGATGGCGGCCGACCGTGGTCGATCCGGTGAAGCTCAATTTGCGGATCACCGGCGAGCCGAGCAGGTGGCGCGACACTTCGTCTGGCACCCCGAACACCGCCTGCGCCACGCCCGATGGAAGGCCGGCATCGAGCAGGCATTGCAGCACGGCGAGCGCGGACGCGGGCGTCTCCTCCGCTGCCTTCAGGATGACCGAGCAGCCGGCGGCGATCGGCGCGCCCAGCTTGCGGCCGGGATTGCCGGCTGGGAAATTCCAGGGCGCGAAGGCAGCGACCGGGCCGACCGGCTCGTGCGTGACGGTCGAGCGCTGCCCGGTCGGGCGAACCAAAGCGCGGCCGTAAAGGCGCTGGCACTCGCCCGCATAGAAAGCGAACAGGCCGGCGACCATCATCACCTCGATCCGCGCTTCGGCGAGCGTCTTGCCCTGTTCCAGCGTCATCACCTGCGCGAGCGCATCGGCGCGCTCGTGCAACAGATGCGACGCGCCGTTGAGCACCGCCGCACGCTGCTGCGGCGTCGAGTCCCGCCAGATCCTGAAGCCGTTCGCGGCGGCGTCGAGCGCGCGATCCAGATCGGCGGCATCCGCCAGCGGCAGGTCGCCGAGCGTCTCGCCGGTCGCGGGATTCAGCACCGGAAAGGTGCGTCGCCCGCCGCCAGCGACTCGCTCGCCCGCAATGTGCTGATACAAGTCCGGATAGGCCGCCATTCATCCTCCTGATGCGGGCCTGGTCCGCACGAGAGTGCGCCGCCCATCTCTCTGACAAGCGATAGCGAGATATTGATTAATCATCAACTCTCGGGCATCAACTTCGATGATGTCGGCCCAAGATCGCCATAAGGCGACGGGGCTGCGGCGCGGTGGTATGTGCTCGCTTCCATTCGGAGCGGCAGGAGACCGCGAGATGGAGAGGATGGGCCGTTGCACGACGATGACGAGCGCCTGCTGTCGCCAAGCTACCGGCGTCTTTTCGTCGGCATGATGTTCCTCGGCTGGGTGTTCAATTTCGCCGACCGGTCGGTGCTCGCGGTGCTTGCCCAGCCGATCAAGCACAGCCTGGCGCTCAGCGATTTCCAGCTCGGCATCCTGCAGGGCGTCGCCTTCGCCTTTCTGTACGCGCTGCTCGGTTTGCCGATCGGCCGGTTCGCCGAACGCTATTCGCGCGTACGCATCCTGTCGGGCGCGATCCTGCTCTGGTCGCTGATGACCGCGGCCTGCGGCTTCGTCGGCAATTTCGCGCAGCTTCTGCTCTGCCGGATGGGCGTGGGTGTGGGCGAGGCGGGCGTGCAGCCGGTCACGTCGTCGCTCGTCGGCGACCATTTCCCGCGCGAACGGCGCGCATCGACCATGTCGCTGATCCTGCTCGGAACCCCGGTGGGGACGTTCCTCGGCGCCACGATCGGCGGTGCCGTGGCGGCGCATTGGGGCTGGCGTGCGGCTTTCTACGCGCTCGGTATCCCGGGCGCGATCGTCGGCTTGCTGACCTTGTTCCTGTTGCGCGAGCCTCGTCGTGGCCTTGCCGACAATGCGCCGCGCGACCCGGCGCCTTTGCCCGATTTCGGCGCCTTCCTGCGTGTGGTGACGCGCAAGCGCGGCCTGATGTTCGTCATCCTGGGCGGCGCGCTCGCGGGCTTCGGCATGACCTCGATATCCCAGTTCCTCGCCATCTATCTGGCACGCATCTATCAGCTGCCGGTGCAGCAGGCGGGCGCGCTCTACGGCACGATTTCGGCGATCGCGCTCGGCTGTGGATTGCTGATCGGGTCGTTCGGGACCGACTGGCTGGCAGGGCGCGGGGATCGGCGCTGGTCGGCCTGGGGGCCGGCAATCGCGCTCGCGATCACGCCCTTCCTCTATTTCGTGGCGTTCAATACGCCGTCGCTCCTGTGGGGATCGGTGATGCTGTGCGTGGCGGGTGCGATGTTGCTCATCTATTACGGCCCGACTTTCGGCATGATCCAGAATATGCTCGAGCCTCGGATGCGCGCGACCGGCGCGGCCTTGTTCGCGATCCTCTTCACCATCTTCGGATCGGGCTTCGGTCCCACTGCCGTCGGCTGGATGAGCGACCGGTTCGCGCAATCGGTCTTTGCGGGTGGCGATTATCTGGCTGTCTGCCGCGGCGGCAAGGCGGCGCTGGCGGCAGCGAAGAGGATCGACGATCCATGCGCGGTCGCGGCGACCTATGGCATTCAGTCAGCCTTGACGGCGTCGGTCTGCGTCTTCTTCCTCGCCTCCATCTGTTATCTGATCGCATCGCGCAGCCTGCGTCAGGACTTCTACCTGGCGGAAGATCGGCAAGCGTGAGCACCGGCGGGCTTCGCCCCTGGTTCGAAGCCTATCTCGACGCCTTCAACCGCGCCGATTTCCCGGCGTTCGGCGCTTATTATGCCGACCACATCAACTTCCATGGGCAGGCCGCGCAGCTGATCGGGCGCGAGGCGGTGCTCGCTTTCTATCACAAGGTCCGCTCCTATCTGCACGAGCGGGTCGAGCTGATCGGCTTTGTCGGTGCGCCTGACGGCGGCCGCATTGCCGCCGAACTGCACACCACCTTGCTGGCGCTGCGCGACTGGCCCGACATGCCGACCGGAGCGATGCGCGCGGGCGACACGAGGATGCGCGTGAGCTTCGCCATGTATGACATCGCCGATGGGCAATTCACGCGCATCCGCACCGCGCGCTTTTCGCCACCCGGGGGTCAGGCGGCGTGACGTCCGAGGATCGCTTCCGCGCCTATATGCAAGCCTTCAATGCGAGCGATTGGGATCGGCTCAGGGGCTTTTACGCCCCCGACGTGCGACTGGTGATCGGCAACGGCACCGAGCTCAAAGGGCGCGAGGCCATCATTGATTTTTACGGCAAGGTGAAATCGCAGACCCGCCGCACGATCGAGATCATCCAATGTTTCGCCGATGGGCAGACCTTGGCGGCGGAGCTCGAATCCGAATTCCTGGCGATCGAAGATGCGCCCGATTTCGCGGTGCGGCCGATGGCCAAGGGCGACCGTTATTATCTCAACAGCTTCGTCTTCTACGACTTCGAAGGCGCGCTCTACACGCGCATCCGCGCCGCCACCTTCCGCCGCGAATTCCGGCCTGCCACCTGACCTCAACCGTGTGGCGCCAGATTGCGGCGCTGTTTCGATCGCGCGTGCGATCCCGCCCAGTCGAACCCATCCTCAGGCTCACCCATCGCCGGCGAAGGTGCGAAGGAGCTTGCCGCATTCGCGTCGCCGCCCAGATAGCGGGTGCGGGTGGGGTAGGCATAAAGCGGCCGGTGGCGGATCGTGCCGTCGGCAAGCGTCGCGCCCGCCTCGACCATGTCGGGCGCCTGGCCATATTCGACCCAATTGACCATCGCGCCGAGGAAGTCCTGGTCGTAGGGGATATAGCCGCCCCCGCAATGATAGCCGCCCGGGACGAGGAACATGCGCGCGAAATCGCGCGTGGCGGCAAGTCCACCCATCGTCTCACGCACCGCCTGGTAATAATCGAGCATGCCGTAAATGCCCGCCGCATTGTCGGCCGCGCCCTGCCACATCAGCAGCTTGCCGCCCGCATCGCGGAAGGCGCGCATGTCCGGGTCGGTCGAATCATAAGGCGCGCCGCCGGCGAGCAGCCGCCTGAGGCTTTCCTGCGTAAAGCGCCAGTCGCGCCAGCTGAAATCGGCCGGAAGCTCGCCCGGCAGGAGCAGATATTTGAGGAAGGCTTCGGCCGCGAATTTGCCGGTCGCGGTCGGGGCGCCGCGCCCCACCCAGCCAAGCTCGCCGCCATAAGGCGCGCCGCCGGGGAAGAGAGCATGGCCGGCCCCATCGTTCGGCCCCTGATAATAAGCCCGCGCGGCTGATATCTGCGCGGCCGACAGGCAGGTCGTGGGGTCGCTTGATCGCGCCGGGCAGAGCAGGGTCGCAGGATCGAAGCTGCAGACGCGCGGATCGTCGATCTGGCCGTCGGCAATGCCGTCGCGCGTGTCGCAGCTCTTGAGCACGGCCGCGTGCAGCAGCTTGACCGCCGCGTCGGTGAAGATCTCGTGGCCGTCCGCGTCGAGGCCCTTCTGCGCCTCCCACAAGAACAATTGCATCGCGGCGGGCATGGCGACCGACGATCCGGCGACGATCCCGTCGAAATCCTTGGGGTAATGTTGCGCCTCCATCAGCGCTTCGCGCCCGCCCCCCGAGCAGCCGGCGAAATAGCTCTTGTCCGGCGGCCTGCCGTAGAAGCTTGCGATCAGCGCCTTCGACACGATCGCAACGCCATGCGTCGCCTTGTCGGCGAATTGCGCGCGCAATTCGGGGTCGCCCAGCGCCCAGGTGCCGTCACCGATGCCGGTGGCGTGATGACCGCCATTGTTGAACGCGACTGCAAAGGCGCCGCCAAAGGCATGCGCACTGCTGCATTGGGGCGAGATCGAATTGGGCATCACCCCGCACATGCCGCCGCACCCGCCCTGCAGGAACCGGCCGCTATAACCGTGGAGCGGCAAACGCAGCTCGAACTCGGTCTGCGGCGTGACATAGCCCTTCACCAGGCAGAAGGCCGCACGCGTGCCGCTTGCCGCCTCTTCCTCGGCCGAACGCAGGCGGAAGGCGATCCCCTGCGCCTCGCGCGCGGGCTGGCGCATGAGGTCGGCGCAGGCGATGACCGGCACGATCGTCGCTTTGTCGGGAAGCGGTACCAGGCGCACGACAGAGGGTAGTGGGGCAGATTCGGCAGTGGCGGTCGCCGTCCAGAACAGACCCAGCAGCGCCGCGACGATCCAGGACCGAAAAGCCATCATTTCACCCATAAGTCGCGAGCAGTGCCTGCTCCGCCCCCAGCGGATCCTCAGCCAGCGACGAGGGCGAGTCGAAGATCATCGTCGCGCGGCGCGGCGCCGCATAACCGGGCCATTCGGGCAGACCCGCGATGTTGGGGTTGCCGGTCCGTGCGAAGGTCGCCCAGCGCTTGCTCATCTCGTCCGCCAAAGCCTGCGCTTCGGCGGAACGCGGTGCCAGTTCGGGGAAGGATCCGACCGTGTCGAACACGAAGGGCAGTTCGACCCCATGATGCGCGCCGAGCGTCCCGTTCTTGGCCGGCGAACGCCAGTCGACCAGGTAAGCGTAACAGGGGGCGGCCCCGAGCACGCCGCGTTTCTCCTGCACGATGCGCGCATTGTGGCCCATGCCGGCTTCGGTCGTAATGGCGAAATAGATGTCGCTGGGCGAGGCGCCCGGCCGCAGCCGGCGGAAGCCGTGGATCAAAGGCTGCGGCTCGCGCACCTTGCCCTTGAGCGCGCTCTCCAGCCCGGCCCAGTCGAGCGTGAAGGCCCCGTCCGGCGGGAACAGCACGGTCGTTTCCGCCGCGGTATGGCCGACCAACATGGGGATGTTGGGCGAGACGGGCGGTGCATCGGGCGCGAAGGGGATATGGGGCAGGACGGTGCCGTCCGCGACCGGCCCCGGCCCGAGCATGGGATTGCCCTTGGTGACCTGCTGTAGTGCGGCGAGCAGGCGGTTCGCCGGTTCGCCCCGCAGCGCGTCGATATCGCCGCGCTTGATGCCGAGCGCTTCGAACAGGGCCGCCGTGATGCGCACGCCTTCGTCGGGCGCAACGCCGTAAGTGCCGAAACCGCTTTGCAAGCCGGCGCGGTGCAGCAGCCCCGAGGCTGCTGGCATGGTCAGCAGCGAGGCGACCTTCGACCCGCCGCCGGACTGGCCGAACACCATCACCCGGTCGGGGTCGCCGCCGAACGCCGCGATATTGTCGTGAACCCAGCGCAGTGCCGCGGCGAGATCGAGCTGGCCGGGATTGGCGACGGCGGCGCCGGCCGGAACGAGGTCGCCGAAATAGAGATAGCCGAACAGGTTCAGCCGGTGGTTGACCGAGACCAATACGACATCCTGGCGCGCGCAGAGCCGGACGCCGTCATTTACCTTGTCCGATCCCGAACCGACCGCGAAGCCGCCGCCATGGACCCAGACCATCACCGGCCTGCGCGCGCTCCGGTCCGCCTTGGGCGTCCAGACGTTGAGGATCAGGCAATCCTCGGACTGGGCGCCGGGGATCAGCTGCGGACTTGACGGCCCGAACGCGCTGGCATCGCGCACCCCACTCCAGGCCGGTGGAGGTTCGGGCGCGCGAAAGCGTCGAGGCCCGCCGGTCGGTGCCCCATAAGGGATGCCCCGGAACACCTGCACGCCGCGATCGACCGTGCCGCGGACCTTGCCATGGCTGGTCGCCACCACCGGCGCCGCGCCGGCCGAGGCGCCTGCCTCGGTCGTCCCTGCCAGCGCGGCCGCGGCGCAACCGCCGATGAAGCACCGCCGCGATGCCGAGGGGGCCGGTTCAGGCTCGGCTGTCATTCGCTCTTCGCTCATCGGCCCCTCCCATCAGAAGCTGACGCGGACGCCCATGCGGTAGCGCCGGCCGATATTGTCGTAATAGACGCCGTTATTGTTGCCGTTCCACATCGGCGGCGCGAACACGTCGAACAGATTGTAGACGTTGCCGAACAACTGGACCTTGTGCGCTCCCCGATCGACCAGGTCGAAGGTCACGCCCAGGTTGGTGAGGAAGCGCGACGGCACCCGATTGGTGTTGATGCTGTTGGGCAGGGTAATGGCATATCCCGGATCTTCGGGGCCGACGAGCGTCGCGTCATATTTGCCCGCGGCGATATAGCGGCCCTGCAGGTCCACGCCGAAGCGGCCCCAGTTGAGCGCCGCGTCGGTATCGACGATCCACGAGGGAACACCCGAAGGTCCGTCGTCGCCGGCGCGATTGACCCCCGGCAAGGCGCTGTTGGTGAAATCCATCGCGTGCGTGGCCAGGACGCGCAGATCGATCGAGCGATCGGCACCCAGGGAATGGGTATAGGCGGCCTCGAAATCGAGGCCGCGCACCTGCTGGCGGTTGAGGTTGAGGAACAGGACCGCGACCTTCTGGAGCAGGCCGTTCGAATCACGCGTGACCAGGCCGCAGATGGTCGGATCATTGTGCGCGTTGCAGGTGTCGACGATCACCTGCGCGCCAAGCGTCGCGATCGCGTCCTTGATCCGGATATTGTAATAATCGGCCGAGAAGCGGAAGCCGTGCAGCACCCCGCGCGGCACCAGGGTCGCGCCGACCGTGAAGGTCTGCGCGCGCTCGGGCTTCAGGTTGATATTGCCGCCGGTGAAGGTCTGCGCGAACACCTGGGTCGAGGTCTTGGTGTCGACCAGGGCCGCCTGCCCGCCGACCGGCGTGGTGAACAATTCGGACGTGTTGGGTGCACGGATGTCGCGCGAATCCGTGACGCGCAGCAGCAGCCAGTCGACCGGACGATAGGTCGCCCCGACCTTCCAGGTGTTCGCATTGAAGTGGTTCTTCGAACCCGCGCTCTTGTTGGTGTAGCGCGCTTCGCGGATTGCGCCGTTGACCTCCAGGCTCGATCCCAAGGCGCTGTCCTTGAGCAAGGGCACCGCAACCTCGGCATAGCCTTCGATCACGCCGACCTGGCCCTGGGAGGGCGTCTGGTTGAACACATAGAAGCCGTTGCTGGCCGAGATCGGGTCGACCGAGATGTTGAGCCGGCTGCTCCGTCCCTCGACGCCCGCGGCGAAGCCGACCGGGCCCGCCCAGGTGTGGAACGGTTCGCCATGCAGGTCGAACGCGCCCGCGGTCTGCGAGAAGACCGAGGCCTGCCGCGCGGTGCCGAAGGCATAATCCTTGGCAGCCTGCGAATAATTGCCCTCGCCCAGGATATTGAGCGCGACGCAGGCGGGGTCGTCGTTGTTGGGATTGGCATCGGCATTGACGCGGCAAACGGGTGTCCCACCCGGGCCGGCGACGGCATCGACCGCCCTGGCATAGCGCGCGGTGATGCGATCGTTGATCGAGGTCTGCTTGTAATCGGTCACGCCATATTGGACGTAGCCGTCCCACTTCCAGCCGCCGCCCAGACTGCCGCTGCCGCCGGTCACGACGCGCATCGTATCGCGGATCGACGTGCTGTCGACCGTCCCGAATTCGTTGCCGAGCTTGCCGAGCGTCAGCGAGATCATGCCGTTGGCGGTCATTGTCTGCTTGATCGACGCGGGCAGGAACGGATTCTGGATCGAGATGACCGTGCCGGGCGAGGGGAAGCCGAGGTCGCGGATCTCGGGCCCCGTCACATAGCCCGCGACATGGCCGTAGCTCGCCTCGGCGAACCAGGTGAACGCGGGCGAGAATTCATATTCGAAATGGCCGAGCGCATTGTAGCGCTTGACCGGGATCGACAGCGCCGGATCGCCGAAGAAGCTGTTCAGCCCCGTGCCGCTGCCGCCCTGCTGGAATAGGGCGCCGGCGAAGTCGCCGTAGGTGAAGCCGGTCGGCTGGGCATTGCCGGTGAACTGGATGCCGCCCAGCGGCCCGCCTTTGGCGGGGACGCGCACGCCCGCGGCATTGGTCGTCGCGGTGATCAGGCCGCCGGGCGTCAGCGTCGCGGTGTGGACGCCGAAGGAGATATTGTGCGCAGGACGGCCGCCCGCGCCGGGTGTGCCGGTCAGGTCGCCGACCTCGTTGCTGCAGAAGGTGCGCGTGTAGCAACCGCCGACGCCGCGATCATTGTTATATTCGGCGCCGAACACGACATGGCCGCGGCCTTCGTTGAAGCTGGTGCCGGCGGCGAATTGTGCGAAATATTGATGTCCGTCGCCGCGGTCGGTGAGGCCATAGCCCGCGGTGGCCTTGACCCCGTTGAGCTTGGTGTCGAGCAGGATGTTGATCACGCCTGACACGGCGTCGGAGCCATAAGCTGCCGACGCGCCGCCCGTCACCACCTCGGCGCGCTGCACGAGCAGGGTCGGGATCAGGTTGAGGTCGACCGTCCCGGTCGAGGTGCTGGGGGTGAAGCGGCGGCTGTCGACCAGTACCAAGGTCCGCGCCGCGCCGAGCCCGCGCAGGTCGGCGATGCGCGCGCCGGCGTTGGCCGGGAAGATCTGCTGGGTGGCGGGCGTGGTGGTCGCGCGGAAGGAGGGGAGCTTCGCCAGCGCCTCGCCGATCGTCGGCGACGCGCTCTTGGCGATCAGGTCGGCCCCGAGCACGGTCACCGGCGTCGGCGCGGTGAAGCCGCGTGTGGCGAGGCGCGAACCGGTGACGACGATTTCGGCAGCCTCGGCCGCGTCCGGTGATGCGTTATCGGCTGTCGGGGCAGCGCTCGCCGCGGTCTGTGCCAGTGCGGCAGCGGGACTCAGCAACAGCAGCGCCGTCGATCCGAGCAGAGCGAGACGGCGAGGCGAATTCTTCGCCTGAAATCGGCCTTCGACCATTTTGCAAATTCCCCTCATTGATCCTCTAAGAACATCTGTTTGATTTTATGTCGTTATTTTGAATGATCGGGCGTGGTGACATGACCCGCGCGGGTGGTGGCCGGACTGGCGGAGATAAGGATGCCCATTCCCTTCGATCCTCCTTTTGGGAGCGGGACTCACGCAAACAGTGTTGATTAGTCAACGTTGATAAATCAACACGTGGTTTTTGCAAGCGGGAAGCGTTAGGGGGACTTGCCGGCGCACGCCGGAGCAGCAGAGCCGTGGTTCGAGAGCGGGGGATGATGATCAAGAGAGATGAACTCAGCCTCGATCCAGAGCTGGTGCGCCTGATCGAAAGCGAGATCCTGCCCGGCACCGGGATCGAAGCCGATCGTTTCTGGCAAGGCGCCGCCTCCATTTTCGCGCGCTTCGCGCCAGAGAATGCGGACTTGCTGGGCCATCGCGATCGGATCCAGGCGCGGATCGATGCCTGGCACGAGGATCGTGCCGGCCAACCGATCGACAGGGCGGCGTATCAGGCCTTTCTGCGCGAGATCGGCTACCTCGTCCCGGAGCCCGCCCCGTTCACCATCGCTCCCCCCCATGTGGACGAAGAGGTTGCGTGTCTGGCCGGGCCGCAATTGGTGGTGCCGGTGCTGAATGCACGCTTCCTGCTCAATGCGGCCAATGCGCGCTGGGGCAGCCTGTACGATGCCCTGTACGGAACCGATGCCATCCCCGGCGCCGCGGCGGGACCGGGTTACGATCCGGCGCGCGGGAGCCAGGTGATCGCCTGGGCGCGCCGCTTCCTCGACCAGGCGGTGCCGCTCTCGGACGGCAGCTGGAGCGATTTTTCGGGCGGGCTTCCCGAGCTGCGCGATTCCGGTCAGCTGGTCGGACGTGCGGGCGACAATCTGCTGCTGCGGAACAATGGCCTGCATATCGAGGTCGTGATTGACCGCGATCATCCGATCGGGCGCGACGATCCAGCCGGCGTGGCCGATATCCTGCTCGAGGCGGCGCTCACCACGATCGTCGATCTGGAGGATTCGGTCGCCGCGGTCGATGCGAGCGACAAGGTCGCGGCTTACGCCAATTGGCTGGGACTGATCCGCGGCGATCTGCGCGCCAGCTTCGAGAAGAACGGCCGCACGGTCGAGCGGGCGCTCGAACCCGACCGTAGCTACCGGAGCCTCGCCGGCGACACCTTCACTCTGCCCGGACGCGCATTGCTGTTCGTGCGCAATGTCGGGCATCTGATGACCACGCCGGCTGTGCTGCTGGCCGACGGATCGCAGGCACCCGAAGGCATTTTGGACGCGATCGTCACCAGCCTGATCTCGCTGCACGACCTTCGCGGCAATGGCCGCTTCCGCAACAGCCGCGCCGGATCGATCTATATCGTCAAACCGAAGATGCACGGGCCGGCCGAGGTCGATTTCACCAACCGCCTGTTCGACGCGGTCGAGGATCTGCTCGGGCTCGATCACCACACGATCAAGGTCGGCGTGATGGATGAGGAGCGCCGCACCTCCGCCAATCTCGCCGCCTGTATCGCCGCGGTGAGGGGGCGGATCGTCTTCATCAATACCGGCTTCCTCGACCGCACCGGGGATGAGATGCACACGTCGATGCGCGCGGGGCCGATGCTGCGCAAGGGCGACATGAAAACGAGCGACTGGATCGCGGCCTATGAGGATCGCAACGTCCAGATCGGGCTGGCGTGCGGCTTTTCGGGGAGAGCGCAGATCGGCAAGGGCATGTGGGCCGCACCCGATCGGATGGCCGACATGCTCGCGCAGAAGATCGCGCATCCACGAAGCGGCGCGACCACGGCCTGGGTGCCGTCGCCGGCCGCGGCCACGCTGCACGCGACCCATTATCATGTGGTGGATGTCTTTGCCCGCCATGCCGAGCGGAAGGCCGAGTCCGTCGCGCCGCTCGATCGGTTGCTGACCATTCCGCTCGCTTCCGGGCCGAACTGGACGCCTCAAGAGATCAGCGACGAGCTCGACAACAATGCCCAGGGCATATTGGGCTATGTCGTGCGCTGGGTGGATCAGGGCATCGGCTGTGCGAAGGTGCCCGATATCCACGATGTCGGGCTGATGGAGGACCGCGCGACGCTGCGCATCTCATCCCAGCATATCGCCAATTGGCTGCAGCATGGGGTGGTGACGCGCGACGAGGTGGAACAGGCGCTGATCCGCATGGCGGCCAAGGTCGACCGGCAGAATGCGGGCGATCCCAATTATCGGCCGATGGCGGGACGCGAGGAGGAGAGCCTGGCCTTCCAGGCCGCGCGCGCCTTGGTGTTCGAAGGCGTGGACCAGCCCAATGGCTATACCGAGCCGTTGCTTCACGCCTATCGCGCGCGGGTGAAAGCCGCTTCGCCGAGCTAACGCGAGACCCAGACGACCGGATCGCTGTCGTCGGCTTCATCCTTGCGTCGATAAGGCGGCGGCACGCACGCCACCTGTGCATCGACCAGATCGGCTCCGCCGCCATGGACCTCGCTCACCGCGTTGACGATGCGGGCCCAGACACCGGCGTCGCGCCAGCGGACGAAGCGGGCATGGCAGGTGGAGGAGGGGCCGTAACGGTCGGGAATCGAGGCCCAGGATTGCCCCGTGCGCAACCGCCACAAGATGCCGTTCAGCACGCGCCGATCGTCGACCCGCCTGATCCCGCGCGCGCGGGGCAGATGCGGCTCGATCGCGCGCCATTCACGATTGTCGATATCCGACGAGACGAAACCGATACCCTTGCGGGGAGGTCTCATGGCAAACTCCGCTACACAACAGACACACGACGTCACGAGCACCGCCCGTGAGCGGTGAACACTGAATTTGCCGATCTGCTGACCCCCCAGCATCCCGACCCCGCGATGCTTCTACATAGCCCATTTCGGTGCGACCGGCGGAGGAACCCGCACCGAAATGGACCGGATAAGCAGCGCGTGCCCTTCGGGATGAGCAGAACCAGCTTGTGTGTGTATTGCTGTTATAATACAGCGAGGGACGTCGGATTATCGAGTCCGAAAGGGAGAAGCCCATGCGACGCCCCATTCTGATCCTGCTGCTCGGCGCGCTGGCGGCCGGCACGATCGCCCCCGTCCCTGCACTGGCAGCCGAGACCGCGAATGCCGCGGTCGATCCGGTCGGGGACTGGATCGGCACGCTCGACGTCGGATCGCCAATCCGCGCGGCGATGCATATCAAGCGGGTCGATGGCGCGCTGACCGGCACCGCCGACAGTCCCGATGAAGGCGCGATGGGCATCCCCATTTCGGAAATCACCGCGGATGGCGACCACCTGGCCTTCACGATCGACCAAATCGAGGGCCGCTACGACGCCAAGTGGGACGCCGCCAAGCAACATTATGTCGGCACCTGGACCCAGGGCGGGCGCATGTTGGCGCTCGAATTCGGCCGCGGCACCTATCCGCCGCCCGCGGCGGCTCCGGCGGCACCGGCAGCGACGCCAGGCCACTAAGGGCCCGCTTCTTCCCGCGGTCTAAGCGATCGCCTCAGGACGCGGTGCGCGCCGCATAGAGTTGGCGGAACAGCTCCAGCTCGCGCGCATCGAGATCCGATACCGCCCAATATTCCAGCCCGCCCGCGGTCCAACGGATCAGGTTATAGCCATCGCGGCGCATGCTGACCGCGCCCGCCAGCGACAGCGTCCGTGCCGGCCGCACGAACAGATTGATCGTGTGCAGCCGCCGCCGATAGACGATCGCCGCCACCTCATGGTCGTCGAGATAATCGAGGCGTCCGCCCGCGAGCGGAAAACCCTCGTCGGCAAGCTCGGGCACGGGCGGCGCGAAATCGACCTTGCCGTTGAACCAGGGTTTCACCAGGTGGCGGTTGGAGGTCGCCACGTCGACGACATGACCGACCAGCAAGGATCGCACATGGCTCTGGACGAGCTGGTCCTCGAGACCGGCCTGTGTCAGCTGCGGCACGGCGAGCGCGATCAGCAAGCTGGCGGCGAGCGCCCCGGTCAGCGCACCCGACCCCCAGCGGCGGTTCAGCACATGCGCCGCCACGCCGTCGCCGAAATACCGTGGCCGGGTGGGAGCCAACCGTTGTGGGGCGGGGCGTGCAACCTGGTGCGCCGTGCCGCTTTCCGTATCGATCACCGCCTCGATCCGCGCGCGTAACCCGTCGGGCGAGGGGGTGCGCAGCGAGGGCGTGGACAGCATGTCGCGCAACGCCTCGATCTTCGCCAGTTCGGCCCGGCAATCGCCGCAGCTTTTGAGATGCGCCTCGATCGCGATCGTGTTGGCGGCGTCCAGCTCGCCATCGGCCAGGCCGTGGAGCAGCGGGATCTTGTCGGGATGCAGGCTCATGATCGCGCCTCCCGCCAGCCGCCAGGGATCAGCAGATTGTGGAGCATTTCCCGTGCGCGTGCCAGGCGCGACATGACGGTGCCGATCGGGACTTCGGTGATCGCGGCAATCTCCTTATAGCTCAGCTCTTCGAGTTCGCGCAGCACCAATGTCTCGCGAAAGGGCTCGGGCAGTTGCTCGATGCTGGTGCGCAGCATCACGGCTTCGCCCTTTTCCGCGAGAAGGGACTCGGGATTGTGCGACTCCACCAATTGCGGCGGCGGCGCGTCCGCCCAATCGTCGAGGCTGGCGGCGGGTCCGCCTTTGCGGTTCGCCGCGACATGATCGAGATGGCATTTGCGCACGATCGCGAGCAGCCAATATTTGGGCGCCTCGCCGCGCCAGCTTTCGAAGCCGCGATAGGCGCGCAGGAAGGCATCCTGGACGATATCTTCGGCGATCGTCGCATCGCGTGCGAGGTAGCGGGCAAGATTATAGGCGGCATCCATATGCACGAGCATCGCCTGGCGGAAACGCGCCGCCTTGTCGGCCTCGGCCGTGCGGGCGGCCTCCGCGCGATCGGCCGAGAAGACGAGCCGCGGGCGGAAGAGGCCCGTGCCCTTCATGAGCCATCTTGTCCGCGTCGCCTGGCCAAGTGCTTCAGCCTTTCACGATGACCTTGCCCGTCATGTGCGGGTGAAGCGAGCAGAAATAGGCGAACTCGCCCGCACGCGTGAAGGTGAAGCTGTATTTATCGCCCGTATCCATTGCGGCGGAATGGAAGCTCTTGTCCGTGGCGGTGACAGTGTGCGGATCCTCATCCTGGTTGACCCAGGTGACGGTGGTGCCGACCGGCACGGTGATGGACTGGGCCACGAAGGCGAAACCCTTGATCGCGACCGTCTGTGCCTGGGCGGGTTGGGCCGCCACCAGCGCGCCACTGGGCCCGACGAGCACGGGCAGGGCGAGGCCCAGGAACAGGGGCGCGAGGCGTCGCGCGGACGCGGAAAAACAGAACATGGGGATTCTCCCTTGGGGAAACAGGATCAGGCGAAGCTTTGGTCGACCAAAGCGATCGGGCCCGTGCCGGGCACGAAATGGGCGGAGCGGATGCCGAGCATGGTCGGAAGCTGCGCGTCGGGTACCTTGAGCGGGCCGGGCGCTGCCGCCGCGCCGGGCGCGGGCTGCGGGTAGGCGGTCGAGCGCGCCGAATGGAAGGCGACATTGCCCTCCACCTTGTGCAGGATCTGATGGATATGGCCGTTGAGCACGGTCACCGACCCGAACCGCCGCAGCAGGGCCAGCGCCTGCGCGCTGTCGTCCGTGCCCCAGCCCCATTGTTCATAGACGGTCCACAGCGGGATATGGCCGAACAGGACGATCGGCGTGCTGGCGGACAGGCCGGCGAGGTCACTCTTCAGCCAGGCGAGCTGCTCTTCGCCGATATGCGCCATGCCGCCGGGTTTCAGGTTCGCGACATTGTTGAGCGCGACGAAATGCACGCCATAGTGATCGAAGCTGTACCAGCCGGTGCCCTTCGTGCCCCGGCCATAATGGGCCAGAAAGGCCTTGCCCTGGCCCTCGTCCAGAAAATCATGCTCGCCCGGCACGTAGAAGACGGGCGCGCTGAGCCCGGACAGGATCTGTTTCGCATCGTCGAACTGCGCATCGGTCGACAGATGCGTGATGTCGCCGGTGTGGAGGATCAGATCGGGCTGATGCGGCAGCGCCTTGATCTTCTCCACCGCCTGGATCGCGGTGTCGCGCGCGTGGGGATTGGCCGCCTTGTCGAAGCCGATATGCGTGTCGCTGATCTGCAGGAAGGTGAAGGGTTTGGCAGCCCCGCCGCCATGGTGGCGCGGGCCGGCTGCGAGCGCCTGGTCGAGCGAGGTCGAGGACAAGGTGCCGCCGGCCATCGTGTAGACGGCCGCGGTGCCCGCCCAGCCGGCGCAGCGGGATAGGAGTTGGCGGCGGTCGAGAACGGAGGGGGCGGGTGGGGCGTGGTCGTCGTGCATGGTGGCTTGTCCCGATTGGTGTGGTTCAGGGGGACAAGACAGGGGTTTGTGGGGGTTTATTCCTGGGGCTCGTCTTGCACGAAGCTTAGGGCGCAGTGTTCGGGCAGTTCGACGAGCCTGGTCCGCATATATCTCAGCGACTGCACAGCCTTCCGCTCGACATCGAGCGGCAATCCCTCGAAGGACATCTTCATCGGTTTCGATCTTGGCGGCCGGGATGGCAGGCGGCAACGCCTCGATTCACCTAGTCGACTGCAATGCCAGTACGGGAGGAAGTCCGCCGCTTGCTCAGTCAATCGGTGGCTCGCATCGCCGGAGGTATTGCCGACGCCTTCAGCTGGTGTGCCTGCGATTCAGCGCTTAAACTGCGCACACCGCTGTTGTCGTCCCTGCATAACCAGGCGCTCAGGGGATTTCGCCGGTGGAGTTGTCTTGCCAGTGCACGGATTGGAGTGTCCATTGAAGGTGCTGCCATCGATCCAACTGTAACGGGCGGCTGGTAGAGTCGTTGAGTTCGTCCCTAGCTCTTGCTAGGCTTAAATATGCGCTCGACTGTGCCGATCTGGCTGTTTGGAGCCTTCGTCGCCGCGCTCGGGGCGCGGCCGGCGCTGGCGACCAGCGCGACGGCCGGCGTGTCGGCCAGTGTCGGGCCGTCTTGCAGCATCACGACCACGCCCGTCGCCTTCGGTCCCTACACGGGCACGCAGATCGATACGGCAGGCAGCGTGACGGCTTATTGCGTGAACGGCACCAACTGGACGATCGCGCTCGGGCCGGGAACGGGGCCGGGCGCCACCCCTTATAATCGCAGCATGACGGCGGGGCCTTATCATCTGGCCTATGCGCTCTACAGCGACGCCGCCCGAACCAAGATCTGGGGGAACACCGCCGGGACGGATACCGTGTCCGGCGTCGGCGACGGCACGCCGCAGATCGTCAGCGTCTACGGGCGCGTCCCGGCAGGCGCATTGCCGGGCGTGGGAATTTACGCCGACACGGTGGTCGCGAGCATCACCTTCTAGCTTTGTCGGCGTGTGGCGTTTCCGGGCCGGGGAGGGGCTGGCACCCGGCGATCCTTGTTCAGGCGATCGGAAGCTCGATCACGAACCGCGCGCCGCGCTCGCTCGGGCTCAGCGCGATGGTGGCACCGCATGCATCGAGCAAGGACCGCGCGATCGGCAGGCCAAGCCCCGTGCCGCCGTCGGCGCGGCGCGTGGTGAAGAAGGGCTCGAACAACCGCTCGCGGTCCGCCGGCGCGATGCCTGGTCCGTCATCGTGTACATCCACTCGCACGCGGTCGCCCGCTGTCACCGCCTCGATCCTGCACAGCCGCGCGCCCGCGCGCCGGCTATTGTCGATCAGGCTGCCGATCACCGCCTCCAGCGTCGCCGTCGACACCGCGACCTGGGGGGGATCAGCACCCAGCGCCAGGTCGACCCTGAACGCCGCACTCGAATAGGCATCCGCCAGCCGCCTGAGCGTCGGCGCGACCTGGCTGGTCTCGGTGCCGGCAGGCTGCATGTCGGCGCGGGCGAGCTCCAACAGGCGCGTGACGAGTTGGGCCAGCCGCTCGGCATCGACCGCCGCATTGCCCAGGAACCGCCGACGTTCCTCGTCGGACATGGTGGCATGATGATCCTGCAGCAGCTCGATCGCGCCGCGTATCCCCGCCAGCGGGGTCTTGAACTCATGGCTCACCGCATGCGCGAAATCGCGCAGGTAGCGCGATCGTCGCTCGATCGCGGCGGCCATCGCGGCGAAGTCCGCATAGAGCGCCTGGATCTCCACCGCCGCCATTTCGGGCGCCTGCGGCATGTCCACCGCCGCACCGCGCGCGACGTCGCGCGTGGCGACGCCGAGTCGCTCGATCGGGCGGACGATGCCGCGCGACAGCACGCCGCTCAGCACGATCACGAAACCCAGGATCAGCGCGAAGCCGAGCGCGATCTTCCCCGCATCGGCATAGAGGCCCATGTAGAGCGCGGGCGGCGCGCGCGACAGCAGCAGCACGCCCACGGTGCGGCCGTTGACCGCGATCGGCCGGGCATGATGCAGGCGCAGGTCCGCCGATCGGCTCAGCCACTCGACGGGCAGGGTGCGGTCGTAAGCGGCGTTATGGCGCAGCACGGTCATGGGCAAACCGCGTAGGGCACCCCTGACTTCGGGCAGGGCGGCATAGCTTCGGCCGGCCAGAGGTCCTGCCGCCACCCGCCCGGCGGAATCCAGCATCAGCACGGAGGCAAGCGTGGTGCGCCCGGTCTCGGCCAGCACCGGCGCGACCCGCGCGGCCGCCTGGCGCGCGGCCGGATCGACCGGGCCGGCGGCGGGCGAGGGCGCCGGCCGCTCGGGCAGGATCGTCGAGCCGCGCAGGTCGATCGAGGGCGGCTCGGGCCGGTAGGGTGCCGGCGCGGCGGCGCGGGGCGCGTAACCCGGCCACTCCGCCGCGGTCGCGGCCGCCAGCGCCGCGCCCTCCGCGATCAGTTCGCTCTCGGTCTGGCGCACCAACGTATTCTCATAGACGCGCAGGAACAAAGCGCCCCAGCCCGGCAGCGTCGCGACCAGGATCAAGGTGCCAAGCAGGATCGCGCGCAGCCCCAGCCGCGGCCAGTGGCGCTTGATGAAGGCCTTGAGCCGCGCGATCATCCGCCCGCGCAGGCGCCGATGCGATAGCCCACGCCCGCGCGCGTCTCGATCACGTCCTCGCCGCCGGCCTGGGCGAATTTGGCGCGCAGGTTGCGGACATGGCTGTCGATCGTGCGGTCGGTGATCGCGAAGCCCGGCCCGTGCAGCCGGTCGATGATCGCGTCGCGGCTGAAGATCTTGGACGGCATCGCGATCAAGGTGCGCAAAATGCCGAACTCGGTCACGGTCAGGGCGATCTCTTGGCCGTCCCAGCACGCGCGCCAGCCATCCGTGTCGAGCGTCAGCCGGCCATGGCGCAGCATGCCGGTTGCCTGGTCGGTCGCGGGCGGGTGCGCGGCGACGCGGCGCAGGATCGCCATCACGCGGGCGACCACCTCGCGCGGGGAGAAGGGCTTGGTGACATAATCGTCCGCACCGAGCTCGATCCCCAGCACGCGGTCGATCTCGTCGTCGCGTGACGAGAGGAACAGGATCGGCAGGCTGCCCTGCGCGCGCAGCCGCCGGCACACTTCGATTCCGTCCATGCGCGGCATGTTGATGTCCAGGATCAAGAGATCGGGCTTGCGCGCCTCCACCGCGGCAAGCGCGGCTTCGCCATCCTCCGCCTCGATCGCGTCGAGTCCGGCCTTGGCGAGCGCGAAGGCGATCAGCTGGCGGATATGCGGATCGTCGTCCGCGACCAGGATGGTACGAGGCATGGGGCACTGGATCATTGTGCGGGGGTCCCGGTCAAGGGCGGCTTTTGGTCCGAACCATCGCACGCGCGCGGCGGCCCTGCCGGCACGGATAGAGCGGGGCCGAGCCGCGTCCGCGCAGCCGCCAGGCGCATCGCGCCATGCGGGGTCCAGCTCCACCAATGCGACTGTTCGGCGATGAGCCGATAGAGGGCATCCCCCCGGACATGCGCCACCCGATCGCGCAGTTCGGCTGGCAAAGGCTTTTGCTCCAGCTCGATCAAGGGCAGCAGCGCGGGTGTCCCCATCGATCCGAGATAGCAAAGGTCGATCTGCTGCCCGCGGCCGCCAACCTCGCGCGCGTGGCGGACGTTCCATTGCGCGGCGATCGCCTGGATATCGATGAAACTGCTGGGGATCAGCACCGCCAGCGCGGCGAGCGCATTGGCGTTGATCAGCCAGCGCGCGTTCTTGTCCGTCCAGATGCGCCAACAGATCAGCAGCAGCCCGGTCGCGACCAAAGCCATCCACAGCAAGGCGGCGATGCGCCACGCGGTCAGCTCATAATCCTCGATATAGCGGATCGTGCGCAGCGCGCTCGATGCGACCAGCAGCAGATTCTGCGCGACCCATAGGGCGACCAGCCGTCGTGCCCAACGACTGTTGCCGGTGGCGGTACCGGGGCGCAGCATGGTCAGCACGAACAGGCCGGCGAGCAAAGCGGTGAGGATCAGCGGATAGGCACCGCGATGGACATATTCGGTCATGCTCATGCCGTGCGGCAGCGGCGCGCCGCTCCACAGGAAGGCGATGTCCAGCCCGTTCTGGAGTGCGAACAGGGCATTGAACGCGGACAGCGCGATCAGCACCGACGGCAGTGACGTGCCGGGAAGCCGGATAGCGGGTTCGGGTATCGTCAGGCGGGTCACGATCCGATGCGGGCGCAAGGCCGGCCACACCAGGAACGTCGCCACGCCCCATTTCATCACCTCACCGATCGGCGGCAGCTGGATCCGATCGAGCATGTCTGCGATCACCGGATTGGCGCTCGCGAACAAGACGGTGAAGATCGCCGTGCCGACCAACGGTAGCCCGAGCAAGGCGGCAAGTGATTTTGCGGTCAGCTTTTTGCCGCGCGGCCGCACCGCGAGCAGATGGACCAGGTCCACCACCGGTTTGGCGATGCCGGTGAAGCCATGCAGCACCAGTCGGACCGCCCAGCGCCAGGCATCGTCGAAGCTGGCGGTGCGCGGCAGCAGCGCGCCGAGCGAGAGGGCAGCCCAGAACAACAACCAGGCGAGCGGCCCCGGATCATAGGCCAGCGACAGGCAGAAAATCGCCGCCAGCGCGAGCGTGACGGCCGTCGCGAGACGGGGCCGCCGTACGTCCGGTCGCGCCAGGATCAGCCCCAGCAGCCACGTCAGCGCAAACAGGCCGATGCACACGCCGCCCGGCTCGTCCGGGAACAGCCAGTCGAAGGCGGCGGCCAGCAAGGCGGTTACGCCGATCTTGATCAGGAAGCTGAAGCGATTTGGCCTGAAGCCCATCGACGCGATCCTCCGAGGTGAGGATCGGATTTCTAGGGCGTCGCTGCCGCCGCCTCATGGCGGCCCTGTCTGCATCCGGTCTCGAAATCGTGCAGATCCGGTGCAGAGGTTTAAACCGGATCAGAAAGCGTGTTCGATGCCGATCCGGACGGTGCGCGGCCGCAGCGGAGTGATCTGGTTGCTGCCGATCGCGAACGGCGTGCCGAGCGCGAAACGGTTGCCGACCGCGTCGAACAGATTGGATATACCGATCGACACCGCCATCGCGGGCATGGTCAGGCGCAGGCTGGCATTGGACTCGACATAATTGCCCTGCGCGCCGCCCAGCACCGGCCCCGCGCCGAGCCGCGACTTGCCGACATAACGCGTCCATGCCTCGGCGCGCAGGTCCCAATCGTCGCGCAGATGCGTATCGTAGCTCAGTGCGGCGCGCGCGGTGAGGCGGGCCACATTGGGGATGCGGCCGAAATGCGCCGACCCCGGCCGGGCCGTCGTCACGGAGCCCACCAACGGCCCCGCTTCACCGATCAGCACCAGGAACGTCGCCGACGGTTCGGTCACCTGACTGTCGTTGAAGGTCGACGCGACGTCGAACGTCAGGCCCGGGCGCAGCCGCAGGCGCAGCGAGCCCGACAGGGAGATGATCCTGCCATTGCCGATATTGGCGGTGCTCGGCAGTCCGCTTGGATCGATATAGTCCGCCTGGATGTTCGACCAGTTTGTATAAGCCAGGCTCGCGATTCCGCTGACCAGGCTTGTTCTGGTGTCGTTGAAGCGCAGCCCAGTCTCGACGGATCGGACATGGTCGGACTGGAAGCGTTGCGGCTGCCTGCTCTGGATCGTCAGCCCGCCGGGGCGGATCCCTTCCTCGTAGCGCAGATAGAGGCGCAAGCCCGGCGCGAGCGGCTTCAACACCGATGCGGAGGGAAGCAGGCTGGTCCCCGAGCGGCGCGCGATATTCTCGGCGGATGCCAGATCGATCGGCGAGGCCACGGTCTGATCCTCCGCCGATCCCGACAGGCTCGAATGAGTCAACCGCAGCCCGCCGGTGACGATCGCGTCGGACCAGAATGTGCTGAGTTCGGCGAAGCCCGTCGCCTCGGTGATCCGGTTGGTGACGCCGGTGGTCGGCAGCGGTGCTCCGGCCAGCCCGAGCGCGCGGTTCAGGCGCGTGCTGTTATGCGTATAGCTGGCGCCGACGACCCAACCGATCCGGTCCGAAAGCGGGTGCCACAGCCGGCTCTCGCTCGTGAACATCGTGGTGTGATTGTCCTGCTGAAAGCTCTGCGGCGGGCCCTCGGCAAAGGTTGCGTCGTAGCGCTCCGCCAGGCGATGGCGCACCCAGCCGGTCGATGAGATGAAGTTGACGTCGGCTCCTTCATGCTCGGCCACCACATTGGCCATGGCATAATGCGCCTCGAACCCGCCGTCGGTCGGGCTGGCCCGCGTCAGCGGCGGAAGCCCACGATCGGCATATTGGCTGTCGCGGCCGTCAATCGATTGCAGGATCCCGCCGACCTTGATCCGCCAGTCCGGCACAGGCTCGACCATCAACGTGGCGCGGCCGCCGACGATGTCGGTGCGGTTGATGTCGTGCTTCTGCCGGACAATGTCGTCGATATAGCCGCCTTCGCGAATGCCATAGCCGACCAGCCGCAATGCCGCGCGGCTTTCGATCGGCAGGTTCAGCCATCCGCCCAAGTCGCCGCTCGGCGCGCCATGCTGGGTCGCCGAAAGGCTTCCCGAGATCACGCCGCCGGCCATTCCGGGGTCGGGCGCATTGGGCACGATCCGGATGATGCCGCCCAACGAACCCGCGCCGTAGAGCGTCCCCTGCGGCCCCTCCAGCACTTCCACCGAACGCACGTCGTACAGGCGCAGATCGGGGTCGGGGGCGTTGTAGGTCAGCCGCAGGTCGCCGAAATATTGGCCGACCGTGCCTTGCGTGGGTCCGGTGAAGCTCGAATCCGCGATGCCGCGGATGAACAATTTGTTGCGCCCCGCACCAAGATAGGTGGACGAGATGCTCGCCAGCCGGCTGACGATCGCCTCGGTGCCGCGCTCTGGCGATGTGGACAGATCGGCCCCACCCAATATCTCGGCCGACCCGGCATAATCGCGCATCGGCACATCGCGCTTGCTTGCCGTGACCACGATCACGTCGTCGCCATCGGTCTGCGCGGGTGGAGACGGCGGATCGGCCCGGTGGCGGGGGACCTGGCGGGCCACGGGAACCACGCGCCACGAGGTGGGGCCGAGCCTGACCGGCTTCGCCCCGACCTGGGCGAGAAGGCGACGGAGCGCTTCGGCGGGTTCGATTCGGGCGGACAAGGGCCCGACGTTGCGGCCCCAATATTCGGGATCGTCGACCGACACGCTGATCCCGGCCTGGGCCGACAAGGCGCTGAGCGCGGAGCGCAACGTCCCCTTGGGAATGTCAAGCGCGCGCGGGCTCGCGACCGCGCTGCTTGCGCCCGTTGACAGGAGGAGGGCTGCGAGCCGGATCACGTCAGTGCGGCGAAATCAGCCAACCATCGGCGGTTCGCCGGACCCGCGCGTTGAGCAGCGGACCAAGCTCGACCAGATCGCGCGTGCCCGGCACGCTGATCACACCGCGAAACGTCCGATGCTCCAGCGCGGGATCGAGCGCGATCCGGGCGCCGGTATAGCGCGCCAGATCGGCCGTCACGCGCGACAGGGGGTCGCCGTCATAGACGAACCGGCCCGCGCGCCAGGCGCCGACCTGGTCGGGCACGATCCGGCCGCGCATCGCTGTCGCACGCCCATCTGCGATCCGGAGCGCGTCGCCCGCTTGCAGCCGCACCCGCTCGCCATTCGGATTGTACAGCACCGCTCCCTCGGCCACCGACACTTCGGTTCGGTCCGCCGTCCGGACGATGTCGAACCGCGTGCCGAGATCGACCAGCTTGTCCTCGCCCAATCTTACGGTGAAGGGGTGCGATGCGTCATGCCGGACGGCGAACATCGCTTCCCCGCGGTCGAGCGCCGCAAAGCGCGGATTGTCGCGGTCCAGCCGCAGCACGGTGGCGCCGTTGAGCCGGATCGAGCTGCCTCCGGCGAGCGCGACCTCGCGCTGCTCGCCCGGACGGGTCCGTATCTCGTACAGATCGGGTGCACCCCACATCGCCCGAACCGACAGGATGGCCGCCACGGCGGCCGCGGCGGCAGCCCCGAAGGCGAAGATCGGACGGAGCCGCGGACGGCGCGGCGCCGGCAAAGGGGGCATCACGAGCGGCGTAGCGGGTGCGGGGGGCAATAAAGGATCGAGCCGGCGCTCGGCGTCCGCCAATCGGTGGTAGGCCGTCGCATTGCCGGGATCGGCGGCGAGCCAAGCCTCGAATCCCTCCCAATCGTCGAAATCGAGATCGCGCAGCCGGACGATCCAGCCCAGCGCCGCGTCCTCGGCCATGTTGCGCGTGTCCGTCATGCGTCATCCTCTGCGCATTGGACGGAGACGATCAGGTCAGGCCTCATCGAGCATTCTCCTGAGCTCGATCATCGCCGCATAGGCTTTGCGCAGGTCCGCCTCGACTGTGCTGAGGCTAACGTCGAGTTCGCGCGCAATCACCTTCTGCGGCACGCCGTCCACCCGGTGGCGGCGGAAGGCCGTCGCCGCGCGCGGTCCCAGCGCCTCGATCGCCTGTTCGGCCAGGCGGAGCTGCTCGCGCGCGATCAGCCCGCGTTCCGTGGATGGGCCGTCGGATATGCCGGGCGCGGTCGTCTGCGTCTCCACCCACTCGCCGTCGCGGCGGGCCGCCTGTTGCGTCGAGCGATAGCGGTCGAGCATCAGATTGTTCGCGGCGCGGTAGAGGTAGGACAAAGGATGTGCGACCGGAGCGGTCGGGCCGGTCGAGACCCGGATCCACAATTCCTGCAACAGATCCTCGGCGGCGTCGCCCGCGCCATGCGCCGTCAGAAAACGCAGCAATTTGTCGCGGTTGGCGATGAAAATCGCCCGCAAACCGGACTCGGATAGGGCGTTCATGGCCTGCGCGGACGCACCGTGGGCATGGCCGCGATCTAGCGGCTCCGGCTGCGCGCGCCAACCGGCCGAACAGGCGATAGTTGCGCAGCCGGTGGGGTCAGGCAAGGCGATCTCGGCACTCAATCCAACCCATGACGGAGCCGTTGGCCCCGAACCTTGATCGCCGATTTCCGCCAAGGATGCAGCTGCCTCGCCTCGTCTGAAAGCGCGGACGGCCACCCGATGCGAGCGTGTGGTCGTCCAACCATCCAGCCGCTCCGCAGATCGGGGCGGCGTCAGGGGCAAGGACGTGATGACACTGTTCGATCTCGAGCTGAATGCCTTGCGGGCACGGCCTGCTCGCCGCGCCCGCGGCGGAGCCCGCCTTGCCGGTATTCCGGCCGAAGTCTGCGTCGTGGTGCCGACCTACAATGAGCGCGACAATATCCCCGAACTGATCGAGCGGACGCGCGCAGCGATGGCCGGCGCGAATTGGGAAATGATCATCGTCGACGACGATTCTCCCGATCGCACCGGTCAGGAGGTTCGCCTGCTCGGCCAGCACGATCCGCGCATCCGGCTGGTGCGGCGGATCGGGCGCAGGGGAGCGGCATCGGCCTGTCTCGAGGGACTGCTGGCGTCCAACGCCACCTTCCTGGCGGTGATGGATGCCGATCTGCAGCATGATCCGCTGGTGCTGCGCGCGATGGTCGCCATGCTGCGGGCCGGTGCCGCGGACCTGATCGTTGCCGGTCGCGCACCTGCCGATATGAGCGGCGATTGGCTCGAACCGCGGCAGACGGCGCGAAAGTTGGCGATCCGGGCCGTCCGGCTTGCCGGATCGGTCCGGTTGCACGATCCGCTGAGCGGCTATTTCGCGATCCGGCGAGACGTCTTCGATCGCATCGCGCCGCGTCTGGTCGGGATCGGCCCCAGATTGCTGCCCGACATCCTGCTCGCGGCGTCGGACCTCCGGGTCCGCGAGCTTCCCCTGGCCTTCAGCCCCCGCTTGTGCGGCGACAGCAAAGCCTCGCCGCGCGCGGCATTGGATTATGCGGCAATGCTGGCCGGACATCGCATGGGCGCCAAGTCCGGCCGCGTGCTCGCCTATCTGCCGATCGCGGCGCTTGTGCTCGCGCTCCATGCCGGCGCCTTCTGGTTGTTCCATGACCTTTACGGCCTCGGGGTAAGCGGAGCGCAGCTGCTCGCCGCAACGGCGCTGTGCGTCGGCAGCTATGGGTTGCGGGAATGGCTGTCCTACCGCCGATCGGGGCCATGGCGCTGGTATCTGGGCCTGCTTCCGTTCCTGCTGACCCGCACGGTCGGCCTGCTTGCGGCATTGCTCATCACCTTGTGGCTAGTCGGGGCGGGCGTCGATGTCGCGGCCTCCGCATCCGCGGGCGCGGTCGCGCTGGCCTGGTGGAATTACGATGCCGTGCATCGCTATGGCGGGTTTGCCCAATGAGCGGCGAGAAGAGCTTCGTCAGCAATCGGTCCAGGTTGATCCTGCTGCTGGTTGCCCTCGCCGCCTCCTTCGCAACGCGCGCATGGTTGTTCGGCGACCCCGTGATCCAGGTTGACGAGCAATTCTACCTGCTCACCGGCGACAGGGTCCTGCACGGCGCCGTTCCTTATGTCGACATCTGGGATCGCAAGCCGGTCGGCATCTTCCTGCTCTATGCGGCGATCCGATTGCTCGGCGGCGAGGGCATTTATCAATATCAGCTGGCCGCGACCCTTGCCGCGGCGATCACCGCTTACCTGATCGCTATGATGGCGTTGCGCTTCGCCAATTTCCGCGGCGCGGCGATGGCGGCGGTCGCCTATCTGCTGTGGCTGCAGATCTTCGATGGCGGCGGCGGCCAGACGCCCGTCTGGTATAATCCCTTGATGGCAGGCGCCGGGCTGCTCGTCATGAAGGCCTGGTGCGACGAACCCTCCGAGCGTGTGTTGATCGGGCTCGGCGTGGGGGCCATGGTGCTGACCGGCATCGCGATGCAGATCAAATATTCGGCGGTATTCGAAGGGATGTTCTTCGGGCTCGCGCTGACATGGCGTTCGTGGACGCTCGACCGATCGTGGGTCCGCACGACGGGTCGGGCCTTATCCTGGTCGCTGGTTGCCTTGTTGCCGACGCTCGCGGCCATGAGCTGGTATTGGCGCGCGGGTCATCTCGACGCCTTTGCCTACGCCAATTTCGAATCCATCTTCCTGCGGATCCCCGCGTCGCACGGCAAATTGCTGTTGCGTGTGCTCGGGATCATCGGCCTTGCCCTGCCACTCCTCCTCTGTGCGCTCACCCAATGGCGCTCCGGCACAAAGGAGGAGGGGGATCGCTCGGATCGTGCCCGCCGTTTCGCGGCCGCTTGGCTCGCCAGTGCAGTGGCCGGCGTCGTCCTGTTCGGAACCTATTTCACCCATTATTTCCTGCCGGTGCTGGTGCCGCTGACATTGCTGTGCGCGGGAATGCTGGGAGACCGCACCGCGGGGGTCGCGATCTTCGCAGGTGCGCGCCGGTATCAGCTGTCGACCGCGGCCTTCCTGCTCGTGGCCGGTTTGGGGCTGACCGTGCTGACGGTTCCCAAACGACTGCGCGACCGCGGCGAAGATCCTCAGGTCCGCGCGTTGGCGACGGCGATCAAGGCGAACATGCAGGGCTGCCTGTTCGTCTTCGACGGCGATCCGATCCTCTATCACCTGACGCAGGCCTGCATTCCGACGACCCTGGCTTTCCCCAATCACTTGAACGAGCAGATGGAGGCACACGCCGTCGGGATCGATCCGCGCCGCGAGGTCGCGCGCATCCTGGCATCGGACAAGGTGGATATCGTCGTCGACTCGCTCCCCCGCGACCCGGGCTACAATCCGGCGACGGCTGCGATCGCGCAGCGTGTGATCCAGGCGAATTACCGCCCGATCGCGACCTTCCAGGTCGGTGCGCACGAGCGGATCGTCTATAAGCGGATCCATGGTCACCAGGAGATGGCTGTAGGCTCCGCTTTGAAGCGTATCGCGATGCGATGAGGGTTGATAACCACGGCCGCCGTCATGCCCGGGCCAGTTGATCGCGACGCGCACCGCTCAGGAAAAGCGCCTCACGCTTCATTTCCGCCTCGATCGTCTGCGCCTGGACCGCAAGCACGTCGCGCCGTGTCAGCAGGCCGATCAGGACACCCGTTTCCCGGTCGATCACCGGCAAGCGGCCCTGGTCGGTCAGCAGCATGATACCGACCGCGCGCGAGACCAGGTCGTCCGCATGCACCACCGCGACCGACGCATCGGAGATATGCTCGGCGAGGGTCTCGCTTTCATGTTCACCCTCGACCCGCCAACGCAGCGCATCGCTGCGCGACACGAGGCCGATCGGACGCCCGTTGCGGTCCACCACCGGGTAGGTGCGATGACGGCCGCTCTCGATCGTCGCGACCGCGGAGTCGATGCCCTGATCGGCGCGAAGCAGCTCGACCTTGCGGATCATCACGTCGGCGACGCGGGTCAGACTATAAGGGTCGATCGCATATTCGCGCGAGATATGCTGGCCGCGCCGTGCGATCTTCTCGGTCAGGATCGAGCGGCGGAGCAGCAGCACCGTGACCATATAAGCGGCTGCGGAGGCGGCGAGCAGAGGCGCAAGCAGCCCGAAATCGCCGGTCAGCTCGACCGCAAAGATCGCGCCCGTGAGCGGCGATCGCATCGTGCCGCCCAGCATCGCCGCCATGCCGAGCAGGGCCCAGCTGCCGGGCTCGCCCGGAAGGAAGCTGCCGATCAGCCAGCCGAGGCCACCGCCCAGGATCAGCAAGGGCGCGAGTACGCCGCCAGACGTACCCGAGCCCAGCGCCACGAGCCACACCGCCGCCTTGACGATCAGGATGAGCAATACGGCCGAGAGCAGCATGTGACCCGTCAAAAGATCGCCGATCACGTCATAGCCGACGCCGAGCGCGCGCGGCTCGATCAGCCCACCCAGTCCGACCACAAGACCGCCGAGCGTCGGCCACCACATCCAGTGGATCGGCAGATGCTCGAACGCGTCCTCCAACAGGTAAAGGGCCTTGGTCAGAAGCGCGGAGAGGAGGCCGGTGGCTAGTCCGACTCCGACCGCGGCGATCAGGGACCAGGGCGGCAAAGCCAACGAGACGAACGGGAAGAGGGGCCCTGCGCCGAACAAGGCCGGGCGCAGCAGGCTCGCCATGGCGACGGCAGCCGCCACCGGCACGAAGCTGCGTGGCTTCCATTCGAACAGCAGTAGCTCGACTGCGAGCAGGACGGCGGCGACCGGTGTTCCGAAGATCGCAGTCATGCCCGCCGCGGCGCCCGCGACGAGCAGGGTCTTCCGCTCGGCCGCGCTCAGATGGAAGAATTGCGCGAACAAGGACCCGAAGGCGCCTCCGGTCATGATGATCGGCCCTTCCGCGCCGAACGGGCCGCCCGTGCCGATCGAAATGGCGGAAGAGAGGGGTTTCAGCACCGCCACCTTGGGCGACATCCGGCTCTGGCCGAACAGGATCGCCTCGATCGCCTCGGGAATGCCGTGGCCGCGTATCTTTTCGGAGCCGTAGCGCGCCATTAGCCCGATGATCAGGCTGCCAATCGCGGGGATCAGCACCGTCGGCGCTCCCGCATGCGCGTCAGCGATCCGTCGGGATGCGAAATCAAAGCGGCCGAACCAGGCGAAATTGGTGATCAGCGCGATCAATTTGAGCAGCAGCCAAGCGGAGATGGTGCCGGCGGTTCCGACAATCAGCGCCATGCCGGCCAGCAACAGCATCCGCCCGTCGGCGCTATAATCGCCAAGGTGTGCTGATCCGGCCGGCGAAGCCGGGGCGAGGGGAGCCGATGAGGAGGACATGGGCGTGCCAATTATATCGTGACACGATATTATTCAAGGAGGTGCGGGCAGGCTCCCGACGCGGTGATCCGCGGATCGGGCGATTAACCCGCCGGTGCGTAGCTCTGCACGAACTGGCGGTGGTCGGCCAACTTGCCTACCTCCTGGGTGACGCCCGCCTTCAGGTCGGCAAGCGCCTTCTGCAGCTGTCCAGGCTCCATCATCCGCGCGACCTGGTGATAGGATTGCGGCCGGACGCGTTGGCCCAGCATCACCATGACCCAACTGTCGATCCGGAACAGTTCGTCGGGCGCCTGGTAGGCCGCCGCATTGTCGCGGAAGAGCGCGATCCGCTCCGCCAGGCTGTCCGGAATCTGCATGTCGCGACAGCGGCGCCAATAAGGGGAATCGTCGCGCTCGGTCAGCTTGTAATGGAGGATGATGAAGTCGCGGATATGCTCGGTCTCCCGGCGCGACAATTCGTTGAATCGGCGGCTGGCGGATTCGCTGATCCCGCCGAACGGGAATTGCTGGATCAGCCGCGTCACCGCGATCATGATCTGGTGGATGCTGGTCGATTCCAGTGGCTCGACGAAGCCGCTGGCCAGGCCGATCGCCACGACATTCCTGTTCCAGGCTTTCTTGCGCATCCCGGGCCTGAAGCGGAGCAGTCGCGGGTCGAACAGCGGCTTGCTCTCGAGCGCGGCGAGGAACTTGGCCTTGGCCTCGTCTGGCGACAGATGGTCGGTCGAAAAGACATAGCCATTGCCCATCCGCTGCTGCAGCGGAATGCGCCAGCGCCAGCCATTTTCGTGCGCGATCGCGCGCGTATAGGGTGCGAGGGGGCCTTCCAGCTCGGTCTGGACCGCGAAGGCTGCGTCGTTGAACAGCCACTGCCCCCAATCCTCGAACCCGGTCTTGAGCGTCTGCTCGGCAAGCAGTGCGCGGAATCCCGTGCAGTCGAGGAACAGGTCGCCTTCGATCCGCTCGCCGGATTCCAGCTCGAGCGCCTCGACGAAGCCGGTTTCGCCATTCTGGTGGACCGTTTTGATCTTGCCTTCGATGCGTCGGACGCCCGCCGGCTCGGCCAGACCGCGCAGGAATTTGGCGTAGGCGGTCGCGTCGAGATGATAGGCATAGCCGATCGTCGCGCCCTCATGCGTCGCGAACCGGTTGGCCTTGGCCGCCTGCGCTTCCAGGCTATAATCGAGATAGTCGCCGCCGAAGCCCTGGCGCACCCCCTCCAGCCAGAAATGCTGGAAATCCGCGATCCACACCGATTTGCCGACCGAGCCGAAGGCATGGAAATAACGGTCGCCGATCTGGCCCCAATTTTCGAATTCGATGCCGAGCTTGAAGCTGGAGGTGGTCGCCTTGATGAAGGCCTGTTCGTAGATGCCGAGCAGGCTGTGGAAGGTGCGCGCGGTCGGGATGGTGGATTCGCCCACGCCGACCGTGCCGATCTCGTCGGATTCGACCAAGGTGATGTCGATCAGCGGGCCAAGCTGCCTGATCAATGCCGCCGCCGCAATCCAACCGGCGGTCCCTCCGCCGGCGATGACCACGCGCTTTATCATCTCGGTCCCCACTCTATTTCCCGTCACTCTGCTGGCCGGCACGCCATGCTTCTATTGCTCGGGAGGCGAACTGAGAAGGGCTTGACGGCGGCCGGAAAAATCACCGGAGTGCCTGCCAGGTCGACGGCTGAGGCGTTCGGAAGGACTGCAAGCGAGCCTCGAATTCGAAGAGCGGTTGGTCACATAATCTATGGCACCGCGGGCCGCCGCAACATAGAATAAGCTATGGGATTCGTTGTCGAAGCTGAATTCGCCCCCGCGTCCCTCGGGCGAGCTGTTAATGATGCCCGCTCGCCGATACGCCTTCCCGGGTGGATGGGACGTATCTGTGCGCTGCTGCTCAGCATCCTGATTCAAGCGGGCATGATCGCAATGCTGCTGATCATGACTGGTGTGGTCCAGCCGTCCAAACAGCAGTCCGGACCTCGAATGATCCTGCTCGACCTTGTTTCGCCCGCGCAAAGTGAGGCCGGCGCGGTGGATCGGGTGGCGGATATCAACAACACACCGATTGCGCCGCCAACCGACCTTCAGGTAGCCGATCACACCGATCTGCCGCACGAATGGTCTCTTGCCAAACTTCCACCCCTGTCACCCGCCAAACCGACGCCGCAGGCGGCACAATCTCCGGCCAGTGGGGAAGCAAATACCGGCTCGTCTACCGGCGCCGGTGTGGATCCCTATGCCTTCGCCTCCTACCGGCCGGAGCTGGTTGTACAGATGGCCCCGACGCGCACGCTCCTGCCCGACGCGGCAGCACTGGCCGCCCTGGAGCAGGCAATCCGCGCGCACCTTCCGGCGAGCACGACCAATCTGAAACTTCAGATGCTGGTGGATCAGGAGGGCCGCATCGGCCAGGCCGAGCTGTTGTCGCCCGTCGCTGCGCCGGCTCGAGCGATTGTTCTACAGGCGGTGCGTGGGGCGGTGCTCTTCAGTCCTGATCCGGCAAGGCCGCAGCAGGTCAGAACGACACTGACATTGACGATTTAGAATTGGATCAAGGCTCTGCGATAATGTCGGCGTCGTCGCCGGTGCCGCCCTCCTTGCCGTCTGCCCCGAGCGTTTCCAGCGAATATGGATGACCATTTGCCTCGGCCTTGTAGATCAGTGCTCTTCCCCACGGATCGACAAGCTGCTTTTCGTTGCGGACATAAGGGCCGGACCACGCCGGCACGTTCGGCGGCGCCTTGACAAGCGCCTTCAGCCCTTCCGTGTCGTTCGGGTAGCGGCCGATATCCAGCTGAAAATAGTTGAGACCGTTTTCGACCGTCTGCAGCTGAATCCGCGCGGCCTTGGCCTTGGCTCCGCCAAGCAATTTCATGACCTGTGGGATCGCGACCGCCGCGATCAGGCCGATCACGACCAGCACGATCAACATTTCCATCAAGGTGAAGCCTCGCTCACCTTCACGCTTAGCCGAGTTCATCCTGCCAAATCCCCCAAAGCGAAGATCCCGAGCATCACGCTTCCAACAAGGCCTGCCACAAGGCCGCCTAGCATGATGATAGCGATTGGGTTGGCCAGCGCTACGAGCCGCTCGATCCTTGCTCGTGCCGTTTCACCGATGATGTTGCTGGCTTGCGCGCAGGTTTCGGCGAGCCGGCCGCTGCGTTCGCCGACCTCGATCAGCCGGATCGCCGTTATCGGGAGCAAGGCATCTCGCGAGAGCGCGGTCGAGAGCGAGGTTCCTTCCCGGATTGCCTGCTCCGCGCGGGACGCGTAGCGCCGCCAGCGTTCGCTACCCATGGCGTCGCGCGCAAGCGGCAGCGCCTCCACAATCTTGATCCCGTTCGTCAGCAATGTGGCCAATATCCCGACGAACTGCGCGGCCAGATATTGGTCACGCAGTGCGAGGAGCGGCAAATGCCGCAATTGGCGATCGACGAGCTGCCGGCCGCGCACCGACCGGGCGAAGAGGATCAGCAACAGCGGTGGCAGAGCCACCGAGGCCAGCACCAAGATGGGATGTCCGCTCAGGGCACGCGACAAGGCGAGGACCCACCGGGTGGCAAGCGGCAACTTGTCTTCCTGCCCGGCGAACAGCATGTCGAATTGCGGAATGACGAAAATCAGCACGATCGCCAGCGCGGCGGCGGTGGCCGCCAATATGGCGGCGGGATATGTCAGCGCGGTGATCATCTGGCGCCGGGTCGACGTGGCGAGCGAGAGCCTTTCGGCGACGGACCGCAGGGCATCGCCCAAGCCGCCGCCCCGCTCGGCGGCCCGGATCACGCCCACGACATAAGCGGGGAAGAGTCCTTCCGCCTCAAAGGCCCGGCCGAGCCCCCCGCCTTCCCGCACGGTCGCGAGCATACGCGTGAGGACACCTCTTTGGCGGGAGCGGGATGCCTGCTCGCGCAGCAGGTCGAGCGAACGGTCGACCGGCAACGCGGACGTGATCAGGGTGGCAAGCCGCGAAAGAATCAACGCCTGATCGCCAACCGAGAGCTTGCGTCGCAGGACGATCGGCTGATTGAGCTTTGCCAGCAGCGAGCCGCTGCTCCCACTGATCTCGATCGGCAGCACGCCTTCCGCGCGAAGGCGGGCGAGCACCGCATCCTCGTCCAGCGCCTCGACCTCCCGCCAGTCCGAGAGCCCGTCGGCGGTGATGACCAGGCAGCGCCAGAGGCTCATGCGGCCTGCACGGCTCGATGCACCTCGGCGAGTGAGGTTCGGCCCGTCGCCGCAAGCGCAAGCCCATGGCCGAGCAGCGTTTCGGTCGGGGGAAGGGGGTTGGGCAATTCTTCGATTGTGCCCGCGCGCACATGATCTCGCAGCGTGGCATCGACCTCGAGTAATTCGATCAGGGGCATGCGCCCGCGATAGCCGCTCCCCTGGCACGCCGGACAGCCGCCTGGTTCGAACAATGCGGCGGGCATTGCAAGGCCCGCCTGCGCGAATGCCGCCATGTCATGCGGGCTGGGCACCGAGGCGACCTTGCATTCGGCACACAAGGTACGGATCAGCCGCTGCGCGATGACCGCGATGACGGTCGACGCCGAAAGATAGGGTTCGATGCCGATATCGGTCAGCCGCGTGAAGGCTCCCATCGTACTATTCGTGTGGAGCGTCGAAAGAACCAGGTGTCCCGTCAGCGCGGCGCGCAGTGCGATGTCCGCCGTCTCGCGATCCCGGATCTCGCCGATCATCAGGACGTCGGGATCCTGGCGGAGAAAAGCGCGTAGCGTGTCGGCATAATCCAGCCCGATCTCAGGGCGGACCTGCACCTGATTGACTCCTTCGAGCAACACTTCGACCGGATCTTCGACGGTGAGTATCTTGACCTCCGGGCTTCTCAGGCGGCTGAGCGCCGCATAGAGCGTGGTGCTCTTGCCGCTGCCGGTGGGGCCGGTCAGCAACACGATGCCGTGAGGTCTCGCCAGAGCGCGCAGCAGCTTGGCCAACGCGACAGGCGGCAGCCCCAGCTGCTCGAGGTCGAGCGGTACTTCGCTTCGCCCGAGCAGACGCATGACGATGCTCTCGCCGAAGGCCGTCGGCGACGTCGATACGCGCACGTCGATATCCCGGCCCCGAACCGTGACCTTGAGCCGGCCGTCCTGCGGAAGCCTCGTCTCGGCGATGTCGAGCGCCGACATGACCTTGATGCGCGAAGCGACCGGTGCCGCCAGCGCGGAATTGAGGCGATCGACTTCGATCAGCCGGCCGTCGATTCGATAGCGGACGATCAGGTGGCGGGCCATGGGTTCGATGTGAACGTCGGATGCGCGACGCAGTACCGCGTTGCCGAGCAGCGTCTGAACAAGGCGGATGACCGGAGCTTCCGAAGCGGCATCCGACAGGCGGTCGAACTCGCCGCCATGTTCGCCCGCGGCCGCGATGAGGTCGATCGAATCTTCGCCGCCGCCGAGCAACGCCTCCACTTCCGAGAAGGTGGCCACGCTTAACTCGAATGGGTGGGGCAACGCGAAGCGGAGTGCGGCGATCCCCTCCTCGTCCTCTGGATCGGCTACGGCCAGCCTGTAACGCCCTTCGTCGCCGTCCAATATTGCGATCGATCGGCGGCGCAGAAAACGAACGTTCAGATCATCAGCCAGCGCTGCTGCGGGTTTCTCGCCAGGGGGTAGTCGAGCCAGCCCATGGCACTGGGCCAGCGTGTTGGCGACAGTTTCCTCGTCGGCCAATCCAAGTCTGACGAGTGCGGCCGGCAGGCCCAGTCCGCTGCGCCTGGCGGCCTCGCTGGCATAATCTGCCGTCTCCTGGGAGAGGATGCCCGCGGCCAGCAAGGCATCCTGCAGGGTTTCCTTGGCATCTGCATCCATGCGAGGATCCATTAAACGGCTTTGGGCTTCTCGGTCCCTGCCATCAAGGCCAGCGCATCGTCCGCTGGTCAATCCGCCACGCGGCAGGCGGCACGGCTGTTACCACCATTTCGGAGGAAATCGTCAGTCGGGGCCGTTATCCCATTCCCGAAGATGGATTGTTCTGTCCATTGCCCCGCGATAACGTCGCCTCCCAGCAAGTGTGGCAGGACGGTTCTGGTTGATGGCGTCTCATGCAGGGTTGCGTTCCTCAACCGCGCTGCTCCTTCTCGCAACACTCGTCGTGACGCCGCTTGGTGCGGCGCCGGCGCGATCGGCGCGCGCTGCCGGCAGCGCACGATCCGGCTACAACCTCGCCTTCGTCGACGCCGACGCCCGCCACGTGCTGGATGCCGTGCTCGGCGACATTCTTCATGCGAATTACACGATCGACCCGAAGGTTTCCGGGACGATCACGTTGCGCACCGCCGAGCCGGTCGATCGCGACGGCGTGATCGCCCTGCTGGAAAAGGCACTCGAGCCGATCGGTGCAGCGGTTCTGGTCGAGGGTTCGTCCTATCGGATCGTGCCGATCGAGAATGCGCGCGTGTCCGCCTTTGGGACGGACAGCAGTTCGCGCGGCCAGGGTTATGGCGGCCAGGTCGTCACCCTGAAATATGCCAGCCCTGCCGAAATGGCACGGTTGCTGAGCCAATTCGTCGGCAAGAATGTCGTCGCCGGGATCGATCCTGCCACCAATCAGATCATGCTCGCCGGATCGAGTGGCGAGCGAGACGCGGCGCTTGCGGTGATCAAACGGTTCGACGTCGACACGATGAGCAGCGCGAGCTTCCAGGTCTATCGCCTGCAGAATGTGGATGCCGAGGCGTTGGAGCGCGAGCTGTCGCGGGTGCTGCAGCCCCCGTTCGGGCCTGGCAGCCGGGTACGGTTCGTGCCCTTGCCGCGCATGCGATCGATTCTGGTGATCGGCGCATCCAAGTCTGACCTGGCTCGAGTGGAGCCTTGGATCCAGCGGCTGGACGAAGGTGCGGCGAGCACCAAGCGGCGGCTCTACAGCTATTCCGTGCAGAACGGACGTGCGCGCGACCTCGCAGCGTCGCTGCAGATGGTGCTGGGCCGTGGTACGGCAGCAAGCGAGCCGGTCGCCGATCAGCAAACCGCGGCCCCGCGCGCCATGCCACAATTCGGACCTGCGGGGGGCGGCGCGACCTCGGGGGGAACCGGTGCGCCGCTAGGTCAGCTTCAGCCATCGGACGTGATCGGCCCCGAGACGCCGCTGCCCGGGCCGAATGCCAGCGCGGTGAATGCGTCTACCATGGCGACCGCGCAAGATGGGACCGGCCCCCGCATTGTGCCCGTCGACACCAACAATTCGCTTCTCATCTATGCGGACGGTGAGGAATTCGGCTTCATCCGCGACGCGCTGGACCAGCTCGACCGTCCCGTGGCGCAGGTCATGATCGAAGCGACCCTGGCCGAGGTCACGCTGACGAACGATCTGTCCTATGGCGTGGATTGGCGCGTGCTCAGCGGCAATTCGGCATTCACGCTGTCGAACACGGCGTCGGCCACGCCGGCTGCGTCTTTTCCCGGATTTTCCTATTCCTACATCGGCAAGAGCGTCGATGCCGTTCTGAACACGCTTCAGGCGAAGACCAAGGTCCGCGTGCTGTCCGCGCCCAAGCTGATGGTGCTCAACAACCAGACCGCGACGCTTCAGGTCGGCGATCAAGTGCCGATCGTGGTGCAACAATCACAGAGCGTCTCCGCGGCCGGGGCGCCGCTGGTCAACACAGTGGAATTGCATGACACCGGCGTGATCCTGAAGGTCACGCCCCGGGTCAATGACAGCGGCACCGTGACGCTCGATATCGCGCAGGAAGTCAGCGACGTCACGCCGACGACGACATCCAACATCAATTCTCCGACGATCGCGCAGCGTCGGCTCACCAGCACGATCGCCACCCGCTCGGGTCAGATGGTCGCGCTGGGCGGACTCATCCGGGAGAATAGCAGCCGCGGCCGGCAGGGCATCCCCATCCTGAGCCAGATTCCGGTTCTCGGCGCCGCGTTCGGACGGCACGTCAACAAAGGGGACCGGACCGAACTGATCATCCTGCTGACGCCGATGGTGATGCGCTCTCCAGCCGAAGCCCCGGCTGGCGTCGATGAGCTGCTGAAGAGGATGGACATTTTGCGCGGCGCTTTCCCCGAGGAGACTGGCGGAGCGGCCAATGGCTCGCGAAAGTGAGCATGGCTTCGCGCTCATCTCGGCGGTGTGGCTGCTGACGCTTGCCGCCTCGATCGCCGCATTGCTGATGCTGCAGTCGGTGCGCCAGGCCCGCGTCGTCGCGTCGGCTCTGGCCCGCGCAGGATCCGAACAGGATATGGACGATATCGTCGCCCAGGTCATGGCGGCGGCCTTGTTCGAGGGGCCGCGGAGTTCATGGGGCCGGGTTCCGGCGCACGGGCAATTGTCTCTCCCGCAAGGGCCGATCGCCATCGCCATCGATAACGAGGCGACACGGCTTGACGTGAACAAGGCGCAGCTCGCCCAGATCGATGGCCAGTTGCATGATCGCGGCATGCCAGGCGATCAGCGGGCGGCCATTCTGACGCGTATCGCCCAGGCTCGCGCAGCCCATCGACTGATCGGAACCTTCGCGGACCTGGTCGCGCTCGGCCGGGGCATATTGCCGCCGGCGCGGCAGATATGCCTTGCCACCTTCCTGTCGCCGTTCAGCAATGCACAGGACATTGCCAGCACCGGCGGCGATCTGATGGGGCAGGGGCCGATCCGCGCGGGCGACACGCTGCGAATCTCCGTCGGTGTCGAGGACGCCCAGCGCACCGCCACGATCCGGCTGACCGGCCTTGCCACAGAGCCATATAGCGTGCTCGACTGGTATGAGGGCAGCTGCCCGTCCGCGGAGCCGTCGTGAAGCGCGCAGACGCGGCCGCGCCGCTTGCCGGAAAGGGAGCGGAAGGCTTTACGCTCATCGAACTGCTGGTGGTGCTGACCATCATCGGTCTGCTCGCGGGCATCGCGATCGGGGGCTTGCGGCATTCGACGTCGCTCGATCGCGGAAAGCTGCATGCCACGCTCGCGATCGCTGCCGAGGAGGCGAGGGCCAGAGCGCAGGCAAGCAGACGGAAAACCACGATGGACCTCTCCCGCAGCCAGATGCGAGGCACGGTATTCGAAGCCGACTCCGGCTTTGAACCGGGACCGGCTTTCTATCCCGACGGTTCGGCGAGCGGCGGCAGCTTCAGGCGCGACGGACAGGTGGTGGCCGTGCTCGACTGGGCAACCGGGCAGGTAGGCGACGATGCGCGCTAGCGAGCGGGGGTTCACGCTGATCGAGGTGATGGTCGCGCTGGTCGTCAGCGCGCTGCTGCTCGCCACCGTGTTCGAAGCGTCGGGCTTGGCCATGGCCCGCCTCCGTCGCACCGAAGAGAAAAGGCAGGCGCTGATCCAGGGAAGCTATCTGCTCGCCACGCGCAGCGTCGAGGATTTTTCCGACGCGCCCCGCAGCGGGACCGTCGCAGGATTGCGTTGGGCAAGCGATGAGCAGGCTGTCGCCACCGATCCTCGCAAGCTCCTGGTGTTGGCGCGCGTCCATGTGATCGTCGCCGACGCGGGCCGCACTATCCTGTTCGAGCATTCGGCGCTGCGTTTGAAGGCGCTCCCGCAATGAGGGGCGATGCGCGCGAAGCCGGATTCACGCTGGTGGAGCTTCTGTTTGCCCTGGTCGCGGCAAGCATGCTGCTGATCGGCCTTTCATACGCCTTGCGGGGTCTCGAGGCGCAGTTCCGCCGGAGCGCGTCGGCGCCCCCGTCCGCCCAGTTGATCGCGGTGCAGCCTTTCCTCGCCGGCATGTTGGCTCATGCGACCCCGTTGGACCAGGGCGCCACGCTTGCGGGGTCTCCCGCGAGCCTCGACATCACCGTTCCGCCGCCCGAGTCCTTCGGGTTCATCGGACCCTTGCGATTGCTGTTGCGGGTCGAGCAGGCGAAGGATGGGGCAGCCCTCACCGCCCGCTTCGAGCCGAGCCGACCGGGCCAGACGCTCCCGCCAAGCGCCGTGGCCGGGCGGGTGCTGGCACATGGTTTCAAGGCCATCCGCTTTGCTTATCTGCGCCGTGCCGGCGATCCGCGGGAGCGACTGCCGCGCCTGATCTCGATCCTCTTCGTGACGGCCGACGGCACGACGCTGCCGCTTGCCTTTGCGCCGCGCCTCAACATGGGTGCCGCGTGCGTGTTCGATCCGATTTCCCTGGCGTGCCGGACATGACCGACAGCGCATTCGATCGCGCCCGTGCGGGCGCCGCAGGTTTCTGGCGCTGGTGGCTCGGGGAACTGGCGGGACTGCTGCCACGAGGGCCTCTGCCATTCAGCCGCGGAGCCAGGCACTGGGCCGATATTCGCCCCCACCGCGACCGGGTGGAAATCATCCGTTTCGGATGGAATGGTGGCGAGAAGCTGGTCGACCGCACCCCGCTCGATGCTCTGGATGGCGAAAGCTGGGCGGAGATGGCGGCGCTCACGCGCGACTATCATGCGCGGATCGTGCTCGTCCCGCCCTTGGTGCATATCCTGACGCTGCGTCTGCCGAAGGAGGTGCGTCCGCACCTCGCCTCGGCCATCCCGCTCCAATTGCGCGATGCGGCGCCGGTCGACCCCGCCCGGCTGACCTGGCGCGTGCTCGATGTGGCGGCGAATGGCACCATGATCGACGTCCGCGTCGCGCTCGCACGGACCGCCTTGATCGATCAATTGGTCGACGGTCTCGCGACGCAAGGCGCGGCAGCGCCGCCGATCCTGGCCGAAGCCGACGACAGGCAGGTGATGCTGCGGAGTCGGGATCGTGTCGGTTTGGGCCTGGGTGCCCCATGGATCGTCGCGCTCGGATTGCTTGCCGTCACGCCGCTTTGCATCCTGCTGGCATTGACGATTCTGCTGGCCGCGAAGCGGTCCGAAGTCGCCGCGCTGGAACAGCGCGTCGGCCCCCGGATCGAACTCGCGCGCACCGTCCGGGCCCGTCATGATGCGGCGCAGGCGCTCGACCATATCGTTGGTCTTCCCACTCTCAGCGGCGTGGCAGCCGAGCTCGCGCAGCACCTGCCGAGCACGGCCACGGTTCACTCACTCGATCGCGCGGAGGATGGCACCTTCTCGATCACGCTCGATGCGGCCGACCCGGATGTGGTGCGGCCTGCCCTGGCTGGCGATCGGCATAGCGCGGCCTTGCGGGAAACCGATCAGAGCAAGACGCCCGACGGCCGCTTCCTGATTCATTATCAAGGGGTCTGGCGATGATCTCAGCCTTTTCGCCTTTGACCCGGCGCGTCCTGGCAGTGGGGCTTCTGGTCCTCGCGCTGCTCTTGCTGCTGCAGCTGGTGGTCGTGCCCCTGTTCACGATCATCGGCGCGCAACGGGACGAGCTGGCGACCCTGCGCGGCCGCGTCGCCCACCTGAAGGCGGTCGACCGGCAAGCGGTACCGCCGCTCTCCACCATTCCGCCCCATTCCACCATCCGGGCCGCCGGCGCCGCGGCGGCACAGCAGCGGCTGAGGCTCGCCATCGGCCAGGCCGCCACCGCTGCTTCGGTGGAGATTCACGGCCTGATGTTCCGGCCAAGTGCGGCGGACGCGCCGCAGCTGATGCGGGTGGAGATCAACATCTCCGGACCGGAGGAAGGCCTGTTGCGCTTCGCCCAAATGATCGAGCAGGGCGATCCGCTGATCCGCTTCGAGCGATGGACGCTTCAGGCGCCCGCCACGCCCGGGCAGCCGATTATCCTGTCCGGGCGGATTGCGGCGGTATGGGAGCATGAGGGATGAGCTTTGTGCGCCGATGGTGGCCCGCAGGCGCGGCGGCCGCCGTCATGCTGGCGGTAACATTTGCCGCCACTTTAACGCCTGCCTCGCCACCTATCCTCCAGCCGCTTCCGCAGCCGCTTCGCATAGCGCTGCCCCGCTTGCCTGCCTCGCCTGCTACGTCGCGCGCCCTATTTCCGGCGCTGGTCAGCGCCGAGGCTTCCCAAAGCCCGGCCCAGACGGCCGTTCTCCCGACATTGGTCGGTATTGCCTGGAGCCGGACCAACGCTGTAGCCCTGTTCGGTGGTGCACCATCCCAGGCCACCGTCGTGCATGTCGGCGATGTGGTCGGTGGGTGGGTGGTGAAGGCGATCATGCCGACGAAGGTGATCGTGGCGAATAAGGAAGAGAAACAGGAATTGGTTCTTCCTACCGGCCATAAATTCCTTCGCGAGTCAACTAATGAATGAAGGTCTGAGCGCAGGGGCTAAGAGTGCAACGGTCCATGATGGGAGGAGGGTTTTTTGAACGTCGCCTCAACGCTGCCTGCCTAATTGTGCAGAAGTCAAACACAACCGGAGTTTTTTGTTGTGTTAATAGGATGGGTCGAACGCCGCCTCATTGAGGTCGAGACGGGTCTCGGTATCTGCCCACCAAGCACATAATCGCAATTTCTCCGGCACGTTCAGAAACCGTGGCGTCCAGATGGCTGCTGCGAACTAATATCCGCGTAAATCAGATGCGAACACGGGGATTTCAATTCATCAGAACGCAAAAGGCTGCAACGGTAATTTATGCCAGATATCTCCGATACTCAACTTCCGTTATGCGTGGTCATTAACCAATTGAAAAGCGGCCAGATTATTTAATATTTATTTAGGTCCTATTTATGGTACGACTAAGCACAATAAATACCAATGAGTATTCTAGGAGGCCAAATGGTACGAAAATGGCCCCAGCGTAACCGCTGTCGTTCCAGGGACTTAAAATAACGACCGCGATATGAAAAATCGTCATAATTATTACGCAAATTATAACATTGAACTGATCAAGGTGCTCCCTAAAGGTAACCAGTATCGCCGTTAGGACAAATAGACCGGTGAATACCAATTTCCCTTTCCCTGGTGCTACCGTGTCCTCTATGACGACTGACAAAATAAAACTAGCTACACCTATTAAGGATGCCTGCAGTGTAGTTATTTTTGAATACGGTCGCCATTCGTCATCATTATTAATCATATGCATTTATCTTCTTTAAGAGCTTGTCTGACATCCCAGCCAATCTGCCCTATGGCGAGCGCCTTTCCTAGCGGTGTTAGATTCTCGGCAAGCCCCTTGGCGCCATCCAGTATAAAGGCTGCCGCCGAAGTATAATGTGCGGCGGGCCCTGTCACCATTGAGACCTTGTCGCCGGTGATGACACCTAGGCCCAGGGTTCCAATTCCCGCATATGACCCCACCACTGCTGCCACGGCCGACACGGTTCCCTTGCCTCCGGGTATAAAGGAGGCACCGGCGGCCACCAAATCAGCAGTGAGTATGGCGATGTTCTTCGGCTTTCCAAGAGACCGTCTAGCGCAGTCAGAGAACGCCCTTGCCCGAGCCTTTGCCTGCTCAGCTCTTCTGCGTAGAGCGTCCTCAAGCGGGTTGATAATGAGGGTGGTTAACGTACTGCTCCCCTCAATGACCCCCCACCAGCCGCCAGACCTGTGGCCAGTAATAACAACTTCGTCGTCGTCTAGCCCAAGAGGATCTGCCAGGTTGACAGGGTCCGAGGTTGTATAGTTGTACAAATTCTGGCCGGCTTTGAGCCCAAGAGGATCCGGCTGCATGAATCGGCCGAGCTGTGGCGAGTACATGCGGGCCTTGTAATAATAGAGGCCGACCTCTGGCATCCAGGCCTGGCCGGTATATTGGAACCGGCCGCTATTGGCGGTGCCGGGGATGCCATATTCGTCATAGGTGTTGATCGTGATCGCGGTTCCGCTGGTGTCGGTGACGCGCACGACCGAGCCGCGCTCGTCGGCATCCAGGAACCGCTTGGTCGCGGTGCCGGCGCCTTCATACCAGACCAGAGGCTCATCCTGGCTCGGCCCCAGTGCGTAGCGCCGTAGCAGACCGCCGCTGACCGTGTTCTCGCCCACGATCTGGTCGCCGTCATAGTCGAATCGCACGCCGCCACTGCTGTTCACGAGTCGGCCGAGCGCGTCGTACAGGAAGTTGGCCGAGCCGCCCGTGGTCATCGTATTCTCGATGCCATACGTGTAGCTGAGCCCGCCCGACGAGGTCAGGTTGCCCTTGGGGTCATAGGTCTGGGTGACGCCGGCAATCGCCGTATATTTGTTCTGGCCGTCGGTCGAATAGCCGCGATTGGCATTGGCTGCGGCATTCCAGGAGTAGGCCGTATTATCGACCGTACGCGACAGGAGCTGGCCTGCCGGATTGTAGCCGCCGATCGTGATCGAAGCCGGGTTGCCGCCGCCGCTCAGGGTCAGCCCGGTCAGGTTGGGTCCGGTGTAGCTATAGCCCTGGCTCGTGCCGTTGCTCGCGGTGCGCGATGTGCGGCGGCCAAGATCGTCATAGACGAAGCCTTCGATCTTGGTGCCGCCATTTTCATGGATGCCGGTCATCTCGCCCAGATTATCATAATCGTAGGTGAAATAGAGGCCGTCGCTCCAGGTCAGGCGCGTGCGCCGGCTGGCGGCGTCATATTGCATCGTCTTGACGCCCGCGCTCGTCCCGTCGAGCCGGCCTTCGTCGGTGAGCTTCCGTCCCAGCGCATCGTAGGTGAAATAATCGGTGAGCGTGTGGTTGGTTGCGCTCGTCGTCGCCGTCGCCTGGGTGAGATGGTCCAGCCGGTCATATTGGAAGGTCAAGGTCGGATTCGACGTTGACGAGGGCGTCTTGGTCGTGACGCGGTTCAGATAGTCATAGGCATAGGTGATGGTGCTGCCGTTGCGCACGCGCCGCGTCGTGACATTGCCGTTATTGTCATAACTATATTGCTCGTAATCGGTGGTCGACGACGTGCCCGGCGTGGTCGGGCTCGGATGTTGCAGCTGATAGAGACGATCGAAATCGTCATAGACATAGGTCGTCTTGTTGTTCTTGCCGTCGCTGAAGCTTTGCTGCTTGCCGCTGACCGTATAACTATAGTTGACCGTCTCCGCCGCCGAAGTGCCGAGCCCGGTGGTGACGCTCGTCAGCTGATCCACCGCATTATAACCATTCTGGGCGATGCGGTCAGGCCCGTTGCTCCCGAGCGTTCCCGCGGTGCAGGCATCGCTCGGCAGCGAGGCCAGATTCATGCGGGTGGCGCTGCATTTCAACCGCGACAAGGCGTCATAATTATATTGGGTGATCGAATAAGTGGTGCCGCCGCTGGAGAAGGTGTCCGAAATCTTGCGGCCGTAATTGTCGTAAGCGGTGTCGGCTTGCTGCAGCACCGACATGGCGGCGATATCGGCATTGGATGGGCTTGCGACCGTGCCGACCTCGACCCTGGTCACCAGATTGCGCGGGCTGTAGGTGACGCGGGTGGCGCGCTGCTTGAGCACGCCCGCGCCATCCGGATCCGGCATGACGGTCGCGGTCAGCTGGCGATTGGCGTCATATTGGAAATAGGTCGTGTCGGCGGTGCCGGCCAACGGCCCGTCATTGGCGGTCACATTGCCGAACTTGTCGTAGCTGAGCGTCTGGGTCGACGAGATCGATCCGTCGCCTGCCGCCGTGGTGATCGTGACCGGGCGGTAATTCTGGCCGTAGGCGAAGGTCGTCACCTTTTCCTGGGCGGTTCCTGCACAGCTGTTGTTGTTGGTGCAGACGGCGATTTTCGAGACGACCCACACGCCCGAGCTGCTGGGCGATCCGTTTACGTCGATCTGCGTATAGCTGTAATTGGTGACGCGCTTGCCGCCGAACGCTACGCCCCCATCAATGGACTCCGTCAGGGAGGTGAGCCCGCCATGCACGGAGTCATAATTGTAGTAGGTGTTGTGCCCGTTCGCGTCGGTGGTGGAGGTCGGCTTGTTGCAGGTCACCGCGTTGGTACAGGAGCTTGGATAGATCGCCGACGTGACGATGTTCGCCATCGCCGATCCCGGCACGGGATGGCGCGTGGTCGAGGTGAGGTTGCCGCGCGCATCATAGCCGAACACGTCGTAATTGCCGCGCGGATAGGTGATCTGGATCAGGCGCTGGCCTGAATCATATTGATAATCGGTCTCGTGGTTCAATTCGTCGATCACGGCGAGCACATGCTTGTTCGCCATGTCGACGCGGTAGGTGCGGCTACTGGAGCCATTGGTCGCGACCACCGTACCGATATTGCCGGATACGGAATAAGTGTAGTTGGTGGTTCCGCGTGCATTGGTGACCGAGCTCACCGCATAATTAGTCGCGCCGAATGCCGCGTTATAGGCGATCACCGCATTGTTGGTCGCGCCCGGCGGCGCGACGCCGGTGATGTTGCCCAAACCATCGATCGTGAAATTGGTCTGATTGCCCTTGGCGTCGGCATAATCCTTCTGCGTCTGCGTCTGCGGACTGGCCGCGAACATCGGATAGCCGGTGGTGTTGGTGCAGTCGTTTGCCGTCACCGGGCACGGATCGACCAGACTGTTCAACGCATAGACCAGGATCGCATCCGACCAGGGCGCTTCGTCGCCCTGGGCGGTGACGTCGGGATGCGCGTAAGCCAGATGGACCTCATAGCCGGTGTTGGATTTGACCGCCTGCAGCCGCAGGCCAACATCTTGTCCGCTGGTACCGCTGAATGATGCAGCGGTGTAATAGAAGGTCAGCTTCTTGCCCGTCGGATAGGTCACCGTCTGAAGTGGGCTGCCGAAGATCGTGCCGAAATGCGCGATGTAATAAGTCGTATCGAGGCTGTAGCGATAGGCGGTGCCGTCCGCCGTCGTATAAGTATAGCCGCTGCCGTCCTTGACCAAGGTGTCGCCATTCTGCTCGATCGGGGTGAACACGCCATTGCTCTCGGTGAAGCTCACGCTCGACCCATTGATCGTCACCGCCGCGCTGTTGCCGGTGTCGATGATATAGCTGGTCCAGCTGTCGACATAGGACTTGCCGAGGATGCTGCGGTCGAGCCCGATGCCGTTGACCGCGTCGCCGATCTGCGCCTTGGGCGTGAGCGGCGAATATTGGCCCGAAAGCACGTCGACCCCGTTGGCATCGATACTTTCCGCGACCGGTGGCGGGGTCTTGGCGACCGTATCGGCGAAGGCGGGATTGGCCAAAGCGGTGCTGCCGAGCAGCAGTCCCAGGCGGATGCAGTTCTTGCTCAGTCGAGACATGGGTCCTCCTTGGCCGCGTCGCCGCCGCCTGTGATCAAGGCAAAAGCCGTCGCCCGCTGCGGCATCGCCGCGGGGAAAGGCTATGAAATCAAGCTGATGCCGGCCTCAAATCGACGGTCGGCGTGAAACGGCGGGACCGGGTTAATGCGACGCGTTGGTCACCGTCACGTTGGTGCGGTTGTCCGCATTGTCGTGCGTATAGGTGGTCTGGAGATTGTTGTTCACGGTACCGGTGTGCACCACCTGCACCAGACGCCCATTGGCATCATAAGTATAGGTTATGGTCTCGCCCGCGAGCGCCGGACTGCCGGCACCGGCGCCGATCGCCAGCAGCAAGAAAGAACGGAGCTTTCGCATGATCATGGCCTTCTCCCTTCAACCCGGAATGACGTGCATCACCGAAGACGGGAACAGAAAACCCGTCCTGTCTCTCGACAATAAGCCGCCATGGACGACAGATTTATTCCTGCCAAGCGCGCCTGGCATCAGTGATTATGGATTATGGGAAAGGATATCCGGCGGCTCGCTTGCCAATCCGAAGGCATCGGCGGACTTTTGACCCTGCATCAGGACCAATGGAGCCATCATGCTTCTCCCCTTGTTGAACCAACAACTATCCAAGCTCTGATCAGGCGTCAATGGTCCCGAATCAGTACAGATTTGTTCGTTTCGGAGCCGTCTTTTCGGATAAATCGATTACAATGTAATTTGGTCGGCTCGATACGAGAACGAAACCATCCCAGAAAACCGCGGATCGCTCCGGACGCCGCGCGATGCCGGGAGCATCGGACAAGGGCAGTGGAAGAAAGTTGCATCGCGCCCGGCCCGTAGCCCGAATTTTTGATCCGAAACGGAGCAAGGGCAATGGAGCCGAATCGGCCCGACAGATTCGCGTTTCGAGTCATTGTTCGAAAGGCGATGGCTGCCCGCCTCCCGGAGTCCGCCGCCAAATCTGGAAAGACAGGCATTCCGCCCCTATCCGGGGGCGATGATGGTCTGGGATTTCATTGGACTTGTACTCGGCCTGCTCGTCGGCAGTTTCGTGGGTGCGCTGGCGATCCGCTGGCCTTCAGGCGAGAGCGTCCTTCTGGGCCGGTCCCGCTGCGATTCGTGCCGCGTCGTCATCAGCCCGCGCCATCTCGTGCCCGTGTTCAGCTATATATTGGCCAAGGGGAAATGCTCAGCCTGCGGCGCGGCAATCCCGCGGGTTCATCTCGCCGCCGAACTGGCCGGAGGAGCGATCGGATTGTTGGCATTCGCCCTCGCACCCGATTGGAGCGGGGTTGCTGGAGCTCTGTTCGGATGGACGCTACTCGCATTGGCATTGCTGGATGCTCGGTTCTTCTGGCTGCCGGATGCGCTGACGGTACCGCTGTTGCTCGGGGGCATAGGTGGTGGAATTATCGGCATTCCTCCTTCGACCGCCGACCGCCTGATCGGTGCGGGTGCGGGGTTTGCCGCGATCGCGCTGATCGGCGCCTCCTATCGGCGACTACGCGGGCGAGTAGGGTTGGGAGCCGGCGATGCCAAATTGGTCGCCGCCATTGGCGCGTGGACGGGGTGGCAAGGTCTCCCTGCTGTCATTGCGGGAGCAGGGCTGCTGGGTTTGGCGGTCGCAGCCGGATTACATGCGCGCGGGCGCAACATCTCGCTTTCATCCCGCCTGCCGCTGGGCACCTTCCTGGCGATCTCCGCCTGGCTTGCCTGGTTGTGGCTGCGCGCCGCTACCGATTGAGCTTGTTGAGCAGCATGGCGCGTAGCCGTCGCGCGCCGACGGCATCCAGCGGCGCCAACGGGCCGCGCGCGGCTTCCGGCAGATGTTCCGCAGGGCGGTCGGATGGCCCGAAAATGTAGTAATCGAACAGCGCCCGCCACCCCTGCTTCTCCGCTTCCGGTCGATCGCGCAGGCTGAGCATCGCATGAAGCAGCGTATTTTGCGGGGAATCGAGGAATGCGGGCGCATCGTTCCACCAATAATTGACCATCGCATTGAAGCGATCGAGCGCCTCGACATGGTGCCACCACAGCGCAGGATAGAAAAGGACGTCGCCCGGCTCCAGTTCCGCCACCTGGGCTGCCGCCAGCGCTTCGGCAAAGCGGGGGAAACGGTCCACATCGGGCGCGCGAAAATCGACCATGCTCAGCACTTGTCCGCCTGGCGTGGGCTCGAGCGGGCCTGGATAGAGATTAGCTACCTGTTCCGGCGGAAATAGTGTGAACCGCCTGTGTCCAACGAGGCAGCAGGCAATATTGTTCGACATGTCGTAATGGGCGGTGGCGATCGTTCGATTGCCAAGCCAGATGCTGACCAGCGGTGGATGCGCTGCAAACATCGGGTGATTGAGAGCCAGGTCATTCTCACCCCGGAACCCCGGAAGATAGAGGTCGAGATCGGTCGAACCGACATAAAAAGAAGGGCCGCGATCGTCATGCAGATGGGCGCGTATCCGGCCGAGATATTCGTCCAGCTGGACGCGCTCACGGTCGAAGTTCAGTCGGGTGGCGGTTTCGTCATAGAAATAACGGCCTCCAATCTCAGGAGCGGTCGTGTAGCCGGCCACGGGCGCTCCACCATAGAAGCGCAGAATATAGTCCATCGCGGCTTCGGGCCCCTCGCGTCCCGCTGCCGCCAGCGGCCAATCATGTGCGATGCCCTTCAGGATCGTGGGCTGCTGATCGGCCATGAGGCGGTCGAACGGAATCGCATCGGGGGTGATTCCCGTCAGCTCGCGGACACCGCGGGATATGGGGAACGGATCAGGTCTCGACGCGGGCACGATTCTTGAGCTCGATCAGCCGGCTGATATTTCCCAAGGAGGCGGCGGCAAGAAACGCAAGCCGGAGGAAACCGGAACGGTTCAGCTTCTCGAGGGCCGATCCGTCCAGCGTGGCTAGTCCCTCGGTATCGATCGTCAGGAAATCGATGAGGTCATAGCGGCGCGTGTCGCTGACTTGGATCTGAAGCTCGATCGGTCGAAGAAGGTTCAGTTCCTTGAACGCGGCGAACATCGCAGGCTCAATCTGGAGCCCGTCAGAGATCGCCCGCAATATATTCGCCATTCTGTCCAGATAAGGTGCGTTGCCACCCTGAGGCAGGAATAATGGATAGCCCCTTTCATCGCTGCCGACCCGCGGATCGTCCAGGTCCACGTGGATCAATGCCTCTGCGTCATTCCCATTGCGTTGAAGGCCGATGGAAAAAGGTCCGCGCGATTGGACAGCCGGTATGTAGCGCGCATCCCAGCGCTCGCCGTCGAGAAACAGGTTTTCGTCGAGGTCGAGACCGAGCAGCGCAACTGCGAAATCCTGGCCACTCTCCGCATCGTGGCGGAACAGGATCGCATATTCGCGGCTCGCATCTTCATATTCTGTTGGGAAAAGACGGACCGAATTCACCCGGTCGCCGAACGCCTCCCCGAAGCGGGGGCTGACGGTCATGTCGCCATGATCGACGTTGTTGAGCACGATACGGTTGGTCATCTTGGGGCATCCACCAGCACTGCCTTCAGCGCGGTTCTACCGGCGCGCTTGGCGTCGGGCATAGAGCGCCGGCCCTGAGCGGGCAAAGAAAAAGGCCGCTGCCAGAGCAGCGGCCTTTTCCGGAAAGAATCGATCGGTCGATCAGAACTTGAAGCGGAGCCCCGCCAGATAGCGGGCAGTGCCTTCCTGCATGAAGAACAACTGTGTCGGCGAACGACCGTAGATCCTCATGCCGGATTCGAGGACGTTAATACCCTCGACCGACACAGCCAGCCGCGGCGTAATGTCATAGCTGACGTTGAAGTCGACCTGGCCATGTGCGGCCGTGAAGCGCGGGCTATGATAAGGATCGGCATTGATCTGCGACAGGAACTTGTCGCGCCAATTGTACGATACGCGAGCCGAGATGCCGTTCTTGTCATAGATCAGGGTCGCATTGGCGGTGTCTGACAGACCCAGCAATGCGAACTGATTTTCGTCGACCGGCGCGGCCACGTTGATGCCGATATTGCCGCGAACATGCGTATACTGCGCGGCAACACCGAAGCCGGTGCGCCCGAAGAAGTATTGCCCCGCAAGTTCGAAGCCCCACAGGTGAGCATCCTTGGCGTTCGTCGGCGTATTCACATTGAATGTGAACAACGGGTCATTCTGATCGGCGATGATATCATATGCGTTCAAAGTGGCGTCGATGAACGTCTGATTGATCCCGTGGGTCGTAGGATCGTAGTTCGCCTGGATCGTCTTGTTGGCCGCGGCGGTGTCGCCGCCGTTGTTCGCCAGCAAGGCGGTGTAGGTGAACAGGTTGGCGTCGGTCACGTCCAGGCCCAGTGCCTGCAGCTGCGTCCTGGCAGTGCCCGACCGGCCCGCGACGCCCGAAGACGGGTCGCGCAGGTCATACAGCTGCTTCTTCACGACCGAGTTGCCGATGAAATTATGCACCCGCTTGTCGAAGAAGCCCACGGACACATAGCTGTCCGGCTTGAAGTACCATTCCACCGACAGATCGAGATTGTCCGACTCCAGCGGTTTCAGGCCCGGATTCCCCTGATCGCCGGTGGCCTTGCCGCCCGAGAAGGTCGCATCGTTCGGCGGTTTGACGCCAGCCGAGGTGAACAGGTTATTGTAGGTCGGACGTGCGATCGTGCGGCTGAACGAGAAACGCCCAATCAGGTTCTGTTTCAAGTTGATCTGGAAATCCAGTGACGGCAGCAGGTTGTTGTAGCTGCCCTTGCCGGACGTGGGTTTCAGATACTTGGCGTCGAAGATCAGGTCGGTCGTCCAGTCGTTATCAGCCTGCCAGCGAAGATCGGCCGGGGCGTAGGTGATGCCGTTAGCGCGGACCGTGGTCCGCTCGTAACGGACACCCGCTACCATGCTGGCGTCATGATCGCCGAATTGACCCTTCCAGGTGAACTGGCCGTAACCGGCCCAGATCTCTTCCCTCACGCGATCATTGCCGTAGCCGTTAATCGCATTGGTGTGCCCTGACATGCTGCCATAGTGCGAGCTCAGAACATTGTAGAGCTTGGTCGGATCCTCGGTTCGGAATGCGGCGAGGTCGTCCCCCGATGCCTTCGGATCGAAATGGGTAAACTTGCAGACCAGGCAGAACTGGCTGACCTGGCCGGCGGCCAATTGGTCCACGTCACGGGGGAAAGCGTTACCCCAGTCACCTAGCGTCTGATACCAGGTCGTCTGCACCGAATGGGTGTCGGTCTTGCGATAGTCGCCGCCGAAATCGAAGCGGCTCCCGCCGCCGAAATCCCAGCCCGCGTTGAGCTGGGCCTCATGAATTTTCTGACTCAGACTTGTCGCGATTTGACGGCCGACCTGGCTGCCCAGATCGCCCACATCGACGTGGCCATTGCCGTTGCCCTTGATCGGAGCACCCGACGGCGTCGTCGCCGGATCGCTGAACTGCACCGTTTGCACGGGGAAGCCGCTCGAATAATCCCAGCTGTGCTGTGCAAGAATCGGGAGGCTGAGCGAGATCAGCGTCGAACTCATCCCATTGGGATTGTCCGGCGTGCTGTTGGACTTGCCGAGATGGCCGTCGGCAGTGATCGTGAAATTGTCCGTCACCTGCCATTTCAGGTTCAGGCCGGCGTCCCACAGCCGGTTCTTCTGCGCGCGATATTGCTGCTCGGCCCCGGAGTCCTTCTGGGAGCCGGTATTGGTCTCGTGCAGGTAGGTCGCTGTGTAGACGCCCTTATAGCCGCTGTCGAAGGTGATTACATCGAACGGCGACGCGGCGAACCAATTTGCCTCATCCGAGCGCCGCTCCGATGCGCGATTCTGCGCAAACAAGCCGTCGGCGGTAACCGTCAGTCGCTCGGTGGGTTTCCACTGAACCGAGCCCTCGAGATTGATGCGCGTGTTTTTGTCTTCAGCGAAGTGGTAGCGAGCGTCGTCTGGCCGCGCGACCAGCGCATTCGGATCACTCGGCGTGTTGTTGAGCTTGGTCGCGGTGCTGACATGCTGACCATGGGGGTCGAGCAGTTCTGACAGAGTGGTGATGTTCCAGCCGTTGACCGACGCGCTCATCGCGGAGAAGTGCCGCGTCTGATAGGCTCCGAACAGCGACGCGCCGAAGGTATGGTCTTCGTTGGACCAGCTCAGTAGACCCGAAACCTGTGGCGTCACGTGGCTGCCGCACTTGATGCAGGCATCGGCCGAGGTGTCGTAATCGGCCTTGACGCCGATTGAACCGTTCAAGCCGCTTTGGCGCGAATCGAGCGGCTTGCGGGTCACGACGTTGATGGTCGCGCCGATGCCGCCGGTCGAGACCGCGGCGCGACCTGTCTTATAGACCTCAAGCGTCTTCACGCCTTCCGACGCAAGATTGGAGAAGTCGAAGGAGCGGCCAGTGCTGCGGGTAAAGTCGTTCTCGCCGCCAACCGACGTCTGGTCGGACGCCGCGAGCTGGCGGCCGTTCAGCGTGACGAGGTTATAGTCCGGACCGAAGCCGCGAACGGTCACTTCGGCGCCTTCGCCGTTGCGGCGGTTGATCGACACGCCGGTGATACGCTGCAGCGACTCGGCGAGGTTGGTATCGGGGAATTTGCCGATATCTTCGGACGAGATCGCGTCCACGATGCCAGTGCTGTCCCGCTTGATCGCGATTGACCGCTCCAGCGATGCGCGGATGCCGGTCACCACGACTTCGTCGGCGACATTGTTTGCATCCGCAGGCGTGGGCGAGGCGGCCGCAGGGGCTGCCGTGGCAGGCTGCGCATCGGTGGCATTCGCGCCGGTTGCTTGGGCGTTGGCTGCGCCCGGCATGATCAGGCAGGCGACCACCGCCAGCGCAGACGTAGAGCGGACCAGCAAGTATCTCGAATTCTTCATGATAAATCTCCCCCCATGCCAGACGACTCTTTGCGGTCGCTGGTCCGTTGGTGAAGATGACCCGCGGCCATCGACAGCAGGGCCTAACCAGCAGGAAATCGAAGTCAACGGCCCCGAAAAATGTAAACGCATACACGTCGAATGACAGCGCGGTCATGGCAATATTCGCTCCGGGAGTGTGCAAAAATGCCACGCAATGCTGCGCTGCAATAAGCTTCCGGAGCAATTGTATGACCATTGGGGATGCAATTGGTCTCCGGAGCGCAAGGTCGCGCGCCCGACATTGCATTGCTCCCGATTGACTGTTGCTAGCCTTATGCCGGGCGGGACTGTTCGGGCGTGATCTTTTTATCGGTGAGGAGGCTTTTCATAGGCCGCATTCGCTTGGGAAACACGTTGCGAAGCGCCGACCCGGAAGACGGGCGATGTTCGCGACGCGGTCGCGTTAATGCTGGCTGGAAGGCGATCTGTTCTCGCCAATGGCGCTTCGCGCAAAGCGGTTACCGTCATCCGACCGCATGGCGAGCTGCCTCGGTGGCATGTTGCAGTGGAAGGCCGAGCCGCCCGCCGGCTTCGAGGCACCGATGCCGGCGGGCGGACAGGCTGGCCAGGGTTGCTTCCATTCCACAGGAGGCGCCGCGGCCAACTTCAACACTCGAACGCTATTGGAACGCTACTTCGGATACACGTACGCTACATATACGGTCCACGAGCAACAGCTCGTCCCCCGGCACGCCAACCGCCCCCCAGCGATCTCGCTCCGTATGGATCATTTATTCCGAATCAGAGGCTTGGCGCAATCCGGCTAGAGGATGGTGAGCCTTTACTACCCTTCGGTCAGGTATCGTTTTAGGTTACCCCGTCATATCACTGGGGGAATGCGAGGCGGGTGTCGCTAATGGTCGATCAGCTCATTTCAGCCCGCAGCAGCCGGGTGCTTGCGCTCGCGCGCGCCATCCTGGCCGCCTTCGTCTTGCTGTCGGTGACGGTTGGTTCGCTCCGAGATGCGGAGGCGCAGCACAGCGCGCGGGTCGTGCTGGTCGTCTATTGTATCTACAGCTTCCTGATCCTGGCCGCGATGCGCACCGTGCAATTGCGGCGCCACCTGTTCAGCGCCGCTTTGGCGCTGTCGGTCGTCGACGTGGTGACCTTGGGCGGCCTTTTGTACTTGACCCAGGGGGAGGGGCAGAGCGCGCCTTTCTTCACGCCGATGATCTTCATCATCCTGAGCGGAACCGTGCAATGGGGCTCGCGCGGGGCGATCGGCAGCGGCTTGCTTGCGCTGGCGCTGTTCCTGCCGACCGGATTGCAGATGGAGGTGTTCGCCCCGAACCATAAATATCTGCTTCAGCTCTATCTGATGCGGTTCGGCTATATCGTCGTGATCACGGTCATGCTGGCGGCCTTCGCCAGCAATCTCGAGCGGCTGATCAATGAATTGACGCGCCTGTCGCGCGTCCCGAGCCGAGGGGGCTTCGGCGAAATGCCGCTCGCGGAATCGCTCGGTTACGCGATGGATGTCTTCGCGGCCAAGCGCGGACTGATCGTCTGGCAGGATCCGGAGGAGCCGCACCTGGTGTTGGTGCGAAAGGATTTCGGCACCTCGCAGGCGTCGATGCTGCCCCATGTCGACCAGGGCCTGCTCGTGGCGAACGAGCTGATCAACGCGCCTTTCCTTTACGATCGGCGGCGCAATGCGGTCCTTTACCGGGCCGGCACGCGCCTCAAGGACTTCAGCGGAGAACCGTTCCAGCCGATCCTCGCGCCGCTGGCCGACGGCCGGCGCATCCTCGTCATCCCGGTCGAAGCGGGCGCATCGCGCGGGCTGGTGATGATCCTCGATCCGGCCGATCCGGTGAATGAGGATCTTGCGGTGGCCACGATGGTGGCGGGGCAGGTGTCGGTCACGATCGAATCCTGGCAGCTCCATTCGGAATTGCGCGTCGCCGCGGCGAGCGAGGAGCGCATTCGGCTGGCGCGCGATCTGCACGACGGCGTACTCCAGTTCCTAGCCGGTGCCCGCCTCCAGCTCGATCTGATCAGCCGGACCGAATTGACCGACGTCGCGCGCGAGCGCGTCCGGCAGATGGTCGAGGCGTTGGGTGAGGAGCAGCAAAGCCTGCGGCGTGTCATCAATGCGATGCGGCGCGCGCCCGATGTCGGCCTGAGCCGGCTTTCGTCCGCCCTCGAACATCTCACCCGACACTTGTCGCGATCCTGGGACGCCACCGTCTCGGCGAATGTGGAGCCGCCCGAGCTGGCCGTGCCCGACGGGGTCGAGGACAATGTCGTGCGCATCACGCGTGAGGCGGTCGCGAATGCCGTGCGGCACGGGGCCGCGCGCAACATCGACATCCAGATCAAGCAGGCGGACGGGCGGCTGGATATCGCCATCGGCGATGACGGGCGCGGCTTCGCATTTCAAGGCCGTATGGCGGATGGCGAATTGGCGAGCTATGCGGGACGTCCACGTTCGCTTCACGACCGGATCGTCGGCATGGGAGGCACATTGACGGTGACCAGCGGCAAGACGGGCGCCAAGCTCGAAATCTCCCTTCCGTTGCAGGCCGCCCGATGAGCTGGTCGCTTGTCGTCGCCGACGACCATCCGATGCTGCTCGACGGGATCGTCGGCCTGCTCGCGGCGGCCGGCCATGACGTGAAGGCACGCTGTCTCGAGGGGCAGGAGGCGCTCGATGCGATCAAGCTCTACCAGCCCGACATCGCCATCCTCGACATCCACATGCCCAATCTGAGCGGGCTCGATCTGCTGCGCATCGCGCGGCAGGAGAGATGGCGGACGCGTGTCGTGATCCTGACCGCCAGCCTCGATCCGCAGCCGATCATGGAGGCGCTGCATCTGCGCGCCGACGGTATCATCCTGAAAGGCGCGGGCGGCGACACGATGCTCAAATGCCTGGAGCGGGTGATGGAAGGCGAGCAATGGCTCGACCGTGACGCCATGCACCAGATCGTCGATCAGCTCGGCAAGCCGGTCGACCGCCCGCTCGAGCTCACGCCGCGCGAAACCGAGGTGGCACGATTGGTCTCGCTCGGCAGCCGCAATAAGGAGATTGCGCGCGAACTCGATATCTCCGAGGGCACGGTCAAGATGCACCTCCACAATCTCTACGAGAAACTAAACGTTTCCTCGCGCACCGAGCTGGCGATCCTGGTGCGGGACAAGGGATTGAGTTGAACCGTTCGCGCGGTGGTGGTCACGAAGGCGACAGCGCGTTAATGTAACGACCTGACCGTTCCCCCTCAGCGAAGGACTCCCGATGCTCCGTTCGTCCCTCTGCCTCGCACTCGTGCTTGCTGCCCTGCCGATGACCGGGCAGGCCGCGCTCAAGGTCGGCGACAAGGCGCCCGATTTCTCGACCCAGGTCAGCCTTGCCGGCAAGGCGGCGCCCTTCTCGCTGAAGGATGCGCTCAAGAAGGGGCCGGTGGTGCTCTATTTCTATCCGGCGGCCTTCACCCCTGGTTGCACGATCGAAGCGCACGATTTCGCCGACGCGACCGACGATTTCAAGAAACTGGGCGCGACCGTGATCGGCATGTCGGGCGACCCGATCGACAAGCTCAACCGCTTCTCGGTCTCCGAATGCCGCAACAAATTCGGTGTCGGCGCGGCGACTCCGGCGACGATCACCGCTTATGACGTGACGCTGCCGCAGAACCCCGCCGTCTCCAACCGCACCTCTTATGTGATCGCGCCCGACGGCAAGATCATCTTCGCCTACACCGCGATGGATCCGTCCGGCCATGTCAAGGGCACGATGGACGCGGTCAAGGCCTGGGACCAGCAGCACCACAAGGGGTGAGCGAAGACGCCGCCCGCGCGCTGATCGCGCGCCACCGCCTCGCACGGCACCCGGAAGGGGGCTGGTATCGCGAGACGTGGCGCGCCGCCGCCCCGCGCGGCGAACGCGCGGGGGGCACCGCCATCCTGTTCCTGCTGGAGGCGGGGCAGCGTTCGCATTGGCATAAGGTCGATGCCGACGAGCTTTGGTTCTGGCATGCCGGCGCACCATTGGACCTGCGGATCGGCGACGCCGTCGTGACACTCGGTCCGGACGATCCGCAGGCGCTGGTACCGGTAGGCGCCTGGCAGGCGGCGGAGGCAAAGGCCGGCTGGACCTTGGTCTCGTGCGTGGTCGTGCCGGGCTTCGAATTTTCCGGTTTCACGCTCGCGCCGGAAGGGTGGGAGCCCGGCACCTAGTTGAGAGAAACTCAGGCCGGCTCGCCGATTTCTCCCCAAGCCGGATAATCGGCATAGCCCTCGGCGCCGCCGCGGTAGAACAGCTCCTCGCGCGGCGGATTGAGCGGCAGCCGCTCGAGCAGCCGTCGGGGCAGATCGGGATTGGCGAGGAAGGGCCGACCAAAGCTGATCGCATCGGCCTCACCCTTGTCGAGCGCCTGCTGGCCATCCTCGTAACGATAGTCCGCATTGAGCACGAGCGGGCGCGAGAAGGCCTTGCGGATCACGGGATGGACCGGCGCCACCTCGGGGGCGCCACGCGTGCCGCCGGGGCGGGGTTCGCGCAGCTCGAGCCAGGCCGCGCCCGTCTCGTCGAGCAACTTCGCGGCCGCGCCGAACAAGGCGTGGGGATCGCTGTCGTTGACACCCTGGGATTCGCCATTGGGCGAGAGGCGGACGCCGACCTTGTCCTTGCCGACGGTGCGCACCAGCCGCTCGGTCACGTCGCCGAGCAGGCGGATCCGATTTTCGATTCCGCCGCCGTAACGGTCGGTTCGAAGATTGGCGTTGTCGCGCAGGAACTGGTCGATCAGATAGCCATTGGCGGCATGCAGCTGGATCCCGTCGAAGCCCGCCTTCAGGGCATTTTCGGCCGCCCGGGCATAATCGTCGAGCAGACCGGGTATCTCGTCCAGTTCGAGCGCGCGCGCCTGCGGATAAGGCTGGTTGCCCGAATAAGTATGGGCAAAACCGGGCGCGGTTGTGGCGGACGAGGAGACTGGCTGGCCTTCATTGACCTCCGGATGGCCGAGCCGGCCCATATGCCAGAGTTGCGACACGATCCTGCCGCCGGCCTGGTGCACCGCCGCGGTGACCGCCTTCCAGCCCTCGACCTGCGCATCGCTCCAGATACCGGGCGCATTGGGCCAACCCAGCGCGATGCGCGAGATGCCGGTCGCTTCGCTGATGATCAGCCCGGCGGAGGCGCGCTGGCGATAATAATCGGCCATGATCGGCGTCGGCGCCGCCTCACGCGTCGCACGACCGCGGGTGAGCGGGGCCATCAGCATGCGGTTGGGCGCATGAATGGAGCCAAGGTCGATCGGATCGGTCAGAAAGGGCATTGGTCACTCCCTGTCAGGATATTGGAGTGCGATATGGGGTGCCGCGGGAGCGCTACCATTCAACTCTGCTTGGCCCCCGCAAAGCCGCGCTTGAGCCTTTATCGGGCTCGCGCGTTGGACATGCAGGCACATCAGGAGATCGATCATGCCTGCCAAATCCGCAGCCCAGCAGAAGGCCGCCGGCGCCGCCTTGTCGGCCAAGCGCGGCGATACGCCCAAGAGCAAGTTGAAGGGCGCCGCCAGGGGCATGGAGGAATCCATGTCCGAGAAGGAGCTGGAGAAGATGGCGCACACCAAGCGCAAGGGAAAGCCCGAGCACGTCAGCTAGAGATGGGAGGGCGGCCATGCCCGACGTCCAATGGGACAGCGACGCGAGCCTGATGCGGGTCACCAATTTCGAGACGACGCCCGACAATGTCGAGGAATTGATCGCGCGGGGAACCGTGCACGACCTGGTCGGCGTCTTCCTCGAAATGCCGTTCAGCCGGCAGCGTGGGCTGTTGCTCCGCGCCGCCGGGTCGGACTGGACCCAGGAATTCGACAGTTCCGCCATCCGCGAGCTTGCGGCCCGACCCGACTATACGGGCTCCCACAGCGGTAACGACATGGCGGACCTGGATCCCGAGGCGCACGAAGTCGAAGCCTGAGCTTCGTTCCCCTCGCGAATCGTCGGCGGAGTGGGCATGACGGCGCCATTGACCGGAGCCAATCCATGCCCAAGCTCGACCTCGCTTCCGTCCCCGAACGCAACGCCACCGGCTATCCGTCGCCATTCGACGCTGCGGTGGCGGGGCGCTGGTATCGCCGCCTGGCTCCGGCCGGCGGCCTGACCGACTTCGGCGTCAGCCACGTACGGCTGGAGCCCGGTGCCTGGTCGGCGCAGCGTCATTGGCATGTCGGGGAGGACGAATTCCTAGTGATGCTGTCGGGTGAGGCGGTGCTGATCGACGACGATGGCGAGCATGTGATGCGGCCCGGCGACTGTGCCGCCTTTCCCAAGAATGACGGCAACGGCCACCATCTGGTCAATCGCAGCGACCAACCCTGCATATTTGTCGTGGTTGGCAGCGGTACGCCCCAGGGCGGCGACTATCCCGACATCGACATGCGCTTCACCGCCGAGGGGACTTACGTCCACAAGGACGGCAGGCCGTACGAGGCGAAACGGGTCTGACGCGCCACCGCTTCAGCGGCGGCGATGCGTGGGCGCGTGAAAATCCGGGGGCTTGTCCGCGATCCATTTGAGGAAGGCGGCGATGTCCTCGCGCGCCCTCAGCGCCTCCAGCGTGGAGTAGAGGCGCGCCAGCTCCTTATTGGAAACATTGGCATGGATCGCGCGATGGCAGATCGGATGGAGCGGCAAAGTCTCGCGTCCGCCGCGGCTCTTGGGCACGACATGGTGCCATTCGACGCTGCGGCCGAGCGGACGGCCGCATAAGGCGCAATCGGCCGGATTATCGGTCACGTCAGATCGTGCAGACGAGCGGAGAGGTCGCCCCTCTTCATCACCGTCACGCCGTCGAGATCGAGCCACGCCGCCATTCGCCGGAGTTCTGCCATCAGCCGTTCGGCGGTCTCGGGCGGCGCCCCGTCTTCGCCATGCGCACTTTGGACGAGGAGGCGACTCGCCTGCCGGTCGGCTTTCAGGTCGACACGCGCGACGATGCGCTCGCCCAGCAGGAAGGGGAGGACATAATAGCCATGCACCCTTTTCTCGGCGGGCACGTAGATTTCGATCCGATAACGTGTGCCGAACATCCGCTCGGTGCGCGCCCGCTCCCAGATCAAAGGGTCGAACGGTGCGAGCAGCGCCTGGCCGGAGATTCCGCGCGGTATCTTCGCCTGGGCATGCAGATAGGCCTGCTGGCTCCAGCCGCGCACCGTCACCGGCCGCAACACGCCCTCTTCGACCAGTTCGTCGATGCGGGGTGACGCGTCAGCGGGTTTGAGGCGGAAATAATCGCGCAGATCGGTTGCAGTGGCGATGCCGAGCGCGCCCGCGGCGCGTCCAAGCAAGGCGCGGTGCGCGTCGGGTTCGGCGGGCGTGGGCTGGTCGAACACCTCGCGCGGCAGGACGCGTTCGGGCAGGTCGTAGACGCGTTCGAAGCTGGTGCGGCGCGTCGCGGTGGTGATTTGCCCCGACCAGAAGAGATATTCGAGCGCCTGCTTGGTTTCGCTCCAGCCCCACCAGCCGCCTTGCCCGCGCGTCTCGGCAATGTCGGACGCCGCGAGCGGACCTTCAGCGGCAATGCGCCCGAGGATCGCATCCGCCTCAGCGCGCCGTTCGTGCGCGAACGCCTTCACATTGGTCCAGGTGCCGATGCCGCGCGCGGCGCGCGCCATGCGCCAGCGCAGCAGCGGCTGGAGATGGAGCGGGAGCAAGGACGCCTCGTGCGCCCAATATTCGAACAGGCGCCGCTTCGATTTGCGCCCCCAGGCCGCCTCGTCGAGCAAGGCCCGCGGATAGGCGCCGAGGCGCGAGAAGAGCGGGAGGTAATGCGCGCGCACCAGCACGTTGACGCTATCGATCTGGTGCAATCCAAGCCGCTCGATCACGCGGCGCAGATGCGCTCGGCCGATCGTGCCGGTGGGGCGCGCCTGGCCGAAGCCCTGGGCGGCGAGCGCGATCCGCCGTGCCTCGGCCGGGGACAAGGTCTCCTTCAGGATTCCTCGTCCTCCTGCTCGGCCAGCTCCATGAAATTGCGCGCGGCGTCGCGGTCGGCCGCATCCTTGAATGCGACGTCCAGATCAGGTGCCGCGCCCAGCATGTGGAGCAAGGCCCACAAGGCGAAGCGCCGTCCCCGATCCTTCTCCAGCCCGAAATCGACGTGGATGCGCTCGACGCCTGCCGCGAGCGCGGACGGCGGGATCGATGCCACATCGTCGGTCGCGAAATAGCGGCGGAGCTGATCGTCGAGCAGCATGGCACGATTCTAGTCGCGGATGGGATCGGGGTGCTACAAGATTTCGATCAGCTGCCCGGACTCGCCGTGAACCCGCATGCCAGATTGATCCGTTGATCGACGCCATGCGCGCATTCGGTCGATATACGGATCGCCAGCATATGGGTGCGGGGGCGATCACGCTTGCGATTCATCTGCTGCTGGGGATGATGCTGCTGTTCGCGCTCGCTCGATCCAACGGGGTCGCACCCACCGCGTCGAGCCCGCTACTGGCAGTCACCGACATTCCCGTCGCCCCTCCTCCTCCACCGGCGCCGCCATCGCCGCGGCATGGCGGCGCGCATCACTCCGCGGCGCCGCCCAAAGGCCCGCCTTTGGCGAGCAAGCCGGCGGTGGCGCCGCCTGCGCCCGTGGTCGTGCCCTCGATCGCGGTGCCATCGCCGGTCGGGACCATGCCCCCGGCGACCGGGGCGGGGGATATGGGAGCTGGCGGCGGCGGGGGAAATGGCAATGGCGCGGGCGGGAGTGGCGCGGGGCTCGGCGACGACGGCTCGCCGCCCGAGCAAATCAGAGGCCGGATCAGCGACCGCGACTATCCGCACGAGCTCAGCGATGCAGGCGTCTCGGGAACGGTCGGGGTGCGCTATCGGGTTGGCGTGGACGGCCTGGTCAGCGACTGCCGGATCACGCATTCGAGCGGATCGGAGGCGCTCGACGCGCTGACCTGTGGGCTGATCGAGAAACGTTTCCGCTTCCGCCCGGCACGCGACGGCTCAGGCCGGCCGGTGCCGTCGGTGATCGTCGAAAATCATAGCTGGATCATTCCTGCGGCGGCGCCGGAAGGCCAGCCGCCGCAGGAATAGAGCCTTAGCGGCAGCGATAGCCGTTGCGACGATTCTGCGCGTCGTCATTCTTCTGGTCGAGATGCTTGCCGAGCAGGCCGCCGCCGCCCGCGCCCAGCAAGGTGCCGAGCACGCCGCCGCCCAATGCATGGCCGATCAGCCCGCCACCGACCGCGCCGAGCACCAGGCCGGTCGTGCCGTCGCTGCGCTTGCAATAGTAGCGGCCGTCACTGCCGCGGTAGACGCGATCCTCGGCCGCCAGCTGGCGTTCCTCATATTTGCCGTCGCGATAATGATGCGCGGGGTCCCAGTCGCTGTCGCGATCGCCGTTCCAGTTGTAGCTATCAGTGGTCTGGGCCGCGACCGGAGCGGCGACCAGGGCCGCCAGCGCGACCTGCGCGAGTATCTTCCTCATGGGGGCACTCCTTCTTGCCGCCCGACCAACGAGGCTCGGCATCAAGGGTTGCGTGACGATCTAACCCCGGGCGAGCACCGACCGGGTTTCCAGCGCCTGCCAGACCAGCAAGGCGGGCAGGCCGATCGCGACGTCGCGTGCACGCTTGGCGATGGATAGCGCCAATGCGGTGTCCGGCGGCAGGCCGAATAGCGGCCCGACCAGCACATAGGCCGCCTCCTGGAAGCCGATCGCGCCCGGCACGGCGAAAGCGACGCTGCGCACGGTGAAGATCAGGCTTTCGATCGCCAGCACCCAGAGCAATGGCAAAGACACGCCGATCAGCCGAAGCAGGATCCAGGCGCCCGCGGCGCTCGCCGCCCAGCCCGCAAGGTTGAAGAGGAAGGACAAGGCGATGTGGCGCCGGTGCGAATAGATCCGGGTCAGTTCGTCATCCACCGCGTCGAAACCCACCGCAGCCGCCGGCAGGACGCGCCGTGCCAGCCGCGAGGCGAGCGCGAGCAGCGGGCGCTGCCCGAACACGACCAATGCCATGATCGCGATCAAAGCCGCGGTGCCGCCGAAGATGGCCGGCCGCAGCGCCGCGCCATGCGCGCCGAGCAGCAAAGACGCCATTGCCGCGAGCCCGAAGAAGGTGAAGAGCAATTGGCTCGCCATCTCGGTGGTCATGTCGGCGATCATCGAGGCATAGACGCGCGGCCTGGCGACGCCCTGGGCGATCAAGGTGCGCGTGCCGACGATGATGCCGCCGATCTGCGAGAATGGCAGCAGGTCCGCCACCGCCTCGCGGATCAGCCGAGCCCACGTGAAGGCCGTGATCCGCCGCGCGGGCTCGCCGGGCGCGGCGGTGAGCCAGGCGCCGCCGAGCAACGCGAACACGAAAAGCGAATAGGCCCAATAGAGGATCGCGCCACCCCAGCCGATCCGGCGCGCGGCCTCGGCCACGCCGCCCAGCCCGATCGAGCGGAAGGTCCAGAGCGCGATCGCGAGGCCGATGACGGTCGCGACCAGCAGGCCGATATGGGCGCCCTTTTTCAGTTGGCCCCGGCCGACTGCGGCTTGCCCGCAAATTTGAGCGCCAGACGGATCATCGCGGGCACGAACCTAGGCCGCTTCAGCCGCGGATCATAGACGGAAAGCCGCCGGTCATTCTCGGCCAGGCAGATGCGGGCGAGTTCCGGGAAGCTGACCTCGACGCCCAGTTCCTTCGACCCGTTGAGCGTGAAATTATTCTCCTGCGCCTTGCTATTGTCGCCCATGCCGCGCGCGATGCTGATCCGTTCGCCGATCAGGAACAGCCACACGATCAGCACCTTCGCCTCGAACAAGGGCCGCCGCCACCAGGGCATGTTGCGCCGCCACCAGGCGACCCAGTTGACGAAGAAGAGGATGTGCCGCCCCTCCTCGCGCATCACCGGTTCGAACGTCTCGACCAACTGCTGCGGGAAGAAGCCCGAATCCTTGGCCAGCTTGAACAGGCCGAAGCCGAAGAAGCTGTCGATACATTCCGAATAGCCGGTACGCATGAAGGCGAATTCGGGGTCGCGCGGGCGATTGTAATCGGGCTCGGGCGCCAGCTCGATGCCATAGGCTTGGACCATGTTGGAGAGCACGACCTTGTGCCGGCTTTCCTCGAAGGCGTTCATCTCGACCGCGGCGCGGAGCAGGCGATCGCCCACCTGGCCGGCATAGGTCTTCACGTTCATGCCCGCGCGGCCTTCGGTGGCGACGGCGATGTCCCAGATCGGCAGGGAGACGATGCGGTTGCGCGTCTCCTCGTCCAGCCTGGGCCAGTCGATCACTGCCGGGCGATAGGGATCGTGCGTGTCGAGCAAAGTGCGGCTGAGCAGCGTCAGATGCTCGCGGCTGCCCCACTTGATCGGACCGGCGGGAAGCGGAGCCGAGGCGTCGTATTCGCCCCAATGGCGCATATGCTTCATGGGATCTGACTCTTACGCAAAATCGACAAAACGTCCGAGCGCGACGCCATTACCCAGCACCCGATCCTTGGCAAGACCATCGGTCAGCGCCGCCAATTCCTCGGCATAAGCATAGCCCGGCGCAGAGCCGGGATAGGGGCCGGTGGCGGGGTGGGCATAGATTTCGGTGAGTCCGTCGGGGAGATGCTCGACCAGCCCGCGCAGGCGCCCGGTGTCGAGCGCGCCCGACCAGGCCAGTCCGAATACCTGGTCGGGAACGAGCATCCCGGCACGGCGCATGCGGTGGCGGACGAGCCTGGCCCAGGGGCGGGCGATGTCGAATTTGCCCGAACCCGGCTCGATCCGGTTCAGCACGTCGGCCGGCTCGATCGGCGCGCGGATCGCCTTCATGCCGTAGCGCCGCCCGACAGACAGGATGATCGAAGCGATGGTCGGGTGCAGGTGGAAATGCTTGTGCGCATTGACATGATCGAGCGGCAGACCGGTCGCGGCAAAACGGGCGAATTGGGCTTCAACCTCGGCGCGAAGCTGAGCGCGGGCATCCGGTTTGGTAAATATATTAATAGCCACACGAACCATATCGGTTCTCAACTGGCCTGATGCATCGACCAAGTGGGGCAATTGTTCGGGCGGAAGCGCCGGGCGGCCTTCCACCAGCACAACGTGCAGACCAACGCCCAGGCTCGGCATGGTTTTTGCCCGTGCGACCGCATCCTCCGCGGCATCGCCGGTGACCATCAGGCTGGCGGCGGTCAGGATGCCGTCGCGATGCGCCCGCTCGACGGCGTCGTTCACCTCATGCGCGGCGCCGAAATCATCGGCGGTGACGATGAGGCATTTCTGTCGAGAACCGATCGTGGCCAAGCTCAAACCCGTTCGTGTCGAGCGAAGTCGAGATACATGTTCGAGCGGAGCAAGAATAGCCCGGCTTCGCTCGGCAGCGCCCCTCGACTTCGCTCGGGGCGAACGGGTCTCGGACAGCCCCGCCTTACGCCGCTTCCTTCCGATTGCGCAGGAAGTTGAAGAATTCCACGCCTTCGCGCAGCCGGCGCTTCATCATGTCGAAGTCGCGCACCATCTCGCCGACGATCGCGCCGATCTTGCGCGGGCGGAAGTAGAAGCGTTTGTACATCTCCTCCACCTTGTCGAAGATCACCTCCGACGACAGATGCGGGTAGGACAGCTGCGCGATCTGCGTGCCGCCATCGGTCAGCAGATGGTCCGTCCCGTCGAACCAGCCATTTTCGACCGCCTGATTGTAGAGGAAGGTACCGGGATAGGGTGCCGCCAAGCTGACCTGGATGGTGTGTGGGTTGATCTCGATGGCGAAGCGGATCGTTTCCTCGATCGTCTCCAGCGTCTCGCCCGGCAGGCCGAGGATGAAGGTGCCGTGGATGACGATGCCAAGGTCGTGGCAATCCTTGGTGAAGCGCCGCGCGACGTCGACCAGCAGACCCTTCTTGATATTGTGGAGGATCTTCTGGTTGCCGCTCTCATAGCCGACCAGCAGCAGGCGCAGGCCATTTTCCTTGAGGATTTCCAGCGTCTTCCTCGGCACATTCGCCTTGGCGTTGCAGCTCCACGACACTTTGAACCCGGGCTTGCCGAAGCCGAGTTCTCCGAGCGCGCGCGCCAGATCCTCGACCCGGTCGTGCACGTCGGTCAGCGTGTCGTCGTCGAAGAAGATCTCTTTCACCTCGGGCATTTCGCGCAGGATATATTCGACCTCCTCGATCACCTTCGGGATCGAGCGGAAGCGGTAATTGTGCCCCGCGATCGTCTGCGGCCAGAGGCAGAAGGTGCAGCGGCTCTTGCAGCCGCGCCCCGTGTAGAAGCTCACATAAGGATGGCGCAGATAGCCACCGAAATATTTCTCGATGGTCAGGTCGCGCTTGTAGACCGGCGAGACCATGGGCAGCACGTCCATGTCCTCGATCGTTGCGCGGTTCTTGTTGCGCACGAAGCTGCCGTCGGGCGCGCGCCAGGTGATGCCGTCGACCTCCGCCAGCGGCTTGCCTTCGGCGATCTCCAGGATTGTGAAATCATATTCCTCGCGCGCGACGAAATCCAAGTCGGCGCAAGCGGCGAGGCTCTCGTCGGGCTGGACCGCGACCTTGGCACCGACGAAGCCGATCACGGCCTTTGGATTGCGTTCCTTGATCAGGCGGGCGGTCCGGATGTCCTGCCCGAAGCTGGGGGTTGAGGTGTGAAGGATGATCAGATCCTTGTCGTCCACCTCATGCTTGATGTCGTCCCAGCTCTGGTCGTGCGCGGGTGCATCGATCAGCCGCGATCCCTCCACCATCGCCGCCGGCTGTGCGAGCCAGGTCGGATACCAGAAGCTGCGGACTTCGCGCTTCATCTGATAGCGCGCGCCCGCGCCGCCATCATAGCCGTCGAAGCTCGGCGCCTGGAGGAAGAGGGTACGCATCATCGGTCCTGCGACTCCGTTTCGGCGGCGATCCGCCCGTCTGGTCCCATTGTAAGACGCATGCCCCGCCAATCAACCGACCGGGCTGCATAAGATGCGACGAAAATCGCCAAGGAGAGGAAATCGCGGGCCGGGAGCAGCCATTTGGACACGGTCGAAGCGCGCGCGACGGTGTCGACCACGCCCGCGACCACGATCCGCGTGGTCAGCGCCACCAGCGCCAGCGCGATGCCGGCGGCGGGGTGAAAGAGCGCGCCGATGATCGCGAGGGGGAGGGGGAAGGTGATCAGCGAGCCGGTATAAGCCAGCGCCGGGGTCAGCCCGCGTACCGTGGCAGCCCAGCGCAATTCGTGGTGCCACAATTCGGCGAAGCTGGTTTCGTCCGATCCGTGCGTCAGCAGCATCGGCGGAATGACGATATCCAGACCCTGCGCGCGGATCGCCTGTCCCAACGCGTGGTCATCCGCAAGTATGTCGGCAAAGGCTGCGAAACCCCCAGCCGCCTCCAACGTGGCGCGGCGGAGCGCGATGGTGGATCCCATGCAAGCGTTGCCAATCTGTCCGATCGCGGTGGCGAAGGTTGCGTTGGGAAGGAATTGATAGCTCAGCCCCGCCGCGCCCAGTTTCGACCAGAAGCCCGCATCGCCTCGTCCGCGATAGAGGCAGGTCGCCGCACCCACGCGGGGACGATCCAATGCCGCGATCAACTCGGCGAGATAAAAAGGCGGCACGGCCATATCGCTGTCGCTCAGCACGACGATGTCATGCGCGATATGCCCTTCCAGATTGATCAGGTTCGCGACCTTGCCGTTGCTGCCGTGCGGCGTCTGGTCGACCATCAGGTCGATGCGCGCCTGCGGGTGACGGCGCCGCACTTCCTCGACGGCGGGGAGGGCCGGATCGTCCTCGCGCTGTACCCCCAAGAGCAGCTGGATCGGGCCGTCATGATCCTGCGCGAGGAACGTGGCGAGATTGTCGATCAGCCGCGGCTCGGCCCCGTAGAGTGGCTTCAGGATCGTGACTGCGGCGCTTGACGGTGAGGAGGGGCTTGCCGAGGCGAAGAACCGCACGACCGTAGCCGCAGCGCCAAGCATATAGGCGGTTCCAATCGCCGCGAGGGCGAGACAGAGCCAGCCGATGATCGAGATCGCGGTCACCGGAGCGACCTCGGTCCAGCGGGCAAGGGCGAAGCCGGCCTCATCACAGATCTGCCGTGAAACCAAGCTCGGCAAGCGAGCGGTCGATCGGCTTGGCCCAGCCCCGCTTGCCGCGCGCGCGGGCATCGTCGAGCGCATCGATCAGGGCGAAGCGATCGTGTCGCAAGAAAGCGTCAATCAGCGCCTTCGCCTGCGCCAGATCCTTGGATCGCTTGAGCCGATTGGCGGGATCGCGCCGCTGCGCCAGGATCAGTTTGTGGACGGCGAAGCGATGCGGCTGGGGAATGGTCACGGCGACGCCACCGCCCCACAATGCAATTGTCGGTATCGGATCCTCGAGCAGCCACGCCAGATGATGGAGCGGCGTCGCACCCGCGCCCAGGCCTGTGGCTGGCATTGGGTTCGTGTCGCTCTGCCGCAATTGCGGCGTGACGAGATCAACCAGATAGCCTTGGGCGTTGCGGAAACGTGAGGGCAGCGCGCCGCGATTGAGCGGCATCACCCCAGTGAAGCTTGGATCGGCGCGCCGCAAAATAGCCTCGAAGCGCTCGGGGGGATCGGCGCCGAGCAGCAAGCTGGTCGTGGCAAAATCCAGATCGCCGGTCATCAGCGTGGGAGCGGGGAGGCGGTAACCGACGACGGGGCCGCTGATCAGATAAGCGGCGGTTCCGATCAGGATCGCGCCGTCGCGGAACAGTCCGGCATGGGCAATCGCATCCAATATCGCGCCGAGCGTCCGATCCGGTCCTGGCAAGCCGCCATTGCGAAGCATCGAGACAATGCGGCGGCGTTGCTTCATCAATGCAGCGCCGACCCGCATCTCCTCGGCCCGCGCGACCGCCTCGGGATCGTCCGCCTTGCCGATGAAACGGTCAACCCGCTCATTCCCGACAGGAAGCTTCGCGTAGAGATATTCGATTCCGTCGCGACTGCGGCGATAGACCGACCCGGCGATCGGTGCGGTTGCAACCTGTTGCGCCAAATCGGCGAACAGGGTCTGCATCGGCGGAGGGATCGCCAGCGGGTCCATACAGACGGAAGTAGCAATTTCGTCTGTACATTGCAAAAGAGGCGAACCGGGCGCCGGGGTGGTCAAGGGGTGACGCTCGCGCGTCGAGCGGGTAGGCGAGGCGTGTGACGGACGATGTGACGTTGGTGACCGGCGTGTCCGGGTTCGTGGGCGCAGCGGTTGCGCGTGCACTGGCTGCCTCCGGCCGAAGGGTGCGCGGCCTCGCGCGGGCCTCCAGCGTGCGGACCAATCTGGACGATTTCCCTGGAGAACTGGTCGAGGGCGATCTGCGCGATCGCGGGGCGGTCGAGCGCGCCACGGACGGAGCGCGCTATCTGTTTCATGTCGCCGCCGATTATCGGATCTGGGCGCGCGATCCCGAGGAGATCGTTCGCAACAACCAGCTGACCACCGCCAACGTGATCGACGCCGCACTTGGTGCCGGGGTCGAACGGATCGTCTACACGAGCAGCGTCGCCACGCTTCTTCCCGATCCGGCCGGCGCGGCTGACGAGAGCAGGGTGGCACGCCCCGAGCAGGTGGTCGGTGCCTATAAACGTAGCAAGGTCGTTGCGGAGGACCTGGTGCGGAAAGCGGTTGCTGAACGCGGCCTGCCGGCGGTGATCGTCCACCCTTCGACCCCGATCGGTCCGCGCGACGTCAAGCCGACGCCGACGGGACGGATCATTGTCGAGGCGGCGAACGGGCGGATGCCGGCCTTCGTCGATACGGGCCTGAACCTCGTCCATGTCGACGATGTCGCGCAAGGCCATGTGCTGGCGCTCGAGCGAGGCCAGATGGGGGAGAATTACATCCTCGGCGGACAGGATGTGAGCCTGGCCGGGATGCTGGCGACCATCGCGCATCAGGTCGGTCGCAAGCCGCCGACGGTCCGCGTGCCGCAGGCGCCGTTGATGCCGCTCGCCTGGGCGAACGAACAATGCGCGCGGCTGTTCGGCTACGAGCCTTTCCTGACGCTCGACGGCTTGCGCATGTCGGGCCATCACATGTTCTACAGCTCCGCCAAGGCCGAGGCCGCGCTCGGTTATCGCGCCCGGCCCTATGAAGAGGCGATTGCCGACGCGATCGCCTGGTTCCGCGGGGCGGGGATGATCCGGTGACTATGGCTGCGATTGGCGCCGTGGCGCTGCTCATCTGGATCGGTCTGATTGGCTCGGGCTTCTGGCGCACCGACATCAATGACGTGCACGCCGCCAAGGCCGATCCGGCGCATTGGCCGTCAGTGGTGGCGGTGGTGCCCGCGCGGAACGAGATGGACGTGATCGCGCGCTCGATCGGCAGCCTCGCCGCACAGGATTATCCAGGATCCTTTTCGATCCTGCTGGTCGACGACAATAGCGATGACGGCACGGCGGAGGTGGCGCGTTCGCTCGGCTCCGACCGGCTGCGCATCCAGTCGGGCGCCCCGTTGGCTGCGGGGTGGACCGGCAAATTATGGGCCGTGTCGCAGGGCATCGCCGCGGCGGGTGCGCCCGATTTCCTGTGGCTGACCGACGCCGATATCGAGCATGCGCCTGACACGCTGCGCACACTGGTCGGGATCGCGGCGGCGGGCGACCGCCGCATGGTGTCGTTCATGGCGAAGCTGCGCTGCGATGCGCCGGCCGAGCGTGCCTTGATCCCGGCCTTCGTCTTCTTCTTCCAGATGCTCTACCCCTTCGCCTGGGTGAACCGGCCCAAGGGCATTGGCGGCGCGGCGGGCGGCTGCATGCTGGTGCGGCGCGACGCGCTGGAGGCGGCGGGCGGGATCGCCGCGATCCGCGATGCGCTGATCGACGATTGCACGTTGGGGACTCTGATCAAGCGGCAGGGGCCGATCTGGCTTGGCCTCACCAATCGCTCGCGCAGCATCCGCCCCTATGACACGGCGGCGCCGATCGCCGCGATGATTGCGCGCTCGGCTTATGCGCAGCTCGATTATTCGCCGCTCAAGCTGGTGGGCACGGTGCTGGGGCTGGCATTGGTCTATTTCGCGCCGCCTGTGCTGGCGCTGTTCGGCGATGGCGCCGCCCGCTGGCTGGGGCTCGCCGCCTGGATCTTGATGGCCGCCAGCTTCCAGCCGATGTTGGCCTTCTATCGCCGCTCGCCTTTGTGGGGGCTGGCCCTGCCCGGAATCGCCGCTTTCTATGCGGGCTGCACCATCCTATCGGCGTGGCAGCACAAGCAGGGCCGGGGCGGCATGTGGAAGGGACGCGCGCAGGCGGCGCTGGGGAAATGAGCGGGGACGTGGCTGATCTCGCCTCGGGCAAGGGGCATCGCGACGAGAATTTCCCGGTCGCCTCGGTGCTGCTCAAGCCGCAGCATCGTGCGCCGATCATGGCCTTCTACCGCTTCGCGCGGGCGGCCGACGACGTGTCCGACCATCCGACCGCCGACGCGCACGAAAAGCTCAGCCGGCTGGCCGAGCTGCGCCGGGGGCTGGACGGGGAGGGCGCGGAGGAGGCGGTGGCGCTCGCGCGGGTGATGCGCGAGTGTGGGCTCGACAGCCTGCATGCGCATGAATTGCTCGACGCTTTCGTGCAGGACGTGACGGTCAACCGTTATGCCGATTGGGAGCAATTGATCGGCTATTGCCGCCTGTCGGCGATGCCGGTCGGGCGGTTCGTGCTCGACGTACACGGCGAGGACCGGGCGACATGGCCGTTGTCCGATGCCTTGTGCGCGGCGTTGCAGGTGATCAACCATCTGCAGGATTGCGCCAGGGATTATGCCGAGCTCGACCGCGTCTATCTGACCGCGGAGGCACTGGAAGCGAGCGGGGCCAGCGTCGGCGACCTTGCGCATGAGCGGGCGACGCCGGCCTTGCTGGAAGCGATCCGATCGATGGCGCGCCGCACGTCCGACCTGCTGCGCGAGAGCGCGCCATTCGCCTCGCATATCCGCGACCGTCGGCTGGCGGCCGAGGTGGCGATCATCCAGCGATTGGCCGAGGACTTGGTTCGGCGATTGACGACACGCGATCCCTTGAGCGAGCGCGTTCATCACGGCAAGGCCGAGGCGGCTTTGCTCGCAGCGCGTGCTGTGCTGGGGCAGATATTCGCGAGGCGCAGGCGATGAACCCGAACACGACGCCGGCCGCACTGCAATCGCAGGTGTCGGGCAGCTCCTTCTATGCGGGCATGCGCGTGCTTCCGAAGGCGGAGCGCGAGGCCATGTACGCAATCTACGCCTTCTGCCGCGCGGTCGACGATATTGCCGACGATCAGACGGGGAATCGCTCCTCGCGCGCGGCCGAGCTGGATGCGTGGCGCGCGGACATCGACGCACTCTATGCCGGTCGCGCACCGGGACGCGCCGCTCTGGTCGCGGATGCCAGGCAGCGGTTCGGTCTCGATCGCGCCGATTTCCATGCGGTGATCGACGGCATGGCGATGGACGTCGAGCGCGACATTTGCTGGCCGCCGGCAAGCGAGCTCGATCTCTATTGCGATCGTGTCGCCTCAGCAGTGGGACGGCTGTCGGTGCGCGTGTTCGGAATGGACCGGGCGCCGGGCGAGGCGCTGTCGCACCATCTGGGCCGGGCGCTCCAGCTCACCAACATCCTGCGCGATATCGACGAGGATGCTGCGATCGGCCGTGTCTATCTGCCCGCCGAGGCGCTGACCCGGGCGGGCATTCCGTTGACCACGCCGGCGCAGGTGGTTGCCGATCCGCGGATCGATCAGGTTGCGCGCGAGCTCGCCGCGCAGGCGCGCGCCCATTATGAGGCGGCTAACGCTGTCCTGCGCCAGCGGCCGCGCGGCCAGTTGATCGCGCCGCGGCTGATGGCGGCGGTCTATGCCAAGGTGCTCGGCCGGATGGAGACCGCCGGATGGCAGCCGCCGCGCCGGCGCGTGCGCGTGTCCAAGCCGGCCCTGCTCTGGACGGTGCTGTGGCTCAGCCTGACGCGCTGAGGTTCAGCCGCGCGATCGTGGTCGGCGCCGGCCTCGCCGGCCTGTCGGCGGCGGTGGCGCTGCGCCGCGCGGGCGTCGATGTGTCCATCTTCGAGGCCGCGGCGCAGGCGGGGGGGCGCTGCCGCTCTTATCACGATCCCCAGCTCGGCATGGTGATCGACAATGGCAATCACCTGGTCCTGTCGGGCAACCAGGCGGTCACCCGCTTTCGGGGAGCGGTCGGGGCAGAGGGAGTGCTGGCCGGTCCTGACGAAGCCGCCTTCGCCTTCCGCGACCTACGCGATGGCAAGGGTTGGACGGTGCGGTTCAATGACGGGCGGCTGCCCTGGTGGATCGCCTCGGCGCGTCGGCGTGTGCCGGGGACGCGCATCGGCGACTATCTGCCGCTGGCGCGGCTCGCGACCGCGCGGACGGGGCGGGTTGACGATCATGTCTCCGCAGACGGACCGGTGTGGGAGCGGTTGCTCGACCCAGTCCTGCTCGCGGCGCTGAACACGGCGCCGGCGGAAGGGGCCGCACGGCTCGCGCGGAACCTCATTCGCGAGACGATCGGGCGGGGCGGTCGCGCGATGCGGCCGCGCATCGCCGAACCCACGCTGGGAGCAGCTTTCATCGAGCCAGCACTGGCGCATCTGGCCGCGCTGGGAAGCCCGGTCGCGCTGAAGCATCGCCTGCAGGCGATCGGCTTTGCCGAGGGACATGTGGCAACGCTGGATTGGGGCAGGGGACCGGAGCTGGTTCCCGACGGCACCGCCGTCATCCTGGCCGTGCCGCCGTGGATCGCCGCCGACCTGGTGCCGGGTATCGATGCGCCTGACGAGCATCGCGCGATCGTGAACGCCCATTTCGCCTGCGCGCCACCGCCCAATGCGCCGCGCATGCTGGGGCTGATCGGCGCGACGGCGGAATGGCTGTTCGCCTTTCCCGATCGCGTCTCGGTCACGGTCAGCGCCGCCGACCGGCTGGTCGATGCGGACCGCGAGACGCTGGCCCGTACCTTCTGGGCAGAGATTTGCCGGGCCTACGGTTTCCACCATGAGATGCCGCGTTGGCAGATCGTCAAGGAAAAGCGCGCGACCTTTGCCGCGACTCCGGAGCAGGATGCGAAGCGGCCGCGAGCCACCACGTCCTGGTCGAACCTCTTCCTCGCGGGGGATTGGATCCAGACGGGGCTGCCTGCGACGATCGAAGGCGCGCTGCGCTCGGGCGAGACCGCGGCGGCGCTGGTGGTTCGCGGCCGGACGCATTAACGGAAGGGCCATGCAGATTTCGGCTGATCCTACTCTGGCTGACGATCCGCTCGCCGCGCTCGATCGCGTGGTGGAGCGCGCCGCCGTCGGCCTTGCCAAACAGCAGCGCGCCGACGGCCATTGGGTGTTCGAACTGGAAGCAGACGCGACCATCCCGGCCGAATATGTGCTGCTGCGTCATTATCTCGGCGAGCCCGAGGATCTGGTGCTCGAAGCCAGGATCGGCCGCTATCTGCGCCGAATCCAGTCGGCCGATCATCATGGCTGGCCGCTTTATCATGACGGCGCGTTCGACGTCAGCGCAACGGTGAAGGCCTATTTCGCGCTCAAGATGATCGGCGATTCCGTCGATGCACCGCACATGGTCCGCGCACGCGATGCGATCCTGGCGGCGGGTGGCGCGGAGACGGTCAACGTCTTCACGCGCATCCAGCTGGCGCTCTACGGCGCGGGATCGTGGGATGCGGTGCCGGTGATGCCGCCCGAATTGATCTTCGCGCCGCGCTGGTTCCCGATCCACCTCTCCAAGACCAGCTATTGGGCGCGTACCGTGGTGGTGCCCTTGCTGGTGCTGGCGACGCTGAAGCCACGCGCGCGTAATCCGCGCGGGGTGCGCGTCGACGAATTGTTCAGCGGCCGCCCCGCGCCTGTCGGCAGCAAGGCGGACAATATCCGCTGGTGGTGGCGCGCGGGCTTCATCGGGCTCGACCATCTGCTCAGGCGGACGCCCTGGATCTGGCCCAAGGCGTCGCGCAAGCGGGCGATCAAAGCGTGCGAGCAATGGGTCATCGAGCGGCTGAACGGGGTTGACGGGCTCGGCGCCATCTATCCCGCCATGGCGAACAGCGTGATGATGTTCGACGCGCTCGGTTACCCTCCCGACCATCCGCACCGCGCGATCGCGCGGGAATCGGTCGAGCGGCTGCTGGTGCTGCGCGAGGAGGATGACGAGGCTTATTGCCAGCCCTGTGTCTCGCCCGTCTGGGATACGGCACTGGCGGCGCATGCGATGCTCGAGGCGGGTGGCGATGCCGCGGAGAAACGCGTTGAGGCGGCGCTCTCCTGGTTGAAACCACTCCAAGTGCTCGACGTGAAAGGCGACTGGGCGGAGGTGAAGCCCGATGTCCGTCCCGGAGGTTGGGCCTTCCAATATCGTAACGATCATTATCCCGATCTCGACGACACCGCCGTGGTGGTCATGGCGATGGATCGCGCACGCGGACGTGCCGGCCAGGCCTATGACGAGGCGATCGATCGCGGCATTGAGTGGGTCAACGGCCTGCAGAGCCGTGACGGCGGCTGGGGCGCGTTCGACGCCGACAACAGCTATCATTATCTCAACAACCTGCCCTTCGCCGACCATGGCGCCTTGCTCGACCCGCCGACCGCGGACGTGAGCGCGCGCTGCGTATCGATGCTCGCGCAATTGGGCGAGCCGCTCGACAGCCCGCGTATGAGCGCCGCGATCGGCTATCTCGCCGCCGAGCAGGAGGCCGACGGCAGCTGGTTCGGCCGCTGGGGGGTGAATTACATCTACGGCACCTGGTCGGTGCTGTGCGCACTCAACGCCGCCGGCCTGCCGCCGACGCATCCGATGGTGGCCAAGGCCGTGGCCTGGCTCAAGCGGGTCCAGAATCGGGATGGCGGCTGGGGCGAGAGCTGCGACAGCTATGATCTCGACCGCAAGGGGCATTGCCCTGCGCCCTCCAATGCGTCGCAGACGGCCTGGGCGTTGTTGGGCCTGATGGCGGCGGGCGAGGTGGACTCCCCCGAGGTCGAGCGCGGCATTGCTTGGCTGGCCGCAACCCAGGAGGCCGATGGCCTGTGGGGGCAGGAGCATTATACCGGCGGCGGTTTCCCGCGCGTCTTCTACCTGCGCTATCACGGCTATCCGAAGTATTTCCCGCTGTGGGCGGTGGCGCGCTACCGCAACCTCAAGCGCGGCAACGCCACCCAGGTGGCGTGGGGCATGTGACGATCCTGATCGCGACCGGCCTGCGCCGCGAGGCGCGGCTGATGGCAGGACCGGGCGTGACGGTGATCGCGGGTGGTGGCGACGCGGCGCGGCTGGAGCGCGAGCTGGAGATGCTTGCGGGATCGGCCAGCGCGATCCTGTCGAGCGGGCTGGCGGGGGCGCTCGATCCTTCGCTGCAGATCGGGGATGTGGTGATTGGGGAGTGCTGTGACTCTCTTCCCTCCCCCGTTCGGGTCGAGCGAAGTCGAGACCCATCTTCGAGCGAAGCCGAGAGGACGCCTCGACTGCGTTCGGCAGGGCCCATCGACTGCGCTCGGGGCGAACGGATGGTCGATTGGCTCAAGCAGCTCTTGGAGGAGTTCAGCGTCGGGACGGTTGCGGGTAGCGGTGTCCCTCTCGCGACCGCAGCTGAGAAATCGGCTCTATTTTCTCAGACAGGCGCCCTCGCGGTCGATATGGAATCGCATATCGCCGCGCGCGTCGCCGCGCGCCACGGGCTGCCGTTCGCGGCCGTGCGCGTGGTTTCCGACGCGGCGGATACGTCGCTCCCGCCTGCAGCGCTGGCCGGCATGCGCCCCGACGGGGGAATCGCGATCGGCGCGGTCTTGGCCTCGCTGGCCCAGAATCCTGCGCAGATACCCGCGCTGATCCGCACCGCGCGCGATGCGGAGAAAGCCTTTCGGACCTTAGGCCGCGTTCACGACGCGCTTCGCGGCTTTGGGATCGGCCGCCTTGATCCGCGCCAATTCACGCTCGACATGGCTTGAATAGACGTCCTCGGCGGGACGCGCCCGGCTGAGGTCGATGTCCGGCACCAGCGGGCCCTCAGTCCGCACGCCCTTGCGCGCGACACTCATCATCTTGAGGGGGTGGCGGATCGCATCGGTCGCGGCGGTGCCTTCGAAGCCGCAATGGACCATGCAGTCGGAGCATTTCTCATATTTGCCGACGCCATATTTGTCCCACTCGGTGCCGTCCATCAGCTCCTTGAAGGTCGCGACATAGCCTTCGCCCAGCAGATAGCAGGGCTTCTGCCAGCCGAAGACGGTGCGCAGCGGCATCGACCAGGGCGTGCATTCATAGCTCTGGTTGCCGGCGAGGAAGTCGAGGAAGAGCGGCGAGTTGGTGAAGCTCCAGGCTTTGCCGCCATTGCCGCGGCGGAACACGTCGCGGAAAAATTGCTTGGTGCGCTCGCGGTTGAGGAAATGCTGCTGGTCGGGGGCGCGCTCATAGGCATAACCCGGCGACAAAGTGATCTCGACGCCCAGCGCCTCCATCTGGTCGAAGAAGGCGGCGAGCCGCCCGGCATCGGCGCCGTCGAAGATGGTGCAGTTGATCTGGACGCGGAAGCCGCGCTCCTTGGCGAGCTCGATCGCCTCATAGGCGATGTCGTAGGTGCCGTCCTGGCTCACCGCCTCGTCATGCATGCCGCGGTCGCCGTCGAGATGGATCGACCAGGTGAAGAAGGGCGAGGGCTCGTAATCGTCGATCTTCTTCTTGAGCAGCAGCGCGTTGGTGCAGAGGATCACGAACTTCTTCTTCGCGATATAGCCCTTGACGATGCGCGGCATGTCGCGGTGGAGCAAAGGCTCGCCGCCCGCGATCGAGACGGCGGGCGCGCCGCATTCGTCGATCGCCTCCATACACTGTTCGTAGCTCAGCCGCTGATTCAGGATCGGATCGGGATAGTCGATCTTGCCGCAGCCCTTGCAGGCGAGGTTGCAGCGGAAGAGCGGCTCCAGCATCAGCACGAGCGGATATTTGCCGCCCTTGATATGCTGGCGGACGGTATAGGCGCCGATGCGGGCGGTAACGGCGAGCGGAAGTCCCATCGATCAGCCTTTCCTACGCGACGGCAACACGGGTGCGCGGCGGCCTTAGCGCCGACGGCAGGCTGAACGCCATCTTTTCCTCGACTCCGTCGAGCGTGGAGACCTCGACCCGCCGCACGCGCTCGATCGCGGCGATCACGCTGTCGACCAGCTCGTCGGGCGCGGAGGCGCCGGCGGTGATGCCGACCGCCGCCGCACCTTCGATCCAGGCGGGATCGACTCCGCTGCCATCATCGACCTGATAGGAGGGAACGCCCATCTCCTCGCCAATCTCGCGCAGGCGGCTCGAATTGGAGCTGTTGCGCGCGCCGACCACGATCAGCACGTCGCTGGCACGCGCCAGGTCGCGAACCGCGGTCTGGCGGTTCTGCGTGGCATAACAGATGTCGGCGACATCAGGACCTACGACATCGTCGAAGCGCTCCTCCAGCGCGGCGATCACGTCGCGCGTATCGTCGACGCTGAGCGTGGTCTGGGTGACATAAGCGATCGGGGTCGAGGCCCGCAACGGCAGCGCGGCGACGTCCTCAGGCGTCGAGACCAGATGGATCGGCGCGTCGATCTGGCCCATCGTACCGATCACCTCAGCGTGGCCGGCATGGCCGATCAGCACGATCGTGCGGCCGGCGCGCGCATAGCGGCGGCCCTGGACATGAACCTTGGTGACGAGCGGGCAGGTGGCGTCGAGCACGGGCAGGCCGCGCGCCTTGGCGTCCTCCTGCACCGAACGGGCGACGCCGTGCGCGCTGAAGACGGTGCGCGCGCCCTCCGGAATCTCCTCCAGTTCCTCGACGAAAATCGCGCCCTTGCGGCGCAACTTGTCGACCACATGGCGGTTATGCACGATCTCGTGCCGGACATAGACGGGCGCGCCGTACAGCTCGAGCGCGCGCTCGACGATGTCGATAGCACGCACCACGCCGGCGCAGAATCCGCGCGGGCTGGCAAGCAGGACCTTGAGCGGCGAATGCTGGGATTCGGGCAAGGCGATCATTCTCCCACCATGTACGTCGGCGCATGTGACTTAATTACCGGTTGGTCCATATGCAAACCTGTCGGCGGCGAAACGATTGCTTTTGGCGTCGTTCAGCTTCCGTTCGTGGCAAGTGGACCACAGGGGCCGCATTGATTATTCCGCCCCCGAAGCTGAACGGAGCCTGTGCCTTGCGTAACCTGATTGCCGCTGCCGCCGTCCTGCTCGTGCCCGTCGCGCCCGTAATGGCCCAGGCGACGGATCCCGCGCGCGCCACCGTGGAAGCGCTCGATGACGGGCTACTCGCGATCATGAAGGCCGGCAAGACCGCAGGCGTGGCCGGTCGCACAGCGCGGATCGGCCCGGTGGTCGACCGCGCCTTCGATCTGCCGCTGATGACGCGGCTGGTGGTGGGGCCGGCGTGGAACAGCATGTCTTCTGCCGACCAGACGGCGCTGGTCGCCGCTTTCCGCAAGATGACGATCGGCCAATATGCACGCAATTTCGACAGCTGGTCGGGCGAGAAGTTCGTGGTTGCGCCGCAGGTGGAGGAACGGGCCGGCGACAAACTTGTCCGTACCACGCTGAGTGGTTCGGGCGCACCGGTCGCGATCAGCTATCGGCTGCGGCAGAGCGGGGGCGAGTGGAAGATCATCGACGTCTTCTACAAGAATTCGATCAGCCAGCTCGCCACACGCCGCGCGGATTTCGCCTCGGTGCTGGCATCGGGCGGGCCCAAGGCGTTGATCCAGCATCTCGACCAGCTTTCGACCAAGGCCGGCGGTTGATCCTCGCCGATCCGCCGACGCCGGTCGTCCAGGTCGCGCCGGCCGCGCCCGTGAGCGCGACGGCTGCACCGTTGCCCGACACGGGCGCGCCGGCCTCGGTGCCGCAGCATGCCGGGCATGCGCCAGGCGATCCGCTCGAAAAGTTCAACCGCAGCATGTTCCGGATCCACATGAAGCTGGATCGGGCCGTGCTTCGCCCGGCGGCGATGGGTTATCAGCATGCGGTGCCGAGGCCGATGCGTTCGGGCATCCGCCATTTCTTCAGCAATCTGGGCGAGCCGGTGGTGTTCGCCAATTTCGTGCTGCAGCTAAAACCCAAGAGCGCGGTCAGGACATTGGTCCGCTTCCTGATCAACTCGACCGTGGGTGTCGGGGGGCTCGTGGACGTCGCCAAGAGCAAGGCGGTCGAATTGCCGCACCAGCCGAACAGCTTCGGCGATACGCTCGGCTTCTATGGCGTGAAGCCGGGACCCTATCTGTTCCTGCCGCTGATGGGGCCGAGCGACTTCCGCGATTTCGCCGGTGCGCAGCTGGATGGGCTCGCCTTGCCGAACATCGTCGGCGATCCATTCGACGATCTCAATTATGTGGTGCCCAAGGCGGTGCTGACGGGGCTCGATCTCCGCGCGGAATCGGATGCCGACCTGCACGCCCTGCTCGACGATGCGCTCGATCCTTATGCGACTCTGCGCTCGGTCTATCTGCAGGATCGCGCCGGCGAGATTGCCGCGCTCAAGGGCAAGGGCGCAACCGATGTGTCGATGCCGGGAGACCTTCCGGATCCGGCGGCCGACGGCGTGAAAGCGACTCCCACGTCCGCCTCGCCCGAGTTGCAGGACCCGCTGGCAGATCCGGCCGCACAGCCCTCGCCATCGCCGCCAAAGGCGTCGCCCACGCCCGAGCCCAAGGATCCGCTCGTCGATCCGGCTGCTGCTAAGCCGGCGTCCGATCCTGCTGCCGCGGCGGGCCCAGGAGCGCCGGCTCGAAGATAAGCGCGCAGATCAGGGTCCAGATCAGCGAGATCATCAATATCTTGCCCATGCTCGCCGTGCCCGGATGGTGCGACAGCCACAGGCTGCCAAAGGCGGTGCCGGTCGCGCAGGCGCTGAACAGGATGGCGCGCGCGAGGCTCGACTGAAGCAGTCCGGTCGCGCCGCCACGCCACGCCATCACGAAATAGATGTGGAAGGCGACGCCGACCCCGAACAGCAGGGGGAAGGCGATGATATTGGCGAAATTGATCGGCTGGCCGATCGCGACGCAGGTGCCGAGCGTCAGGAAGACGGACAGGATAACGGGCGCGAGCGTGAAGGCGACCTCGCGCAGGTCGCGCAGCACCGCGAACAGCAAGAGGCTGACCAGGATGAAGGCGATGATGCCCGCCTGCACGAAGGCGGCCGCGACGGTCGAGGCAGCCGCCTGCGTCGCGACTGGCAGTCCGGAAATGGCGGGCGTGACGCGCGCGACCGCATCACGGAAACGATGGATCGTCGCATTGTCATTGGCGTTGCCCGCGGGGAAGACCTGCAGGCGCACGCGGCCATCGGGTGCGACCCAGTCGCGCACCAGGTCGGGCGGCAAAGTGGCGCGTGTGACGGGCTGCGCCTGGAGCGCCAGCCGCGCCTGATCGAGCATCACGCCGAGTGGCCGTGCCAGCCGTGCCTGGACCAAGGCGCGTCCGGCGGGCGGGGCCTTGGCGAGATGGTCGAAGGCAGTGGCTAATTGCCGGGCGTCCGCGGCTGCCGCGGAAGCGTCGGTCGCGGCGACCTCGCGCAACTTTGCTGCCGTGCCAGTCAGGGCCGTGACCAGCTCCGCATCGGACGGGGTGGGTGCGATGTCGAACGGATTGAGCGTCAGATCGAGCAGCGTGGATGCGTCCTGGATAGAGGCAAGCTTGGCGGGCTGATCTCCGGGCACGAAGCTGTCGATCGAGACGATTTGCTTCACCTCGGGCAGTGCACCGATCTGTTTCGCGAGCGTGCTGGCCGCACCGGCATTCGGCGCCAGCACGTCGATCGTGTTGGGGGTGCGATCGGGGTCGCGGGTCAGATCCGCCAACGTACGCATCGCCGGCGCTTGGGGATCGCGCAGGTGGAGCGGGTTGAAGTCGAACGCCACCCATGGGAGGGAGGCGATGCTGGCGAGCATGGACAGGCCGAACGCCCACAGCACCCAGCCGCGGCGTTTCTCCAGCACTTGCTCGGCCGGCGCGAGGGCGGCGAAGCCCATCTCGCGCGTGGGTGCGCCGGGACGGATCAGCAGCACTAAAGCGGGGAGCAAAGTCACGCTGAAGGCGAGCGCGACGATCATGCCGATGCCCGCGATCACGCCCAGCTCGGCAATGCCGACATAGGCGGTCGGGAGGAAGGCGGCAAAGCCGAGGAAGATCGCGCTGGCGGCAAGCAGAAGGGAAGGGCCGAGCGCATCGGCGGCGCGCGAAAGCGCCTCCGGAAGAGCGGCGCCGTCGCAACGCTCGGCGTTGAAGCGCACGCAGATCTGGATGCCGAAATCGACGCCCAAACCGACGAACAGGGGAATGAAGGCGACCGAGATCAGATTGAGCCGCCCGACCGCGACCAAGCCGATCGCGGTGGTCACAATCAGCCCGGCAATGATGGTGGCGACGATCGCCCCCATCAGGTGCAGCGATCGCGTGGCGAGCCACAAGGTGCCGAGCATGGCCGCAAGCATCACCAGCCCGACCAAGGCGATATTGTCCTGCAATGTCGCGAATTCCTCGTCGGCCAGCGGCACTTCGCCGGTCAGGCGCACGGAGGCGCCATGGGCTATGTCGAGGTCCAGCGTGGCGGCGTCCGCCCGGATCGCGTCGCCGGCGGCTTCGCCCGGCATCAGCGCGCCATGATCGAGACGGGCCTGGGCGAGGATCAGGCGTCTCATCGGTGGGGCAGCGCCGCCATTGGCGAAGAGGGCCTGCCAGGAAAAGAAAGCCGGCTTGCCGGCGAGGCTCTGCTCGGTCAGCGCGGTGATCTCGCGCATGGCCGGATCGATCTGGTCGAGACTGGTTGCGCCGGTTTTCACCCCGTCGAGCATGGTCGACAGCGCCCCCGCGACCCCGCGCAGCGAAGGATCGGCGGCGAGCGGACCGAGCAAGGGTTGCGCCTTGATCAGGCTGGCGGTGGTCACCTGGACCTCGGCCTTGCTCTGGAACAACAGGCCCTCGCGCGCGAAGAAGTCGCCGCCGTCGGGGCGAGTGACACGGCGGAAATGCGTCGTGTCGGCGGCCATGCGCGCCGACAGCTTTGCTGCCGCATCCTCCGCGAGCTCGGGCGTCTGGCCATCGATGACGACCAGGATGGAATCGGTCAGCTGCGGGAAGGCGCTTTCCATCGCGCGTTCCTGCTGGCGCCAGGGCACGTTGGGCGAGATCAATGCCGACGTGTCCGTCGTCATCTGGAAGCGCGTCGCTGCGGTGAATGCGCCGATCAGGGTGAGCAGCAGCGCGAGCCCCAGCGTGAGCCAGGGACGCGCGATGCTGCGGGCCACGATGCGGGGGATCAGGCTGCGCATCAATGCGCGGGCCCCGAGGCCCCCAGGAAATAGCGCATGTTGAGACGCAGCCGCGCGTCCCCGGTGACCACGATCATGGCATCGGCCCATTTCGGCGGGCCGAGGCTGATCCGCGCATCGTTGGAGAAACCGACGCCTTCGCGTGGGATCCCGAACAAGGCACGATCGACGCGATGATTGTCATTCTCGTCATGAGTGGCCTGCAGCGCGTAGCGGCCGGGCGGCAGGTTGCGAATGACGACGCTCGTCACGCCCACCTGCGCGGCAGTCTCGCCCGAATAAGGGCAATCGTCCTTGAGGAAGCGGTCCTGTGGGCAAGCCTCGATATGGACATGACCCCGCGCGTTGCGGACGTTGCCGACATCGATCGTCAGCGTGGCGGCGCGTGCCCCCATCGACACCATCATCATCCCCGCGAACATCGGGGGGATCCATAAGCCCCACCGCTTCAGATCGATATGCATAGCCGATTATCGGTAGCCGCCCTTACGGGAATGACGGCTGAACAATCCGCTAGTGGCGGGTATCTGACGCCTGAAGCTTGTCATTGCGAGCCCCGCAGGGGCGCGGCAATCCAGACCGGCGGCCTGGATCGCCACAGCGCTTCGCGCTTCGCGATGACGTGCGCGGGGAGCTGCGGCAGGGGTCAGTGTTTGCCATTGACCGCTAGATCGCATCGCGCAGCGCCGACACGTCATTCTGCCTCAGCGCTGCCAGCACGGTGGCGGTGATGCCGTCGGCATCGAGGCCGGCTTCGGCATATTGGCGTTCGGGCTTGTCCTGGTCCTGGAAGTAATCGGGCAGGCGCAG
>Ga0068852_100000028_pt1 | contig 113383 bp, 106 predicted proteins | sample KBSCornC22_FD_66594 | JGI IMG/M metagenome (GOLD analysis project Ga0068852, IMG submission 66594) | Corn rhizosphere microbial communities from Kellogg Biological Station, Michigan, USA - KBS Corn C2-2 | ecosystem: Host-associated > Plants > Roots > Rhizosphere > Soil ... | reverse complement strand
GCAGGGCAACGCGGCTTCAGCCGAGCCACAGACGGAGGCAGCGCCGGTAAGCGCGACGGTGAACGAGTGAGCATCCATCCAAGCGCGGTGATCGCCGAGGGAGCAGTGGTTCCCGACTCTTGTGAGGTCGGGCCCTTTTCTACCATCGGGCCCGATGTAGTGCTGGGCGAGGATTGCCGCCTGATTTCGCACGTGGTACTGGATGGGCACACGCGGATCGGTAACAAGAATGTCTTTTACCCCTTCTGCTCGGTCGGAGTGGCGCCGCAGGATCTGAAGTACAGCGGAGAACCGACCCGGACGGACATTGGGGATGAAAACACGATTCGCGAGTGTGTGACGATCAGCCGGGGAACCGTGGGCGGCGGCGGCCTTACACGGGTCGGCTCGAAGAATCTGCTGATGGCCTACGTGCACATCGGGCATGACTGTGTCGTGGGCGATGGGTGCATTCTGGCGAACGCGGCGACGCTGGCGGGACATGTGACCATCGAGGATTTCGCGACCGTTGGAGCGTTCAGCCCGGTGCACCAGTTCTGCACGGTCGGAAAGTACGCGTTTATCGGCGGCGGGACGATTGTGACGCAGGATGTGCTGCCGTTTTCGCTGACTTCGGCGAAGCGCGAGAACCGGGCGTTCGGGATCAACAAGATTGGGCTGCAACGGCGCGGGTTCAGCGAGGAGCGGCTGAAGACGCTGCAGAAGGCGTTCCGGTATCTGCTTGCTGCGAAGATGAATACCTCGCAGGCGCTGGAGAAGATTCGCGAGGTTGAAGGCGAGGACGCGAAGTTGCTGGCCGCTTTCATTGAGAAGAGCCATCGAGGCGTGATCAAGTAAGAATGGCAAATGAGAAACCCTTGTTCCCGGTTTTCGTTCGCGAAGGACGAAGTCGAACGAAATACAAAGCTGGATTCATCAACATCGATGGCGAGATGGCCATTTCTCCCGTCTATGATGATGTGCGCCCGTTTCGGAATGGACGAGCAGCCGTTCGGCTAGGCGCCGGTTGGGGCGCGCTCGACGAGTCCGGCAATCTTGCCGTTCCTTCGAGATTCAGTTCTCCACTCACATTCACGGAAGGGTTTGCAGCGTTTTCTATAGGAGATCGACACGGCATTGTTGACCTGAGCGGCGAAGTGGTAATCCCTGCTCAGTTCCAGTCGATCAGCCATTTCAGCGACGGGCTCGCCTGCGTACGATCGGGCGAACTTTATGGTTTCGTAGATGAGTTCGGTCGCCAAGTTATCCCACCCTTCTTTGAGGATGCGCGAGGCTTTTCCGAAGGATTGTCAGCCGTCAAACTTGGAGGAAAATGGGGTTACATTTGGCCGGACGGCGCGTCCGCCATTGCTACTCAATTTGATTGTGGGCGGGCTATGGCAGGGCCCTTTCGGCAAGGTCTGGCTCGTGTTGCGAAGGAAGGTAAATGGGGTCACATTAACCGCGAAGGAGAATTCGTTATCACGCCGCGCTTTGACATGGCCCTGGAGTTCTCAGAGGGACTGGCAGAGGTTCAAACGGACAGGCGACATGGTTTTGTGAACACACGCGATGAACTCGTAATCGATACTGTCTACCTCCGTGCAGGACGCTTTTCTCAGGGGCTTGCGCAGGTGAGTAGCAGCGATGGCGCGTTACACAGATCAGTAATGGATTCGGGTAAGGTGGGATTCATCGATAAACTGGGCAATGTTGCCATCTCTCCCCAATTCGTTAGCGCGGCAAGCTTCTCAAATGGCCACTGCTTCGTGGAGACGGAAAAAAGGATCGGGTATATCAATCGGTGCGGAGATTTCATCTGGGAAGGCGCCTGTGTTGACGTCGGGAATATGGATCCTCATCACCTGCTTCCCCCTGAGAGGGGACAACCGAAGGTGACTCCATGAAACTCGGTCTCATCGCGGGAAACGGCCGTTTTCCATTCTTACTGCTGGATGCGGCGCGGGCGCAGGGGTTCGCTGTGACTGTGGCGGCGATTCGGGAGGAGACGGATCCCGAGATCAATCATCGCGCGGCGATAGACGAAAAGATTACGGTTCACTGGCTCTCGCTGGGAGAGCTGTCGCGCCTTATTGAGGTCTTTCACAAAGAGGACGTCAAGGCCGCCGTCATGGCAGGGCAGGTGAAGCACAAACAGATATTCAGTAGCATCCGGCCGGATTGGCGCCTCGCGAAGCTGCTGCTGAATCTGCGCACGCGTAATACCGACATGCTGCTGGGAGCGATTGCGAAGGTGCTGGCAGATGAGGGAATTGAGCTGATGAGTTCGACACAGTTTCTGGAGCCGCTACTTGCGGAAGAAGGTTCTCTGACGGAGGCTGCAGGCGGACGGGCTCCCACTGAGGACGAGCGGAAGAACATCGAGTACGGCCTCGGCGTGGCTCGAGCGCTGGCGGGATTCGATATCGGGCAGACGGTGGTTGTCGCGGCGCAGGCGTGTGTGGCGGTTGAGGCGATGGAGGGGACCGACGCAGCGATCGAGCGCGCGGGCCACCTGATGAAGTCGCTGGAAAAAGAGGATGGAGCACCCGCTTCGACGCTTGAGAGGAGGCTGACCGTCGTGAAGGTGGCCAAGCCGAATCAGGATATGCGGTTCGATGTGCCGGTGATCGGGATCAGGACCATTGAGACGATGGTTGCGGCGGGGGCGAGTTGCCTGTCTGTTGAGGCGGGGCGGACGCTGCTGTTCGATCGCGAGACGTTGCTGAAGAGGGCCGCTGAGGCGGGGATTGCAGTCGTGGCTACCCCGCGCCAGGGCCCAGGGGACCACGAGGCCTAAGGGCGAAAGACCCTTTGCGGCCGATGGCGGTGACAATTGCTGCAGGTCTTCAGAACTATACTTGCGGGCGGGGCAGCGTCTCGCCGAGCTTGTCCCCCGTCTCTGTAAATGCCCGCATGTAACTTTGATCTCGGCGGATGAGTCGAAGTAGTGATACCCCCGTTTCAATGGTCCCCATTTCCCAAACAGGAGGTTACAGATGAAGAAGTCGATCCTATGTGTTGCAGTGGCGGCTGTGTTTGCTCTTATGGTGCCGCGAGTCACGGTGCATGCGGCTGATGATGCATCAGTCCCGGCAGCCGGGCAGAAGGCGCCCACGTTCACGCTGCCTTCACAGGAAGGCAAGCCGGTGTCTCTGGATAGCTATCACGGCAAATGGGTGGTGCTGTACTTCTATCCGAAGGACATGACTCCCGGCTGCACCGTGGAGGCACATAACTTCCAACGCGATCTCTCCAAGTACGAGGCGGAGAATGCAGTGATCCTGGGAGTGAGCGTAGATACGGTGGACAGGCACAAGCAGTTCTGCACCAAGGATGGGCTGACGTTTCATCTGCTGGCCGATCCCGACCACAAGGTGGTGGATCAGTATGGATCGCTGGGGCACTTCGGCGAGATGACGATTGCAAACCGGAACACATTCCTCATCGATCCCAACGGGAAGATCGTCAAGGTCTGGACCAAGGTCGATCCGCGCGTGCATTCGGAAGAGGTTCTGGCGGCGATTCAGGGAGCAAAGAAGGGATAAAAGGCAATTGTGAGCTATTCCCCGGTCCTGAGGCGCGAGGGACCGGGGGCACCCACATGATTCAAGCGGGAGAAAGCATGACCGACGCGGCGAGAACGTTTCGGGCGGGGCTGGATGAGGTGCACCGGGTGCTGAAGTCCTTGCCCGAATCGATGTCGGATGTGCCGTGGCGTGAGGGTGGGTGGACGCGGAAGCAGATCGTGGGGCACCTGCTCGACTCGGCTGCGAATAACAGGCAACGGTTTGTGAGGGCTTCAACTGAGGGAACGTATGCAGGGCCGAAGTACGCGCAGGATGCATGGGTGACGGCCCATGGATACACGGATCAGACCTGGGCTACGGTACTGTCGTGGTGGGAGACTGAGCACGAGATCCTGAAGGCGGTCGTGGATCGGATTGCGGAGGACCGGCTGGATACGAAGTGCGTGGTCGGGGAGAATGAACCCGTGACGCTGCGCTGGCTGATCGAGGACTATGTTGAGCATCAGCGGTGGCATGTGAAGCAGCTTGTAGCCGGTCGCCAGTAGCCAATAGCATGATTTCCGTTTGGCCTGAGAATGCGACTGGGAAACTCACCTGAATCGGTAAATCAGCAGACGCAAAAAAGCCCGGCGTGATGCCGGGCTTTTTTGCTTGCCTTGAGTATTACTGCAAGAAAACTACTTCTTCTTAGCTGTTTTCTTGGTTGCCTTTTTTGCTGCGGTCTTCTTGGCTGCCTTCTTTGCAGGAGCCTTCTTAGCTGCCTTCTTTGCTGCTTTCTTAACGGCCAACTTTTTACCTCTTTGTGTAGTTTTACCAGCGCGCTTCGCCGCGGATTTCTTCGCGGCCTTTCCGCCTTTGGCGCTAGCGGTCTTCCTGGCGGACTTCTTGGCGGCCTTTTTGGCAGGAGCTTTCTTAGCTGCTTTTTTCGCAGGAGCTTTTTTCGCTGCCTTTTTTGCCGGAGCTTTCTTGGCGGCAGCCTTCTTTGCAGGAGCTTTGGCTGCCTTCCTGCCGGGCGCCTTCTTCGGGGCCGGTGCGGTGTCTGGAATGACTTCGGCGATGATTACGCCCTCTTCCACCTCGACCTCGTCATCGTCGTCCGAGGAGGTGATTACGTTTGAGCTCTCGAGGTCGTCGTCTTCTTCCATCTCATCGTGATCGGCGTTCAACTCAGCGGGCTCCAGTTCGGAATCACCGTCATTCATTGCGTACATCTTGATCACTTCGTCCATCCGATTGCCTCCAGCGGTTTACCGCTGCCCACATAGGGTTTGCTGCGAATCATCTCCGCATGCGGAGTTGATTCTAACAACACATTGCACGAAATACTATCAAAAGACGCGAAGGGAATTCCGTTGCTCACATTTATTTTTGTGCCCGCGTGGATGATTTAGAACGCGTGGAGCGCTTGGTCGATCTCGTCTTGTGCGCGGACTTCGATGACGAAGGCTTCGCCGTCTGGGCCGAGTTCTTGGATGAGGAGGACTTCGCATGAGAGCCACGGCGGCTGCGAGTGCTGCTGGCGCGGACGAGGGTGGGTTCCGCAACATGGAGCCGGCGGCCAGCCTCCACCCGAATGCCAGAGGCAGGGAGCTTGTTCCAGCGACGGAGCTGGGAGAGAGAGATGCCGAACCGGTCTGCGACCGAAACAAGAGTGTCCCCGCGCCGGGTGGTATAGAAGACAGCGTGCGATGTGGATTGTGCCCGAGCGGGCACCGGCACGAGCAACGCTTCGACGCCATCGAGCTTTGAGTTGTTATCGAGTTGGTTGGCATCGGCAAGCGCCGAGACCGAGACGCTGTATGTGTGCGCGACCGAGGCCAGAGTGTCGTCGGGAGTCACCTTGTGATAACGCCATGAGTCGCGCTTGCTGACCGGGACTGCGGCGATCTTCTCCTGGAACAAGGCTGCTGTTCCGGCGGGCAGGTGAAGGTCGAACTCGGTATCCGGCGGGGTGGCCATGCGGAGCAGGCTCGGATTCAGGGCGATGAGTTCATCCACCGGCGCGCCGACGATGTCAGAGACCAGCCGGAGATCGGCGGAATAGTTGATGGTGACGGTGTCTGTGAGCACTGGCGGGTCGAGGGTGATTTCATCAAAGCCATATTGGCTGGGGTGATTGGCGATGATGATGGCGGCGAGGATTTCCGGGACGTAGTTCTTGGTTTCGCCCGGCAGGTTGTTGCGCTTGTAGAGCTCCCAGAAATCGGCGTAGCCGGTTTTCTGGACGGCGCGCTGAACGTTTCCGGTGCCCCAGTCGTACCCAGCCATGGAGAGATACCAGTCACCGAGTTGCGCGTAAATGTACTTCATGTAGCGGGCATAGGCGCGGGTGGACTTCTCAGGATCGAAGCGCTCGTCGACGTAGCTATTTCGCTCGAGGCCGTAATTTCCGCGAGGCATGAACTGCCACATGCCGCCGGCACGCGACTTGCGATTGACGGCCCGCGGCTGGAAGCCGGATTCGGCGACGGCAAGGTAGATGAGATCCTGCGGAACCCCTTCTTCGCTCATCACGCGCTGGATCATCTGCCGGTATCGGCCGGCGCGCTGAAAGGCATGCAGGAGCGTGTTGTGTCCCTTGGTGGTATTGGCAAAGAAGTTGATATAGGCGGCGACGTAGTCGTTCACGACGAGGGGCAGGTCGGACTTGGTCGTGGCGAGATCGGTTTTCGCCTTCGCAACAATGTTGGGATCGACGACGAAGGTGACTTCCTCGGCAGCCTCGGCGGGGGTGTCTTCAGTTTTGGGAGTGAAGCCGTTGCCTTGCCGGAGTGCCTCCATCTCAAGGCCGTTGATCTGGTCGACGATTCGGTCGAACTCGTCCTGGAGTTCCGGGGTGGACTTGATGTCTATGCCGCTGGTCAGCATCAAATCGACCGCGCGATCGAAGTCTCTGCGGGCGGCGAGAAGATCACCCTTCTTGTAGTCGGCCTGCCCCGCCGCGTATGCCTCGTCGACCTGCTGGACAAGAGCCCTCACCCGCTGTTGCTGAGCGGGCGACTGCGGCGGGGGAACCGGAGTCTGTGCAGGCTGTTGCGGCGGAACAGATTCGGACAGGGCTGGAGCGAAGGCTTGAGGCGCAGGAGAGGCCACGATGGATGCGCCCTTCTCAGGTCCGCACCCTGACATCGAGAGGACCAGCGCGAAGGCTGGAACAAGGCAAGCAAGCCTGCCAGGAGAATTCGCAATCATGCGGATCAATTCACGCTGTGACAACACTACCCCGAAACGCGGAAGGTACTACGCCGATGATAAGCTAAGCCATGGAGATATCGCTCATTTCATCGTGTTGCTGCTAGCGGTTCCCCAGGCGCTGTCAAAGGAAAAGCACGAGCTCTGATCGGCTCATTCTCTGAAAGTCAGCTTCATCGCAACCCAAGTAAACTGGAAAACCGCTTTAGAAATTACCCACCCCTGATGGACGTAAAATACCTTCGAAATTTCGCCATTATCGCCCACATCGACCATGGGAAGTCGACGCTGAGCGACCGCTTATTGGAATTGACGGGATCGGTGACCGGTCGTGAGATGCAGGCGCAAATCCTGGATGCCATGGACCTGGAACGGGAGCGCGGCATCACCATTAAAGCTCACGCGGTCCGCATGATGTACAAGGCCCGCGACGGGCAGACCTACCAGCTCAACTTGATCGACACACCGGGGCACGTGGACTTCAGCTATGAGGTTTCGCGGTCGTTGGCGTCGTGCGAGGGAGCTCTCCTGGTTGTGGACGCCAGCCAGGGCGTGGAAGCGCAGACCTTGGCGAATGCATACCTGGCAATCAATCATGGGCTTGAAATCATTCCGGTGATCAATAAGATTGATCTTCCGTCTGCCGATATTGTGCGGACGCAAGAAGCAATAGAGATGGCTGTTGGTCTGGATGCAACCGATGCCATCCCGGTAAGCGCGAAGACCGGTCAAGGCGTTGAAGAGGTGCTGGAGGCCATTGTGCACCGGCTCCCGCCGCCAAAGGGCGATCCGGAGGCGCCGCTGCAAGCCTTGATTTTCGATTCATGGTTCGATGCCTATCGCGGGGTTATCGTGCTGGTCCGCGTGATGCAGGGCACGATGCGCAAGGGGCAGCGGATCCGTCTGATGTCGAACAGCAAGTCATTCGAGATCGAGTCCATGGGCGTGCTGATGCCCAAGCCAGTGGAGATAGCAGCCCTGTCGGCGGGCGAGGTGGGCTTCTTCGCCGCCACCATCAAGACCGTGAGCGATACAAGGATCGGCGACACGGTGACGGAGGAGGACCGGCCCGCAGCGGAGCAGTTGCCGGGATTTGAAGACATTAAGCCGATGGTCTTCGCGGGTCTGTACACCGTGGATTCACACGAGCACACCCTGCTGCGCGATGCGCTCGAAAAGCTTCGGCTGAACGATTCTTCATTCTTCTTTGAGCCAGAGAGCTCGGCGGCGCTTGGATTCGGATTCCGCTGCGGTTTTCTCGGGCTCCTGCATATGGAAATCATCCAGGAGCGGCTGGAGCGCGAGTACGAGCTGGACCTGATTACGACGGCTCCGGGCGTGCGGTATCACGTGACGCTGACGGACGGGTCGGTGCTCGAAGTCGACAATCCTTCGCGGTGGCCCGATCCAACCAACATCGAGAACATTCGCGAACCTGTCATTACAGCGAAAATCCTGAGCAACGAGGAGTATGTCGGCGGGATTCTGAAGCTCGTTGAGGAGAAGCGCGGCAGGCAGATCAATTTTGAATATGTCACCCCGACGCGGGTGCTGCTGACCTATGAACTGCCGCTGAATGAGATCGTGCTGGATTTCTACGATCGGCTCAAGTCTATTTCGCGGGGATACGCTTCGCTGGATTATTCGCTGGCTGGCGAGTGGATTTCGCCCATGGTGAAGCTCGACATGCTGGTCTCAGGCGAGCCGGTGGACGCGCTTTCGATCATTGTGCACAAGGACCACGCCTATGAACGGGGCCGCGCGCTGGTTTCGAAGATGCGGGAGTTGATTCCCCGGCAGCAGTTCGAGGTGGCTATCCAAGCCGCCATCGGGTCGAAAGTGGTGGCCCGGGAGACGGTCAGCGCTCTTCGAAAGAACGTTTTGGCCAAGTGCTATGGCGGCGATATCAGCCGAAAGCGCAAGCTGCTGGAGAAGCAAAAGGAAGGGAAGAAGCGCATGAAACGCATCGGGAAAGTCGACATTCCGCAGGAGGCGTTTCTGGCGGTTTTGCGCGTGGGCGAGGATCAGCAGAAGTAACCGGAATCTGGTGACTTGCCTCACATACTGTTCATTAACCGTTCACAGTGAATTGTGGAAAGCTCCGGATCCGGAAGGTGCGGGTCCTAGGGGGGAAGTCCTCGGCACCCGACGGCATCGGTGTGCGCTTCTGCTAGAAAAATAAAGGGCTTCCAACAATTAACAGAGAGGCTGGCGATTGACAAGTAGGAAATCGCGCAAACTTGCGGGAACAGAGCCGCGCGTTATTCACAGAAATTTCCACAGGGCTGTAGAGGTACTCTCTACGCCTTTTCAAACATTAGAAAACAGCTGATTTCAAGGCAAATTTGAAGAGAAAAAGGCCCTCGAGAAAAGGGCCTTTTCGAAGAAAAAAGTCTACTGGGCGGGAGGTTTTGTCCCTGCCGGTTTAGGGGCCGATGGCACGGTAGAGGCGGGGGCGGCTGCCGGAGTGGCCGGGGCCGGAACTCCCGACTTCGTATTGTAGGCGTCGATGACGGCCTTGGTGATGTTCGTGGAATCGTTTGCGAAGAGGACAGGGCTCTGCTGCTGAGCAATGTCGAGCACCAGGGTGTAGCCGTGCTGCTTGGCATAGTCGTTCAGCACGTCGTAGACCTTCTGCGCGAGTGAGCCGTAGAGCTCGTTCATCTCGTTCTGGAAGTCGTTTTGCGCGTCTTCGGCACTGCGCTCAAGCTGCTTCTTTTTGTCGTCGATGGTCTTGGCACGCGCCGCGCGCTCGGCATCGCTGAGCTTATCACCCTGAGCTTGCAGGTCCTTTGTGAGTCTGTCAACTTCATCGCTGAGCGACTTGAGCTGAGTCTGCTTGGGTTGGTACTTCTTCTGCAAATCGGCAAACGCGCGTTGTCCCTCGTTGGTCTGTGCGACAGCCGGCTGGAAAGCGATGATAGCGATCTTCGCGGGACCGGCGGCGGCCGTGGTGGTAGCGGCGGCGGGAGCAGAGGACGTTTGAGCGGCGGCTTGCAGGGCAAAACCGGATGCCAGCGTAAGAACTAATGCAACAGAGTGCTTCATTCGACTTGAAAGCTCCTTAGAAGTTCCTGGCACGGTCGGCGCAACGGTCTCAGAAGACATCCGAATATGCGCACTGCCCCTGAAAACCTCGCGACGATTTTTCTCGACGGCTGTTAGACGTAAGCCAGGGCGAGAAAAGAAGCGGACGGAGACGTCAGCAGGAACTGAATGGATTATAGGGTAAATGCGGGGAACTAGGGAACAAGATGACGAGGGAACAACAAGGCAAAGGCCATAAGGCTGAGCGAATTCTTGCGAAGCAACGGAAACGACCGGCATAGGAATCCGGCTGCAATGAAAAGGGCCTCGCGCAGGGCGAGACCCTTTTCAAAGTACGTGATCTTCGGCTCAGTGGCCGGCTGGTGCTTTGTGAGTGGTTGTGGCCGGATGTGACTGAGGAGCCGGTGCGGAGGGAGCCGATGCCGCTGCTGGCTTCTCTGGCGCCGGGATGCCGGACTTCGTGTTGTAGGCGTCGATCACGGCCTTCGTGATGTCAGTCGACTGGTTGGCGTAAAGCACGACCGGAACCTGCTGGTTGCCGCCATCGAGTACGAGCGTATAGCCGTGCTCTTTGGCGTAGGAGTCGATCGTCTCGGCAACCTTGCCGGCGACCGTGGCGAAGGTCTGCTGAATGTCCTGCTGGAAATCGCCTTGCGCGTCCTCGCCGGTGCGCTTCAGTTCCTTCTGCTTGTCGTCGAGCTGCTTGGCCTTGGTGGCCCGCTGGGCATCGGACAGGGTGGCGGACTGAGCCTGCAGTTCCTTTTGCAGCGATGCGATCTCGGTATTGAGCGTCTGGATCTGTTGACGCTTCGGATCGTACTTCTTCTGCAGATCGGCATAGCGGCGCTGGAAGTCGTTGGTCTGCGATACAGCCTGCTGGAATCCGATCACGGCGATTTTTGCGGGGCCTGCAGGTGCGGTTGTTGCAGGAGCGGGTTCGGTTGGTGCGGAGGTTTGTGCGGCTGCATGGAGCGCAAGGCAGGATGCCAGTGCGGCTGCGATAGCGATGGTGCGTTTCATTAAGATTTGGTACTCCTTAAGATTCCCGGAAGGCTGTCGCAAGAACAAGCCTGTGCCTCCTGAGCAACCTTCGTCTTCTTTCGTTTGGGGGCTCCGCGATGTGAAGCAGAGACAAAAAGACGCGGACGGAGACGTCAGCAGGAACTAGCAGAGATTATATGGACGGCAGTGAAGCAGGGTCAATAAAAGCAGGGAAAAAGGGAATCAGAGGGCAGGAGTAACGAACGTGGCAGCAAAGAGTTAGGGGTTCAGCATGCGGACCCAGTCCTTGAGGGAAGGTAACGTCCGGGGAACGCGGGAGCGGGCCACTTTGAACTGGATCTTGCGAAGACCATGGAGCGGCTGGTCGCCGGCGACCAACGGGAGGAGCTTCGCGGCGAGCGGCTCGAGCGCCTGTTGCATATGGCGGAAGGAGAAGCTGTCGTCAGGGCGATACTGCGACCACGCAATCGAGTTGACGAAGCCGGACGCTCCAAAGCGGTTGGATTGGAGGATGTCTTCGACGAAGACCCGGATGGGACCGGAGAACTCATGGAGGGCATCATGCAGAGCGATGAACCCGCCGGGGACCATCGACGGCATGAACGCGTCGAAATCTGCCTTGGCGCCGGAGTAGCTGTGATCGCCATCGATCCAGAGCAGGCGGATTGGCCGGTTCCATGACGTCGCGACCTCGGTCGAAAAGTTACGGTGCACCTCGATGTATGGTTTGACGCCGGCAGCCTCGATGTTTCTGAGGAACTCGTCGTAGGAGGTCGCACCGGGGTCTGCACGGTGTTCCGCGAGTTCGGCGTTGTTGAAGTTGTGCGGATCGATGGCGACGATGGGTCCGAAGCCGTAGCGCTCCGCCAGCTTGCCAAGCATGACGGCGGACTTGCCCTTGAAGCTGCCGATCTCGACGATGACTCCATCGCGCGGTGCGCAGGCAGCCATCATGCCGAGAAAGCGGGCTTCATTTTCGAGGAGAAAGCCGGGAACATCTTTCGCGGCATGCCATGCGTCATTGAGGGCGGCTTCGAGTCCGGGCGGTACCAGAACCGGGATCACTATCGTTCACCTGCATCGAGCGGCAGATTCAGCCGCACCCATCAATGTACATCGTCGGAGTCGCGCGATTGGACGGCGACGATTCAGTGAGGACTCAATGCAAAGGCTGCCGAGAAGGCAGCCTCTGGCAATGTCGGTTGAGGGTTAATCAGAACGTGCTCGAAACACTCAGGCGGAATGTCTTGCGGGGTTCGCGGAAGAGGTTTTGCGCGCCGTAGCCCTGGATGGCCTGCTGCCATGTGTAGTCGCCTGCGCCGCCCGGCGGGAAGAGATCGCGCGTGATCAACTCAACCGAGCAGCTCTGCACCTTGGCGCCGAGTACAACGTCATTGCAGTAGGGCCGCTCGTAGAGGCGGAGCGGGTTGTAGGCGTAGTAGATCCGGACCGGTGCGTTCAGGATCGGCATCATGATGGAGAATTCAGCGCCGACCGACATGCGCGGCACGGTGTTGGTGCCGAGGATAGGACGAATGTTGCGTTGGAATCCAACCTGCGACCCGGGGATTCCGCCCTGGCAGGAGCCGTTGTTGAACACCGGGCATCCATAGAGCGGGGCGGTGATGGAGGCGAAGCCCTCGGGACTCTGCTTAAGCTGTCCGCGGTTCGTCACCACGTCCATACCGAAATCATCGAAGAACGAGAACATTGCCGAACCTACGATCGGGAAGCGGTATTCAATGTTCGAAGTGAACGTCGTATCGCCGCCGATCGAAGCAATGCCGTAGACCGGGATGGGAACCTGGATGCACTGTTGCAACTGCGGATTGTTTGGATCGCGCGGGACGCAGGAACCGTCGGGGTTCGTCAGTTGAACCGTCTGACGGGTCGGCACATAGCCGTACGGCGTAGCGCTGCGAACATCGAAGCCGCGCAGTTCGTTTTCGCCGCCGGCATAGAAGCGGCTCTGCGGAGGAGCAACCGCCCCGCCGAAGCCCTGGATGTAGCCAAGCTGGGCGCGCATGGCGAGGATATTGCGGCCATTCGCCGAAGGCATCAGCCCATGCATCGAGCGATAGCTCTTGTAGGCAACAAATGGCGAGAAGTACCGCACATTGCCCCAGAGACCTGCAAGCTGGAACGCAGCAGTGTATTCGTGCCCGTTGCGCGGGCGCACCGGATTGTTAACGGTGTTGAGGCTGTACGAAAACGAAAGTTGGCTGGTGATGATGCCGTGGAGCGCGTTCGCTCCCTGGATGCCGCCACGGAAACTGATGGTCTGGAAGAAAGTCTGCGATGCCGTGCTGAATGCAGTGATGTTCGCCCGGTTCCAGGAGTAAGTGGCGCCGATACGCTGGAATGCGTGACGCCGAAGCGGGTAGCTGGCCGACAGGTTTATACCGGTGGAGGCCTGGTTGTAATTCTGTACCAGGGACTGCTGAGCGGCGCTCAGGTTCGCCGCAAGGCCGGTATTTGTCTGATAGTTCTTGGCCGCGTTGAAGTCGGACTTATTGTTGAAGATCTGGAAGCCCAGATTCAGCGGGCGATTGCGGAAATACGGTTCCGTAAACCCGAAGAGGAACTGACGGCTTACGTTGCCAAGATTGCCCTGTACGCTGAGCGTCTCGCCGAGACCCAGGAAGTTATTGGTCTGGTAATTCACGCCAAGGAAGGCGCCGGAGAGGCCGCTTACGCCGCCGTTCAGGCCAATGGAGTTTTTGCCCTTCTCCTTGAGCTTGAGGAGCAGGTCCACCGTGCCGGCCTCCGTGTTCTGGTGAGCCTCCGAATCCTGATCGACCTTCAGCGGGTCGAAGTACTCGAGCTGGTTGAGGCGGAGCAGGCTGTACTCCCAGAGCTGCGAGTTATAGATCGACCCTTCATCGAGCATCAGTTCCCGGCGGATAACACGGTCGCGCGTGATGGTATTGCCCTGGAACTCGATCCGAGAGACGTAGAACCGTTTGCCCTCATCGATGTCAATCTGGAACGAAACGGTGTGTTTCTGGTCGTCGTAGACCGGCTTGGGAACGGCGCCGAAATTAATGTATCCGGCCTGGCCGTAAGCCTTTTTCAGGTTGTCGAGGCCCTTGCCAATAAGAGTGGCATTGAACCAGTCCCCGTCCTTGATATTGAACTGCGCGCGGAGCGCTTTGGTGTTATTGAGGTTGGTGTTCCCGGAAAAGGTGATGGTCCCCAGCCGGTAGCGCTCGCCTTCTTCGACCGGCATGAGAATATCGATGCGCTTGCCGCGATTTGGCCGGAAGGTGAACCAGTTGAGGCCGCCCTGATCGCGAATCTGCGTCCGAGGCGTCTCGACGGCTGCGTTGGCATAGCCCTTGTCGCGATAGGCGAACCGCACGCGCTCGGTATCGATGTCGAGCTTGGAGGCGTCGAACGTGCGGGCAAACAGGTTCTCGAAGAAGATCGAACGCGGAATTCCGATTGGCCGGAGTTCTTTCATCGACCGCCGAAGATAACGGCTGCTCAGATGCTCGTTCCCTGCGAACTTGATCTGGCCGACCTTAACGACCGGCCCTTCCTTGATGCTGAAGTTGACCTGAACGGACGCCGGCGGGATGGTCTTGACATCCGTCTTGATCGTCGCAAACTGATGCCCGTGTTCCGAAAGCAGTTCCTTCAGAACAGTCTCGGCCCTCTTGATCTTGGTCGGGTCGTATTGGCCTTCCACTGAGAGGCCGACCTTTTCCTTCTTGAAGCGGTCGAGAATGTCCGAGTTCGATACCGAGCTGTTGCCCTTGTAGTTGATCTCGCGAATGGTGGGACGTTCCCGAACGAAGACGTCAAGCACGATGCCCTTTTCGGTGTCCTCACGCTCGATGCGAAGGTCCTCGAAGTACCCGGTGTTCCAAAGCGAATTGAAGTCGCGCTCGATGGAGATCGGATCGTAGGTTTCCCCCTCGTGCGAGAACATACGAGCCTTGATCGTCTCCTTGGGAATGCGCCGATTGCCGATCACGCGAATGGACTGGATGGTCTGGCTGTTCTGGGCGAACGTAGCGGCCCCGGGGAGAACAAGAAGAAGGGCGGCGATGAGGGTATAAAAGAGACGCGAAATCCGCGGCTTGCATGAATTAGCGCCGTGCATGATCTTCACCGGGCTGGAGTCCTGCGGCGAGCACAAGTTCTGGTGCGGTCCAAGGTAAGGCTTCACGGGAAGAATATGCACACCCTCACTGCTTAAGTTCTGGTACAGCCTCTAGGAAAGATTGATTTTACCATCTTGACGACGGTCTCTTCGGAGCCTCGCAACCTCACCGAAACAGCAAATGAAGGGCCCGGTCCGAAGGGCCAAAGTCTTCCCCACAACTTGCGCTTGCGCGTACGCGCAACTCAGGACACCGGCGCACTCTGCGACTGAGGATAAGAAGTGGATTGCAGGGAAAACGAATCACTGCTCCAGCAACAAATCTCGCCGCCAAAATGCCGCTCCATTGGGTCCTCAATCAGTCTACCGGACCGAAATGGGTTGGAGAGTTCGCCTTCCCGTGACCGCAGGAATCCGAACGCAAAGTGACCTGAATTGCGTGAAAGCACCCTCCTTAGACGCGGGACCGGCCAACATGACATCCTCAGAGTCAGATTCGTTGAGGAGAAAATGGTGGAAACCGGAGATACGGTTTTCGATTTCGAAGCCGGGACGCTGGACGGCATGCCCAAGAAGCTTACGGACTATCGAGGCAGCGTGCTGCTCATCGTCAATACCGCGAGTCAGTGCGGGTTCACTCCGCAATATGCCGGGCTGGAGAAACTCTACCGCACATATAAGGACCGCGGATTGGTTGTCCTGGGATTCCCCTGCAACCAGTTTGGAGCGCAGGAGCCCGGGAGCGCCGGCGAGATCGGCGCCTTTTGCGAGAAAAACTACGGCGTGAGCTTCCCCATGTTCGCCAAGATCGACGTGAACGGCGAGAATGCCCATCCGCTCTATCGCTATCTGAAAAAAGTTAAGCCGGGACTACTCGGCCCGATTGGCGGAGGGGCGATCAAGTGGAACTTCACAAAGTTTCTCGTCGCACGCAACGGACACGTCGTCGCGCGATTCGCTCCGAATACCAAGCCGGAGAGCCTGGCCGGCCACATCGAAGAGCTCCTGAACGCGAAGGAGGGCTGACCGGATGCGCAAGAATCTGCCGATGATCCTCATACGCGTGGTCGTGGGAGTCGTGTTCCTCACGGAGGGAATTCTGAAGTTCGCGAGGCCCGGTGAATTGGGCGTTGGCCGCTTCATGCATATCGGCCTCCCATGGCCGCACCTGCTGGCACCCCTCGTCGGTGCCGTGGAGATCGCCGCGGGCGGAGCCCTGATCCTGAATTTCTTTGCGGGCGATGCCGCCCTCCTGTTGCTCGTCGTCATTCTCACAGCCATCGTCACTACCAAGGTACCGATTCTGCTCGGGCATCATCTCGGCCCATTTGGACCACCCAAACTCGATCACTACGGACTCCTGTCCTTCATTCATGAGGCCCGAACGGACCTCGCCATGCTATTCGGCTTGGTGGCGATCCTCCTCGACAGCGGAATGCGCATCAGCCTGAGAGGCCGATAGCGGTCGCCGGAACGGTGCTGAGCGATGTATGTTCAGCCATGTCGAGTGGTGACCATGTCCAGATACGGTCTGCGGGCTATCTTCGTCGGTAACCATGGCATTCGGCCGGCATGGCGGTTTGCCTCGTTTGTCCTTCTCTACTATTTGTCCAACCCGGTTCTGGAATACGTGCTGCCCAGGGTTCATTTCCCCGCCTGGGAGATGAACTGGTTCGGCATGGTCACCAACGAGTGGCTGAACTTCGCGATCATCGCTCTCATTACGTGGGTGATGTGCCGCTTCGATCGGACGAAGTTCTCCTCATACGGCCTGCGAGTGTCACGCGGGTGGTTCCGGCTTTTCGCGAGTGGCATTTCGTGGGGCATCGTCCCTTCAATCGTCATCCTGATTCCTATATGGCTCGCCGGCGCCTGTTCGTTTCATGGGCTCGCATTGCCACTCGACCGACTGATTGGATATGCCATAGGCTGGGCCTTCGCATTTTTGGGCGTGGGCTTCGCGGAGGAGTTCACGTTCCGCGGCTACGCTCTGCAAACTCTCTCGGAGTGCATCGGCTTCTGGCCCAGCGCCGCCATTCTGTCCAGTGTGTTCGGCCTGGTCCACCTGCTGTTCAAACCCAATGAAGGCTGGATCGACCCTCTGTCAGTGGCGCTCTATGGAATGTTCTGGTGCCTTACACTCCGTCGAACGGGAACGCTATGGTTCGCGGTCGGATTCCACGCCGCGTCCGACTACACCGACATGGTTGTCTTCGCCGAACCGAACACCGGCAACGCAGGCAAACCTCTCCCAGGTCATCTGCTCCTCGTTGACTTCCATGGTCCCGCATGGCTCACCGGTGGTCCGCGCGGGACCGAGGCCAGCCTTCTCGTCTTTGGAATTCTCGCGGCGTTGTTCTACCTGTTCCACCGCGCCTATCCCGCAAAACGCGTCACCGCGGACTAGAACAGTACCTTGGCCCCAAAGCGATCGTCGTTTGAATGCTAAGTCGAGGAGGAAGGCGGGTGGCCCAGGTGCGCTACTGCAGTTCACCTGTCACGAACGGGTGCCCCAGAGCCTGCTCTGAGCGCGCCGAAGGTTGCCTCGCATTTGGCTACCTGGGAGTCTCACAACCTCAGCCGGCTTTCGTCCGGCATCTACAGAAAAGATGAGATGAGCAAACTCTTGCATCCTCAACTTTCCTATGGCCGGTCACACACTCACTCTGGAGAGTCATGGTCGGCCGAAGTGAACAAAGACGGAATAATCTTCTGCTCCAGCGCGTCTAAACGAACCTCCAGCCGTTCCGCCCATTCCGGCGTAGCTGGCACATCGACCGGTATCACGTCCTTCGAGGTTTTGCGCTGCTTGGCGAGAGCGACCCACTTCCTCATCTCCCATATGTAGCCTTCGAGAGCCTCTCTCGGACCGGGACAGTCATCCGTGACGAGATAAGCTGAGGGCAAGTCACCCACCACAATCCAGAGGTACTCGTCGACCGATTGTCGGGCAGGCATTATGTGTGCAAGATATACCCCGAAGACGTCCCCGATTCCCGCACCGTAATAGAAGGCGCGGATACCTTCGCACCACGCGAAATTGGTGATAAAGTCTCGCGCTCTGTTTTCCATGTTCTGAAGCCTCTGGGTTTCCTCCTCATCTTCACTCCACATCTCTGAGATTGGGACAACGCCGGAAACTGGAAGGCCATGCGCCACTCGTCGCCTCTTTGCTAAATCACTTGCAGAGTATATCTGAGCGTTGTTCCCGGACAGTCGGCGATTGGGACAGTCGCCAATCGCTCGCCAATGCTCGTGCCCCGCGCCGTTTGCGTGCGCCTGCTATCATCTGCGCGTGGAAGAGCAAGCACTCAAGTGGTGGCATGTGCGGTGGGGGCTGGCTGGTCGCATAATCTCCCAGTTTGCAGCTGTTACTGGAAAGATCATTGGGCTGCTCTGTTTGGTAGCTGCCGTTGGGCTTGGCGTTCTTTACTTGCTTCAGCCTTGGCTGTCCTCACAACGTCTCAGCAAGTTTGATCCCCAATTGAGCATTACCCCAGTGAGCCTCTCCACCGAGACGGAAGCCCCCCTATCCCGTTCGAGCATTGCGCAATTTGGCTTCGAGTTCAGGCTGCCCAATAAAGCGTTCGCCAGGAGATTCAAAGAAACAGTACTCGTGGCATTCCCCAGTGGCAGATTGGAATTTCCTCGCTCATTGAACGACGAGGATTCAGTTATATTCGGACCAGTTCAAAGCGACGACGACGCGAAGAAGTTGCTCGGCCCGGAACTGCTCCATTCAAAGTACAAGCTGCTACAGGCGGCGATGTCGGCTACGCCGGAACAGGTGAAATGGTGGAGGTTCCGCTCTTCACAAAACCAAAGAGCCGCGCTGTTGCTCCTTTTAAAGTTCGTTGCCCTTACCGAGTTCACCCCGATGCACTCCCTTGCCATTCGACCCATCTATACGATCGCTTCGGGCGAATTTCGCGGGTACGAATTCGGAGACCCGGCTAAACCACCGTACGACACCCACGTCGATTTGTATGGTGGTGCTACTCGACACATCGCTTTCGATATCAGTGGGGTCGATGGACATGGACAAGTGCTGACTCAGGAGGAAATCAATGCGATGGTGGCATCGATCCGACTGACCTCGGACCGGTGATTCGATTCGTTCACTGAGAGACGTGCTGCGTTGAGCCAGCTTGGTGACCAATGAGCTGACAATATGTTGCTCTCAATTTCCGCATGGCCGGTCACTCACCCCTGATGAGCAAATCTACTGAGATTTCAGGAAGAATCTGATGTCCTCAAGTGCATCGTCCGCAGCTGCCGCGACGGACGGATCAGACCTCATATCAACCAGTCGTTGAAGCACCGGCTCCAAGTCCAATTGACAATGAATGCGTGCGAGATGGCCGAAACACGTCGCAGCTACCCAGCGCACGCCTGCGTCTTCATGACGCGAAAAGGTGAGGCATTGGGCTTGGACCCAACGCCAATCTGGGTCATAGTACGCGGCACTGAGAAGCGCGTCTCCAATATCGGAACCTTGGCGACTGCGCAGGAGAACTTCCACCTCTGAGCGGCTTCGTTCTACAACTGCCCCATATTTCACTTCCCGCCGAGCCTCCTCGCTCAGCTTATAGCCTCAGGACCGTTCAGGGCGGTTTGTCCGCTACCTCCGACCCTGAGGGCGAAAACTCGTCAAAGTTCCGAGTTGCCGTGATACGCCAGCATCGTTGAAAGTGGGTTTATCTCAGATGTTCTGACCGAAGAACCACCGTAATCCTCGACGCTGTTATTCATCAAAGAACGATGATCCGTACTGCTGGAGAACATATTTCCGTGGCGGGGTCGCAATCTCGCAGACATGCTCCGGTCCGAACGTGATGACATCGCCTTCGCACAACCGCAGGTTCTCCGCAATGCCGGGATCACTATCCAGCACACCCACGTAGCCCCCTTTGATCCGAGCCTTGACGATCACCCACATCCTGTCCACACCCCGGTCCACGACTTGCCCGTTCTCCCGCGTCTCTATGTCGAAAAGCAGCTTCGCGGCCTCACCTGGAACGAGCGATTCTCGCTTTTCTCGGTCTGGAATTTGGAATGTGCTTGTATGCGCAGCATTGCGTTCCTCTGCTGAGATTAGTTGCCATCCATCTGTGGCAATTTTGGAGTCCATAGAAGCAAATTACCGCGTTTTCCGAAATCATTGGATGAGTAGTCGCCCACTCTTACATTACCTGAAGGTTAAATACCATCACACGCAAACTCACGGCCCGAGCGTCTGCTGGTTCTTGAAAAAACATCGTCCGACTTTGCAGGTTATTTCCACTAATTCGGCACAATGGATATATATGCACCTGATGCGAACCCAACCACAAAGCGCACTGGATGCCTCCGCCTGGTTCCTGAATCTGCTAAGTCCTTTGTTTAGACACAGCTTGTGAAGAAGTCCAATGTTTTCAGTTACCTGCAGGACCCCTCCCCGGGCGCAAGTTGTTGAAAACAAAGCACACCTTCACAAACTGTGGGGGAGGGGGGATACCCTCTGAGCCAATGTGGCGAGAAAGAATTCGCTCTGGAGTTTGGGATGACTGACAAAGCGAATCTCCAGAGATCCCGTCTCCCCGAGCTTTTCGCGTTCTTTCTGCAACTTGGCCTGACTGCCTTCGGGGGTCCGGCCGCGCACATTGCGCTGATGGAGCAGGGCGCGGTCAGTCGGCAATGGATGAGCCGCGAGGAGTTTCTCGACCTGGTTGGCGGATGCAATCTGCTTCCTGGACCCAGTTCTACGCAGGTAGCGATGGCGCTGGGATATCGGCGTGGCAGAGTGTCGGGTCTTGTGATCGCCGGCTTGTGCTTCATCCTGCCCGCTTCGCTGGCGACTCTGGCACTGGCGTGGGCTTATGTACATTTCGGGCGCTTGCCCCAGGTCGCTGGATTTCTCTATGGGACCAAGCCGGTGATCGTGGCCATTGTGGCGCAGGCCATCCTTCGACTGGGCTGGTCGGCGGTCAAACGGTGGACTCTCGCGTTTCTCGGCGTTGCCTGCCTGGTCGCTGCAGCCGGTGGGCTGCCGCCCTTTGTGATTCTGCTTTGGTCTGGGGTGTTCGCGATGGGGCTTGTTCCAAGGCACCGGGAAGGCGCGTGGTTCAGCTTCGGCGTGCCGTTAACAACTGGCGGTGCCGCAGCGAGCGCAGTTGGTCTTGGTTCCATCGCGCTGTTGTTTCTGAAACTAGGCGTGGTCGTCTTCGGTTCAGGGTACGTGCTTCTGGCATTTTTGAAGGCCGATTTGGTGGATCGGCTCCATTGGATCAGTGTTCAGCAGTTGCTCGATGCGGTGACCGCCGGACAGATGACACCGGGGCCGGTATTCGCTACCTCCACGTTCATTGGATACTTGCTGCACGGATGGGCTGGCGCCGCCGTGGCGACAATCGCGGTGTTTCTGCCTTCGTTTTTTCTGGCGGGAATGGTCGGAGCGCTCGCGGGACGGATTCGCCAATCAAAGATGGCCGGCGCGTTCATCGATGGAGTGAACGTCGCGGCAGTTGCGCTGATGGCCCAAATCGCTTTTGTGCTTGGCCGGGCGAGCCTGATCGACGCGCCTGCGTGGATCATCGCGGTTACGAGCGCTGTGCTGTTGCTGTGGCTGCGCGTAAACGCGACGTGGCTGATCCTCGGCGGCGCTGCCTTGGGAATTCTGTTACAGGTTCTCCACTGATGCGTTCCGCGGCAACCCAGTCTTACTCGATTGCAAATACGGCATACACCGTCGCTTCGCGGCTGACCTGGTGCGGTTCAATTGCAAGGGGCTCAGGCGCGGCGCTCGCGGATTTCATCGCCATCATCTGCATCGGCCTCGGAAACGATGGTGCCGACATCTGGTTGCTGACGTAGATGAGCGATCCGAGTCGTACGCCCATGCCTTTCGCTAGAACTTCCGCATTGGCCTTCGCACGGGTGGCGGCTTTGTCGAGCGCCTGGGCTTCCAGCGCTTTTTCGTCCTTCACGGTCCATTCGATCTGGCCGCTACTCGTTGCTCCTGCATTGATGGCAGCGTCTAGAATTTCGGCGGCCCGTTCCGGCGCAACCTTGACGGTCCAGTCCTGGTGCAGCGTGTATTTTTTCAGCTTGGTGGACCAGTCGCGATCGAGGTACTGCGACTCGCTCCTGATCGCGCTCTCCCCAACTCCCGCCTGTTTGAGAGCGGCAACGATGGCGTTGGATGCGCGTGTCCCTTCAGCGTAGGCGCCCTTTGCATCCTGCGGCTGCGTGACAAAGCCGATATGCAGGATAGCCTGATCTGGCTCGACGGAGACACTGTCCGTAGCCGAAACAGTGAGGGTGCGATTGCTGCTGTCGACCTTGAGCTCGGGCTGCGCGGGCTGCTGGGCGCTGGCTGAAAAGACTGCCACGAATACTGCTGAAGTGAGAATCGCAAAGGGGAGTTTCATCTCTTGCTCCTTGGTTTCTAACAGCGCGAATTGTTCGCGCTCTGGTTAAGGAACGAATGGCCACTACTTTCTTGCGTGCTTTTCTCCAAATTGCCGGAGCTTAGCAAGCGTGGCAGCCGCCTGACCTGAATCAATGGCTTCACTGCCCATCTCTACCCCTTCTTTGAGGCTCTCTGCTAAACCTGCAGCGACGAGCGTGGCAGCCGCATTCAGTAGGACGATGTCGCGCCGAGCTCCCTTGACGCCGGTGATCACGTCGAAGAGCAGGGCCCTGTTGGTTTCGATGTCGCCGCCGGTGAAGTCTTCGAGTTTGGCGCGAGGCAGACCGGCCATCTCCGGCGTGATGCGGGCGGCTTTGAGATGGGGCTCGGTTTCGCCTTCGATCTCAATGATGCGGGCTACCACAGACTCGCCGGTGGTTGTGAGCTCGTCGATGCCGTCGGTGCCGTGGACGACGAAGGCACGTCTTGATCCAAGGGCCTGGAGGGCGCGACCGACGAGAAGAACGCGGCTGGGTGCGATGACGCCGACGACCTGGATGCGCGCGTGCGCGGGGTTGGTGAGGGGGCCGCAGAGGTTGAAGATGGTGCGGAACCCAAGGGCGCGGCGCAGCGGGTTCATCGCCTTCATGGCCGGGTGATAGAGCGGAGCGAAGAGGAAAACAAAGCCTGTCTCGCGAAGGCACTCGACGGCTAGTTCGGGAGAGAGGTCGATGGGTACGCCGAGCGCCTCAAGGACATCGGCGGCTCCGCATCGTGAAGTGACGGCGCGGTTTCCGTGCTTGGCGACTTTGGCTCCGGCGGCTGCCGCAACCAGGGCTGCTCCGCAGGAGATGTTGAAGGTGAGTGGACCACCGCCGCCGGTTCCAACACAATCAACCAGCTCGGCGCGCTCCTCATCGGTGAGCGGGACCGGAACGCATTGCTCCCGCATCACGTCAACAAAGCCCGCGAGCTCGGTGGCCTGTTCTCCACGTGTCGCGAAGACGGTGAGCAGCGCCGCGGTTTCCACATCGGGCACCTGGCCGGAGAGGATCTGGCGGAGGACGGCGCCTGCCTCTTCGCGCGAGAGCTGAGCGCCATCTTCGGCGAGCGACTTCAACAGGGTCTTCAGGGAATCCATATCTTGAATATGGTAATTGTGTGGCATTGAGGCTGCGTGAAGAGCGAATTCAAGGAGGCAGAGATGGAGCGTGAGCTGACGTTCCGAATTGTGCTGGAGAAACCGCCGGCCGGAGTGGATTTCGCTCTGCAAAAAGGAAAGGGCGGCAAGTACGAAATTGTTCAGAAGCAGCGATCAGGAAATGGTGATCTGCGGTTTGAGTTCACCGCGCGGGTCGATGCCCGAGCCCGGGATGGCGGTCCCAATCTGCTTGGCCCGTTCGTTCAGGGACCGCCTGAAGCGCGATTTGTTTACATCGGCATTGGCACCTTCGCAGGGCAGACTGGAACGGAATGGAGCAGAAGGCTGAAGGTTCCGCTGAGCGGCATCAGTGCGGAGATGATCGAACGGTCGATTCGTGATTCTCGAGTGGTTTTCGAAACGCGCGTTCCTGGTACGGGAAAGGATGGCGGGCCGAACTGTGCCACGGTGAAGCCGTTCGCGGGATGGAGGCTGGTGAAGACGTAGAAGCTTGATCCGAGGCTGCGCATTATCCGAACCCCAGCGTTTGCGACTCCATCGTGCAGCAAGATAGTATTTTGTTACCGCTGGCACGATCGTGCTGACGTAGTTTGTCGCTGTCGAGAACGAATTCCCTAAAGCATCAGCAGACCGGGCGGTCCCAACAAACATGAAAATTCACGAGTATCAGGCAAAAGAGATCCTGGCGAAGTATGGCGTGGCGGTGCCGAAGGGCGAAATGGCCAATACGCCTGAAGAGGCAGCTGCCGTTGCGCGCAGACTATTTGCTGAGGGCGCGAGCGGCGTGGTTGTGAAGGCGCAGATCCACGCCGGCGGACGCGGCAAAGGGGGCGGCGTCAAGGTGGCTCGCAGCCGCGAGGAAGCCGATGAGCATGTGAAAAGCATTCTCGGCATGCAGCTTGTCACGCACCAGACAGGTCCGCAGGGGCAGAAGGTTCAGCGGTTGCTGATCGAAGAGACGGCCGCGATCGATCGCGAGCTTTATCTCGGCATTGTGCTCGACCGCGCGACAGGCAAGCTCGTGTTCATGGCATCGCGTGCCGGCGGCATGGAGATCGAAGAAGTCGCAGCGAAGACGCCTGATGCAATCTTCAAAGAGGCGATCGATCCGGCAGTCGGCTTCGGCGCCTGGCAGGCACGCAAACTGGCGTTCGCGTTGGGGTTGAAGCCGACTCAGATCAACCAGGCGGTTGCGTTTCTGCAGAGCCTGTACAAAGCATTCATCGATACTGATGCTTCACTGGTCGAAATCAATCCATTTATCACAACGAAGGACGACAAGCTTTTCGCGCTGGACGCGAAGATCAACTTCGATGACAACGCGCTTTTCCGCCATCCCGACATCAAGGCGCTGCGCGACGTTGCGGAAGAAGATCCGCTCGAGGTGGAAGCCAGCAAGTACGCCCTGAACTACATCAAGCTGGACGGCACCATCGCCTGCATGGTGAACGGCGCTGGCCTGGCGATGGCGACAATGGACATCATTCAATATGCAGGAGGATCGCCAGCGAACTTTTTGGATGTGGGCGGCGGCGCGACCCAGGAGCAGATCGAGCACGCATTCGAGATTCTGCTGTCGGATGCGAATGTGAAGGCGATCTTCATCAACATCTTCGGTGGCATACTGCGCGTGGATCGGCTCGCGACTGGCGTTGTCGCGGCGGCGAAGAAGCTGAACGTTAAGGTGCCCATTGTGCTGAGGCTCGAAGGGACGAATGTGGAAGAGGGCCGCAAGATCTTGAAGGAGTCGGGCCTGAACTTCGAAGTCGGAGCAACGATGAAGGAAGCTGCTGAGTTGGTAGTGGCTGCCGCGAAGGGGGTTAAGTAATGGCGGTTCTGGTGAACAACGATACGCGGCTCATCGTGCAGGGCATCACAGGTAAGGAAGGCACGTTTCACGCGCTCGGCTGTGCGGAGTACGGCACAAAGGTTGTGGGCGGTGTAACTCCGGGCAAGGGCGGGACCACGCACGAAGGGTGGCCGGTGTTTAACACAGTCGCAGATGCGGTGAAACAAACCGGTGCAAATGCGACGATGATCTTTGTGCCGCCACCGTTTGCGGCCGACGCGATTCTCGAAGCGGAAGATGCGGGCATTCCACTGATCGTGTGCATCACCGAGGGCATTCCGACGCTCGATATGGTGAAGGTGTGGGCGAAGCTCAAGACTTCGAAGTCGCGGTTGATCGGGCCGAATTGTCCTGGGGTCATTTCTCCGGGCAAGGCGAAGATCGGCATCATGCCCGGTCGTATCCACAAGGAAGGAAGCGTGGGGATCGTTTCGCGCTCGGGCACACTGACCTATGAGGCCGTGCATCAGCTGACGCAGCGTGGCATCGGGCAGTCGACGGCAATTGGAATTGGCGGAGACCCGATCATCGGGACGACGCATATCGACGCTTTGAAATTGCTGAATGATGATCCGGAAACCGAAGCGATCATTATGATCGGCGAGATCGGCGGGACGAACGAAGAGGCTGCGGCGGCGTTTGTAAAACAGAACGTGAAGAAGCCGGTTGTCGGATTTATCGCCGGACAGACGGCTCCTCCGGGACGGCGCATGGGGCACGCGGGCGCGATCATCTCGGGCGGAGAAGGCACCGCTGAAGGAAAAATGAAGGCGATGCGCGACGCAGGTATCCATGTAGTGGTGTCGCCGGCGCAGATTGGGGAGACGCTGGCGAAGGTGATTGGGAGATGAAGGCAGCCACCAGTTTCTAGCCAGAAAGCCCACCTCGGTGGGCTTTCTTCTTGATCAAGGCACGTTGAACCTTCTGGGGAGAAGTTCACATGGCAGGAATGCGGGAGGTAGTTGCGAGAGCAGAGGACTTTGCAACGCGGCTAGGAATTGATTTGCCTGTGCTGCTGGCGCCGATGGCGGGGGCGTGTCCTGTATCTCTATCGGCTGCGGTGGCAAATGCGGGTGGAATGGGTGCGAGTGGTGCGCTGCTGATGAAGCCGGACGAGATTACCGCCTGGGCCGCTGAATTTCGAGCCCAGAGCAAGGGCGAGTTCCAGATTAATCTCTGGATACCCGGTCCAGCGCCGAAACGGGATGCGGAACTGGAGCGTCGCCAGCGCGAGTATCTGGCGCAGTGGGGACCGGAAGTTCCGGAGAGTGCTGGTGAAGGCGTGTTGCCGGATTTCGACGCGCAGTGCCGGGCGATGCTCGAAGCGCGACCGAAGGCGATCTCATCGATTATGGGACTCTATGCGTCGGAGTTTGTACGGGAGATGAAGGCGCGAGGCATTCTGTGGTTTGCGACGGCGACGACGGTATCCGAAGCTCAGGCAGCCGAGGCTTCCGGAGCCGACGCAATCATCGCGCAGGGCGCGGAAGCGGGCGGACATCGCGGCGCGTTCGATGCGAACGAGGCCGAGCGGCGGATGGTCGGATTGTTCGCATTACTGCCGCAGGTGGTGGATGCGGTGTCAGTGCCGGTAATTGCAACCGGCGGAATCGCGGACGGGCGTGGCGTGGCTTCTGCGTTGATCCTTGGGGCAAGCGCGGTGATGATTGGCACGGGGTTCCTGCGCTGCCCGGAAGCAAATATCAATGCGGCATGGGCGGATGCACTAGGCAAAACAGAAGCGGACGAGACGATGATCACAAGCGCGTTTACGGGACGTCCGGGTCGCGGTGTTGCCAACCATTATGCGAGGACGTCAGCATCGCTCGCTATTCCGAAGCCTGCACCGTATCCGATCCAGCGTGGTCTGACGCGACCGATGCGGGAGGCCGCATTGAAGGAAGGCAAAGCCGATCGCATGCAGATGTGGGCAGGACAGGCTGCGAAGCTGGCGCGGCCGCAGCCCGCGGGAGAAGTCACGAGGAAGCTCTGGGAGCGCGCATTGAAAATGCTTTCCTGATAGGAAGTACTCTCGGGTCGACGAGCGGAAATCCTTCATCGTTATTTTCGATTCAGTTCTGCGACGAAGTTTTCGAGCGTCTGTGCTTCGACGTTTTCGGCCAGCGCGCTGAATTCCCTGCCACTGCGCGCTCTGCGGTGAACTACGATGGAGCGCAAGGCTCGTTTGCCAGTTACACGCGCTAGTGAATTCATCGACGTAGCCATGGACGGCCCGACAGTCTTGGATGCCTTGGCTTCCACCAGCCAGAAACGTGCCTGTGGCTGGGGGACAATAAAATCTACTTCCAGTCCTTGCTGGTCGCGAAAGTAATAGAGTTCCTTTCGCCGACCGCTATTGATCTGACTCTTGAGAATTTCGGCCGCAACTTCACCCTCAAAGATCGAACCCATTGCCCACCCAGGGCTCACGCCGAGAATTTGTGGATGCCATGCAATTGAAGCTCTTCGAGAACTCCGGCAGATTCTGCAGAGCCGAGTTTGGTCGGTACTCGTTTGGACCGCGGGGCGGTTTCGCAGCCGCCAAGTTGTTCGGGACGCGTCTGCGTGCACTACCGTTGCGCATCGCAATCAGAAGCGCTTCCCGGTGAGATCCGGCGAGAAGTGACCAGTACAATGATGCTTGGGACTAGATCATTTGAGGAGTGATTGAGTGGCGCAACGCACTTTCAGCATCATCAAGCCGGACGCGGTGAAGAATGGCCACGCAGGGGCCATCCTGGCGGATATTGAGAAGGCCGGATTCAAAATTGTTTCCATTCGCAAGCAATCGATTTCGAAGCACCAGGCAGAGGGTTTCTATTACGTGCACAAGGAACGGCCGTTCTTCGGCGATCTATGCGACTTCATGTCGTCGGGTCCGATTTTTCTTATGGTTCTGGAGAAGGAAAACGCAATCGCCGATCTTCGCAAGTTGATGGGTGCGACAAACCCAGCGAATGCGGAAGAGGGAACCATTCGCAAAAAGTACGCCGAGTCGATTGGGGCGAACGCGATTCATGGGTCTGACGCCGAAGACACGGCGAAGTTCGAGATTGGCTACTGGTTCGCGGGATACGAGCTGATCTAGCCTCGTTTTCAGTCTTAAGTTATCAGTGGCAGTTGTTCTTCACTTCAACCGAAAAGGCTTCCCACCTTCTCGCGCAGGGCTGCGATTTCGCGTTGCAGCTCTGCGACGGTGGACTCGAGCTGCGCGATGCGGCCTTCGTATTGCGATGCGGACGGCTCGGGGTCCGAGGGCTGCGAGTCTGAGGCGGCCATTGCGTCGACGGGACCGCAAAGCAGGTGGGCGTAGCGGGATTCTCTGGCGCCCGGCTGACGCGGCAGAAGTGCAACGAGGGAAGGCTCTCGATCCATCAGTCTTTGCAATCCGCTTGTGACGTCGCTTATGTCAGTGAAGTCGTGGAGGCGCTCGGTGCGGCCGCGGAGTTCGCCGGGTGTCTGGGGTCCGCGCAACAACAGAACGCATATCAGAGCAGTTTCTGCACGGCTGAAGTTGAAGGCTTCGCCAAGCCAGTGTTCGTACTTCGTGACGCGGCCGTCGGCGGAACGGGCGCGGCCTGCAAGTTGCTTAGCTTCGAGACCGTGCAAAGCCTGACGCAGGTCGTCTTCGTCGAGGTTCATAATGGGCTCGCGGTTTGAACGCTGGTTGCAGGCGTTCATGAGGGCATTGAGCGAGAGAGGGTAGTAGTCGGGCGTGGTGATTTCCTTCTCGATCAAGGAGCCGAGGACGCGGGCTTCGTCGGCGGTAAGCTTGACAGCTTCAGTGAGCATGAATCCATTTTTACAGGAAGCAGGGACGGGGAACAGTGACAGGAACTGGGATAACGGAGTCAGCCCACCTGCGGTTGAGGTTTGCGATCCCTGGTCAGGAGGAAATAGACGACGGGGGTGACGATGAGGCTGAGGACCATGGAGATGGTGAGGCCTCCAATGACTGCGATGGCGAGCGGCTGAAGCATCTGGGAGCCGGCGCCGAGCGCAAAGGCCAGGGGAAGCATTCCGCAGACAGCGGCGATCGCAGTCATGACGATCGGGCGCAAACGGCGCTGCGCAGCGTGGATCATCGCTTCCTTTGCGGAAACTCCCTCAGCCCGGAACTTCTCGTCAGCATCAAGGAGAAGGATTCCGTTCTTGGCAACGATTCCGATAACCATGATGAGACCCATGAACGACGCCACATTGAAGGTGGTGTTCGTGACGAGGAGGGCGAGAATTACACCCGAGATCGAGAGTACTGAGGAGGTGAGAATGGCGATTGGGGCGGGGAAGTTGCGGAATTCAACGAGTAGCACTCCAAACACAAGCGCCAATGCCAGCATGAGGACTTTCAGAAGGTCGTGAAACGATTTCTGCTGCTCTTCGTAAGTGCCGCCATATGTCACGCGCACCGAAGAGGGCAAATGTAAGCCGTTTACGGTCTCGCGCACTTTGGTCATCGCTGTACCCAGATCGGAACCTTCGAGGCGGCCAGTAATGACGACCATGCGCTGAAGATTCTCCCTGCGGATCTCATTCTGGGGTGGGATCTGCTGGACCTCAGCGAGGGAGCCGAGTGTCGCTGTGTGACCGGAAGCGCTGTTGAAAGCTGTGTTCTGGATGGCATCAAGGGATTTACGGTGATCGTCACTGAGCCGCACGCGGATGGTGTAAGGCCGGCCGTTGGCAATCAGAGGAGTGCTGGCGGGCAGGCCATCAAGAATCGAGGTTGCATCTTCGGCAACTTCGGTCGGTGTGAATCCAAGGCGCGCGGCGGTGGTTGGATTGACTTGAAAGCTGGTTGCTGGTCCGCTGATTGTGTCTTCGATTCCGTTTTTGACATCGACAACGCCCGGAACTTTTTCTATCGCGCCGCCGATGCGTGGACCAAGCTGGGTGAGGAGCGCTTCATCTTCAGCGAAGATCTTGATCTGGACAGGTTCGGGAGCGTTGGAAAGATCGCCGATCATGTCTTGCAAAACCTGAGGAAAGTCAACGTCGAGTTCGGGCTCTGTTTTGTTGATCTCGTGACGCACATCGTCTATGACTTCATCGATGCCGCGGCTGCGTTTTGATTTCAGCTTGACGGTGAAGTCGCCCGTATTGGCTTCCGTCACCGCGGCTAAGCCCATCTGCAGGCCGGTGCGGCGCGATGTGCTCTCTACTTCGGGCTGTTCGTGGAGGATGCGCTCGACATGCTGGAGCACGCGGTTGGTCTCGGTGAGGGAGCTGCCGGCGGGCATGATGTAGTCCAGAATGAACCCGCCTTCGTCCATCTCGGGGAGCAAGTCGGAGCCGAGAAAGCGATAACCGGCGTAGGTCCCGATGACGAGTAAAAGACAGGCGAGGCCGAGCCAGAGGGGTTTCGCAAGAGCCCAGTCGAGGACGCGGTGATGGATGCGGAGAGAACGGGAGAGGAAGCGGCCCGCGACGTGAACTTCGCGCTTAGGTTCGTCGCTATTACGGTCGCGCAGGAGCACGAGGCTCAACCCCGGGGTCCACGTCAGTGCGAGCATGAGCGAGGTGAGAAGAGCGGCTGTCATGGTGACGGCCAGCGCTCGGAAGAAGCTGCCTGTAACACCGCTCACCGAGATGAGCGGCAGAAATACGACGACGGGTGTAATGGTTGATCCAATTAGCGGGACGGTGATTTCGCTGAGGGCCTTGCGGACGGCGCTCGCGCGCAGTTCGCCATTATCGCGGTGCATGACAATGTTCTCGACCACAACGATTGCATCGTCGATAACAAGGCCAATGGCGGCGGCGAGGCCGCCGAGCGTCATGAGGTTGAAGCTCTGCCCGATCGCCCAGAGGACGAGAATTGTCACGGCTACAGTGACTGGAATAACCAAACCTGCAACCAGCGAGGACCTCCAGTCGCGCAGGAAGAGGAAGAGGATGATGCAGGCAAGGATGAGGCCAATGAAGATGGCGTCGCGCACGCTGGAGATGCTGTCGCGCACGAGTTGAGACTGGTCATAAAAGGGCTCTAGCTTCACGCCAGCGGGTAGCTTCTGGCGGAGCCGTGCGACTTCCTCGCTGACTGCGTCTGCTACGGCAACGGTGTTCGAGGCGGGTTGACGGGCGATGTTGATGAGGACGGCGGGCTTACCGTTTGCGGTGACTGTGGTGTACACAGGTAGCGTGGATAGTTCCACTCCGGCGACATCGGCGACGCGCACCGGAGCGCCCGCCGGGGTTGTCTTGATGACGATCTGCCGGAGTTGTTCGGCATCGTGCACCTGCGCGCCGACGAGGCCAAGAACGAGCTGATGATTGGCCTCGTAAAGCCCGGGTGAGTCGATGATGTTTGAGGCCTGGATGGCGTTAACGAGATCAGTGACGGTGACGTTGTTCGCGGTAAGCAGCGGAAGGTTTGGAGTGACATGGTACTCCGGCGTTTGGCCGCCTTGCACCACGACGGTGCTAACGCCTTCTACGCGATTCAAGGGAGGTCGCAGCTCGTAGGTAGCGAGTTCCCACAATTGGGTCTGCGGAACGGTGTCGGAGGTGAGGCTATAGCCCAGGATGGGGAATGTTGCGAAGGTCAGCCGGTTAGTGGTGATCCGAGCGGTGGGCGGCAGATCCTTTTCGATCTTGCTTAATGCGGCATCCGTGAGCTGGAGCTCGCGATACATATCAACGTTCCAGTCGAAGAACAGGCTAACCTCTGCCGATCCGCGGCTGGTTGTGGAGCGAACTGTAGCGAGACCGGGTACGGAGTTCACCGCGTTCTCGATAGGGCGCGTAACGGTGACTTCCATCTGTTCGACCGGCATGACGCCGTTGTCGATGCCGATAACGACTCGCGGGAAGTTTGTCTCGGGGAAGACAGAGATGGGGACCTGGACAGCTGCGTAGACCCCAGCGACAGTGAGCACGGCGGCAAAGAAGAAGATGGGCCGCGTGAACCGCCTCAACCAGAAGGACTCGTCGGGCGCAACCGGTGTCTGGGCAGCGATCGACATCAGTCCTTGTCGCCTCCCTTGCTTGCAGCGGGCTTATCATCGTCTTCGTCCGGCTTGCCGATTTTGACCCTGGTTCCCTTGTCGAGGCCGTATGCGCCGATGGTGACGACCATGTCGGCCGTGGTGAGGCCCTGCGTGATCTGAATGTCATCGGCATCCTGAATGCCAGTCTGGACAGGCCTTTTCTGCGCGGTATTGTCTGCACCGATGATCATGACGAATTTCGATCCGTCCTCTCCGGTCAGGATGGCGGAGAAAGGGACCTTCAATGCGTTCTCGACGGTGTGGCCTGTGATCGAGATCTTGACGGGTGTGCCAACTTTGAGTGTGCTCTTTTTGTTATCGACCTTGAGCCAGATCTCGACGGTGGTACTGCCGGGATCGAGCGCAGGACTGATCAGCGATACCTTGGCAGGAACAGGATCGGTGATTCCAGGAACCGCGATCTGGGCTTCGTCGCCGATCTTCATCTGCTGAGCGAGGCTCTGCGCTATGTGAGCCTTGGCTAGAAGCGAAGACGTATCCATCACCGTGATGAGCGGCGAGCCTCCAGCGGGAGTTTCACCGGCATATAGCGGGCGATCCGTAACCACACCATTGATTGGACTGCGGATCTCGGTGTAGCTCACCTGCGCGGCAGCCGCCCTGTATTTTCCCTCGGCGGAGGTCAATTGGCCCTGCGCAGTCTTCAGTTCGGCCTCGCGACTTACGTTCTTCATCGAGTCGAGGTGTTTCGAAGCCGTTTCGAATGCAGCCTGTGCCTGCACCAGAGCCGCCTGGGCTGTGTCGAGGTCGCGGCCGGGGATGGCGCCCTCAGCAAAGAGCTGCTTGCGATTGTTGACGATGCTGGTGTTCAGATCGAGATTGGCTTTGGCCTGCGCGAAGTCGGTCTCTGCCTTCTGCACATCTTCAGGAACCTGCGCCCTGGTGGCTGTCGCGTAGGCAGCCTGGGCGGCTTCGAAAGCCCCCTTGTTATCTTGTGCGCCTCCGACGAGGTCTGCGTTTTCGAGAACCGCGAGGAGCTGGCCTTCTTTCACGCGTGCTCCGCGCTGAACGTAAAACTTCTTGACGGGGGCGCTGATTTTAGGCTGGATGGCGGCTTGCGCAAGGGGTGCAAGGATCGCGTCCGCCTTGATGTGCTCGGAGATTGCGCCCCGCTCCGGGCGCTCGGCCTGAACTTCAACTTCGGGCGAAGGCGCCTCTTCTTTTTTGCAGCCGGCCAGAAAGGTTGCAGTGCCTATTGCCAAAGCGAGCAGCGCGCGTGAAAGCAGTGGGATTCGACAAGCGATCGGACGAGGTTTGCTGACGATCTCGTTCATGGGTTCACATTTTCCCGGTCAGGGTCTGCAGTTGCGCAAGTGCAGTCTCGTATCGCACTCGGCCATCTTCGCGAGCGTTCTGGGCTGCGATCAACGCTGTCTGAGCATCCACAACTTCGAGAACCGTCGCTTCGCCACCGGTGTAGCGAAGCTTGGTGAGTCGCAGGCTTTCAGCTGCGGTGGACACGCTCTCATCAAGGGATGCGAGTTGTGCGCGGGCAGCAGTCGCCTCGGCAAAGGACTCATCGAGCTTTGCGATGGTGCGGCGCTGCGTCGCCGTGAGCGCGGTCTTCGCGGCGTCGCGCTTAATTTCACTTTGCTTTACCTTGTGTTCGGTGGAGAGCCAGTCCCAGACGGGGAGGTTCACTGTTACACCAGCGGAGTAGCCCAGGTTATGGGCCCGAATGCCGTCGGGCGTGAGTGGGCCGCGGGCAGCGAACTCATTGGCATCGATTCCGTAGGTGTAATTCAGCCCGACGCTTGGGAGATATGCGGCTTGCGCCGTGAGCACATCGGCGCTGCTGGCATTCAAGGTTGCGAGCGCGCTCTTGAGCTCGGCATTGTTATCTGAGGCGAGCTGGTTGAACTCTTCGCGGGTAGCGAGCGCGGCGGGAGAGTCGGAGGTTTCAAGGGTGTAGGGTGTGCGCGGATCGGAGAAAAGCAGCACCCCAAGTTCGAGCCGCGCTTTGTCGGAGTTCAGTTTTGCATCGGAAAGTTCGCGGTCTCTTTGCTGCTGCTGCAATTGCGCCTTGATGGTGTCGGCATGGGCTGCCTCACGAGCCTGCTCGCGCTGGCTGGTCAGCTTTACAAATGCAGCAGCTTCGTCCGAGGCTTGTTGGGCAATTGTGAGTTTGTGGTCGGCAGAAGCTACACCGTAGTAAAGCCCGGTAACAGCCTGGACGAGGCCGCGCCGCGCAATCTCAAGCTCTGCTTTAGCCACAGCGCCCGCTGCGTTCGCCCGGCGCACGGCCGCTATTCCCGCTAGACCGATGCTTTCCTCGACAATTCCCTGTGCGATGTATTCGCGAGGACGGGCATCGGCGGAGACGAACTTCGGATTGATATTGATGACACCTTCGCCACCGATCTCGCGAAGTCCGTTAGGTTGGACATACAGCCCCTGCCCATTCAGGCGCGCACCAGGAAGCAGGCCGGCGCGGGCGATGCTTTTGTCGAGACCGGCAATGCGCGCACTCGCGACGGAGTTGGCGAAATTTGGTTCGGTGGTCTGAGCACGCTTGATGGCTTCCTGCAACGTGATGACGACTGGGGTTCCGGTTCCGGGCGACTGCTGATCCCCGCGCGCTGCCGTCTGGGCAGGCGCTGCTCCGCGTATCGCGAGCACCAGAGCCAGACAGAGCAGAGGCAGGCCCGGCGCGAGCACCGACGATATCGATAGCTTGAACACGGACAAAAGCATATCGGCGGAACCTTAATTTCTCCTGAGTCTTAGATGTTAGCGGCGGGACCGGCGTCAGGGTTGAACCGCCGCGCTTAAGATGTTTCTGCATGGAAACGACGAACGTTGCCGGTGTCGAAGTGTCGAGGGTAGGCCTGGGTACCTGGGCGATTGGGGGAACGGAATGGGGAGCGGTCCCGGAAGAAGCGGCGATTGCGACAATCTTCGGCTCGATCGAACACGGCATAAACTTCATCGACACGGCGCCGATCTATGGGCGCGGACGGGCAGAAGAGTTGATCAGCAAGGCCATGCGACAGTACGGCAACCGCGAAGCGTTCTACATCGCCACGAAGGCCGGGCTTGATTGGAACAACGACGGAGTCTTTGCGAACTCTACGCCGGAACGTCTCAGGCGTGAAGTTGAGGACAGTCTTCGCCGCTTGGGGACTACCCATATCGATCTTTACCAGGTGCACTGGCCGGATACCTTAATGCCTGTGGAGGAAGTTGCGGGCGTCCTGTCAGAGTTTGTGGCAGCGGGAAAGGTGAGAGCGCTTGGCGTGAGTAACTTTGCTTGGGCGCAGATGGAGGCGTTTCGGCGTGTCGCGCCGCTGGCATCAAACCAGCCTCCGTACAACATCTTCGAGCGTGAGATCGATGAAGGCGTACTGCCATGGTGCGAGTCGAACGGTGTTGCTGTGCTGACCTACAGCTCGCTCTGCCGCAGCCTGCTCGGCGGTCGCTTGCGTCGCGGAATGAAGTTCGAAGGAAGCGATATCCGCGCTGTGGATCCCAAGTTTCAGGAGCCGCGCTTTGGTCAGTACATGACGGCAGTAGAGCGGCTGACCGACTTTGCACGGGAACAGTATGGCAAAACGATCATTGAGCTGGCAGCGCGATGGGTGCTGGACAGGCCGGGCGTTTCGGTTGCGCTGTGGGGCGCGAAACGGCCCGATCAGCTGGATCCGATTGAGGGCGTGATGGGCTGGAAGCTGAATGCGGATGCAATGGCAGAGATCGACCGGATTGTGGCTGGCTCCGTGAAGGATCCGATCGGGCCGGAGTATCTGACGCCTCTGGTGCGAAAGCGCTGAGTCCGACATTCGCCGAGGTGGGTGGCAGCACGACCCCGCCCCTCTCTGCGATACTGTTCCGTTATGCCTATCGACGACCTGCAGCAGGCTGCCCAGAAGATTGCGAATTTCCTTGCTTCCCTTAACAGACTTGGCGGGATGCGGTTGAAGTATCGCATCACGGCAGGCGACGGTGCGCGCGACCCGCAGGGCCTTGAAGCGCGATTAATTTATGTAGAGCTGGGCGGCCCTGATGTGCAGTTGCTCACGCAGCACAATGGTGAGTTGCTGCGGGCGCTCGAAACTATCGCCGCGCAGATGTTGCGGCTCGATTCGCGCGAGCACGATCTGGTGAGCTTCGATGCGGGCAACTTCAAGGCCTTGCGTGCGCAGGAGCTGCGTATGTCGGCCGAGATGGCGGCAGAGAAGGTGCGCAAGAGCGGCGTACCGTATGCCTTTCCCCCGCAGAACAGCCGCGAGCGGCGTCTGCTGCATCTTGCGTTCAAGGATTTGCAGGGCGTGGAGACCGCAAGTTCCGGGGAGGGGCAGGACCGTTTCCTGGTGGTTTATCCCGAAGGCAAAACCCATCTGCCGGTCACTCCGCCGAGTCGTCCCAGAGGTTTTGGGCGCAGGTAAAGCAGCAATCGAGCTGATTCCGTTCGGTCATCCGCTCAGCGATTTCACGTCTGAATCAGGGAACCCGTGGCTTTACAGCACCGGTCTGCGCCAGCAGATGAAGGGCAGTTTTGCGGCTAATCCCTGCCCGCTCAACGCACAAATGGCAACGTCCCTTCGGTACTCTTGCCGGTCCCGCGTCTGTCCGTTCAACTGGACTCAATAGCTTCCTATCGATTGCTGTTCGCCTTATTGCCTTCGGTTCGCACCAGACCACTGAAAAGAGGACACCCATGTTTTCTCACGATCTTTTGCGTCGCGGACGCACTCCGATGCTGGCGCTGGCATTTGCGATCACGCTCACTGCATGCGAATCGAAGATGGATAAGGCGATTGACCAGGCCAAGCTGCAGGCTTCTTCTACCGGCCAGCCGCAGCAGGTTGTCGCTGTCGACAAGAGCGGAACCACGACCACCACCGTAGTGCAGCCGCCAGCCAAGGGGCAGACGGCTGGGTCGATTGCGACGACGAGCACGCCGCCGCCCCCGGGTGGGCCGGTGCCTCCGCCACAGGATCCGAAGGTGATGCCCCTTGGTGATCCGAACCAGGCTCAGGCCGATGATCAGGGGAGCGGTTCCAGGAAGGCTGCGCCGTCAGGTCCGGTAAAGGTCACCATTCAGGCCGGAACGAATCTCGCCGTGCGAGTCGATCAGCACATCAGCGTGAAAACCAGCCACGCAGGCGACACCTTCACCGGCGAGGTAGTCGATCCGGTTGTGGATCCGAACGGAATCGCTGTGGTGCCGAAGGGAACAAGGGTGAGCGGCGTGATCGATGCATCGCATTCACGCGGTCGGATCAAGGGCGCTTCCGTGCTGGAATTGCGGCTGACCACCATGACGCTCAGCGGAACGGAATACCAGTTGAGAACAGCCGACCTGACCCGAAGTAAGAAAGGTAAGGGAAAGCGCTCAGCGGCCATGATCGGTGGCGGAGCGGGGCTCGGCATGTTGATCGGCGGACTTGCCGGCGGCGGAAAGGGCATGCTGATCGGCGGTCTTGCCGGCGGGGGCGCGGGCACGGCGGGTGCCGCGATGACGGGGAACAAGGACCTGGAAATTCCGGCAGAGTCGATCGTTCATTTCAAGCTCTCGCAGGATCTGGTGGTTCAGGGAGCCTAGACGAGGCGGTTCATCAACAATTCTCTTGCCACCGCTACTACAGGCCATGAAGAATGCGGGCGGAGGCAAGTCATGCCAAGAGAGTCCATTCTCGGCGGGAGCGAGGTGATCGCGTTCGCTCCCACCACCGACCCTGCAAAAGCGCGCGCATTTTATGAAGGTCTCCTTGGATTGCGCCTGGTGGCGGATGAAAAGCCGTTCTCGCTGGTGTTCGATCTGAACGGTGTGATGCTCCGCGTGACAACGGTTCAGGAACTGAAGGCGCAGCCGTTCACGATTCTGGGGTGGCGGACAGCGGAGATCGAAGCCGCCGTGGACAGGCTGGTTGCGGCGGGCGTGAAGTTCGAGCGCTATCCGGGTGTGAATGATTCCGATGCACGCGGGATTTGGAATTCGCCCGGTGGGGCGCGAATTGCCTGGTTCAAAGATCCGGATGGAAATGTGCTGAGCTTGACGGAGTTTTCGAAGTAATTCTACTTGGGGAGTTCGTTGAATCCGCGGCCGCTCAGGATCAGCGGTACACAGTTTTCCGCCCGCACTGCCCTGGTTTTTGCCTGCTTCGCCCTGGAGATGTACAAGCTGTAAGACTTGCTGCGGCCGGGCGTTAGCGCTTCGTATGCTGCCCTGAGCATCGCATCAGCATCCAGAATGGTCTTCAACTCTGCGGGAATCGGGTATTCGGAAGGCTTTTTGAGCGGGACCTTCCTGCCGGCCTCCTCCAATGCGATGGCTTCATAGAGGTAATCCGTCAAGGCGGATTGCAAGGCGGCGATCTCTGCGACTGAACTGAACTTGATCCATCGTCCGGCCTGAGTATGCTCTCCGATCTTCTGGAGAATGTGCTTCGGGTCTTTGAGGAGCGCGCCTTTGAAGAAGGAGAAGGCGCAGGCTTCCTTGAGTGGAATGACGATGGCCACGTTCTTTTTGAGAAAAGTGAAGCAGGGCTTGCCCCATTTCTGTTCTTCGGTCAGATCGCAGTTGAGCGCGATCTTACGCAGCCTGTCCGTTTCCTTCTGCCACTTCTTTGCGTACGGGACTCTCATTATCGCCTCACGCCTGTCCAACAGCTCGTATCGATCGAACAACGACAAAGCCGTTTTGTGCAAGCGGAAAGGCCGCGCGATGCGCGGCCTCTCTGATGCTGACATTCTGACTTCTGTCTATCCGTTCAGCATTTCCTGAAGTTTGTTGAGGGTGCGGTGCAGGTCTTTATCGGTGCGTCGCTGTTCGTCTATTTTGCCAATGGAGTGCATCACGGTGGTGTGATGCTTGTTGCCGAACTGGCGGCCAATTTCAGGCAGGCTTGCCTCGGTCATCTGCTTGGCGAGATACATGGCGATCTGGCGCGGAACGACGACGTTGCGTGAATTGTTTTTCTGCTTCAGGTCGGCGACTTTCATACCGAACTGTTCGGCGACGGCGCGCTGGATCGACTCAATGGTGATCTTACGCACCTGCATGTCGATGTACTGCTTGAGGCACTGCTGCGTGGTGGCGAGGGTAATCTCAGTATGGTTGAGATTGCACCAGGCGACGAGACGCGTCATGGCGCCTTCGAGTTCGCGAACGTTGGTGCGGACATTGGATGCGATGAAGAGCGCGACGTCGGTCGGAAGCTGAACCTGTTCGTTCTCCGCCTTCTTCTGCAAGATGGCGACCTTGGTTTCGAGATCGGGCGGCTGGATGTCTGCGATCAATCCCCACTCAAAACGGCTGCGCAACCGGTCTTCGATCTCGGCGAGTTCCTTGGGGGGACGGTCCGAGGCGATGACGATCTGCTTCATGCTTTCGTGCAGGGCGTTGAATGTATGGAAGAACTCTTCCTGGGTGCGTTCCTTCTGCGCGATGAACTGGATGTCATCGATGAGCAATACATCGACGGTGCGGAAGCGATCGCGGAAGCTGGTCATGCGATCGTTGCGCAGCGAGGTGATCATCTCGTTCGTGAACTTCTCAGCCGAGACGTAGCAGATGCTCGATGAAGGCGTTCTGCGCTTCACCTCGTGGCCGATGGCGTGCATCAGGTGGGTCTTGCCCATTCCCACACCGCCGTACAGGAAGAGCGGATTGTAAGCGCGCGATGGGCGTTCGGCGACAGCGAGAGATGCGGCGCGGGCAAACTGATTGCCATTGCCGATAACGAAAGCGTCGAAGGTGTAGCGCGGGTTGAGCTGTGCCGCGGTGGACCAGTCGAAGCGTGTCTGCTCAGGCGAGCGCGATGTGGGCGCGATGGGTGAATGTGCGGGCAGGGGACCGAAGCCGCCATCCTTGCGCGGTGGAGGCGCCGTCGGATCTTCTTCGGCAGTGACGAATTGCACGTCGTCGAATTCGAGGGATTGCGAGTCGATCGCTTCCTGAATCAAGTCGCTGTATTTATCGCCGATGTGCTGGAATTCTTTCGAGGGAACGCGAACGAAAAGTATGCGGCCATTTGCATGGCTAAAACGGGTAGGCTTCAACCAGGTCTCGAACGACTGGCGAATCACCTTTTTCTCGAGGGCCGCGAGAATCTGCAGCCATGGATTGAGAGCCGAAGCCGGCGAAATAGCGAATGACATCGAGCGGATCCTTATCGGCGCCACCTGTCTACTGCCGTGTGAGTTGCAACCGCGCGGTTAAGGCAATGGCTCACGCTGCGGATGATGTTGAAATCCATCCACGCTTGACTGCTGAGGAACTGCCTGATGGCCGTTGATCTGCTTCGCCAGAAAGAGGAGAAGCACGGGTTGAAATTCACTCCGTGGGACGCTCGGAAACTTTCTTGAACGGTCCCGATGGTAGCACATTTGGGGTGTGTTGCAATCACTCTTTCACATAAGTTTTCGGAGTGCTTTGCGACTTGCACCAAGCACGGTGAAACACGTCACAGACGAGTGACAGTTCGCGCATTAGAGACGAAGTTTCCATCACTCAATTGCTGTCGTAGAACCTGAAATCTTTGGATGCTGATCGTAGCGTGCGCGTTCGTCCCTCGATTCCGCGCCGGACGAGTAGCGTTGCGCGTGCGGAAGAGTCGCGCGGGAGGAGTGGGAGCTGAATCGGTCTGATTACGAGCGGTCAAAGATCATCCGGAGCCTCACTGGATTCAAAGCCCAACCTCCGATATACTTAATACTTGCCGTCAAGGCCAGGATTTCAGACAGGAAACAGGAGCGCATTTCAATGCCCAAGCGCACATTTCAACCCAACCGGCGCAGCCGCTCGAAGACCCACGGCTTCCGCTCGCGGATGAAGACCAAATCAGGAGCAGCCGTGCTGAGCCGGCGTCGCGCGACCGGCCGCAAGCGCGTCTCTGTCAGCGCCGGATATCGCGACTAAGTCTTCCTGCCGTTTTGTTTCGGCTGAAGCAGTTCAAGAACAGCACGATTCTTCCGGCCGGAACTCTTCCCGTCTGCCATGAACGCACCTTGCAATGCTGAATCACGCACCGCATTGACTGCCGTGCGGGAGAGTGGGCGTGTGTCGCTGGCCGCTAATCGACTTCGGAAGCATGCCGACTACCAGCGCGTTTATAACGCGAGCCGAAAACGCAGGTCAGCTTCGATGAGCTGGTTTCTCGCGCCGCAGCCGGAGGCATCTGTTCCGCGAGTCGGGCTTACAGCAGGCAAAGTGCTGGGCAAGTCGCATGAGCGCAACCGGATCAAGCGCAGGATGCGCGAAGTTTTGCGGAAGCACGTCGATTTACTTCCCGAGGGGTGCGACCTGATCTTCCATCCCCAGCGGATTGTCCTCACCATGGAATTCACGAAACTGGAGGCCGAGGTTGTACGTATTCTTCAGCAGGCCAATGCTGAAAGCGCACGTGCCAGTACAACCGCAGCTGCACCCTTTGCCAAGACGGAAATCGCACGATGACTCGCATCCTGCTCGCCTTGCTTGCGTTCTACCGCCGCTGGATCTCTCCAGCGCTTCACGCGGTCAGCGGAGGCAGCAGTGGATGCAGATTCGTGCCGACGTGCTCAGAGTATGCAGTAATCGCCATCGCGACTCATGGGCCGGTCCGAGGCTCTGGTCTCGCTATCTGGCGGCTGCTGCGCTGCCACCCATTCTGCCGCGGAGGGCTCGACCTGGTTCCAACAGCCTTGAGGCGACGGAATCAAAACGGAACCGCCGGTTCGTCCGGCACAGCGGCGCCGATGCCGCACAAGCCATTAACATAGAAAGAGCGGTGCGCCCTACCACTCCCAACAGCAGAGGCTGGGATACGGGATTGCGGGAAAGGTGCGTCACCCCTCAAGGACAGGAAAAACCCTTTGCCCGAAATTCGCAATCCTAACCTCGACTCGCAAGGTCCCGGGGGCAGCGCGCCCGGCGGCGATTCTCGAAGCCTCATTCTCATCATGGGGCTTGCGCTCGTCGCTGTGATGGCCTTCCAGTACTTCAAGAAGCCGGACACAGCCCAGACGCAGCAGCAGATCCAGCAAAGTCAGCAAACGCAGCCATCCGCGTCGACCGCATCCGGGTCAACAGCTTCAGGCACGACCCCCTCTGGACAGACGCCTCAGGCCGCAGTCGCGCAAATCAGCGCACCATCCGAAACAGCGACGACGATCGAGAACGAGAAATTCCGGATTACGTTCACAAACAAGGGCGCGCAGGTTCAGCACTGGATTCTGAAGAATTTCACCGACTCGACGGGGAAGCCGCTCGATATGGTCCAGGAGCAGGCGGCGGCACGATTCGGACTCCCGCTCTCGCTCTATACCTATGACAGCGCTTTGACCAATCAGCTGAACACGGCGCTTTATCAGCCCTCCACGATCGGCCAGGTCCTGGCGCCTAATTCCGTGAGTTTCCATTACGCATCGGGCGGGCTCGATGTAGTGAAGACATTCAGCTTCAACACGAGTTATGTGGTGAGTGCTCATGTGACCGTAAAGCGCGATGGAGTACCGGTCCGCGTACTGGTTGCGTGGCCTGCCGGGCTCGGCGACATGGAAGAGTTCATCGCAGCCGCTGGAAAGCGCACCACTTTCTCCACGCACACGGATTCGCAATTCGCCTGGTCGATTGACGGGAAGCAGGACACTGAGGCGGCAAAGAAGGTCAGCGGAAACGCAACGATCGACCAGCCGTACGAATATGCCGCCCTCATGGACCTGTACTTCGCCGCTGCGATGCTGCCGGATGTACCCCAGCGCGCGACCCTGGTTACTTTCCATAATTCCATTGATCTGCCCAGCGACCTTTCTGATCCCAATAGCGCCAAGAAACCCGCCGACGTGATCGGCCTTGCAGTGGGCGATCAGAGTGGCGATACCAGCCTGCGCATCTATGCCGGGCCGAAAGAAACCGACATCCTCAACTCGGTCCATGCGGTCGGGTCAGACGGCCGCCAGACAGGCGAGTCGCTGAGCTCGCTGATTCAATACGGATGGTGGGGCATCATCGCCAAGCCACTGTATGTCGCACTCAGGTGGCTTCGCAACCTGATGGGACCGGGGATCAACAACTGGGGCTGGGCCATCATCATTGTGACGGTCATCTTCAACCTGATCCTGCTCCCCACGCGCATCTGGTCGATGAAGTCGTCGCTGAAGATGATGCGGATTCAGCCGCGGCTTGATGCGCTGAAGAAGAAGTACGCCAATCTTAAGATCAACGATCCAAAGCGCGCAGAGATGCAAACAGAGCAGATGGCGATCATGCGCGAAGAGGGAGTGAACATGTATGGCGGATGTTTGCCCCTGCTGCTCCAGATGCCGCTGTTCTTCGCTTATTACCGGGTGCTGCTCAACGCGGTTGAGTTGAGACAGGCGCACTGGTTCTGGCTGCACGATCTGTCGATGCCTGACCCATTTCACATTCTGCCCGCTTTGATCGTCGTCACGATGTTTCTGGTGCAGTACATTACGCCGTCGCCGGGCATGGATCCCACGCAGCGACGCATGATGGCGATCATGATGCCGGTAATTATGGGCTTTACGTTGTGGCACTTTGCGTCGGGGCTGGCGCTCTACTGGATCACCGGCAATATCATCAGCCTCGCGATGCAGGTGGCGATCAACAAATCGAAGCTCGGCCAGGAGATGCACGAGCTTGCCGTGCGCCGTGCCGCTAAAAAAAAGGGTAGCGTGACCGCGTCCGGAGGGCGCGTAATCCAGGGCCGGCGTTAATTTCGCAATCTTGATTGCCGGAAGATCTGCCCTCGCACCATTGGAGCCGGGGGTGAGAAACCCTCACCCTTCTCTCAGGTTCGCAAAGCCGAGGCGAGAGCCTGATTCAGGTTCGGCTCCGAGAACCGGAATCCCGCGTCCATCAGCTTACGCGGCACCGCACGAGTGCTCGACAGCAACGCCTCGTCGGCCATCTTTCCAAACATCAGCCTGACGGCGAACGAAGGAACCGAAAGAAATGCCGGCCTGCCGAGTTCTCTCCCCAGCGCGCGGGTGAATTCCGCATTTGTGACAGGATTCGGCGATGTCACGTTCACCGGGCCTGAAATCCGCTTGTCTTCGAGCGCGAAGAGAACCGCCAGCACCGCATCTTTCAATGAGATCCAACTCATCCACTGGAGTCCATCGCCAATGCGCGCGCCGAGGCCGATTCGGAACGGCGGCAGCATCTGCCTGAGCGCCCCCTCCGAACCGAGGACGACGCCGAAGCGCATGTGTACGACGCGAATTCCGGCTTGCCGAGCTGGATCGGCAGCCGCCTCCCAAGCATGGCAGAGGCCCGCAAGAAACCCATCTCCGTTCTGCGATGATTCATTCAGTACTTCATTCCCTCGGTTTCCGTAGAACCCGATAGCAGAGGCGACCAGGAGAGTCTTCGGTCGATTCTGCAATCCGGCCAGCGAGGTCGACAGATTTTGCGTCGAAGCGACGCGGCTTGCGATCATCTCACGGGTGTAGCTTTCGGTCCAGCGGCGCGCACCGACATTGGCGCCCGACAGATGGATCGCTGCGATTGCGCCTTCAAGTGGCGCCAAGTCTGGAATCGCCGGTTCGGCGGCGGGATCCCACTCCAGCTCCCCAGCTCCCGCTGGTTTTCGTCTTACCAACTGCAGAGTGGAGATGCTCTTCGCTTTGAGCGCTCGCTGGATCGCAACGCCGAGCATTCCCGAAGCGCCGCTGAGGATCACGCGGGAAGGGATTGAAGATTCCATGACTTACAGCATCTTCGTTCGCTAACGCGGTGGGGAATTTGATCGGATTGATCAAGACCAATCGAGTTTAGTATGATGGGAATAGGTTTTGATTGGGGCAAAACAGCTCTGATCGCACCTTGGAGGGTGAATGACTGAGGCGGCCGCTCGCAACGAGGAAACGCAAAAGTCGCAGGTTGATACTGAGACCACGGAGAAATTCATTGCCGAGAAGCACATCGGCGAACGAATCAAACGATTGCGGTTGAAGAAGTCGATGGGCCTGGTTGAACTCGGCAAACACACAGGCTTATCCGCAAGCTTCCTGTCGCAACTCGAAACCGGACGTGTTGTGCCGACCCTTCGCAACCTGGCGCGCATTGCGATGGTGTTTTCGAAGGATCTGTCCTACTTCTTTGAAACCGAGCCCCAATCGATGTTTCGCGTGCATCGGCGCAAAGATCGTGTGCGGCTGCCGCAGACAGGCGTGGATGAGCCGACGTACTACTTCGAAAGTCTTGGATACATGGTTCCGGATCGGCATATGGATCCATACTTCGCGCAATTCATCCCGCTCGAGAAGAGCAAAGAGCCGCGCGCGCACATGCATCCGGGATACGAGTTTCTCTACATTCTGGACGGTGAGCTCGAGCTGCACCACGGAGAACATCACACGACGCTCGGCGCCGGTGACGCTGTCTATTTCGACTCAAGCACACCGCACTCCTACATCTGTGCGAGCAAGAGGCCGGCAGATGCGCTGATCGTGACCATGCATCAACCGCCTTCCACGCAACCGGTGACACTGCTGCGCGCCGGCACTGGAGCAGCAGCCGCCCTGCAGCGCACTGTGGCTGGACGGACGGTCCTAGGGCCAGTAGGCAGGGAAGCAAGTTAGCTGCAGGATTTGCACCGGGCGCTCTCGTGGATTGAGAGCGCTCTTTCTTTTGCGGAGAAAGCTTGAGTGTGCGATTGTGTGCTCGCTCGACGCTAATGACTCCCAGGCAATGGCTTAGCTCCGGAGGTGCGAGGGATAGCTCTCGGATCACTCCCGCGCAGAGGGTGTTCGTCCGGATCACAGTGATTGATTGTCTTCCGTGTTCCAGAACACAGAATGCGGGTGCCCCATTCGGTTCTCCTTCTCCTTAGGAGAGCCTCATGTCTGCCCAATTGATCTCAAGATTCAAATGGCTCGCGGTGTGTCTTCTGTGCATTGGTTTGTTCTCAGGATTTGCTGGAGCGCAGAGTACAACACAAGGCGCAATCGCGGGTACGGTAGTAGATGCAAGCGGCGCGGTCGTTCCGGGAGCCGCCGTGACTCTGCATAATGATGGAACCAGTGCTGAATTCAAGCTCGTGGCCGATGAGAGCGGCTATTTCAAAGCGCCGCTGGTTCCGCCCGGCACCTATACCGTCACGATCGCGGCCAGCGGCTTCGGAACCTACGAAGCCAAGCTTGTTCCTGTCACGGTCGGTTCCATGACGCAACTGCATCCGGAACTCAAAGCGGGTGCGACGCAGGAGTCGGTCGAAGTCACGGGCGTGGCTCCCGTAATTCAGTTCGAATCTCCCGAAGTATCGTCGACGCTTACAACGCAGGAGATCGTCAATCTTCCGCTGAACGGCGGCCGCTGGTCGAATCTGGCGCTGCTGACTCCGGGCGCGGCCTCTGACTCCAACGGTTTCGGCCTCATTTCTTTCCGCGGCATCAGCCCGATTCTGAACAATATCGAGATCGACGGCGCGGACAATAACCAGGCGTTCTTCTCGGAAGAGCGTGGACGTACGCGCGCCGGTTACTCGACTTCACAGATCGCGATTGCCGAGTTCCAGGTGAACACAGGTGTGTACTCGGCTGAATACGGACGCTCCGCAGGCGGTGTATTGAACGCGGTGACGAAAAGCGGATCGAACCAGCTGCATGGACAGGCTTACTTCTACGATCGCGATAATGCATGGGGAGCACTGAACCCCTTCACTACCATCACGCGCGTCTCTCTTCCTTCTGGCGGCGGTACACCGACATTCCCGAACAGCCCATATCGCCCGATTGACTGGCGCAAGCGCTGGGGATTCGGGGCAGGCGGAAAGCTCATTGAGAACAAGCTGTTCTGGTTCTATGCCTACGATCAGTTCAAGCGGAATTTCCCGGGTCTTGCGAAGCCCTCGAGCCCGTCTGCATTTTTCAACTACTGGGCTGATCTGAGCCTTCCCGGCGGCGCAACGTGCACGAGCTCAAGCGCGACCAAGAGCGGGGTGACGACTGTCAGCGCCAAGTACAGCGGAACCGGCTCTCCGGGCAATGCGGAAGCGTGCACGCTGGCGTGGCGCCTCTACGGCGTGGGCGATGCCGGCCACTACGCTACCGCCGCCGCGAAGTTCGATCAGCTGCTCTTTGGCAAAGCAGTATCTTCGGTTACGGGGCTCAATACTCCCGGTCTCCTGGATGATCTTGGACCTACCCCGCGTACCGGCGATGAAGTGCTGAACACGCCGAAGATTGACTGGCAGGTTTCGCCCACACAGCATGTAAGCGCACTTTTTCACCGGCTGCGCTGGGATTCGCCGGGCGGCGTGCAAACGCAGGCATCGAACAATTATGCGATCGACACGTTTGGAACCGACTACGTAAAGCTCGACTATGGGCTGGTGAAGCTTGACAGCATGTTCAGTACGAGTCTCTCCAACGAACTTCGCGTGCAATATGGACGGGAACTCAACTGGGAGGGTCAGCAGCCTTACAGCGACTTCACAAAGACTTATCTGACCAATTCGACGGGGATTCCGATTCAACTCAGCCTCTATGGCGGATCGAGTAACAACGGATTCACGGCGGGCTCACCGTACTATTCGTTCCGCACTGCGTATCCCGAAGAGAAGAAGTCTCAGGTGGCCGACACGGCAATCTGGACACACAAGGGTCACACAATCAAGTTCGGGTTCGACGTGTTGCGCAATGCCGATACCATCAACAATCTCTACCAGAGCAATGGCGTTTATACGTACCAGTACTTCTCAAACTTCTTCGCGGACATCCTGAATCCGACCGGCACGTGCGACAGCGGCTACACGGAGACGGGTCTCTCCAGCAATGGCGCGAAGTATCCGTGTTACTACGGATTCACACAGGGCTTTGGAACGCCGAAGTTTTCTCTGACGACGGTGGACTACGGCTTCTTCGTACAGGACGATTGGAAGCTCACGCCGCGGCTCACGCTGAACATCGGCGTGCGCTATGACAACGAGCAGGTTCCACCCCCGTTCAAGGCGCTCATCGATTCGTCAATGCTCAATGTTGCGGTGAACGGCAGCGGACCGTTCCCGGATGCTGACGCGCAGATCACAAACCAGCCTGTTGACAACAATAATCTCGGACCGCGCGTAGGTCTTTCGTGGGATCCGCGCGGGACTGGCAAGACGGTTCTCCACGCCGGTTACGGCCTCTATTATGGCCGCATGCCGAACGGCATCGTCCTGAACACCTACGAAGCGGCAGGAAGCCCGATTGGGCAATACACCATTCCGTCTGTGTCGGGATCGGCTCCAAGCAGCACGGTGCCGGTGTTCCCGCAAATCATCGGCTCCGGGAAGTTTGTTGGACCCAGCCTCGACTTCTTCGCGCACAACTTCCAGAACCCTCAGGTGAGCGAATTCGATATGTCAGTGCAGCAGGAGCTTCCGAAAAAGACGTTTGTTTCGGTGAGCTACATGGGCTCGATGGGACGCGAGTTGCCGAATTTCGTTAACATCAACCTCGACCCGAGCGCCACATACCAGACCACGCTCACCGTGCTCGAAAACCCGAAGTATCCCGGCACCGGCTGCGGTCCACTCGCGTGCGGAACGAGCATCAGCTCGACGGTCTACTCGAAGGCATATAAGAACACCCACTATGGCTATGTAACCGAGGTGATGAGCAACGTTAACTCGAGCTACAACGGGATGATCGCCGAGGTGCAGAACCGCAGCTTCAAGTACGCGCAGTTCGATGCCAACTACACCTGGTCGCATGCTCTTGATTACAACCAGAACCAGAGCACGTCTCCAACGACAAACAACTGGTATGATCCGATCGGCAATCCAGGCGCAAACTACGGCAACTCCAACTTCAACGTGCCCAATCGATTTGTCGCATGGGGCATGCTGCAGTACCCCGGCAGATCGCACAATTGGGCGCGGTTCCTCTCCGATGGCTGGCACCTCAATCCTGTCTTCCAATGGCAGAATGGCTTACCTTATTCAGCAGGCGTGAGTGGCACCCAGCCCGCGGTCGGCAGCGCGAACAACCAGAAGGCCGCCGGCTCAGGCATGAACGGATCGGGCAGTTCCGGCTATCTGTTGCAACTAGGCCGCAACACCTTCAAGTATCCAAACACCACGGTGCTTGATTGCCGGTTACAGAAGGATCTTCGCATCAACGAGAGATACAATGTCGAGCTGCTCGGCGAGATGTTCAACGTTCTCAACCATCAGAATGTGACTGGCGTGAGCGCGACGGCCTACTCGATCAACACGACAGCGACTTCCACCACTCCGGCCAACACGCTGGTCTATCAACCGGCACAAGGCGCAGGTGTGAATGCCTTCGGATTCGGAACGGTAAACAACGCGGATTCGAACTTCGTTTACAGCCAGCGGCAAATTCAGTTGGGAGTCAAGCTGGATTTCTGATCAACAGGGATCTTGCTGGCGGACACTAGGGCGCGGCGGCTTCGGCTGCCGCGCTCCGTTTTCTCGCAGGGCTACTGGGGCTTGTTTGGCGTAGTTGCCGATCCAGCAGCTGGCTTTGAATTTGGATTGGCATTTGTCGTCGATCCAGCGGGCTTCGCCTGGCGCCTTTTTTTCACCGGAGTCGGAGTGGGGCACTTCGGCGCAGGAGGAGGCGCAGCTGCGGCACGCAGCGATGCATCCTGCTTCTGGATCGTAGTTCTGAGTTCCACTACCTGTTTTTCCTGCATGTCGGCTACCTGCTGAATCTGGTTGTCCAGCACAACGCGGGCCTTCTCAAGATCTGTGAGCGCCTGCTGCAGTTGCCCGGCGTTTTCGCTCGTGCCCACCACGCGAGATGCTTCAACAACGTGCACCATCACATCGTAGAGGGCATCCAGGTTACGAGAAAGAGGAAGCACTTTGGTGAGTGTTCCGGGCGCGGAATCGGCCTCTTTCAGCAAGCCGGGCAGGGTGCCTTGCAAGTCGCGTTGAATCGCATCGATGTTGGTGCCGGCTTCATCGCGTACCGAACCGCGTTTCCACTTCTCGAGCTTCACATTGCCCACGGTGATTCTGACCTCGTCCAGAGAGCGCTGCAGAATATCGGAAGGGGCCGAAGGGGTGAAGTAGCTAGCGCTGCTCGCGTTGCTGCCGCTGTTCGCGCCGGCGACATTGCTTTGAGCGGTGCAGCATATCGCCGGCATAGAAAAGAGGGCGGCGAAGACGAAAGGTCTGGAAATGCTCATGGGGGATTCGCCCTTCCTGACAAAACGGCGGAGTTTAGACGAGTTTCGATCGGACGCCGTTGACCGTACCGAATAAGTATCGCCAATGGCCCGTGTATGCAACAAGCGGAATGACGGATGCCGGTGCGAGCTCAACTCATGGCGCCTTGCGGGCAACGGTCAAATGCACTTCCGCCATCTACAAACGCAGTGTTCAGGACGCCGCTATTCCGTGCCGGAGAAAAACTTCGATGCTGGCTTGTCCCCGCAGCGTTGGCTTGCGTCTTAGGAATTCTGACCTTACAGGGATCATCGGAACCTGTAAAGGTTCGACACCGCGAAGGAACGCTCCATGGTTTTCTTTCACTGACAACCGAGGATGGAAAAGTCATTGCCAGTGGTGACCTCATCGAGATCGTCCGGGGTGATCGTGTCAGCTCGCGGTTGACGTTCCACTTCAAAGACGGGTCGGTTGACGACGAAACGACGGTGTTCACCCAGCGAGGAGTTTTCCGTCTTATTTCCGATCACCACATCCAGCGCGGACCCTATTTCCCAACCCAACTGGATATGAGCATCGACGCCGGGAAGGGGACCGTTGTTACACGAACGAGGGAGAAGGACGGCAAGGAGAAGACTTCAACCGAGCACATGAGACTCCCTCCAGATCTCTATAACGGGCTGGTCACGCCGATCGTGAAGAATTTGAGCCCAGATAGCGCGGAAACGAAAGTTTCGATGATCGTATCCACTCCCAAACCGCGCGTCATAACACTGGTGATGCGTCCGATGGGGACGACACCTTTCTCTCTTGCTGGATTCGAACGTAAAGGTCTGCAGTACGAGATCAAGATCGAACTTGGCGGAATCGTTGGCCTCATCGCGCCGGTTGTGGGCAAAGCGCCCCCCGACATTTACATGTGGGTCGAAGGTGGGGAGGTACCGGTCTTCCTGCGGGAGACTGGTCCGCTCTTCGAAGGCGGGGCGATCCTCCGCATCAACCTGATCGGCCCAAGCTGGCCCGAGAACAACCGGTAGCACTCGCTCTAGCCGTCTTTGATTCCCGCGAAAAAGGCCGCCACTTCCTGCCAATTGTTTATGCGAACGAATCCGGTTGCACCGTGATTGTGCGGCGCCGTGTAAAGCAGGCCTTGCCCGTTGAACCGCATCAGGTTCTTCGGCATATCATCGATCAGATAATCAGCCCGCAAGATGCTCTTATCGCCGCAGAATACGTAGTGCGTGGGTGGGATGAACGAGAAGTGGCGCTGCAGCCAGCGGTACTTCGGTCCGAGCGAATTCGGCACTGCCATCGCCTGGGTTGCAATAAAAATTTCGAATCGCGATGACAGCTGCTTCAACACATCCTGTGCGCCCGGCATCAAGGGAAGATCTTCGAAGAAATCCTCGGCATCGAGAAACGCTCTCAGCTGAAGCTGTCGGTCCTGCGGTGTGATTTCCCACAGTCCCTTGCCTGAGAGATCCTCGAGTGTGACCTCTTCCTCGAAGGCCTGGTTGTAGCGGCGAAGGTGCTCGGCCAGAGTGTCGGCCATCACCTCGTCCATATCCACGCAGATGCGCTTCAACTTCGCTTCAACTCCTATGAGAATTCACGCACCGGTCAACCACATGCTCTCAAGTCAGCCTAAGCACCAGCAGGCCGAGGCTTGCGAATGGCTCTCCCTGTGTCGGCAACTGCAGGGTCGGGCTGCGCAGGTTTCGGTGCTGGAGCTATAACAGGATCCCAGTAAAGCAGCCGTCCGCAGCTGTCGCACGTGAGCAATTCGCCCTCGCGCAGCTGGTTCCAAACCTGGGGTCGCACGCCCATGCGGCATCCCATGCACTGCTGGTTTTCGGCACGGGCGATTCCCGTCCCGCGCTGAGCTGCGATCCGGTCGAACCGGTTCAGAAGGTCAGTCTCAATCAGCCTGCGCAGCTGCTCTCGTTCGCTAGCGAGCGCAGCCTGTTGCTCGGCAATCTGTTTCTGCTCGCCTGCCACGTATTCCCGAGTCTTGTCCAAGGTCGCTGCCAACTCTTCAACCTGCTTGCGCGCGAGAGCCAGCGCCGCCTCCTGTGACTCAGTGCGTTCAAGGCTGGCAAACTCCTCATTTTCCAGCCGTTCAATCTCTGCGCCGGCAAAATGAAGCTCATGCTCGATGGCGGCTGCCTGAGCAGTCGTTGTCACCGAATCCTGTTGCGCTTTGTACCGGGTTGCCTTTTGACGATGCTGTTCAATCTCGCGTTCGAGCTTGGTTCGCAACGAATCCTCCCGGCTCAGGGCATCCGAAGCTGCGGATGACTGTCTCTGCATGGCATCCAGGGCGGACTGCGCTTCAGCAATCCGGACGGGCAGCGTTCTCGTCAATTGCAGCAGCCGGCCGCGTTCCGTTTCCACGGCCTGCAGCTTCACCAGGTGTTCAATCTGCTCTTGCATGGCTGCAGAGCAGTTTATTGCATGGGCCGTCCAAGCAGAAAATCGCGGCAGCCATCGCGTTTCAGGCATCCAAATAGATGGATGGCGCAACGGGGGGATGAAAGAATGGCTCGGCGCAGAGTACGTTGGCCCTATTGGGTCGGGGGAAGTGCACTTGTATTTCTGCTCACCCTCGCCATTGTCGTCGACATTCTCGCCCATCGGGCGGAGCCGTTTGTCCGGCAGCAGGTCGTCCAAGCTTTGTCAGAGCGGTTCCACGCTCACGTCGAACTTGATAGCTTCCACCTATCGCTCGGCAATACCTTACGCGGAGAGTGGGGTGTCTGGGGAGATGGCAAGGGTTTGCGCATCTGGCCTCCGGCCGAGGTGGAAGGCGTCCACGTGCCCGTCCCCAAGCCGCCGATTGCGCCGCTGGTCCGCCTCGACGAGTTCCGCTTTCACGCGCCTCTGCATTACACGTCTGGCCAACCAATCCACATTACGGCGGTACGGCTAAAGGGGCTGGACATCCATTTCCCGCCTCGTTCACACATGCGCCGAGCCAGCGAGCCTGAACCTGCTGCTTCAAAACAACCCAGCGTGAGCATCATCATCGATGCACTCGATTGCGTCGACGTTCGGTTCACGCACGAGTCAGACAACCCCAACAAGCTTCCGCTGGAATTTGTCATCAGCCGCTTCCGCGCGAAAGGTGTTCACTCCGGATCCGCCGTGAACTTCGAAGCTGTGGTGCAGAACCCCAGGCCGCCCGGTGAGATTCACACCACTGGCGTATTCGGCCCTTGGATGGTTGAGGACCCGGGCAACAGCCCCATTCGCGGAGACTATACGTTCAAGCATGCTGACTTATCCGTCTTCAACGGAATTGCCGGGATGCTCGACTCCAAAGGGCACTACATTGGCACCCTGCGCGACATGCAGGTGGATGGGGAGACGGACACGCCCGATTTCCAACTGGAGCGATACGGCCACACGATGGTGCTCCACACCGACTTCGATGCCAAGGTCGATGGCACCACCGGCGACACCTGGCTCAACTCAGTGAACGCCACAATGGACAGCTCTCATTTCGTCACAAAGGGGCAAGTGGTGCGTGTGCTGAAGCCTGGCGACGACGGTCGTTTGCACAGCATCGGGCACGACATCGTCCTCACGGTGGACGTTGATCGCGCGCGCATTGAAGATTTCCTGCGGCTCGCGACGGATTCTCCAGTTCCTATTCTCGATGGCGAGGTACAGGTGCAAGCTCAGCTTCACATCCCTCCCGGCAAAGCATCGGTGGTGGATCGTCTGGCGCTGAAGGGGAATTTCCAGCTGAACGATGCGCAGTTCACCAGCCTCACGGTCCAGAAGAAGATTCGCGAGCTCAGCCTTCGCGGCCAGGGCAAACCCGATCTGCTTAAGTCCGCAGAGGATGAAAAGATTAAGTCACATATTCAGGGCGAGTTTGATCTGCACGGGGGCGTGCTCACGATTCCGGCAGTGACCTACACCGTGCCCGGCGCTGACATTCACCTGCACGGCACTTACCGCACCAAGGGCCAGTCTCTCGACTTCACCGGCACTGCCAAGATGCAGGCGACACTCTCCAAGATGGTTGGGGGATGGAAGGGCTTCCTGCTCAAGCCTGCCGACCGCTTCTTCAAGAAGAACGGTTCAGGCGCAGAAATCCCCATCTATATTGCCGGTACCCGCGATGATCCACATTTCGGTTACAACGGTGGTGGCGGAACTCATCCTGATCGCCCAGATCGGTAAATACCCCGAACGTAGCACCGCCCGACGAGCAGGTACATGGGCTGCTCACGTCTGTCTGCGGGAAAGCTGCGTATAATCTCCGCATATTCCTTGAACCAGCTTTTGCGGAGGCTTCTATGGACATGGTGGCCCTGGTCCTGATCCTTGTGTTCGGCTTCATTCTCCTGGCAACAATCCTGGGCAGCTTCTTCACTGTCAGCACATCGCAGGTGGCCGTGATCACGCGGTTTGGCAAGTTCCTGCGTGTGGCCGAGGCCGGCCTGAACTGGAAGACGCCGTACATCGACCGTGTCGCCGGGCTCGTCAGTTTGCGTGTCAACCAGATCGCGCTGACGATGGAACCAAGACAAAAGACAATGTCTTCGTGACGATTCCGATCTCGGTGCAGAATCGCGTGCGGCCTGAGCGGGTGTATGACGCTTTCTACAAGCTCTCCGACCCTGTCGCGCAGATCAAGTCGTATGTGGAGCAGGTGATTCTAGGCCACGTGCCCAGCATGACACTGGACGAGGTGTTCGCGTCGCAATCGAGCATCGCCGCGGCTGTCAAACAGGAACTCGATTCCGATATGGCGGCTTTTGGATACGAGATCGTTAACGTGCTGGTCACGGATATTATCCCGGATTCGAAGGTGAAATCCGCGATGAACGACATCAACGCGGCACAGCGGGAACAGGTGGCGGCCCAGGCGCGGGGCGAGGCCGACAAGATTCTGGTCGTCAAGAAAGCCGAGGCCGAGGCCGAGAGCAAGGCGCTGCAGGGGCAGGGAATCGCGAACCAGAGAAGGGCCATCGTCGAGGGATTGCAAACCTCCATCGAGCAGTTTCAGAAAGCCGTCGATGGAGCCACTCCGCGCGACGTCATGCAACTGGTGCTGGTGACCCAGTACTTCGACACGCTGAAGGCGATCGGCGAGAACGATAAAACAAATACGCTGTTCGTCGCGCATTCTCCGGCTGCAGTGAAGGAAGTGTCGGATCAGATTCTCGACTCGATGCTGATGGCGCAGAGCGCGAGCGTGATGTCGCGGTAGGAAATCGCTGGAACAAATCGTCCATGCCTCGCCGCTGGGCAATGTGATACTTTGGCCTGTTCACGCCGCGGCCGCATTTACGAGCTGCGGAATCGCGACTAAGAACGAGGTACCGCAATGCACTGGACCAAATTTGCTGTGACCGCCGCCGCAATCTGCGCATTCGTTCTGAATAGCGCTTCCAGGATTTCGATCGCCACCGCGCAATCTTCGACAACATCCGTTGCGCAGGCCATCAAAGGCCAGCCCACGGGCCCTGAGTGGTGGCGTCACGCGGTGATTTACGAGCTTTATCCGCGCAGCTTCCAGGACTCGAACGGAGACGGCGTCGGCGACTTGAAGGGCATCACTTCGCGTCTTGACTATCTACACGATCTGGGCATCGACGCTATCTGGATCACGCCGATGTACCCGTCGCCCGGCATCGATTACGGCTACGACATCTCGGACTATGTCTCCATCGATCCGCTCTACGGCACCATGGACGACTTCGATAAGCTAGTCGCCGAAGCGAAGAAGCGCGATATCCGCATCATCATGGACTACGTGATCAACCACACGTCGGACCAGCACAAGTGGTTTCTCGAATCGCGCTCTTCGCGCGACAATCCCAAACGCGACTGGTATGTCTGGCACGACGGCAAGGGGCAGACCGCGACAGACAAAGGCCAGCCGCCAAATAACTGGCAGTCCTGGTTTGGGCACTCGGCGTGGAAGTGGGACGAGAAGACGCGCCAGTATTATTACCACTACTTCTACGTCGAGCAGCCCGATCTTAACTGGCGCAATCCCGAAGTTCATAAGGCCATGGACGGCGTGCTCGACTTCTGGATGCAACGTGGCGTTGCCGGCTTCCGCATCGACGCGGTCTCGCGTCTCTTTGAAGACCCTCAGATGCGCGACGATCCCTATCTCCCCGGCCGAAATGCTTACGGCGATCGCAACATCCAGCACAAGTACACAGACGACCTGCCTCAGGTTCACGACGTGCTCAAGGAAGTCCGCAAAGTTGTCGACAAGTACCCCGGCAATCCTGTGCTCGTCACGGAAGCTGATGAGCCCAATGTCGAGGCGCTCACAAAAATGTACGGCAATGCGGATGAAGTGCAGTTGCCGATGGATTTCCAGATCGCGGACGTGAACGAGCTCTCAGCACCGCGCTTCCGTGAGCTCTTCAACGAGATTGAGAACAACTCCGCTCACGGTCAGCCGGAATACTTCTTCTCCAACCACGACCAGCCCAGGCAGTGGGACCGTTACGGCGATGGCGAGCACAACGATCAGATCGCAAAGCTGATGGCAGTGCTGGAACTCACCACGCGCGGCACTCCGCAGATGTACTACGGCGAAGAACTCGGGATGCGTACCACGGATCCTGCACGCGTCGAAGACGTCCATGACCCAATCGGCAAGCTTGGGTGGCCGAAGGAAAAGGGCCGTGATGGCGAGCGGACTCCGATGCAGTGGGACGCTACGCCGCAGGCTGGCTTCACGACCGTGAAGAAGCCTTGGTTGCCAATTCCGCCATCATCGGCAAAATACAACGTCGAAGCGGAGAGCAAAGATCCGGATTCTATCTTCAACGCGTACAAGCGCCTTCTCTCCCTGCGTAAGACAGAGCCGGCTCTGCGGGACGGAGCCCAGATCGGTATCAACAACGATGACCAGAACGTCTTCGCTTTCATCCGTACTACGGGTGAGGCCATCATGGTTGTCGCACTCAACATGAGTTCCAAACCGCAAAAGGTTTCGCTCGACTGGAAGAGCGCCGGTGTGAATGGAACGAAGCTCGTCCCCCTCTACTCGTCGTCGAAGCTCAGCGCTGATACGGGCAACGCAGTAGAACTGGGTCCTTTCGCCGCGTTGGTTGCGAGAGTGGAGTAAGGGTTCTGTCCGGGCCTGTATCCCGCGAACGGGCCGTCCAACTCTAGTCTCCTCAACCCTCGCTCATTGTGTTAGTTTTGGCTGTTCACACCGTTGCCATCTTCACGAGCACGGAACGGGGCTCGCCGACGCCTCTCCAATTGCGCTGCCCTGGGACAAGGAGACTGCAATGCACTGGACCCGGAATTTTGCCGTCATCGCCGCGATCGCTGTCACACTCGGGACAGGAGCTCTGAAAGGTATCGCCCAAAGCTCCACGAACGAAAAGAATTGGTGGCGCAACGCCGTCTTCTACGAGATCTACCCGCGCAGCTTTGCCGACGCGAACAACGATGGCGTCGGCGACCTCAAGGGCATCACCGCGCATCTCGATTATCTGAAGGATCTCGGTGTGGACGCCATCTGGCTCACTCCGATCTATCCCTCGCCTCAGGTCGATTTCGGCTACGACATCTCCGATTACCAGGCGATAGATCCCAAGTACGGCACCATGGCTGACTTCGATCGCCTCATGGCCGAGGCCAACAAGCGCCATATCCGCGTGCTCATGGACATGGTGATGAATCACTCCTCTGACAAGCACAAGTGGTTCATTCAATCGCGCTCATCCAAAACAAGTCCATATCGCGACTGGTATGTCTGGCACGATGGCAAGGGCGAGACCGCGGCCGACAAAGGGCACCCACCGAACAACTGGGAATCAGTTTTCGGCGGCTCCGCATGGGAGTGGGACGAGAAGACGCGCCAGTACTACTACCACAAGTTCTATATCCAGCAGCCCGATCTGAACTGGAACAATCCCAAGGTTCACCAGGCGTTCAAAGACATCATTGATTTCTGGTTGAAGAAGGGCGTTGCGGGATTTCGCTTCGACGCGATCACCACACTATTCGAAGACCCAAGCCTGGCCGACGAAGGCGTCGTGAAAGACCAGAATGGCAACCCTGAGATGCGTGGCGGCGAGCCGGTACTCGACAACTCCAAGACCGACAATCTGCCCGGCGTTCATGAGGTAATGGCGGAAATGCGCGCCAATGCCGACAAGTTCTCAACGGAAAAGTACCCAGGAACTCGCGTCTTCATCGGGGAAACCTATCTGCCCAATATCGCCGAACTACTCAAGCAATACGGCACGCCGGAGAAGCCGGAGTTCCACCTTCCGATGGACACTCAACTCCTGCTCATCAACAAGATGGATGCAAGGGCTTTTCGCGCCAAGCTCGACGACGCCGAAAGCGAACTGGGCTCCAACGTTCCGCTCTTCGTCTTCGATAACCACGACAATCCTCGCATCGATGCGCGTTATGGGGATGGAGCGCACGACATCGATATTCAGCGTGTTCTATCGACGGTGCTGCTCGCAAGCAAGGGTGCCGCCCTTTTCTACTACGGCGACGAAATTGGCATGAAGACCACGCCTCCTACGCGCAAAGAGGATGTAAAGGATCCCGTTGGCCAGCGCTTTTGGCCGACCTATAAAGGCCGCGACGGCGAGCGCACCCCAATGCAATGGACCTCGGCTGTGAACGGGGGCTTCGACAGCCCCACCGCGAAACCCTGGCTGCCGGTTCCGTCGAACAACTCCACCGTCAACGTGCTGGCCGAGAAGTCCGATCCCAAGTCTCTGTATTCCTGGTATCACTCGCTGATTGCGCTCAAGAAGTCGAACACGGCGTTCTCTGAGGGCGAGTTCACGATGCTCGACCGAAACAATCCCAATGTGCTGAGCTGGAAGCGTCAGGCGGCCGGCGCTCCGCCGGTGGTGGTCTGCGTTAATTTCAGCGCCGATCCTCAATCCGTGAACCTCGTCGGGCCGGGCCTCCCTGAAGGAGCGATCACTACATTGCTGAAGACGCCCGGAGCTTCCGATCCACCTTCTCTGAAGCACATCAACCTGGGGCCGTACGGGGTATACATCGGCCAACTTCAATTCATGATCAGCCATTGAAGATCGGATGAGCTTCGAAACAAACCGGTGGTTACCGCATCTTCGGGGGCTGCTGAGCCATTAACAACAGATATGGTTTCCTTGACTCGACAGTCGTTGGAGACTCGCACTAATATGCATGAACGCCCTGTACCTGGGCACCAAATCTTGAACACGCAATTGCGTTAGGAATTGAGCAAATGGCAGAACCCACCTCCGACCGCGCCAGAATCTTTCAGGCTGCACTGGCTGAGCATCTTCAGATTGTTCAGGCTCTCAACGACCAGCAACGTGTTCTCGACCAGATCGCCTCGGAGATGGTTCTCGCCGTTCGCATGGGCGGCAAGATTCTGTGGTGCGGCAATGGCGGCAGCGCGGCCGACGCCCAGCACCTGAACGGTCAGCTCGTCGTGAGGTTTCGCCACGACCGCGCCGGCATTCCTTCTATCGCTCTTTCCACAGATACCTCCATTCTCACTGCAGCCAGCAACAACTATGGGTACGAGCATATCTTCCAGCGTCAGGTTGAGACCCTCGCGCGCAAAGGCGATGTAGTGGTCGCGGTGTCGACATCAGGAAACAGCCGCAATGTGTACCTGGCTCTGGAGGCCGCACGCAAGATCGGAGCGGTCACCGTCGCATTCACCGGAAAGGGTGGAGGTCAGATTGCCAAAGCGGCAGACTTCCTGTTCGAAGTGCCTTCAAATGACCTGCCGCGGATTCAAGAGGCTCATATTCTCGCCGGCCACATCCTCTGCGAGATTCTCGAACTGGAATTGATGCAGAATCCAGCCACTGCCGGCCAAAACGGGGCAGGGCTCAGAAGTCCTCTTCCGTCTCGTTCTCTGTGATATTCGGGAGGGAATCCGGAATTTCATTTCCGGCTTCCCTGAGCTGAGAAAGGGTTTTGCGGTAGAACCAGGCGGCTGCCAGCCCACCGAGAACCGCCGAAGCGGCAGCAATCGCCCCTACTTTGACCCACCCGGCAGGGGCTCTGACCTGCCCGGAGTCGGCCTCGATAACCCGAGCAGATCCAGCTACTTCCGAACTCGAAGATTTGAGAGGATTTGTCACAACACGGCTCGTCCCAGCCTTCTCGATTTTATCCTGTACCCGAGGCAACCAAAGAACCTCGTACAATCTCCAAACGGTACATAGTATCGATGTCCCGCATGGCGGGAAAATTTCGATTTTTGTATTTGCTTCAAACGGAATCTATAGTATCGTGTAGATATTCCGGTGATGGAGAGTGGTCTTCCTGATCGCGCCAAAGCCGGAAGTAGTTTGCGTCACTGGCCTCCCGGCACGAACAGCAAAACGTTCGTGCCGTCTTTTTTTGCAATCGCAACTAGATTTCATCGCGCAACTATCAGCGCAATCGTTTTCGCTTCCGTGAGGACAACGACTGCAACCTGCTCCTGATTTCGTTTGCGTTTAGCTGAGGTCTAAAATGAACGAAGAGAGCATACCTGGCAGATGATCTTTAAAAGCAAATTGATCCTTGGCATTGCCATCTCCGCACTTACCGCCGGAAGCTACGCACAGTGGTCGAACCCGGCCAATGAAGTTCCGGCTTACCACTCAGCGGCTCCGCTCAAGGTTTCGGCGCTTCCGCCGCTGCTGTCGGGCACAAAGCTCAGTGGCGAGCATTTCCAGTATCCGTGGCAGGTGCATGTTTATCAGCAGGCCGCGAAAATCGGGAACGTGATATACCAGCTTCCTTGTAACTGCCGCTGCGATCGCGCTCTTGGACACACAAGCCTGCGCAGCTGCTACGAGGGCTATCACGGCACCGAGTGCTCCACCTGTGCGCAGGAGGCCTTCTACGCCTACGCCATGACCAAGGCGGGTAAAAGCGTCGTTGAGATCCGCGCAGGCATCGCCCAGCACGCCTACGAGCAGATCAACCTCGAACAGCAGTAGCGCTGCCGGATTTCAGCAGCCTCGTCGTGCCGGCATCTAACCGGAAACGATGGCGAATGCCTTCAAGACATATCCTGCCCCATGGGCAGGCGAGATCGTCCTTGCCTGCCGCAAGTGCCAGAAGAAGCTCAGGCGAGATTGCGCCCGGGGCGAACTTGCAAAGCTGAAGAAGACCATCAGGAGCTTCAACAAAGTGCACCCTGATCGGCTGTTGCACGTTATCAATGTTCCTTGCATGGACCTATGTCCCAAGGATGGAGTGACTGTCTGCTGCCCGGAACGGGATTCGTCCCGGCTTCAGATTCTCCGGAATCTCGAGGACATCCGGCGGCTGGAGGGAGCTGAGTCGATCCCAGCGAAGTTGCCGTAAAATGGATGTTGCAGCACGAGCCAGCCGTTCCGGCTCGCACCGAAACGAAGATCGGCACATCAAATAACAAGCCGGTCTATCGCGTTGGGGGCGTCACGGTTTCGACGGGATCGATTGCGGCATGGGAGGCATGTCGGGGTGTGGGCACCCGTAATCGCCTGCAAAAACAAAGTTGCCAACGACAATCTGGCACTTGCTGCTTAATTAACTAAGCAGCCGTCTCTCGCGGCTTCGCCTATGAGCTGCGAATCAGACGTCATTCAGTAGGCTGGTGGTTGCAGCTCGGTCCGTGTTGCAGCCATAAGATCATCGGACTAGCTTCCGGCGCATCTTGTCCGTTCTGAGCGCCTGAGGCGAAAACATGCGGAACTGGACTGAGCATGGATTCTCCCGGCTGACAGCGATTTCGGACGCGGGTTCGACTCCCGCCGCCTCCACCATTCTTCCCTTCGGGTTGCCGTCTCCTTTTCTCGGGAGGGCTTCTCGTCTCAGTCCCATTTCAGATGAGCTGATGAGGACCTGTCCTGTACCACTATTTTGCAAAATCCTGAACAGATTCTACTTACGGGTAGATCCCCTGATTGTGTTCCATCGGACACCTGATCCGGCGTTTCCGACAGTCCTGGATACATGAAAAAGATCAAAATCCTGACGACAATGAACTTAGGTACAGATACTTCATTGCAGGCGTTGAAAAAGACAGATTCTGTTATCTCCAGCTCCCAAAAAATTCTAAAATCTTCATTCCATTTAACTTACACGTATGTTCCTGTGTTAGAACGATTTAGCTCTGGCCCGACTGGTTGAATTGAGATACTTCCTCTTCTATTTTGCTTGAACCTTGGCAAATAAGCTGCAAGGTGACCACGATTCGCTGCCTCCAAATGGGCAACGCGACAACGCGGTTTTTTCAAAGAGCATCTCTGAGTACAGTAGTGCTTTATTTAGAAAGGACTCGGGATGAAGAAATTGAGCGGATATTTACTTAGCGCTGCCATGATGATTCCCCTTCTGGCCGGTTGCGCTGAACATAGACGAGCATATGTATATGGCACCTACGGTCCCTCTGAGACTGTCTACTACTCCACCTGGGAGACAGAAACGCATCGCCAGCATCGCGACTACGAACGCCGCAAGAGGGCTGAGCAGCGCCAGTATTGGGAGTGGCGGAAACAGCACCACGACCACGATCGCGACCACGATCATGACCACCACAATTAGCTAAATGGGGCGGCCGTTCGCGCCGCCTTCCCACTTGCTCGATTGGTAAGCCGCAAGGCTCAGAAAGCGGGGTTCCGCCCGGCATCAACGTGCGGTTCGTCAGTTGTTGACAATTCCCTGCGACACGGCGAAGCGTGTCAGCTCAGCTATGCTGCGCAGGCCGAGCTCGTCCATAAGGCTGTTGCGGTGAAACTCCACAGTCTTCGGCGAAATGCCGAGCGCGGTTGAAATCTGCTTCGTCGACTTGCCCTCCGCGACCAATTGCAGCACCTCGCGCTGCCGCGGCGTCAGCTTTGCTCCGAACATCTCCGATGGGTTTTGCTTCGGATTCAGACTGGCCAGCCGTGCCGCGTCGCCTCCCGCGTGAGGAGTAACGTAATAGCGATCTTCGAGTGCCATTCGGATCGCAGTTACCAGTTCATTGCTGGCAGACTGCTTGGAAACATAGGCCTTGCCGCCCGCCGCGAAGGCAGCGTGCAGGTAAGCCGGAGCAAGCTGTTGGGTAACAAAGACGATCTTTGCTGATGGCAGCACTTTGACAAGGCGATTGGCAGTTTCGATTCCATTCAGTTCCGGCATGCCAATGTCCAGAACCACGACATCCGGCTTGAGCCGCTGCGCCTCTTCGAGAAGGATTCGCCCGTTCGGCGCTGTACCCACCACCTCGAACTCTGTCGAGAGCAAGCGAGACAATCCCTCAAGCATGAGGGTGTGATCGTCCGCAATCAGAATGGTTTTATTCATTTTCCCTTTACGGGTACGTCAACCGTGACAGTCGTGCCCTCTCCCAATTTTGATGTCACTTTCAATCTGCCACCCGCAAGCCGGGCTCGCTCCTGCATCGAGATCATCCCCAGGCCAGGTGAACCCACTTCCTCTTCCTGGTCGAAGCCAATCCCGAAATCCATCACCTTCAGCTGAAGACAATCATCCTCTCCCGCAAGCACCACCTTCACGTGGGTCCTGCCTGCATGCTTGGCAACGTTTCGAAGCGCTTCCTGCGCTATCCGATAGAGTTCTGTCGCGACTTCTGCCGGCCAACTCTCCGGCAGGGTTTGCGTCACGTAGCTCACCGGCATACCTTCGCGTTCCCCGAATTCGGTAACTAACGCTTTCAATGCGGCCGAGAGGCCAAGATCATTGAGAATTGCAGGATGCAGCCTGTGCGAAATCAGACGTACGTCTGTATTGATCGATCCAATCTGCTCTCGAGCGCTCTCGAACTTAGCCCGGTTTTGCTCGCTCCCATCATCGACGCGGATCTCATGCAGCAGCATCTCAAGCAGGCTGAGGCGCTGGCTAATGTCGTCGTGCAACTCCCGCGCCACATGTTGTCTCTCGTCCTCCTGCAAAGTGAACAGGTGAGCATTCAGGCCTCGGAGTTCATCCTGCGCGCGGGTCAGTTTGCGCTCCGCTACCGCGACCTCGCCTTCCAGAGTTCTTGTCTGCTCCGAAACCAGCAGCTCCGCGGAACGCCTCAACGTGATGTCTTCGATCATCAGTAGAAGAACGCGGTGGCCATCGGCAGACAGCGCGCGCGCTTTTACCAGCAGGTTCTGCTGTTGCGCTGTCGTGGACTCGTGTTCGAACTCCAGTGTTGTTCCAACGGGAGAATTCAGAAGTTCATCCAGCCTCTGGCGCATCTGATCAAAACCCCAGATTCGGTCGACCACGTCCGGAAGCGATCGGTTTTCCAGTTCTTTTGCCCTCATGCGGGTGAGCTGTCGGAATGCGGTGTTATGCGTGCGGATGGTGCAATCTTCGCTGAGCACCACAATCGGCATGGGGACGCTTTCCACTACGGAGTCCGCGAAATCTCTGGCGTCCATCAGGTATTGCTGGCTACGCCGCAACTGGTCGATATCCAGCAACACAACTACCAGACCCTCGATCTTGTTCTCCGCGGTGCGATAAGGACGCACACGGAGCAGGTGCCAGCGTCCCTCGCGGTCCTGCACCTCCAGCTCGCGTGTTCCCAGCGTGTCCAGAACGTCCGTCAAGATCGGCTCAATGTCTTCAACGCTCAATTGCAGGCGGATATCGGTGATGGAACGCCCGACATCTGTCGATCGCACGCTCAGCAGGCGCTGCATGGGGGGTGTGAATTGCCGGATGTGCAAATCACCATCCAGCATCAAGAGTGGAATATTGACGCTATTCAGCAGGTTGTTCAAATCGTTGCCGGTCTGCGTCAGCACGTAGTTGCGCTGCTGCAGCTCGTCGTTCACGGTCTGCAGTTCCTCGTTTGCGCTTTGCAGTTCTTCCTTGGTGGTCTCCAGTTCTTCGTTCGTGCTTTGCAGTTCTTCGTTGGCCGACTGGATCTCCTCGTTTGCCGAAACCAGTTCCTGGTTCCGGGCGTCCCGCTCTTCCACGAGCGATTGCAGATGAAAACGGGTGGAGGTCAAATCCTGTTTGAGCTGTGCGATCAATCGATCCTTTTCATCCTGACTGAGCTGAGCTTGCAGTGGCTCTTCATGTGGCCTGAGCAGGTTGCCTTCCACTATCGGTTGAAACAGAACCAGAAAGCAGCGCGGACGCGACGACATGCCTGTAATCGGCAGAACGTCGATTTGGATCTGCTGTTCGCCCTTCTGTTCGTCCATCAGTTTCGCGACGGATGTTGCAGGCAGGTCCTCCTCGATCGCGTGTTTCACGGCGGTGCGCACCTCGCTGACCAGCCCGTCCTTGAGAACGCGCAGCAGGTTCCAACTGACGGCGCCCGGCGTGATTTCAAGGAATGGCGCTGTCTGCCCGCGAGACTGGAGCACATGCATTCGGTCATCGATGATCAGCCCAGGCGGACCAAAGCGGGCCAGCGACATCCGATCAGCGGCGCGCTGCAACTCAAGCTCGGGCCAGGTTTCGTTTTGAGGCCGCTCCAAACTGTTTCTGGGCACGCCGCCAACCTGGGAGACTGAATAGCGGCGAGGTGTTTCGAAGTGATAAGGCAGGGCTGTTCCTGTCTTGATATAGATCTTATGTTTGCGATCGATGCTGGTGAAAACATCTCCGTAGTCGCGCAATCCCTCTGACATTCCGAGCAGCATGTAACCGCCCGCTTCCAGCGCGTAGTGGAACGTCAGAATGATCTGCCGCTGCAGCACCTGGTTGAAATAGATCATTACGTTGCGGCAGCTCAGTATGTTGATGTGGGAGAACGGCGGATCATTGGCCAGGTTCTGTCGGGCAAAGATGCAGGTATCCCGCACACGCTTCGTGACCTGGTAGCCTCGATCCACCTTCACGAAATAACGGCGCAGCCGCTCCGGCGATACTTCGCCGGTGATGGTTTCGGGGTAGATTGCGTTCCGAGCCTTCTCGATGGAGTCTTCGCTCGCATCCGTCCCGAAGATTTGAACCGGAGTATCCAGACTGTTCTGGGACAAAAACTCAAGAACTGTGATCGCCAGAGTGTACGCTTCTTCTCCGGACGAGCATCCGGCGCACCAGATGCGAATGGGCCTCTCGGGCGGCCTATTCTGAATCAGAGCTGGAAGTACATTGAGGCGGATCGAATCCCAGAAGCCGGGATCCCGGAAGAAACGCGTGACGTTGATCAGTACATCTTCCTGCAGCGTTCGCAACTCATCGGCTCGCACCTGCAGGAAACGCAAATACTGGGCAAGATGGTCCATTCGCCGCAACAGCATGCGCCTGGCGATGCGACGGCGGATCGTCTCCGGTTTGTAGAGCCGCAGGTCCAGCCCCGACAGCGAACGTAGCAGTTGCAGAATCTTCTGGTAAGACTGTTCGTCGTCGGCCGGGATGGCGCCCTCATCCAGAATGCGTACCTGTGGCCGGGCAAATTGTTGCGCCAGCCGCCCCAGCTCAAACGCAATTTCGGCGGGAGGAACGACAAGATCGACGTGATCGAGCGCGATCGAAGATCGCGGCATTCCACTCTGCATCGCCGTCTCCGGGCTCTGCACAAGAGCGATGCCGCCTTCTCCCTTGATCGCTTTCAGCCCCAGAGCACCATCACCGTCTGCGCCTGAGAGCACCACGCCAATCGCATGATTCTTCTGGTCGGCGGCGAGAGAGTAGAAGAAATGATCGACTGTTTTGGGGAATCTCTCGCGCTCGGGCGGAGCTTCGACCCGGAATCGACCGTCCTGTAATCTCGCAAACTGGTTGGGGCCCAGAACGTAAAGATGATTCGGCTCCGGCCGCGCATCGCTCTCGATCGGCGCAACCGGCATCTTCGTATATCGCTCAACGATTTCCGAGAGAAAGCTTTTCTGATCCGGTGCCAGGTGTGTCACCAGCACAAACGACATACCTGTGTTCGGGTCGAGGCTCTCCAGTACCTCCCGAACTGCCTGCAGACCACCAGCCGATGCTCCAAAGGCGACAACAGGGTAGGGAAGCGAAGGCGACTGGCTCTCCTCGGCTCCAGTCTCAATGGTCAGAACGGGGGCATCGGAACCTTCAAGGTCCGAGGTTCCTTTTTCAACTTCCCAGTCGCTCCGGGCGGCCGTTCCGGCGTCGAGTGTCTCCGAACCCGTCTGGGCCTCATCACCGCCCGGGCCTTTTCCCCTGGTCTCGCCATCGTGTGGAATCAAGTCGGCATCGAATTCAGTCATGATCTCTTCCGATCAGATTCATAGCATACTCCTGCAAGAAGTGCGGCGTTACTGGATGCAGCGCGATATCCTGCATCCCGATCGAGAGCCGGAACCGGAGGTTTTCTGCTGCCGATGCTTGATGCGAAACATTCTGAACTGAGGGAACAAACCAATCGGATCGGGATCGATTTTCTCTTTGCTGAGCTGGAGATGGCTCTGACTTTCCTGCAAGTTGGAGAATCGAGCGATTCCCAGGAATCTCGCCATCGAAACTTCGAAAAAGCACTTGAGGGATATCGAACCGTCTTGCATTTCCTGCCGCGCGTGGTGCCGTCAACGGATCAGCAGGCCCAGCTACAGCTGCAGATGGAAAAGGTGAAACACCGTCTTGAAGAAGGCGGCTATTCCTGCGGTACTTGATGGGGCGCGGCAGTCAATGAGCCGCTTCCCGCATCCTAGTCTGGATGCCCGCGCGCGACATCATCGTCATAGGCGCTTCTGCCGGCGGCGTCGATGCGATCCGAAAATTGGTGTCCGGCTTTTCAGCCGATCTTCCTGCCGCCATCTTCGTCACGATTCACGTTACCGCCAAAAGCGACGGCGTTCTCCCGGCCCTGATCACCAGCGCCAGCCCGCTGATTGCCGCACACCCTAAAGACGGAGAGACGATCAGGACGGGAAGAATCTACGTGGCGCCACCTGATTTCCACCTCCTTATCCGTCACGGCCATGTTCATCTGGGGCACGGACCCCGCGAGAACCTTCAGCGGCCCTGCATCAATGCGATGTTCCGTTCTGCTGCAAGCGCATACGGAGAGCGCGTCGCAGGTGTTCTGCTGACTGGGCTTCTGGACGATGGCGCAGCAGGCCTGTGGGAAATCCAGCAGAATCATGGCGCCACGATCGTTCAGGAACCCGAAGAGGCCACGTTCCGGTCTATGCCGGAGAGCGCTATCCGTGGCCTGAATGTCCAATACATCGTGCGGCTTGCACAGATGGCACCCCTTCTCACGAGACTCGCAATGACCTCCGAGAACCAGCCTCCTCCGCCTACGATTCAGACGTCGTCTGAAGAACGAACCACGCAAACCTGCCCTGAATGCGGAGGAGTCATGACCGCGAGAAGTATGGGAGCCCTGGTGGAATACCGGTGCCACACCGGACATCGCTTTGGCATTCGCACGTTGCTCGATCAGAAGGCAAAGAACATCGAACGTTTGCTCGAGATGGCCCTGGCGCAGTCTGAGGAACTCAGCGCGGCGCTCCAGAGCGCGATGCATAACCCCGATGGCGAGGATACCGATTCTCTGAGGCAAGAAATGGAACGCAGAGAGCGCGAACAGGAACTTCTGAGACGCATCTCGGGAAACCCCGACGATCCTGCTCAGGATCGGGATTAGTCTTTCATTCGACAGATCGCGGTTTGTTTATTGCGGCAGTGGCGTATGCTGTCATTAGAGGGAAGTTCAGCGCAACTCTCCCATATTTAGCCCTCCTCAGTCTCTCAGCGTCAGTCAGCTTTGAACGGTCCATCCTCGCTGATAGCTGCCAGTTCGCAGACCGGACTATGGCTCAGTAGCAAACGCTTGATAACGGATTTCTGGGAAACGAGGAAACATGCGTTCTGATCTGGTCTACTCTGCCGGATTGCAGGTACATAATCGCTTTCTTCTGGCATCGGCAGTGATGCGGGCGGTCCGCAAGCTGCATATTGATTCGACGCGGACAGAGGACACTATCAACAAAGTATTTGTGGAGATGGCGAAAAGCCCTGAGCTCATCGAAAAGCTGCCGGATATTACACCGCCGCCGCCGATCGATACGCTGCTGATTGTTCCGTAAGCAGCGGCGAAGATCTGTATCTGCTTCAGAGTGTGCAGGCTGGCCGGGGAAGAAAAAGGTCATCCCACATCGTGTTACACTGAAGGAGATCGAAGAATCCGATCTGGTCTTCTTGCTTGTTCCGCTAACCGCTACACGCAATCAATTCCAAATTGTGTTCGGCGGTACATCCAATCTAAGGAACAAGTTTCAAATGGAACAGGGAACAGTTAAGTGGTTTAACGATGCTAAGGGTTTCGGCTTTCTCAGCCGCCCCAACGGGGACGATGTGTTTGTGCACTTCTCCGCAATTCAATCGAATGGCTTTCGCAGCCTCCAGGAAGGCCAGGCAGTGACATTCGATGTGGTGAAGGGGCCCAAGGGCTTCCAGGCGGAGAACGTTCGGCCTGCCTAAGTTGCATCTAAGTCATTAGAGGGGCGGTCTCTCGGGACCGCCTTTTTTCATCACTGCCAAGGAGCCCTCATGAAGAAGTCCGCTGCCCCGCGCGACAAATACTTCCTCAGATCAGTACACCAGGAAATCGATCTCTACGACCGTAAACTCGCCGACCTGCGGAAGTATGGTGTTTTTGAGTCAGCTGAGGATCGCCAGCAAGCCGAAAACAGCATTCTCACAAAGCGAGCTTCGCTTGAAAAGACAGCGCGCGAGCTCTCGGCTGCAGGTGTGGAGTTTGACCAGAACGATCTTCCCCGGTCATTTCGCGAACAGGCCGATAGCGAGTCGCTGCGGCGCGCTTCCTGAGTTATTGGGGGCTGGATCCCGGTTGGCGCGGTTCATTCTTCGGCGGGTTCAGCGGATGCTGGATGTCGAACGTCGAGAACCGGTGGTTCTGGCCGGTGATTTCTGACCGCAGCTCAAGCCACAGCTCATTGGGAATCTTCAGGTAGACTTCGACGACTGCCGGGTCGAACTGCGTGCCTGAGCAGCGAATGATCTCTTCGCGCGCTGCGTCGAATGTACGTGCCACGCGGTAGGGTCTGTCGCTCGTAATCGCATCCAGGGTATCTGCGACGGCGAAAATCCGCGCTCCGACGGGAATCGCCGAACCCCTCAGTGCGCTGGGGTAGCCGCTGCCGTCGTAGTGTTCCTGGTGAGTGAAGACGATTTCAGCTGCCTCGGCAAGGAACGGGATCTTGCGCAGCATCTGGTATCCGCGCGCGCAGTGTTCGCGCATGATCTCCTGCTCTTCGGGGGTCAGCTTGCCGGGCTTGCGCAGAATGTAGTCTGGAATCGCCATCTTGCCGATGTCGTGCAGGAAGGCGCCGCGCGCAATCACCTTGATCTCGGCGGGCGAGATGCCCATGGCTCGGGCCAGAGCGATGGTGTAAGCCGTGACACGTTTCGAGTGACCTTCCGTCTCGGAGTCCTTCAAATCGAGCGCGTCTCCCAGAGCCTCGAGGGTCACGTCGTAGGAGTGCTCCAGATCTTCCATGGCCTGGCGCAGCATCTCCGTACGCGCCCGCACCACTTGCTCCAGGTTCTGCTGATAGGTTCGGCTCTCCTGAAGAGCCTGCCTGTGCTCGAGCGCCCGCTGCACCGTCGCCATTAGATGCTCGCGCTCGAAGGGCTTCAGAACGTAGTCGTAGGCACCGCGGCGCATGGAGTCGATCGCCACGCTGATGTCGTGGATCGCCGTCACCATGATCACGGGCAGATTGGGGCTCTCGGAGTGAATGTGCTCCAGAAGGGCCAACCCGTTCCCGTCCTGCATCACGATGTCAGTCAGGATGAGTTCGAAGGACTCCTGTTCGATGGCGTCCATTGCTTCGCGCCCGCCCGAGGCCAGCATCACCTCGTAACCCTGCCGCTCAAGCGTTGCCGCGATCATGGAGCGAACATGCGCCTCGTCATCCACTACCAGAATTCGGGATGCTGTTCGTGCCTTCCTCTTCGTCCGCGACTCCGTGCCTGAAACGATCGCTGGCTGAGAGGCGTCCTGATGCGCCTTTGGCGTCAACCCTGTATCCTTCCCGGCATCCCGCCAGTGCTCAGTCCAACGTCGGCGGGGCAATCTCATTATAGGCACGTGCAAACTCTCAAATTGATGAAAAGGACTCTCTTAAAGCTCCAAAGAACCTATCGTCATCAGGGCGCTTATGCTTGAGTGACTCTGGCGTCAACCCGCGCGTTACTGACGAGAAACATCGCGGGAGTCTCGCTGCTCCGCTTTGGAACAGCGTAAAAGGGGACCCTTGGAACGTATCAAAAACTTACGCTCACCCCGGCGGTGGCGCAAGCCCTTCTTGGTCAAGTACCAAAGTACTAAAGTTGTATATCTTTGCGACTGATTCTGTATCGGTTTAGGACAGCAGACATGTGATCCAGGTTCCTAGTTCTTCTTATCGTCTCTTCGGCTGCGCCGAGCTGCCGCCCAACCCTCTTTCGTGACCTGCCGCGACCGTCCCACGGCAAGCGCGCCTGAAGGAACATCCTTGGTGATGCACGACCCGGCACCGATATAAGCTCCGTCGCCGATTGAGATGGGAGCCACCAAGGTGGAGTCGCTCCCCACAAAAGCTCCCTGGCCGATCTTCGTCTGGTGTTTGTTCACGCCATCGTAGTTGCAGGTGATTACGCCTGCGCCGATATTCGACCCGCCACCGACGTCGGCGTCTCCGAGATATGTAAGGTGATTCGCCTTCGCCCCTTTGCCGAGCTTCGCCTTTTTTGTTTCGACGAAATTGCCGACGTGCGCGTCCTGTCCGATCTCGCTGCCGGGACGCAGATGTGCAAACGGACCGATCCGGGCTCCACTCTCAACGGTGCTCTCGGCCAACACGCAACCCTGCCGGACCAGCACGTCGTTGCCAAGCGTGGAGTTCTCGATGACGGTGTAGGAGCGGATGCGGCAATCCGTGCCGATCCTTGTCTTCCCCAACAATTGAACGTACGGTTCGATTGTCGTGTCAGCTTCGATCTCCACATCCGCGTCGATCACGCACGTATCCGGCCGGAAAATCGTGACTCCCGCGGCCATTAGCCGGCTGGCGGTCGCGAGACGCATTCGGGCGTCCATGGCGACAAGCTCCGCGATCGTATTCCCGCCCAGCACCTCTTCGGCGTCCTTCGCGGGCAACGCGACAACTTTCTCGCCTGCGGCCTTCAGATGGGCCGCCATATCCGTCAGGTAATACTCGCCATGAGGATTGTCGCTCGAGAGCCGGTCGATGTGCGCTAGAAGGGGTTGAACCTTGAACGCATAGATTCCGGAATTGATTTCTCCTATCCCTCGCTGATCCGGCTTCAGAGCCTTCTGCTCGACGATCGCTTCAACTTCGGGCAGTTCAGGCGACCGGCGAATCACGCGGCCGTAGCCGGTCGGATTTGCCGGCAGGGCAGTCAGGATGCTCATTGCGGCGCCCTGAGCAAGATGCATCATCATGAGATGTTGAAGGGTTATCGCGCTGATCAGAGGTACATCGCCTGAAAGTACGAGGATATGGTCGTACTTTGCAACCGCATCGCGCGCGCATTGGACCGCATGACCTGTCCCGCGCTGCTCCTTCTGCTCGACGAACTGCACGCCAGTGGCGCCTACCGCCTGACGGACACGATTCGCTTCGTGTCCGATGACGGCGTATATATCTCCACTTTCCGCCAACTCCGATGCAGTTGAGATAACGTGGCTCAGAAGCGCCTTGCCGCCGACCTCATGCAGCACCTTCGGTCTCCGTGTCCTTAACCTGGTACCTTTGCCCGCGGCCATGATGACGATCGCCAGCTTTGTGTCCGGCTGATTCTCAATTTTCGTGCTCACCCCTACTTCTCCGCCTCTCCGCCACCCGCTGCCGGAGCGCCCGGCTGGGGGATAGTGATGTCGATGCTGTGCACAGGGCCCATCTTCAATGCATCGAGCCCTGGAGTGATCTCGGACTTGTTGCCCACCACGAGCACCGCATACTTGTCCGGATGAATATACTTCTTCGCTGTGGAGTTCAGACCTGCAACCGTTACCTTTTCAAGCGCAGCTTTGTAGGTTTCGAGGTAGTCCGCCGGATAACCGTAGAATTCGAGCCGTACCCGTTCAGCCAGGACCTTGTCTTTGGTGTCGTAGCGGAAGAGGAATGAGTTCAGGATGTTGTCCTTTGCGCGTTTCAGCTCCTCCTCTGTGAATGGCTCGTTCACGAGGCTGTTAAGCACCTCGTAAGTGCGCTGAATTGCCTCGACGGTCTTGTCGCTGCGCGGCATGACCACAGCGGCGAATGTGCCCGGATGATCCCATGCAAACGAGAGCCCGCCACCCACAGCATATGCAAGCCCGTGCTGCGTACGAACGACCTGGAATAGCCTGCTTGCAAACCCGCCGCCGAAGACATCGTTCATCATCGCGACGCTGGGGATGTCGGGGTTGTGCCGGTCGAGACCGACGCCCACAATCTGGACACTCGACTGGTTCACATCCTCTTTGTTGATGAAGTAAACGCCGGGTTTCGGCCCTGCGACGTCGTCGTGCCGAACCGTGTTCGGCTTTGCGGCCGGCAGCTTCTCGAACGTGGCGCGTAGCCTGGCTTCCATCGACGCCGGATCGAAGTCGCCGCTGATGGCAATGATCAGCTTGCCGCCGAGGGAGCGATCGTGCCACGCCTGCAGGTCGGCAATCGTCACCTTCGAGATTGTCGCCAACTCCGGCTGCCGTGCATACGGGCTGTTCGCGCCGTAGACCAGCTTTACAGCTTCGCGGCCGGCAATCTGGTTTTCATCATCGTTGCGCCGAACGATGCCTGTCGCTTCCTGCTGTTGGGCCAGACGCAGTTTCTGCTGGTCGAACTTGGGGTGGAAGAGCAGATCCATGGCAAGGTCATAGACCTGGCCGGTGTCAGCCTTCAGCGACTCCCACGAGAGTGCGGTCGAATCCAGATCGCCGCCTGTCTCGATGTGCGCGGCTTTCGCTTCCAGCAGGTCGTCCATCGCATCGCCGTTCATCTTCTCTGTGCCGCTAGTGCGCCAGGTTTGTCCATAGATGTCGATCAGGCCGCACTTCGCCGGATCCTCATCGCGCGAACCTCCCGGAATCAGAACAGAGCCCGAGACAAATGGCAGTTCATGATCCTCCTGCAGAAAAAGAACGATGCCGTTTTTCAGGGCAATTCGCTTCGGTTGCTGCGGCTTGAACTGATGCAATGGCGGAACGGGTATCTTCTCCCATGGCTTCGCTTGTTGTGCATGAACCGCGGGCATCGAAGAGTACAACAATCCGCAGGCGAGAAGTAGCCGGCTAAAGCCCGAGATCCACTGACCCCTGATCCCTGATCTCTGATCTCTCTTACTCACTTCTCGCCTCCCTCGTTCTTGGCCGGTTCTGCTGGTGTGGTCGGAGCTGCTGTGTCAATCTCGCCGACCGTCCGATTCGATTCCACAAACGTCTCGTTTGCCACGCGTCGTATATCCGCCTTCGTCACTTTGTCGACGCGATCGAGTTGCTTGAAAAGCTCGCGCCAGTCGCCGAAGCGAGTCTGGTACTCAGCCAGAGCGTTCGCGAGCCCCTGGTTGTCGGCCAGTCCGCGAAGCAGGTCCGCCCGCGTTCGCGTCTTGTACATTGCAAGTTCGGTATCGGTCACATCAGTCGTCTTCAGCTTATCGATCTCCTTGTGGATCGCCGTCGCCATCTCAGTCGAGGTGTGTCCAGGCAAAGGCGCCGCAAAAAAGAGAAAGAGGCTCGGGTATTTATTGCCGGGAAAGGAGCTCTGGCCGGCTGCAACGGCCGCGATCTGCTGATCGCGTACCAGGCTTCGATAGAGCCGCGAGACTCGCCCATTCGATACGATGTCGCTGATCGCGTCATACACGACGTCATCCGGGCTTTTGTAGTCCGGCCGGTGATATGCCTCAACGTAGATCGGCTGGCTGGGATCCTTGATGACTACGGTCTTCTCCGCAAACTGCTTGGGCTCGACTGTGGTCATCGCAAGCGGTTTGGGGCCGCCCGGGACCTTGCTGAAGTACTTCTCCAGGATCGGCATCGCCTCGGACGCTTTTACATCACCCACCACTGAGACCACGATGTTCGATCCCACGTAGTACTTCTTGTGAAATGCCATCGCCTCGGTCGCGGTGATCTGGCTGAGTTCGCTGGGCCAGCCTACTCCGCTGCGGCCGTAATTGTGGGCGACGTACGCAGTCGCCATTAGTTGCTCAAAGAGGCGCCCTTCGGGATTTGAATCCGTCCGCATGTGGCGCTCTTCTTCCACCACCGAGCGCTCCTTGTAGAACTCGCGCGGAACCGTATCGACCAGACGGCTGCTCTCCAGCCATGCCCACAACTCCAGCCGGTTCTCCGGCATCGACCAGTAGAAAGATGTGTCATCCAGCCCGGTCGAGGCGTTAAGCCCATGAGCGCCGTTGCGCTCTACAACCTCCGTGAACTGATTCGGAATAACGAATTTCTGGGCCGCCTTCTGTGCTTCATCGAAGGCCTTGCTCAGCTCGGCGACCTTCTGCGGATTCGCACCCGCCGGATTGCGCAGCTCGGCTTCAAGCGCCTTGTTCGCGGCTTCGACGTTGTCGAGCGCGATTTTCTCTCCAGCGTAATCCTTCGTCCCTATATCGCTGGTCCCTTTGAAGGCCAGGTGCTCGAACATGTGTGCCAGGCCGCTCTCGCCCGAGGGGTCGTCTACGTCGCCTGCATCGATGAAGGTTGTATAGCTGAACACGGGCGCTTCTGGCCGCTCGCAGACGAGAATGGTCAGCCCATTGGGCAGAACCTTGGTCGTGATGCGCTGTTCAAAGCTCTTCAGGTCCTGCGAGAACCCCGCGCAGGAGAAAAACAGGGCCGTAAAGATCGCCACCGTAACGGGCAGCCTCCCCGGCAAGTTCCTCTGCATCATTGCTCCTCCGGGCGCGAGCACACAGCGCTCGTCCCTGCTTCAAAGCTAGTTGCTGGCTGTGGGGGCGTCAAACCCGCAGTGACGGAACTGCGCAACTATGATTGCGTATGAACTCTGAATAGAGGAAATAAGCATGCGTCGATGGACCTTCCGTCTCCTGGCATTCCTTGTGGTTTTGGTCGCTGTTGCCTTTGCGGGGATCTGGCTGATCCAGATCTACCCTCGCCACGGATCGCACCCTCCCCTGAAACTCGCAAAAGGCACACTGGCTATCGAGCATGCCCGGATTTATGTCTCGCCAGGCGAACCGCCGATCGATGATGGAACTGTCCTTGTGCGCGACGGGATCATCGCGGCCGTTGGCAAGGGGGTACCGGTCCCGGCAGACGCCACGATAGTTCCCTGCGATCACTGTATTGTGACGGCCGGGTTCTGGAATGCGCACGTTCACCTCACCGAACCCAAATGGAACATGGCGAACTGGAAATCCGCTGCGACGCTCAACCCGCAGCTCGCCGACATGTTCCTCAGCCACGGCTTTACCACCGTCATCGATCTGGGGTCGAACCCGGCCGATACTTTTTCCACGCGGCGCCGCATCGAGAAGGGCGAACTTATCGGACCGTACATCTATACGGCCGGAACCGGACTTTATCCGCCGCATGGCATCCCGTTTTACTTGAAGGAAACACTTCCACGCTGGATTCAGGCGCTCATGCCCCAGCCCGAGACGCCGGAGGAGGCCACCAGCATTGTCCGGCGAAACCTCGGCTCCGGAGCCGACGTGACCAAGCTCTTCACCGGTTCCTGGGTCGAACGCGGGCACGTTTTGCCCATGCCTGTCGAAATTGCTCGCGCGGCGGTGACGGAATCGCACCTGAACGGGAAACTGGTGTTCGCACATCCCTCCAATCTTGCAGGAACAAAGGTTGCGATCGACAGCGGAGTGGACGTTCTGGCTCACGCGGCGGATGATACCCGGGGCGTGGATGCGCAGCTTCTGCAATCCGCGATCAACAGGAACATGGCCATGATCCCCACGCTGAAGATGTTCACTACTACGGTGACGAGCGATCCGCACTACATGGATCCCATGCGCGCCGAGGTGGGGCTATTTCACAAACTCGGAGGCACGCTCATTTTCGGGACGGACGTTGGCTACATGATGGACTACTCCACCGAAAGGGAGTTCGTCGAACTCGGCAGGAGCGGACTCGATTTCAAAACCGTTCTTGCGATGCTCACGGTCAATCCCGCGAACCGGCTGGGCGTGTCGGATAGGAAGGGAACCGTAACTGCGGGCAAACTCGCTGACCTCACCATCCTCGACGGCGATCCTGCAAGCGATCTCACCAACTTCTCGCATGTCCGTGCAGTCGTGCGATCAGGAAAGCTTATCTGGCAACGATAGAAGCAGTTCGTTTTGCGGCCTTCCCGCGGGCCAATCGCAGCGGTTTGGTTCGAAGCCCGCCGTTCTCAATGCCCTATACTTGATAGGTACGCTTCGAAGGCTTCCGGCTCGCCGGAAGTCTTGTTTTCTGAGGGTTTGGCTTTGAGTACGAGCAAGAGTTCCGTGTCCGCCGATCGCCGCCGCATCCGCTCCACAACCGTAATCTGCGTGCGCCGTAACGGCGAGGTCGTCATGGCCGCCGACGGCCAGGTGACCATGCAGGATCACGTGCTCAAGCACTCAGCAAAGAAGATTCGCCGCCTTTATCAGGAGAAGATCCTGGCCGGCTTTGCCGGTTCGACTGCCGACGCATTCAACCTGTTCACGCGCTTCGAGGCCAAGCTCGAGCAATACGCCGGCAATCTCAATCGGGCCGCCGTCGAACTGGCCAAGGACTGGCGCACGGACAAAATGCTGCGCAATCTCGAAGCATTGCTGGTGGTTGCGGACAAGGGTCAGACCTTCCTGCTCTCCGGCTCCGGCGATGTCATCGATCCCGACGAGTCCATCGCGGCGATCGGCTCAGGCGGCAGCTATGCCACGGCAGCCGCACGTGCATTGATGGAGAACACCGAACTCAGTGCCCGCGAGATCGCCGAAAAAGCAATGAAGATCGCGGCCGACATCTGCATCTATACCAACGACAGAATCACGTATGAGGAACTGAAATCGTAGCCGAGATCGGTTTGGATTAATCAATGGCCATCTATCTTCCCGCATCCGCCGAAGAACAGGACCTCTCGCTCGACGAGTTGACTCCGCGCGAGATCGTCGCCGAACTCGACAAGCACGTCGTCGGTCAGCGTCCGGCCAAGCGCGCCGTGGCCATCGCGTTACGCAATCGACAGCGCCGCCAGAAGCTTCCGCCCGACATCGCCGACGACATCATGCCGAAGAACATCATCATGATCGGCCCCACGGGGGTTGGAAAAACCGAGATCGCACGCAGGCTCGCCAAGCTCACCAACTCGCCTTTCCTGAAGGTGGAGGCGTCCAAATTCACTGAAGTCGGGTACGTCGGCCGCGATGTCGAGTCCATCATTCGCGACCTGGTCGAAATCTCCATTGACATGGTGCGGGAAGAGCGCCTTGAAGAAGTGGAAGACAAGGCGGAGATGAACGCCGAGGAGCGCCTCCTCGATCTGCTTCTTCCGCCGCCTCCGCAGACACCCGGCGGTCAGGACAATCAGCTCACCCTGCCCGGCTCCGACGGATATCAGCGGTCGCGCGAGAAACTCCGCCAACAGTTCCGTGAAGGCAAACTCGATGACCGGACCGTTGAGCTGGATGTGCGCGAACGCGGGACACCTCAGTTCGGAATCATCTCCAACCAGAACCTCGAAGACATGGAGATGAATCTCAAGGACATGCTGCCCAATATCTTTGGCGGCAGCTCAAAGAAGCGCAAGATGAAGGTCGGCGATGCGTTCGACTACCTCGTACAGGAAGAAGAAGGCCGCCTGATTGACATGGATTCGGTGAACCGCGCGGCAGTCGAACGCGTCGAGTCGAGCGGCATCGTTTTTCTTGACGAAATCGATAAGATCGCGGGGCGGGAAGGCGGCCACGGCCCCGATGTCTCTCGCGAGGGTGTGCAGCGAGACATCCTTCCCATCGTGGAAGGCACCACGGTAAACACGCGCTACGGCATGGTGCGAACGGATCACATCCTCTTCATCGCTGCGGGAGCATTTCACGTTTCCAAACCCAGCGATCTGATCCCCGAGCTTCAGGGCCGCTTTCCGATTCGTGTGGAGCTGAAGTCACTTACTGTTGAGGACTTCTTGCGCATCCTCACTGAACCCAAATCGTCGCTTACCAAGCAATACTCGGCTCTCCTCGAGACGGAAGGCGTGAGGCTCGAATTCCAGAACGAGGCTCTCCGGGAAATGGCCGAGTTCGCTTTCCGTGTGAACGAGACGACGGAGAACATCGGTGCTCGCCGCCTGCACACCATCATGGAGCGAGTGCTCGAAGACGTCAGCTTCCTCGCCCCCGATATCGCTCGCCAGACCGGCAGTCAAGACAAGGTTGCCGAACTCACGAAAGATGGCGCCAACGAAGCGAGCGCCCCTTTGCCCTACGCCGAGCGCATGACTGCCTCGGGTCCGGAGAAGGTCTTCACCATCACGCCGGAATACGTGAAGCAGATGGTGGCCTCCATCGTCCGCGACAACGACCTCAGCCGCTACATTCTCTAGTACCTGAAAAATCTTCTTTCGTTCGGACGGAGAAACATGATTGCGCTGATGATTCCCCCATCGCGATGCGTGATGGTCGCTCTGGTCTTGTGTGCCGCATTAGGAAGAGCGCAGAGTCCAACTCCCTCGGTCCGGCAGCAGAATCTGCCAAAGGGTCCAACCGAGACCCTCGTCGTTCTCGGCACTGCCACTCCGGTCCCGCTGGCCGAGTCATCCAGGTCCGTCGACGTCCTGCCTGTCCAACCGAACCTGCTTTCCGTCCAAACGCCAATCGATCTTCTTCGTAGCGACAGTTCGGCGTTTATTGAACAACGCGGCGCCGGCGGTGCACAGTCCGACGTCGTCCTTCGCGGCGGCAGCTTTGCGCAGACGCTTGTGCTGGTGAACGGCTTCCGCACCAACGACGCACAGACGGCGCACCACAATCTTGATCTGCCGATCCCGCTTGAGGCCATGGACTCTGTCCATATCCTCGAGGGAGCCGGTTCTACGCTGCACGGCGCTGACGCGCTCAGCGGAGTCGTTGATTTTGTAACCGCCGCACCTGCTCATTCGTCTCTGCTTCTGCGGGCAGGGCAGGGAAGCTTCGGATCCAACGAAGAATCCCTGCTCGCCGGCAAAGCTGGAGATGGATGGAGTACTCGCGCCACCGCCACGCGAAATTTCTCTACCGGCTTCATTGCAGATCGAGACTACCGCAACGAAGATGCGTCCGTGGAAGGATGGGTAGGCTCCCGTCTCGGCATCACGGATCTGCTCCTGGCAGGCAGCGACCGGGCTTTCGGCGCCGACCAGTTCTACGGCAACTTTCCATCATGGGAACGAACCAAGAGCTGGTTCGCCTCTGCCCGCCAGGAACTCGGGCCGTCCACCTCGGCCGCATTCGGGTATCGCAGGCATAGCGATGACTTCGTGCTCATTCGTTCAAGTCCGTCTATCTACGAGAACAACCACTTCGACAGCTCGTGGCAAGCTTCCCTGCGCCACTCGTTCCACGTTTCCGCGAACTCGGTTCTGCTCGCGGGGTTCGAAGCCGATGGCGACAGCATATCGAGCAACAATCTTGGCGTACACGCGCGCAATCGAGGGGCGGGCTACGTCGATCTCGATCTTCGTCCAGCGAAGCGTGCATTCAACCTCTCTGTCGGCGCACGCGAGGAGTTCTTCTCTGGCAATGTTGATCCCGTCTTTGCGCCCCAACTCTCCGGAAGCCTGCGCCTGCCCCATCAACTTAAGCTTCGCGCCAGCTCTGGATACGGCTTTCGCATTCCAACCTACACCGACCTTTACTACTCCGACCCGTCGACGATGGGCAATCCTAATCTCAAGCCCGAGTCAGCCTGGTCGGTCGACGGCGGGGTCGACTGGAGCCCGTCATCAAAGCTCATCATCTCAATGACCGGTTTCTACACGCGCCAGCACGATGCCATCGATTACGTACGGCCATCTCCTGCAGAGAAATGGCACGCAACTAATCTCAGCGGCCTGCGCTTTGCGGGCGTTGAATCTTCGGTGTCGTGGGTTCCGGCCCAGTCGCAGCGGGTTGCAATCGCGTGGACCAGCCTCAACGGCGCACAACGCGCTCTCAACGGACTTCAGTCCGAGTACGTCTTTAATTATCCGGTGAACAACGTTCACGCAACCTGGGATGCGGTAATCCACCATGATTGGCTCGTGCGCAACGCGGTACAGATCGCGCAGCGCTATCAGAAGTCGGCCTACCCCGTGTGGAATCTGGCTTGCTCTCGCAAATCGGGTCGCCTGCGGCCGTATCTTCGCCTCGATAACCTGAGCAATACCGGCTATCAGGAGATCAGCGGAGTGGCCATGCCCGGCCGCAGCATTACCGGAGGACTCGCGATTCTACTTGGTCACGAGTAGAGGATTCTGATGTGAAAATCCAGGTCACCGGGAAACGTTCAGTGAGAGCACGAGATAGAAAGTGAACATGGAGCCCGCGCGAAGGTTGGACCTTTGGCTGAGTGGAATTGGAGACGTGGTGATCCGGTACATTCTGCCGTTCACAAAGACCGAATTGAGTTGTAGCTCGCTGCTGATCGCCGATTCCTTGTTCACCAGCCCTCCAGCAGAGGAATTGGCCGGAATGACGGTCACGCCACCGACCTGGACTGGCTCCTTGATGGACGCCGTGAAGCCCGTTCCGTTCGCAGCTTTCGCGCTTACCGGCTGATCCAGCTTCACGGTGAGCGCCGTCATCACGGGCACGGTGATCTTGCCTCCACGCGGATTTGCGCCGCCGGCGCTCGCCGCGACCGAAATCAGGGCAAACGCAACGATGGCGGAGCAACTGGGCTTGAAAGATCTCATTCGGAGATTGATCCTTGGCCTCGCGGCATATCTTTCAGCAATGAGTTAATTGGGTGACCCTATGCCATCATGCCGTCTGGCTGCTTTGCAACCGCTTTCTGCCTGTGCTACGTTTCCTTTGTACCTCGGCAGCCCGCGACCATTGGCTGAATCAGCGGGCTCTACCCGCACTCTCCTGCTTTGAGGGAATGTGGATGGAGGCGTATCGGAGCACCGGGAATGGTGCGTCTACGCCTCGGTTATACGCCACCGTTCTCACAACGAAACGCATCCCAACGCTTAGACAAGTTCAGGAGAGACACGCATGAGCGAACCCGCGCAGCACCACGCGATCAACTACATCGAATTCACCACCACCGATATTGCGAAAACCAAGTCCTTCTACGAGCGAGCTTTCAGCTGGAATTTTCAGGACTACGGTCCTGATTATGTGGCCTTCGATCGCGATCACGCCGGGATTGACGGCGGCTTTCGGAAAGGCGAACCGACCCAGAAGCAGAACGATGTTGCCCCTCTGATCGTCTTATACTCTCAGGACCTCAAGGCTACTCAGGATGCAATTGTGGCTGCTGGTGGCTCCATCGTTGTTCCCACATTTGAATTCCCCGGTGGGCGCCGCTTCCATTTCTCGGACGGGCAAGGCAATGTCCTCGCCGTCTGGTCCGAATAGATCAAGGTGCAGATCTGACAACGGATGAAAAGCAAGATGCCCCGGAACCAACAGGTACCGGGGCATCGCCCTTGAGAACGGAGATCTGCTTTCAGTTCACTTCTGGCGCCGGAAGCGACTTGCGCTTTCTCAATTCCTCACGCACGAGCGAAAGACCGAGAATGCAGCGCTCGAAGCCGTCAGAGAGTCGAGCGAACAACGGCGCTTCCTTCTCGTACTCGAACATGTTGAATTGGCTTACGATGAAGTAGCTCTCTTTGCCTGCCTGGATCAGTTCCGTCAGGCTGGGATGAATGCCTTTCCTCCTCGCGCCGGGCACATTTGCTTCCGGATACATGCCTCCGACAAAAAGCGCGTAATCGCCGATATACTTACGCATCGCCCGCTCCGCATCGAACGAGGTCGCAAAGCCGTTCACCGGATCAGCGGCCAGAATCATCGATTCCAACTCCTCAATCGGATGCCCATCGGCATCGCGCACCTGGTACAGCTTGTCGGTTTGAGAGAACTCGCAGAGCAGGTGGGCTACATATTCGGTCACGTCAGGATCATGCAATCCCAACTTGCCCTCGTAGCTGTTGCGAACAACTTGATTGAAGAACGGTTGAAGAGGATGAGTCTGATTCTGATTCTGGCCTTGCATGAGGACCTCCCACAATGCGCTCGCGCGCAATCGCCATTGCTTTCAGCAGTGGCAGACGCCTCATGACACCGAAGGGAAGCCGTCTGGCCACCACCCGATTTACATGGTGTTGACACAGAATGTAACGAAAATGTTGCTCTTTTCGGAAGATGCCGCAGCAACTTAGTTGGCAGAGTGGAGGGTTAATTGCAAAGCGTCAGGCCGCAAATCGTTAACCCCAGAGGCAAGTATCGATTGCCCCTGGGGTACGAACCACCAGACCTGCTATGTAAACAACTGCTCTTATAAACGCGTGCTTTATGAATATGCCTAATGTACCGGTGCTGGTGGATTTATCGTCCGCCACAGATCCCTGCGGGCGATTGCGAGACCGAGAATGCAATGCTCAAACACTGACGAAAGCTGTCCGTACAGCGACGCTTCCTTTTCATACTCGAATACGTTGAACTGACTGACGATGTAGTAGCTTTCTTTGCCGACTCGTATCAAATCCGAAAGCGTGGGGCGATGCGAAACGGCCTTCGGGTCGGGCTCGATTGCCTCGGGGCACATACCGGCAAGAAACAGCGTGTAGTCGCCGATGTACTTGCGAATCGTCCTCTCGGCGATGAACGACCGTGCCGTGCCATGGATTGGATCGGAGGCCTTTACCATTTCATCGAGACGCTCGATGGGACGGTTTTTCGCGTCTCGCAAGCGGAACAGGCTGTCAGGTTCTGAGAACTCGCAAAGCATCCGCGAAACATAGCCGGTAATCTCCGGCCCGAGCCCCAACCTGCCTTCGTAACTGTTCCTCACTGCCTGCTGGAAGAACGGTTCGAGCGGATGGCTTTGCTGCACCTGCATAGGAATCCCCGGCAAAGCGAAGCTTGAGTATGCGGGTCACCGGAGTGCAACGTGCGCAGTCCGGACCCGTGCCCGGCTATCGCTGGATTTGCTTGCTTGGAAAGAAACTTTAGACGAATTGTAGCACTGGGGATGTGAGCAAAATCACTTTACCGGCGGGTGTTCAAACATAGGTAACTAAGGATTTACCTGAACTGAAAAGGGCAGCCCGAAGGCTGCCCTGCACATAAATCGATCTGATCCTAAACGGCTGCGGGCGCACGGGATTCCAGCTCTGCCAGCCTCTTTGCCAGGAGCTTCTCCAGGTTGACAAGCGCGCCTGAGAAGCCCTCGATTCCTTCTTTCAGCTTGTCGCTGGCCATGCGGTCTTCAGCATGCATCTTCTTGAACGCGGCTTTATCCACCACGATCCGTTCGATGTCCATAGACTTTGCTTTCTCCGGATCCAGCTTCCGCGGCAGATCACCTTCCGTCTTTTCAAGCTCGGCCAGCAGCTGAGGCGAAATGGTCAGCAGATCCGAGCCGGCCAGTTCCTTGATCTCGCCAATGTTGCGGAAGCTCGCGCCCATCACCTGAGTCTTGTAGCCGAACTTCTTGTAGTAGTTGTAAATCTTCGTTACCGACTGAACCCCTGGGTCGTCAGCGCCCTGGTAGTCCTTGCCGGTGTCCTTTTTGTACCAATCGAGAATGCGTCCCACAAACGGCGAGACCAGGGTCACTCCTGCCTCGGCTGCGGCTACTGCCTGGTGAATCCCGAAGAGCAGGGTCAAATTGCAGTGAATGCCTTCTTTCTCCAGCACCTCAGCAGCGCGGATACCCTCCCAGGTGGACGCGATTTTGATCAGCACGTGGTCGCGGCCCACTTTTGCCTTGTCGTACTGCGCAATGATGCTGCGCGCCATCGCGATTGTGCCCTCGGTGTCATACGACAAACGTGCGTCGACTTCGGTCGAAACGCGCCCAGGGACGATGGCCAGAATCTTCTTTCCGAAAGCAACAGCGAGGTTCTGGAAGGCGAGGTTAGCTACGTCCTTATCGGCCGCGCTGTCTCCCAGCTCCTTCTTCGCCTCCATAATCACGCCGTCCACGATCGGTTGATATTGCGGCATCTGTGCCGCAGTTGTGATCAGCGAAGGATTGGTCGTCGCGTCGGTAGGACGGAATTTTTCCATCGAGTCGATGTCGCCCGTATCAGCCACCACGGTGGTGTACTTACGCAGTTGTTCGAGCAGATTCTGTGGCATTTTTCCTCCTGGGGAAGGGGCGCCGGCGCACTCCGCGCCCGGCACCAGTGTAACCCTTCCATTTGATTCCCGCGGCGAGGGCAGGTTGCATCTACTATGGTTGCTTCGGTCCTACCGCAAACCTGTTCGATAGCATTCCAAGTCCTTTAATCGAAACTTCAACAGTGTCGCCTTGCACTACCGGTCCAACTCCGGCCGGAGTTCCGGTGAGCAGCAGATCTCCCGGCTCAAGGGTAATGGTCGCCGTGATGTAACTGAGCAGCTCCGGGATCGAAAAAATGAAATCCAGAGTTGATCCATGCTGTTTCAACTCGCCATTCTGCCGCGTCTCAAGCGTGAACCCCTGACCTGCGTCGAGTTCGTCACTTACCAGTGGCCCTACCGGGCAGAACGTGTCAAAGCCCTTTGCGCGCGTCCACTGCCCGTCCTTCTTCTGCAGATCACGCGCTGTCACATCGTTTGCAATTGTGTATCCGCGCACGTAGCTGTTCCAGTCCACTTCGGTGCCGAGTTTCGAGGCGCGTTTTCCAATTACCAGCGCCAGCTCGCCTTCAAAGTCCACGCGCTCTGATTGCGGCGGCATAAGCACGGTTCCCCGGTGCCCGAGCAGGGATGAAGGGGGCTTGAAAAACAACAGAGGCTCTGCTGGAACCTCATTGCCTAATTCCTTTGCATGATCGCGATAGTTCCTGCCAACGCAAACAATCTTCGACGGCGTGACTGGCGCGAGCAGTTCGGCTGAACTCAGCGCCAGCGGCTCGAAATCCAGAATCGACGGTACAGCCTTCTGGTGTCGAACTCTGAATGCCAGATCTTCCTCCGGCGCGCGCGCCAGATCCACGATCCAGGGCTCGCCGCCGCGATCCTCCACCTTTCCGTACAGCACTTCGTTCTCAAATCGGAACCTGCAATACTTCATGGCCTGATCCTCTCCCAACTCTATTGCTGCGGCACAGTCTCCTGCGCGGCGGCAGACCTGGCACTCTCGTGTCCACCCTTGTCCAGCGCGCTCACCGCGTACTGGTATGTATGTCCCCCTTTGACCTGTACATCATGAAAAGCGGGCTCCACAATCGTCTCTGCCGCCATGCGCTGCCATTCCCCGCCGTCTTCGCGGCGAAAAACGATGTAACCCGCCACATCCGATTCTGTATTGGTCTGCCAGCTAAGATCGATCGACGGGCCGCCACCGTTCTCTCCCGCTGTTGCAACCGCGACAAGCCCAGTGGGAACCGCTGGCGGGAATACGTCCTTCACCTCAACATCGATCGGCGCTGAGAAAGCACCATCCAATTCAAGCTTCTTCCCATTCACTTCAACGAGTGCAACACGCTGCGCACGGTACTCGTAGCGCTCGCCAAATCGCACTGCCTTGTCGATGGCGCGTCCCTTGCCGTCCGGCGACTCTACGAGCAGGTTCTGCACTTCAGCTTCAGGCACCGGGGCAAGCGGTCCATGTTCCGTTTTCGGTGCGGGCGTCAGCAGTCTCCGCTCAAGTCGAATTGAGCTGTTGTCCTCGCTTGCACTCCAGGTCAGGAGGACGCCCAGCTTGCGAACCTCGGCATTCAACCCTTCAACTTGCGCCGGAGGAGAGCCCGCCAGCACGACTGCCGCATTCGACAATCCAGCCGAACGACCCTTTCTATTGCGCAATTCCACAAAGTAGCTGAGAGGTCTTGGTGAACCATTCGCCAGCGCTGGCGGCAGCGTCTCAGTGAAGCTGCCCGCTGCGCCAGGCGCGATCATCTGATCGTGCCCCGCCGGCTCGCACACACTCGACTCCCCTTCGCGTCTGCAGATACCCACGGGTACATCTTCTTTGATCGTTGTGCGATCCGTATTTCGCTTCGGCATCGTCCAGGTCAGCCTCACTTGGCCGCCCGCGCGCACGGCTGAGAGATCTCCAACTGCATCAGGCAAATTCAGGGAAGGCGGCTGCGGTGCTCCCGGCGTTCCGCAGCCCGCAACTAAAAGGCATGAAGCCAGGATCATGGCGACCCAGCGCATTTGAACCGGGAAAATCATCCCTATAAGTCTAATATTCCCAGTCAGAACCACACTTTCTCCACCGGAATCACCTCAAACCGTCCATCCACGGAACGCCGATTGCAACACTGAGAGACAGCACCACGCGATCTTGCACCAGCTTTCAGTTCGGTGGAAAGGAGCGAAGGACATGAACCAGACCTACACCATAAAGTTCATACATCGTATAAATGAAGACGGCTCAATCGATTCCATCTGTCGCGATTGTTTCGTGACCATCGCAACCGCCCGGTCCCGATCGGATTTGGAGCCTCAGGAGCGCCAGCATGCCTGCGAGCCCATGCTCCTCGAGCGCTACACACGGTATAAAAAAGTCGCAGCACGTTGAAAAATCTTCCGAGGCAACCTCAACCCGCCTGGCCCATCACGCAAACTGCTGCAAATCGGTGACTCCGCAGCCGGGTCCTCGAAATCCAGCACTTAGTGGAAAATAACTGCCATTCCGGCCGGTGAGCAGGTCCAGCCAAACGCCCCCTGCTCTGAATTACATGTTGAATGATGTATTCACCTCTCACCTCCGCAAGTGAGCACATGCAACGGCTCCATGCGGAGGGGCATCAGACCGCAAAGTTCGACGGATAGAGTCAGCGGATCGCGGACGTGAAACCTTGGCCTTGAACGGACGAGCGAAGGCCGACCAGCGAACTGCCTCACACTCCTCGACTGAGGTGAACCGAAAATGCGAAATAAGAAGGGTATTTATGTTCCGGCTCTCGCTGCGTTGATTCTTGCGCTGAGTGGCGCGCCGCTCTCAATGCACGCTCAAGATCAATCGAGCCCTCCTTCCTCAACGGCGCCGGATAATTCGGCGCGCAACAAAGCCCACGCGAACACAGCTGATAATCAGAAAGAAAGCGCTTCCGATCGAGAGATCACGCGCAAAATCCGCCGTTCCATTACGTCAGAGAAGTCTCTCTCCACCTACGCGCATAACGTCAAAATCATCACGCAAGATGGACAGGTCACACTGAAAGGCCCAGTTCGCGACGACAACGAGAAACAGATGATTGCGTCAAAAGCTGCCGAAGTGGTTGGGGCTGAGAAGGTGAACGATCAGTTGACCGTGAAGCAATGAGCGCTCGAACACTAAACATCTCTAAACAAGACAGGAGTCTTAGCTATGGCAGGTAAGAATACAGCAGCATTTGCGATCTTCCCCTCACGAAGCGAGGCAGAGATTGCGGTAAATCAACTCACCGCGGCTGGATTTTCCAGCCAGGACGTTTCGGTCCTGATGGCAGATAAATCCGGAACAAGAGATTTCGCGACGGAGAAAAACACAAAGGCGCCTGAGGGCACGACGACGGGAGCGGGCGTCGGCGGCACAATCGGCGGCACGATCGGGCTTCTGGCGGGAATTGGAGCAATTGCGATTCCAGGCGTTGGACCGCTCATCGCTGCCGGTCCGATCATGGCAACTCTCGCCGGATTGGGCGTGGGAGGTGCGGTAGGTGGAGTTGTGGGAGCTCTGATCGGCATGGGAATCCCGGAGTATGAAGCGAAGCGCTACGAAGGCCGGGTGAAAGAAGGCGGGATTCTCGTATCGGTCCACTGCGACAGCTCAGATGAAGTTTCCCGAGCCAAGGACATTCTCAAGGGCGCTGGCGGCGATGATGTTGCATCCTCGGGTGAGAAATCGGTAAGCAGCCATACGATCGGCTCGGACGATACGAGAACCTACGCTCGACGTGAACCCCGCTCAGAGTCGCTCGACACCACTACGGAAGACGAAGTAATCGAAGACGACATTCGCACCCGAAGAGCGATCTAACATCGGGAACACAGTTGTTGCTCGTTCAATGACCTGCGCTGACCATTGCGCAGGTCATTTGCTTTTAAGAAGAATTTGGCGATCCCAAAGAATTGTTCATAGTCCCTGAAACGGCCGGCGTCTTCCCACCACTATCTGGAGAGAAGCCGGAGGCTTTGGGAATTCATTGAACTCTGCCGCACGTGGTCAAACGATCGATACCATCCGCCTCGACAGTTGGAAGAGCATTGCCGGATACCTGCATCGCAGCCCACGCACGGTCCAGCGCTGGCATGCAGAATTGGGTCTTCCCGTCCGGCACATCGGTGGCGTTTCCACCTCAGTTTTCGCCTTCAGCGATGAGCTCGATCGATGGCTGCGCAGCCACCCCGGCGGCCCATTGGACCGTACCGGGTTCAATGCGGTCCGATCGCGCGTGGCCTGAGAAGCACCTGCGCTCCTCATCCCTCACGCAGTTACTTAGCTGCTTCTGCCCGCAGATGAGCTTTGAATCTCCGCGCCTTCATTCGATTTCCGCAGATCTTCATATCGCACCAGCGCCGCGTATGGTTCTTGCTTGTGTCCACAAAGAGCCACCGGCACTGCGGGTTTCCGCACTCGCGCAGCAGATGTATCTGTTCTGAAGTCATCAGCGCTGCCGTGCTCAGGCTCAACAGCCACAACGGCAATTCCAGAACGGCAATGTTTTTGTTCAACACCCACTCCAACTTTTCGCCATTCCATTGCAGCTCTTCTTGTCTTCTGGCCGCGGCAAAGCAATCTGCCAATCGCTTTACAGACGACGGAGAAGGGATCCTGTGGTCGACAACGGTATAGAGAGCCTCCGCTGTTGCCTCTCGCAATTCTCTGACTGCCACGAGAACTTTCGCTGCCGGCGTCTCAGGTACACTCCTGAGCAGCTTGCGCGCATCTGAGGCAGTCATCAATCCTGTCTGTTCGGTGAAGCGCACCAGGTCGTCGTAGTTCTCCAGCAACTCTTCGGGTCCCGATTCGCGAAATCGCCAATCCAGCGTGTTCACGAGATCGAGCGCAGGGTGCCCTCCGGTCATCTCGAAGGAGCGTGCCTTTGAGCGGGGCGCTGGTTTCGCAGAACTCTTTTCCACTAATAACCCCTAAAACGACATTGACAGGTTAGCATAAAGATGTGAATATGGTAACCATCTATGGCGGATTCGGTGGTTAACCGCGAGGCGGTGAATGAGACGGAGCGCGGATCGTACCGCGCCCGCCTGCTCTTCTCGTTCTTCTGCGTGTACGTAGTGTGGGGCACAACATTCCTGGCCATCCGCATCGCCGTCGAAGAACTGCCCCCGATGTTTGCTGCCGCAGCGCGCTTCTTCACCGCGGGCATCCTGCTTTACGCTTTCATGCGGATCAAGGGCGAGGCCGCGCCGACGCTGAAGCAGTGGCGCAACCTCGGCATTATGGCACTGTTTCTTTTCGTGGCGGAGTACGCGCCGCTTTTCTGGGCGGAAAAGTATGTGCCCTCCGGTGTCGTTTCAGTACTCGCCGCCACCATTCCGATTATGACCTTGATTGCCGAGGCTTTGATCCTGCGCGAGCGGCACTTCCGCCCTGCCACGATCATCGCGACCCTCATCGGTTTCGGCGGCGTGGCTGTTCTATTACTGCGGGGAGAAGACCGAAGCTTTGGTCTACTGCCGTGTATTGCGGTTCTCGCAGGCTCGCTCTGCTGGACGCTTGGATCGGTATTCAACCGCTCACTGGAGATGCCGTCCTCGCGGGGCGTCACCGCAGGTTCAACCATGATGCTGGGCGGAATCGGGCTGTTTGCGCTTTCAGCAGGATTCGGGGAGATGCACCCGTTTCCGCACATCTCGATGAGGGCCATGTGGTCTCTCCTCTATCTCATCGTTTTCGGATCGCTGATTGCTTTCACCGCTTTTATCTGGCTTCTTGGCCACATGTCGGCGACGCGTGTCTCCAGCTATGCTTACGTTAACCCCATCATCGCAGTCGCCATCGGACACCTCTGGGCAGGTGAACCTATTACGCCGCGAATTATCGCCGGCACCGCACTCGTGCTCTTCAGTGTTTTCCTGATACTGCGCCAGAAATAGCCTATGTGAGTACAGGGCGATGTCTGCTGTCAGATCGGTTAAAGTGATGGCCATGCAAAGCAGGCATAACAAGGCCACTATCGTGTCTATGGCAGTCATCTCGATGGGCCTGGCTGCACTTCTTCACGAGGCTCTCGGCCATGGCGCCATGGCCTGGCTGCGAGGCGATGGAGTCACCCAGCTCACAAGCAACCATCTATCCGATGAAGTGCCCGATCGGCTTGTAGAAGCCGGCGGAACCATCGTCAATCTACTTACGGGCGGAGTCGCGTTCGCTTTGAGCTTTCGCGCTCGACCCCACCTGCGTTACTTTCTCTGCCTCTTCGCGGCAGTGAGCCTGCTGGATGGCGCAGGCTATTTTCTATTCTCGGGTATAGGAGGAGTGGGCGATTGGGCTGCTGTGATTTCGGGTCTGCCCCATCAGGCTGCACTGCGAACAGCCGTGGCAATCTTCGGCGCAGTCTCCTACTATCTTTGCGTCAAACTTATTGGGATTAGTTTGCGGCCCTTCATAGCGAGTCGTGCCGAGTACAACGCAGTGGGCAGGCTTCCGTATCTTGCGGCCTGCATCTTCTACTGCATTGCCGGGGCTTTGGATCCGCTCGGAATCAAGTTGCTGTTTCTATCCACGATCCCGGCGGCCTTTGGCGGTCTGTCCGGCCTGCTCTGGGCCGATAACCTTTTGCAGAAGGCTACTCCCGCGCAACCTCTTGCAATAGATCGTGCACCGGCATGGTGGTGGATGGCAGGCATCTTCGGCGTCGGCTTCATCGTGGTTCTAGGGCGCGGAATCAATTTCGGCCACTAGGCGAATCAATAAAGGCTGGTGCCCCCGGCCCCTCGCGTTTCGGGGACCGAGGACAACTCTCCAACAAGCTCACTCGACTCGGAGCGCCCTCATCGGTTCTACGCGCGAAGCCCTCATCGCCGGCATCCAGACCGCGATGAACGCCACTGCACACAGTACGGCCGGTACTGCGATGAAAGCTGTCGGATCCCAAGTCTTCACGCCGAAGAGAAAACTAGCAATGAGGCGGGTAAGCCCGAACGAAGCGGCAAGTCCCAGCAAGATTCCAACCAGCGCCAGTTTCATGCCGCTCCACACAACCAGTTTGCGAATGGTTGTGCGGTCCGCGCCCAGAGCCATGCGGATTCCGATCTCCTGCATCCTTTGCTGCACCGAGTACGCCATCAATCCGTAGATCCCGATCGCCGCGAGTGTCAATGCGATTGCGCCGAAGATCGAGAGCAGCATCATGTTAAAGGTCTGTCGCGAGGTGGTGCTGGAGACGATTTCTTCCATTGTCTTGATCCGCGCCACGGGGAATCCGCCGCTCGCCTGCCGAAGCTGTTCCGCGATTACGTTGGTCAGTTGCCGCGGATCGCCATGCGTTCGCACCGCCCATCGCAGGGGAACGATTTTGGCGTTCAGCTCGGTCATCGCGTCCAGCACCTGCGTGTCGGGCACAACCATCAGAGGCGGCGTGTCCTGGTCCAGCCCCGCATCGTGCGTATTCCCAACTACGCCGACGATCGTCCGCGCCGGCTCTTCAAACGGCGGCCCCATGCCCTTGGCAACAGCAATCTGCTGCCCAACCGGATTCTCATTCGGGAAGAACTGCTTCGCGAACGCCTCATTGATGATCACCACGTGCGGCGAGGATGCGGTATCGGAGACATTGAACTCCCGCCCGCGTTTCACCGGGATCTTGAATGTCTTGTAGTAGTCCGCCGATGCATGCATCCATCCGGCGCCCTGCTGCCCCTTGGAGGGATCTACCGGCCTTCCCACAATCGCGAACGGCAAGCCAAACTGTCCCTGCACGGGCAGGCAGCAGGAGAATGTCGAACTCTCCACGCCCGGGATACGATCCAGCCGTTCCCGCCCTTCGCGCGAAAGCTGTGCTACGTTCGCGGTCTTGCTGAACTTGTCGCCGTTCAACGACATCTCCATGGTCAGCACGTTATGCGCATCGAATCCGGTGTTCACCGCGCGCAGCGCCACGAAAGTTCGTATCAGCAATGCAGCACCTACCAGCAAGACGAGCGCAAGAGCAACCTCTGTCACCACAAGCACTGCGCGTGTCTTCCCTGTCTTGAAGCTTGTGCCTGAGCGGTTGCTGCTCTCTTTCAGCGTCGAATTCAAGTCCGTCCTCGACACGCTGAAAGCAGGGAACAGCCCAAACAAGATGCCTGTTGCGCACGATACGAGCAAAGTAAAGCCCAGTACCCGCCAGTCCACGCCGACTGCCGCTCCGTCTTCTCCGATGCGAGGCAGCCCCGCCGGGCTGATGGCCAGCAACCACCGCACGCCAAGGAATCCCAGCCCAAGCCCCAGCGCTCCGCCTGTCACCGCCAGCATCACGCTCTCCGTCAGCAACTGCCGGATCACGCGTGCCCGGCTTGCCCCCATTGCAGCCCGAATCGCGAACTCACGCTTGCGCCCGGTAGCCCGAACCAGCAGCAAGTTCGCAACGTTTGCGCACGCGATAAGCAGCACCAGGCCTACGGCTCCCAGAAGGATGAGGAGCGATCGCTTCGCATCCCGCACGATCGAATCGCGCAATGGCTGAACGGCAAAGCCGCCCTTCGGATCTGCATCCGGGAACTTCCGCTTGAATTCCGCATACGCCAGCTTCATCTGGGCATTTGCCTGAGCCACCGTTACGCCCGGCTTGAGCATCGCGGCTCCCATGAAGAAGTGCCCCTGGTTCACGCTGTTGGCTTCAAACTGAAATGGAATCCAGATCTCAGCTTCAGGGTCCGACCTGAAGTCTCGGCCCAGAACACCGACGATGGTGTACGGCTCCCCCGCCAGTGAGAGCGACTGACCGATGACGATGGGATTTCCGCCGAACCTCCGCTGCCACAGCCCGTAGCTCAGCACCACGACGTGACCGCCGTTCTGGGAGTCTTCCTGTTTCGTGAACGTTCGACCGAGCGCGACGGGCGCGCCGAACACCCGGAAGTACGCCTCCGATACATGAATCCCGTGGATCAGTTCCGGCCGGTCTCCAGTGATGTTGAAACCCGGCCCCGCAAAGTCGTATGCCGCCACATCCTTGAAGACCGATGTCTGCTGCTGCCATACCTGGAATTTCGGAATCGAAGCCCCTGGCCCACTGCCTCCCGGCGACGTGAGCAGGATTTGCATAATCCGGTCGGCATCCGGGTATCCCAGCGGCTTCAGCAGCACGGCATTCACCACCGTAAAGATCGCCGTATTCGCTCCGATCCCCAGCGCCAGCGCCGCGACCGCGGCAAACGTGAATCCCGGGCTTTTTACAAACAGGTGCAGCGCGTGCTTGATATCGCTCCACATATCGGTCATACAGAAACTCCCTTTCGCGCATGCCGTGCGTTTTTGTTTTAGGGGAAGTGCGGGCCGCACTAGCTAGACGGACCACTATACAAGTTCGTTAACACCCAACCTCCAATTTGTGACGGACTTCCCGCCCCTGATGCCGTATTCTTCCTACGAATTCGAAAGGACCCCGGTTCCGTGCTCATTTTCGCCGCCATCCTCGCCATCTTCGTCTACGGAATGATCGCCGCCATGCTCGGCACAATCCTGCCCGAGCTCTCTGAGCGCTTCAAACTGACGCCAACGCAGAACGGCACTATCGCTACGGTTCAGGCGCTGGGACTTATCATCGCCTCGCTCGGCGTCGGTCCGCTGCTCGATACACAGGGCGACAAGATGGGCCTCATCCTCGGCCTCGGGTCAATCGCCGCCGCGCTCTTTTTGCTGCCGCGCGCCAAGGGCTATGGCAACATCCTCCTGCTCATGTTCCTGCTCGGAATGGGCGGCGGCATCGTGGTCACCGGAGCCAACGCGCTCGCCAACAGCGTCAGCGGTTCGCAGAGCGCAGTTGTCCTCAATCTGGTGAACCTTTTCTTCGGGCTTGGCGGCCTGGCTACGCCCTTCATCGCTGCCAACATCTTCAAAAAGAACTGGGTCCGGCTCTGTTACACCATCGCAGGACTTACAGTTGCCGCTCTCGCGGTGCAGGCCTTCGCCAAGATGCCCGCTCCGACCGGCAATGCGCAGTTCCTGCTTGCGCAGGTCGGGCCGATTCTCGGCAAACCCGTCATCTTCCTCCTCGGATTCTTCCTCTTTCTTTACATCACGTGCGAAGTCGGCGTATGGAACTGGCTTCCTCGTCACCTGATTGCTCAGGGTATCCCTGAGTCGCGCGCGCTCAACATCCTCTCGCTCGGATTCGCTCTAGGCCTTCTCATTGGCCGCGTGGCCATCTCGCCTGTCCTCGCGCATGCCCCGGCCATCGAAGTCACCCTCGGCGCTTCCATCGCCATGGCCATCACGACATTTCTGATGCTTCAGACCAATAAGCCCGGGCTGGCCTTTGCGCTTGTGTTTATCGCTGGCCTCTCCATGGCGCCGGTCTTTCCAACCACGCTCGCTATTACGGGTCAGGCTTTCCCGCAGATGACTGGAACCGCTCTCGGCTTCGTCATCACCTGCGGGTGGGTAGGTCTCGCGGTCAGCTCACGCATCATCGGTTCGATCGCCGGATCTGATCCCCGCCGCCTCAAAAAAGCGTTGCTCATCTTTCCCGTATCCGCAGTCTTGATGATCGTGTTGAACCTGACAATCTGGTCCATAATCCGATGAGCACTTACCCCGAATCTCTACCCGGCTACACCGACCAAACCCGTCGGCGTTACAACCTCATTCTCCAGGTGGTCGCCGGACTCGGCGGCCTCCTCTACGGTATCGACGTAGGCATCATCGGCGGTGCGCTTCCTTATCTCGAAGCCACGTCCAAGCTCGATCCATCGCAGCTTTCCATTATTGTGGCGGCAGTGCTGCTCGGCTCCGTGTTCTCCACGCTCTTTGCCGGCGTCCTCGCCGACTGGATGGGCCGCAAGCCGCTCATGATTCTCAGCGGCACAGCCTTTATCCTCAGCATCCCCGTCATCGCGCTCTCGCAAGGCTACTCTTCGCTTTTCTTCGGACGCTTGCTTCAGGGCATGAGCGGCGGGTTGATCGGCATCGTCGTGCCGCTCTACCTCGCCGAGTGCCTATCCGCCTCCACGCGCGGCAAAGGAACCGGCGTCTTCCAGTGGATGCTCACCTTCGGCATCGTCGTCGCGGCCCTGATCGGCATCTTCTTCAGCTATCGCGTGGAAGGCGTCGCGCATCTGGGCAATGCCCAGGCGCTTTTCAACTTCAAAGATCACGCATGGCGCAGCATCTTCTGGATGTCCATGCCGCCCGGTATTCTTTTCGTCCTCGGTGCTTTCTTGGTGAGCGAGTCGCCGCGCCTGCTCTATCGCCGCGGCCAGATTGAAAAGGCCCGCGCAGCGCTCCTCCGCTCCCGATCTCCCGAACAGGCAACCATCGAGTTGCACGAGATGGAAGTCGCATCAAGGCCCGCTGTACCTGCCGGCGGAAAAAGCTCCGACTCGCTCCTCCGCCGCAAGTACGTGATCCCCTTTCTCCTCGCGTGTGTCATCCTGGCCTGCAACACCGCTACCGGCATCAACTCCATCATCGGATTCAATACCAACATCCTTATCCAGAGCGGCCTCTCCGATCTGCAATCGCACTGGGGATATGTGATTCTCACGGCCTGTAACTTCTGCTTCACTGCCATTGGGATGTCCCTCGTCGACCGCAAAGGCCGCAAGTTCCTCTTTGTCCTCGGTACCAGCGGAATCATCCTGGCCATGCTCATTGTCGGCACGCTTTTCCGGCAGACTGAAAAGCAGAACGTCGACTGCCGCGAACAGATCCAGGCGCTCGTAGGTCCGAACCAGCAAATTACCTACCAGTTCAACCAGGCCGAGGCCGAGCGACTCCTTGCCGCAGCGGGAGCGTCATCGGCGGCCATCAACCCGGCCCGCGCCTCCTTCGCCATCATCTACTCTTATGGCGACTTCACCGGCACCACCAGCTACGCCCGCTCCGACGATCCCGCCGCTCCGCCACTTTCCGTCACGCGCACCGGTGCCGTGCCAGCCGGCAAAGTGCAGGCCCTCTTTCAAAACCCGTTCGGAAACTATCAGGCCGCTACCACCGCGCCTCTCAGAATCGACAAAGCCGTTCTCGGACCGGTCCCCCAGCAGAGCCACGGATGGCTAGTCGCCATCTTCATCTACATGTTCATCGCGTTTTACGCCACGGGTCCGGGTGTCTGCGTCTGGCTGGCGCTCTCTGAACTCATGCCCACCCGCATCCGTTCCAACGGCATGAGTATCGCGCTGGTCATCAACCAGCTTGTGTCGGCGATTCTGCAGGCGATCTTCCTGCCTTTCGTCGCCAAACACAGCTACTCGTCGATGTTCTATCTCTTCGCCAGCTTCACCGTCGTCTACTTCCTCACGACAGCATTTCTCTTCCCGGAGACGAAAGGCAAGACGCTGGAGGAGATCGAAGCATTCTTCGAAAAACCGGCTGCTCGGTAGAAGCGGTCGTGTCTCTCGATGAACTGCATGAGCAGACTCAACGGGATCCGAAGACGCAGTGCTACCTTTACCAGCGCGCAATGGACTTCTGGAGATAACATTACGCAAAGCAGGAGATCTCCATCTCGAAAAAGATTTGCGCTCCTGCCCTGCCTCCTGCTCATCTGATTGTCAAACAGTAATGAGTACTTTGCTCGACCCACAACTCCAACTCCTTCGGGCCACGTCTGCGGATGCACAGGCGCTCTCCCGCCTTTCGGCTGCGGTTTTCCCGCTGGGCTGCCCGGCGGACACACCGCCGGAGGACCTAGCCGACTACATCAGCCGCGAGCACACGCCCGAGCGCTATCGAGCAATGTTGCAAGACGATCGCTTCACGATCCTGGTAGCGAAGGTTGCCGACCACTTCGTCGGGTTGGCGCTCATGGCGCGGGCTTCTGCGCCCGCCGAGATGCAATTCGCGGCCGCGCTTGAATTGCGAAGGTTCTATATCGACCCCGTGTATCACGGTCGGGGTGTTGCCAACCTTCTGATGGAGCGCGTTCTCGCGGTCGTCGCTGATCGAGGCGAACGTTCGCTCTGGCTCAGCGCCTTCTCCGGCAACGTTCGCGCCATTGCGTTTTACAAGCGGTGGGGATTTCGCATCGCCGGCGAGCACGACTTCATGGTCGGCACCGATCGCCAGCGGGACTACCTCATGGTGTACGAAGTGCCGATCGATCGAGACGGCTACTCCATCGGCTCCGGGAAGCCCGGCAATCTCAGCAACGCAAAGGAAGGGTCCTAGTGGAAGCAAATCCCATGGCAATTCTGCCTCTCCTCATGATCGTTGGCGGAGGAGTCCTCTATCACGTCTCGCAGAAAGCCACCCCTGCCGCAGTCGATCCGTTTCTGGCGCTCTCGATCTCCTTCGGGCTCGCTTCGGTCACCTGCCTTGGAATCTTCGTCGCCCGGGAGGGCTTCTCATCTGCGCAACTCCATCGCGTGAATTGGACTTCCATCGCGCTGGCGTGCTCGCTCGTGGCCATCGAATCCGGATACCTCATTGGCTACCGGGCAGGGCTCAAGCTGAACGTCACGTCTTTCGTGTGCAACAACCTCATTGCGCTCGTGCTGCTCGCGATCGGCACTGTCCTCTATCGGGAGGTCTTTACCTTTCGCACCGGCTCCGGCATGGTGATCTGCGCTGCCGGGCTGTTGCTGTTGCTGCGCTGAAAGACAACCAATTTCAACTCGTAGGGATGTGGGCTTCGCACAACACCTTCCTGATCCACTACTTTTGTTCTCTCACTTCACAGTCGCAAACACTATGCTGCTCCACTTCTGCCCTGCGGTGTTGACTGCGAACACCCCGAAGCGATGCTGCCCCGCACCCAACTTCAGCGCGGAACTCAGTTGCGTTGTCCTGCCGGTGTACTTCTTCACCCCGTCCACCCACACCTCCATGCGGTCGAGCGTCCCGGAAACTTTTCCCGACGCAGCAACCAGCACTGGCGAACCGACGCTGGAACCGCCCGAGGGATCGCAGATGTGGACGCCATCCCGAAGCCGGCGCGCTGCATAGCAGCGGCACAACCGACAGCGCGTTCGGTGATGAAGGAACGATGAAGGGGGAGCCCGGCGCCGCAGTGATAGAACTGCTCGTGACGCTATACACGTAGAGCTTGTGTGTCGAGTTGCTCAGCGCGTAGAGGTGATCGGTGTTGTCCCAATGAATCTCATTGATGGGATCGGATGTAAGCCTGTTGCTATACAGGACAATCGGGTTCGCCCCGTTGAAACGAAAGACCTGCAGGCCAGGTGTTTTCGTTCCTTCCTCTCCGAATTGAGTCGCATTGCCGCCGACAGCCAGAAACTGCCCCGAAACGGACATGTTCATAACCTCAGGATTGACCTGCGGCGCCGGCATATGGTCCGGAGGATTCGCAGTCGTCAAACTTCCGTCCGATCCCCACCGTGAAACTCGCGAGCTGCGTAAGGTGCGCGACGTCGCCACATGGACCAAAGGAGCCACTCTCTGCGCTCAGGGCAACAGCCATGTGATTTGCAGGATCGGAGGTCATCACCCATGGATACCAGCGCCAATCCGCAGGTGTAGAGGGAATCTTCAAGATCCCGTACGAGTCCAGCATCATCGCGCCACTGCTTTCCCTCTCTAATTGCCATGTCACTAAGTCGTACTCGTGGTCATAGGATGCGCTATAGGCGTAGGTACCCGTTCCGTTGAGCTTGATAGGAGTGGCGTAACCTCCGAGCCCGGTCTGGGTCTCTGTTGCAAACTGAGTCGCTCCCAGAAAAGAGATCGCTCCGGAACTGGAAATTTTGAAGCTCTGGAGCGCCACGCATGGACCCTCGTTTCCTCCCTGCGTGCTATTTTCGAGCTGCACGTAGACGACGTGCCCGGTGTGGTCGAGCAGAGCGCTATGCGCCGTTCCGCACTCGCTGCCAGAGTAGATCCGTGTGTCCACCTGCGAGATCTGGCCTCCAATGGCTCCGCTGGATGCGACAGGGTAGACGTGCAGATTGTCTAATCCCTGGCTGAAGAAGTAGCTGCGATTACTCCCGATTGCCGTCCCGCCCACAGCGAACGGAGAACCGGAGACGAGCGAGAGGCTGCCGCTCGCGCCCGCGTGGTAGAGATAAACCCCTCTCGAGGTGCCCACGTACACGTCTGAAACTCGAGTTGCGGTCGGATTGCTGGAAACTTGTGCGAACGCGAATCCTGTGGAGAGAATTACGAAGGAGAGCACGCCTCTCCAAGAGCACGCCTCTCCAGTTGCTGAGTGCGGTGAGCATGGGAAGTCCCCCTGCAATGTGGATGGATGGGGCCTCGCTTCTCCCGCTGCGGCAGGGTTTGGCCTAGGCGCTCAGATTCTGCGTCGTATTTGGAAGGTTGCCTTTGTTCCAGGTGCCGCAAATAGCTGTAGCTCCGTCACATCGCCTTTAGGCAAAGATCAAGCCAGATGTTTCACTCCGATAAAACCCCAAGCCCTTCATAGCTTGAGAGTTGTACTTGATTACCACCCTCAGGCGATGGGCGCGGCGGCCTAATCCCAATATCGTCAGTGATGTCAGTAATTCGCAACGGTTTAGTAAATCGAGGGGCCAATGCAAGACCACCCAGTTCCCGCTTCACACCGCGCCAGAGTCGCAGAGGACGTCTTCTGCGGAGCCTCGTACGTCACCATGCTTCCGGCCGTCGTTATGCTGCTTCTTCCTCGCACTGCGCGCAACCGCCGGATCCGTTTCCACGCTTGTCAGTCCGTTCTGGTCAACTTCCTGCTCCTGTTCGCCGGCTTTTTCCTCCACCTGCGCGCTGGTGTCGATCAGCTGATGGACGTGGGCAGCGGGGCCAGGTTCGAATGGACTGGCCGGATACTTTGCATGGTTGTATGGTCTGTCGCTTCACTCTGGCTGGCTCGCGGCGGCGAACTCCGCATACCTTTCGTTACATCCCTGGCTACAAGGCAGGCAGATGGATGGTTCTTCCGGCGGATCGTGAGGGAGCACGGCAAGATGACAATCACGGCCGGCCCCAGACTCAAAGAAGCTATCCAGCTCTAGAACTGAACTTCCGGTCCTCCGCGAGCGTCAGCCGGTCGCGGAGGACTTTGTTTTGGAGAGAATTCTGGGAGAAGATTCGACTGTCGACCCTGGATTGCAGGCTGCGAACTGCGAAGTCCAGCAAGCATTGCTTATTTTTAGCCGCGGAGTTTGCATGTTAATTGCCTCAATTGGCGCACAATGGTTTTAGTGGTAGCAGGGTGAGCGGTTTCGAGGGCCGATCACCCGGCATTCGTTGACATGGGAGCCAAGGATGGGCGTGCAGATAGCGGCTGCGCGCCCGCCTTTGGTTTTGGGGCACCGAACCGAGCCAGGCTGACGCCAAACCAACGAACTGCTGACGAAGACTTAAAATCGAAATGTACGAGCACTCTCTGGGAAGGACCTGTACCGAGTGAACGATTTCCCTCATGCGATGCTGCGCGAGATCTTTGAGCAGCCGGCGGCGATTCAGCGAACACTTGATCTATACCTCGATAGCGATGGCCTCAAGCAGGATGTGTTTGCCCCGATGGAACAATGGCTCAATTCGCGCGGCGAGGTGCTGATTGCGGCGAGCGGATCAAGTCGACATGCAGGGCTGGCGGCCGAGATCATCTTCGAGGATCTCTGCGGGCTGGCAGTGGACGTGGAGTACTCGAGCGAGTACAGCTGCCGGCCGGCGGTGAACCCACGCCTGCCTTCGGTTCTGGTGATCTCGCAATCGGGCGAAACCTCAGACACCCTCGCGGCGCTGCGCTTCGCGAAAGAAGGCCGGCAACAGACGTTGGCAATCGCCAATGTGCCGGGCAGCACCATGCTCCGCGAAGCGGGAGCGGCCATGCCGCTGGCGGCAGGAAAAGAGCTGGCGATTCCGGCGACCAAGAGCTTCACCTGCCAGCTTACGGCGCTGTATCTTCTTGCGCTCTACGAGGGAAGCTGGCTGGGGTCATTCGAGGACGGGCAGCTCAAGGATCGGATCGAGGAGCTGCGCGCTTTGCCCGCAACCATAGAAAGGCAGCTGGAAGATTGGCGCGCGAAGATGAAGGATATCGCCGCGAAGGTGAGCGATGCCGAGAGCTTTCTATTCCTCGGGCGGGGCGTCCACTACGCCATTGCGCGCGAGGGTGCGCTGAAGATGAAAGAGTCGTCGTATGTGACGGCCGAGGGCTACCCCACCGGCGAACTTAAGCATGGGCCGAATGCGTTGGTGAGTGAACATCTACCTCTGGTGGTGCTGGCGACGGTGGACCGGAAGGTGGAGGACTCGGTGTTGCGGTACGAGAAGACGCTTCAGCTGCTTCAGGACATGAAGAAGCAGGGTGCCCGGGTAATTGCCATTGCAAATGCTGGTGATCGTGAAGTTCCGGCGCTGGCTACGCACTGCGTATTCGTCGAGCCTGCGAGCGAGCACCTGCTGCCAATCCCCGAGGTGATCCCGCTGCAGCTCTTCGCTTACTTCATGGCGCTGGAGCGAGGGGTGGACGTGGATCGGCCCAGAAACTTATCCAAAGCAGTGATCGAAACCGCCGGTTAGTGTGTCAGCGAGTGCTGCTGCTGCTGATCCGATCTAAAGCTGGCGGAGACGCGCGCAGGCTTCGTCCAGATCGTGATCTTTTTTGGCGAAGCAGAACCGCAGCAGATCTTCGCCGCGTCCCGGCCTGAAAAACGCCGATCCTGCCACGGAAGAGACGCCAATCTTTGCCAGCAGATACCGCGCCTTCTGTGCCGCCGTTTCGCCAGGCAGCCGCGTCGCCTTGGCCAGCACATAATATGCGCCCGCCGGGACGCTGGGCTCCATGCCTGCATCCCTTAGCGCCGACACGATGCGCTCGCGCTTGGATTGATGGTCAGAGGCAAGCTTGCTATAGAACTCCCGCGGCAACTGCTCCAGACCTGCCGCCGCTCCATACTGCAGTGCAGAGGGCGCACAAACGTACGTCAGATCGTGGAAGTAGCCCATTGCTCCCATCCACTTCGCATCCGCTGTCACATAGCCCAGTCGCCAACCCGTCACGCTGAATGTCTTGCTGAATCCCGACATCACGATGGTCCGCTCGCGCATTCCGTCCAGCGTCGCCAGGCAGATGTGCTCAGTCCCGTCGTAGACAAAGTACTCGTAGATCTCGTCGGTGAAGACAAACAGATCGTGCTCTCGAGCCAGGTCGGCCACGGCCTCCAGTTCCGCGCGGCTAAATACTTTTCCGCTCGGATTGGCCGGAGTGTTCACGATCATCGCCCGCGTCTTCGACGTGACCGCTGCCCGCATCGCGTCTACATCGAGCGCCCAGTCCGGTTCGGCAAGCTGAACCAGCACCGGCTTAACCCGCATCGATTTCAGCGTGCTCACGTGATAGCCATAGAAGGGCTCGAACACCAGCACTTCATCTCCGGGGTTGAGCAGAGCCATGCACGCCGCATGCAGTCCAGCAGTCGCGCCACAAGCGACCAGAACTTCCGTCTCAGGATCGTAGCTCAGCCCGTAATCACGCTGCTGCTTATTCGCGATGGCTTTGCGGAGCCGTTCGATCCCATCCAGTCGCGTGTAGATGTTGTGCCCGGCAAGAATTGCCGCAATGGCTTCGTTCTCTACCGGTCCGGGAACCGGCGTGTCGCAGACACCCTGGGCAAGGTTGATGCCGCCGATACGGTCGCACTCGGTCGTCATGGCCCTGATCTCGGACTGCATCGCTCCGGGCGCAAGCTCGCTCAGGGCAAGTCGGGACGCTGTATGCGGATACGCCACAAGGGTTTTGCTCACGGGGAAGACGCTCCACCGCCATTCTACAGTCGAGTGCCGTTCGACACATCAGCGATGTGGCAGGGAAAATAGAATCTTCAGTCAAGCGAGGTCGCGTGCACGAGCTTTCCATCGTCGCCAGCATTGTCGATTCGGTTACCGAGACGCTTGCAGCATACCCGGGTGCCACAGTGAAAGAGGTCCGGCTCCGCGTTGGAGCGCTTGCTTCTGTTATCGAGGACTCGCTCCAGTTCTGTTATGGGATTGCCATCGAAGGGACACGGCTCGCAGGCTCGACACTGGTGGTCAAGGTAATCCCGGTCAGGATGCATTGCGAAAAGTGCGCACGAGAAGTCGAAATCAGCAGTCTGCAAAGCTTTCGCTGTCCGCGCTGCGATGAGCCTCTATCCGAGATGCTCCAGGGACGCGAACTCGAGATCGAATCCATCGAAATCGATGAAGTCGAGGAGCCAGTATGACTACCCGGATCGTTGAACTGCGCCAGGGAATCCTGAAGAAAAACGACGAACTCGCTCGGGGTCTGCGCACTCAATTCGAAGAAGCAGGCGTACTCGTGCTCAATCTCGTCTCGAGCCCAGGTACGGGCAAGACTGAGTTCCTGCAGCGGACGTTGAAAGAACTCGTCAACTCAGGGAAGAAGGCGGCCGCGCTCGTTGGCGATCTGGAAACCGACAATGATGCGAGGCGCCTTGCGGCAAGCGGTGCCCCGGTGCGCCAGATCAACACTCACGGCATCTGTCATCTGGAAGCCGAGATGATCTCCCGGCATCTCGAAGGGTGGAACCTTGCGGAACTCGATTATCTCTTCATCGAGAACGTCGGCAATCTCGTCTGCCCGTCCAGCTACGACCTTGGCGAAAAGATCCGTGTGGCGCTGCTCAGCGTGACTGAGGGCGAAGACAAACCGCTCAAATACCCGACCCTCTACAACTCCGCCGATGTCGCTGTAATCACCAAGGTGGACATTGCGGATGCAGTCGGTTTCGACCGCGCGGCGGCTCTCAAGAATATCAAGGAGATCCGCCCCGGTATCCGGATATTCGAGACCTCGGCCAAGACCGGAGTCGGAATGCCAGAGTGGCTGGCATATCTCGCCCAGACGAAGAGCAAATCTTCATAGAAACCTTCAGAAATCTGCTGCGTGCTTCAGCGCTGCTATGGCAGAATTGCCTCTGCAATCGCGAAAATCTAAACCGCAGCCAGAGAAACCTATGCCTGAACCTGTGGGCGGAATGCTTCATTGATCGAATCTTGTATTTAGCCATGGTCCCTCATATTCCCGAGGAGTCCACGGAGGAGGAAGTACAAATGAAGGCACTGGCTACTCTCTGCGGAATTACGTTTCTCACACTCTCTATGACCGGGTGCAGTACGGCCCCGGCGCCGGCTCCTGACACTCATGATGCCGATGTGAAAGCGATCGGCGACATCGAAGAACAGATGGTCAAGGACTGGGCCGCCAAGGATGCAGACAAACTCGCCGCGCACTATGCCGATGATGCTGTTCTGATGACGCCCGGCGGAGAACCGGTGCATGGGAAGGAAGCTGTCCGCAATACGGCGAAACAGATGGTAGCGGACCCCGCTCTATCGTTGACTTTTCAAGCCACGAAGGTCGATGTTGCTAAGTCTGGCGACCTCGGTTACACCCAGGGTAGTTACAGAATGACAATGACCAACCCTGCGACACACAAACCCATGGATGACCACGGGAGCTACGTGACCACCTATCGCAAGCAGGCGGATGGTTCATGGAAAGCCGTTGCAGACATCGCGACCTCTGAGGTTCCCCCGGTGCCTCCACCGACAAAGAAGTAGGTGTGTGATGCGGAGCGCTGCGGCGCTCCGCATAGATCGAAGATTCAGGAGAATCGATGCAGAGTTCAGGGAAGGGCGGCAAAGACAACAAGGCAACCACTGATGTAGATGCGTATCTCGCTAAGGTTCCCGAGCCGGCGCGGACGACCCTCGAAAAGGTGCGCGCCACGATTCGCTCTATAGTCCCGGCGGAAGCCACCGAAGGACTGAGCTACGGCATGCCGGCGTTTCGCTACAAGGGCCCTCTAGTCGGCTATGCGGCCTTCAAAGCCCACTGCAGCTTCTTCCCGATGCAGGCGTCTCTCATCGACGAGATGAAGGATGAGCTGAAAAACTACCGCACATCAAAGGGAACTCTACAGTTTCCGCAGGATAAGCCGCTCCCAGCTGCGCTGGTGAAGAAGATGGTGAAGCTGCGAATCGCGGAAAACGAGATCCGCGCGGCGGTGAAGGCTCGGAACCGCCGCTGAAGTGATTTAAATCACATATGGGTCCAATCCTCCAGAGGTATAAGAGGGTTGCCATGTGTCTTGCAATTCCCGGAAAAGTGGAACAGATCACGACCAAGGGCGACGTCCGAATGGGACGCGTCAATTTTGGCGGAGTGGTCAAAAACGTCTGCCTCGACTATGTTCCCGAGGTGGTCGTCGGCGACTACACCATTGTGCACGTTGGGTTTGCGCTTTCGAAGATCGATGAGCAGAGTGCTCTTGAGACGCTCGAGCTGTTTCGAAAAATGGGCGCGCTGGATGAAGAGTTGGCGACTGAGGAGGAGGCATTCGCACGAGCCGCAAATGCCCCACAGTCCGCCTGCCCCGATGGTAGCTGCGAGCTGCCAGAAAGGAACCTGAACCAAACTAAACCGGGGAAGAACGAGCAGGACCGATGAAATACCTCAACGAATTCCGCGATGGGGAAGTTGCGAAGCGGATGGCGCGCGAGATCTGGCAGGTTGCAACGCGGCCATGGAAGATCATGGAAATTTGCGGCGGGCAGACGCATTCCATCATTCGCAACGGCATCGATCAGATGCTGCCCCCTGGCATTGAGATGATCCATGGCCCTGGCTGCCCGGTATGCGTGACACCGCTCGCGCTGATCGACAAGGCTCTGGCCATTGCAGCGCAGCCCGGCGTAATCTTCTGCTCATTCGGAGACATGCTTCGCGTACCCGGAACGGATGCCGATCTATTTCAGATCAAGGGTCGAGGCGGTGATGTCCGGGTTGTCTATTCGCCTCTGGACGCGGTGGAGCTTGCGGTCAAGAATCCCGACAAGCAGGTCGTGTTCTTCGGCGTGGGATTTGAGACCACAGCGCCGGCGAACGCTATGAGCGTGCATCTGGCCAAACGGCGTGGGTTGAAGAACTTTTCGCTGCTGGTTTCGCACGTGCTTGTTCCGCCGGCGATTGAGGCGATCATGAGCTCGCCGGAGAACCAGGTGCAGGCGTTTCTTGCTGCGGGACATGTATGCAGCGTGATGGGGTATTGGGAGTATCCGCCACTGGCCGATCAATTCGAAATCCCGATCGTGGTCACCGGTTTTGAGCCGCTTGATCTGCTCGATGGCATCCGGCGTGCCGTTATTCAATTAGAGCGCGGCGATCACCACGTCGAGAATGCCTACGATCGTATTGTGACGTACGCCGGGAATCTCGAGGCGCAGCGACTGCTGGCCGAGGTTTTCGAGCCGACTGACCGCGCATGGCGCGGAATCGGCGTGATCGCGAACAGCGGTTGGCGTCTCAACGAGAAGTATCGAGACTTCGACGCTGAGACGCGCTTCCAGATCACAGGAATCCGCACCGAGGAGTCACCGCTTTGCAAGGCGGGAGACGTCCTGCGGGGAGCGATGAAGCCGGCTCAGTGTCCCGCTTTCGGCAGGGAGTGCACTCCGCGGCATCCGCTGGGCGCTACGATGGTTTCCAGTGAAGGCGCTTGCGCGGCCTACTTCAATTACGGAAGATTCCTCTCTGCTGAAGAGCTTGCAAATGCGGGAGCAGCGCATGTCTGACAGAGGCGCTCCGGACTTCTCGAACTGGAGCTGTCCCCTTCCTCTTCAGGACTATCCAACGATAGTCATGGGTCACGGTGGGGGCGGCAAGCTTGGCAACGAGCTTGTGGAGCATCTATTTCTGCCGGCGTTCCGCAATCCAGCACTGGAGAATCTGGGTGACGCGGCTGTATTCGAGTTGAGCCCAGGGCGGATTGCGATGAGCACCGATTCATTCGTGGTTCAACCGCTGTTCTTTCCGGGCGGGTCGATCGGCGAACTCGCGGTGAATGGAACCGTAAACGATCTTGCGGTATCTGGTGCAGAACCTAAGTTTCTGAGTGCAAGCTTCATACTCGAAGAAGGTTTTCCGCTCGCGCAGCTTGCCGCCGTGGTCAATGCCATGGCCGAGGCCGCATTGAAGGCGGGAGTTCGTATCGTGACTGGCGACACCAAGGTGGTGGAACGAGGCCACGGCGACGGGTGCTACATCAATACCGCGGGTGTCGGCGTGTTGCGGCAGGGAGTCAAAGTAGGACCGAACCAGGCGCAGGTGGGCGATGTGGTGCTGGTCTCGGGTACGATCGGAGACCACGGCATGGCGATTATGAGCGTTCGCGAAGGGCTGGAGTTCGAGAGCCAGATTCGTTCAGATTGCGCGGCTCTGAATGGGCTGATTGCCGAAGTCTTGAGCGCCGTCGGACAGTCGGTGCACACCATGCGTGATCCTACGCGAGGTGGGCTCGCCTCCACGCTGAACGAAATTGCTACGGCTTCCAGCGTTGGCGTTGAGGTCGATGAGGCAAAGATTCCCGTGCGGAGCGAAGTACAATCGGCGTGCGAACTGCTGGGACTGGACCCTGTCTACGTAGCCAATGAAGGCAAGGCAGTGTTTTTTGTCGCGCCAGAAGCTGCGGATCGGGCGCTGGAGGTTCTCCGGGGCCACGAACAGGGTCGCGACGCTGCCCGGATTGGCGTGGTGACCGCGCAGCATCCCCGGATGCTGGTAGCACGGACCGCGATGGGCGCGAACCGCGTAATCGCGACGCAGATCGGCGAGCAGTTGCCTAGAATCTGCTAGTATGTGCCCCTGCTGAATCAAATAAAAGGTGCGCCGTTCTTCGAGCGAGCGGGAGGGGGAACCGTTGCGTCTTCACTATGATTTTGTATGTCGATCTCTGAATTGAGAAGTGGAGCCGATGATCCCTGCCTGGTTATGGCGTCCTCTTATTTTGATAGCAATAGCCGCGATACCGATTGGAAGTATCGCGCAAACTGAAACACCTGCCTACGAAGTTGTGAGCGTTCGCGAGAATCATAATCCTGATCCGGCGTGGAGGATGGAATTCACAGCCGACGGGGTGAGCGCGCTTGATGTGACGCTGGAATATGCACTGCAGGAGGCGTTCGGCTTGTATGATGAACGGCTCTGGTCAGGCGGCCCGGCATGGATGAAGGAAAAACGATTCGACATTGATGCGAAATTCGATGTGACGAAGTATCCGAAGCCCACCCTTGAACAGAGACGCGCGATGCTGCAGCAGCTCATGAAGGATCGATTCAAGCTGGTTGTGCACCATGAAACAAAACAGTTCCCGCTATATGCCCTCGTGCTTGCGAAGCGTGGACCGCTCTTCAAAGAGACGATCGACGAAAATCTGCGACACAGCGATACATGGGGCGTGATGTGCATGCATACGCGAAGCCGGAGAGGCGTGCTGGAGATGAGTGGGTGCCCTATGGATGCGTTGGCAAGCTCAATTGGAGGTTTGGCACAAGGCGATCTCGGGCGGAAGGTGGTCGACAAGACGGGACTGAAAGGGCACTTCGACTTCAGGCTGAGCTGGACTCCAATGATGTCGAATGGTCTCTCGACCCCTCCGAATGGGCCGGATGGTGGCCCCTCAATCTTTACGGCGGTGAAAGAACAACTCGGGCTGGAGTTGAAGCCCATTACAGGCCCTCTGGACACGATCGTGATCGATCACGTGGAGATGCCGTCAGAGAACTGAAAAACCGGAGAGCGCATTCCCTGGGGAACGGCCTCTCAGTGCACAGTGACAGTGACCTTCGCAGTGGAACGGCCGTATTGGTTGGTGGCATTGAGCGTGTATGTCGTCGTAGCGTTCGGACTAACCGTAACGCTGCCACCGTGAACACCGCCGATCTTGTCAATGAAATCGTAGCTGTCGTTGATCGTTGACCAGTTGAGTGTCACTTGCGTGCCGGGGGTGATTGTTGAGCTGCTTGCCGTGAAGCTGGAGATGGTCGGAGGATGGCCCGTAGGGGCGGTGGCATCGTCGTACCCGGGCCACGCGGGCGACATCTGCACGACTTCGAAGTTCGATGACTGAATGGAGTCGAGCTTGTGCAAATCATCATCATTCCAGCGCGGATCGGGCACGCCCTGGAAATAGAAGTAGCTGCCGTTGTCGGCGAGGATCATGCCGTACTTCTTCATGGCAGTGAGAATGACCTGGTTGGCTTTCGAATAGCCGGAGATATCGAAGGAAGCTTTGAGCCGGATTCGCATACCCATGATGTTGTTGGCACCATAGGTTGTGCCGGCGGCATGGCTTGCGGGCTGGACGAAGTAGCCGCCGTTGGCGTCGTTCTTCGTTTGTTGCATGGTGAACCGAATGGCGTGGTTGATGGATCCTGAGTCGACTTCGTCATAGCGAATGAGTCCAGGGAAAATTGGCAGTCCGGCGGCATCCGCTGAGGTCCAGCCCCAGGGGCGCTGCTCGTAGCTCTGCATATCCCAGATGGTTTCGGAGGAAGAGTTCCATGCACCGTTGCAGCGGTGCGTGTTGAAGGTCTCATAGAGGAAGCACGTGTTGCGATCGAGGACGAGAACGTGCGAATCGCCAATGTAGTTATTAGGCCAGCCTGAGCAGTCGGCGGGCGAGCCTTCGATTGGGGCGGAGAGGGGAAACGGAGCGGAGGCAACATCACTTTCATCGGCGTAGTCGAGCACATTGATGGGAACGAGCGGAGTCGTGCTCGAGTCAACCACGATGTAGGGAATACCGTAGTTGCCGCCAGCCGTTGATGAGAAGTCGTGATGAAGGTGCAGGCCGGCAAATCCTGCCGCTGAGGTGATCGCGGTGTTATTGGGATCGAGCGGCGCGCTGGAGATGTCTGCGTTCCATGGACTCGTTGAAGGGAAGGGAACGTAGCCGTTCAGGCTCGCGTTTTCGCCGATGCTCATCTGGGTGCAAGCAGAGGCGGATACCGCTGGATTGATGGTGATGTTGAGTTTCGCTGTCGCAGTCTGCGGTGGCTGCGATGCGTCGCTGACCGAAAAAGAGACGACTGAGGTGCCGACCGAGTTCTGCCCCGGCGTGCCCGAGATGGCACCGCTGGATGCGCCGATCGACAGCCCGGAAGGAAGGCCGGTGGCGCTGTAGGTGTAGGGAGCCTTGCCTCCCGTGGCGGTTATCGACGCGGTGTATGCTCCGCCAGCGGTGCCGTTGGACAGGCTGCTGGTGCTGATGCTGAGCGCTGTGGGTTGAGGAGACGCGGGCGGATCATTCGGTGATGAGGGAGCGCGGGTAATACTGCCGCATCCTGCCAGGAGGGCGGTACAGAAAAGAAGAAAAGAACTGCGAGTTCGCATTGCAGCTGCCCCCTTGCGGTTCACGCAGGCCGAGCGGGGGGAACTGGAGGAGAAGCGAGCCGATCGGAGGTCGTGAAGTTTGGCGCAGTCACGGGAGCAACCAGTGTTGCAGGTACGGCAAGCGTGAATCAGATGCCGGAAGGCGACGGACAGAGCGGGCTTGCTCTGCGGAGTCGTCTCTCCCGGCGGTGTTTGTAAACAGGATCAGACGACCGGGATGGCATGTTCAAGGGTTCTGTGCTGATTTCGAGCGGGCCGGCGTTACGGAGGTGATGGTTCATCAGGAGCGAAAGGCAGATTGCGGTGTTCACCGCGGCCCCAAATCTCGTTTGCTTAGGTTCGAATCCTCATTCTCCAGGGGAGGATTCAAACGAGCTTTTCGAATGCCCGCTGAATGCGGTCTGGAATGTTGGCAGACGCATCCTCGAGGTTGTAGCCGACTTCGAGGACGGCCGCAGGCGGAGATGGGAGAGCCCTGAGGGCATCGAGAGTGGTGGTCCAGTCAATGGTGCCGTCGCCGGGCCAGAGATGTTCATCGCGGACGCCGTGGTTGTCGTGCACGTGAAGCTGAGCGATGCGCTTACCAAAAATCCCGATGGCTTCAGCGATACCGGGTGCAACGTGCGCATGCCCGAGGTCGAGGCAGACGTCGATCTGGTCGAGGTGGGCCATATCGAGAATCGTCATCAGGTGTTCGGGCGAAGCAGCGTCGCTGGTCAGGTTTTCGACAAGAACTCGTACACCCAGCGGCTTGGCGAAGGCTCCAAGGTGCTCAAGGGCCGTGGTGGCATATTCAAGCAGGCGCATGGAGAAGCTATCGAAGTTTTCGCCAAGATGTACGACAAGCTTTTGGATCGGAATGTGCTCGGCGATCTCGAGAGCGCGCTTGATCTCGTCCATCGAATCGATACGACGAGACTTTTCCGAGTGGACGAGGTTGACAGCCGGCGCGCCTGCCCGACCCATCTCGCGGTCAGGCCAGAGAGGAGCATGCATGGACCAGGGTTGTAGCGGATTGGAAGCGAACCACCCTGCGAGTTCGGAGACGTGCTCTCGGCTGGTGTAATCGAAGTGCTGGCGGGCAGCGAAAAGTTCGACTCCCTGGGCCCCGCAACGATGGGCGGTTTCGAGGATTCCGGGGTGCAGCCGTTGCTTCAAAAAAAGATGGGTCGACAGAACGGGCAGCATGCTTGGGCGGTTCTCCTCGGACCAATTGTCTCATCTCAAAACAAGGAGAGCGGAGGGGTGCAACGGGCGGTTATCGGAAACATCAAGGGCCAGCCCAGGAACAAGGAACAGGCCCATTTCCGGCATCTATAAGCAAGTCTGAGAGGGTGCTGTGTCTATCCATCGTCCGCTCCTGTCGGGCCAGCACTGGCGAAACTGGACAGCGTGTCTCAAACTTGCCTATGCTACAGCCACTGAGTTTCCCCTGGGTTGCTGTCCTGAGACGCATTTGTGCACGCCGCATTCAATGATGCGCGCGTTTTCGAAGACCAATGCGATATTGGGACTCGTCGATGTGTGACGGCGGGGAGTGCTGTGTACTTGGAGCTCGCCGATGAAGACGCGCATTCCTAATTCCGAAGCGATCGGCAACTTGCCGTGGTTTGTTAGATTCCTCTTCGGATGCTGCATGGCTTCTTCGGCGGTAGCCTTGACATCGGCCATCGTTCCCCTGCGCAACTTTCCCTTATTGCTGGCATTTCCAACCGTGATTCTGGCGGCCTGGTTCCTGGGGATGTGGGGGGCCGCAGGATGCGCACTGATGGATGTGGCTCTCGTCGACGCATTCCTGACGCGGGCGCAGTTTCGTTTC
>Ga0068852_100000022_pt1 | contig 125196 bp, 119 predicted proteins | sample KBSCornC22_FD_66594 | JGI IMG/M metagenome (GOLD analysis project Ga0068852, IMG submission 66594) | Corn rhizosphere microbial communities from Kellogg Biological Station, Michigan, USA - KBS Corn C2-2 | ecosystem: Host-associated > Plants > Roots > Rhizosphere > Soil ... | reverse complement strand
ATAGCTGTTCTTTTTGGCTGCATAACGACCAAAAGGAACAGCTAAGTCCATCTGCTGGCGACCTGCAGCATCCCGTGGTTCCTTTCGCACGTATTTCGTGTGAAAGGAACCACGACTTTTGGCCCTTGTCCTTTAGCTATCTGCCGGGAGGTGTCGCTGGAGGGAGTCGGCACCCCTCCGCAGGAATGTTCGGCGATATGCAATCTGAGCTGGGGCGCGGCGGAGCCGCGCTGCATGTTCTCTCCGGAGCGCAAGCGGAGGGGAGGTCAATTCCGGAGGAGGGGTGCCGACCCCCTCCCTCGGCACTCCGAGCTTGGGTGCCCTATAGGGGCCCTAAGTTCGGAGTGGCCTTAGCTCAGTCGCTGCCGGGGGTCCAGAGACCGCTGGCTTTTGAGTCTTTCTCGCCCTCGGGGGCGAGCAGTTTCTCGCGGGCCTCGGCTTTGCCTTTGCGCTCGTCGGCTACCTCTTTAGGGATCGGTTTGGCCGCCTCGGCGACGAGTTCGATCGCCTTGCGGGCGCGGAGGTCTTCGCGGACCATCGAGTCGCGGCCGCTCTTGCGCAGGCGCTCCAACAGCTTCTCCGGCGAGGTGCGTTCGTGTTCGGCGCTGTGCTCGAGTGCCTCGACCATCTCCTCCTCGGAGACCTCGATCGCCTCGGCCTCGGCGATCGCGGTGACGACCGCCTCCCGCTTCAGCTCCTTTTCGGCGTCCTCTTTGGTCTCGGCGATCAGCTCCTCGCGCGTTTTGCCCTGCATCTGCAAGAAGGTGTTGGGATCCATGCCGCGTCCGGCGAGCTGCCGTTCCATCCGCTCCCAGCGTTCCTCGGCCCGGGCGGTCGCCAGCTCGTCGGGCACGTCGACCGTCGCCGCCTCGACGGCGGCGTCGATCGCGGCAAGGCGGAAGTCTTCCTCGGCGCGGCTGCCGAGCGCCGCACCCACTTTCTCGCGGATGTCGGAGCGCAGCTCATCCAGGGTGTCGAACTCGGAGGCGTCGGAGGCGAAATCGTCATCGAGCTCGGGCAGGACTTTCTCCCGCACCTCCTTCACCTTCACTTTGAAGACAGCGTCCTTGCCGGCCAGCTGCTCGGCCTGGTAATCGGAGGGGAAGGTGACGTTGACCTCGCGCTCCTCCCCCGCCTTCGAGCCGACGAGCTGCTCCTCGAAGCCCTCGATCAGCTGGCCCGAGCCGAGCCCCAGCAGGTAGTCCTCGGCGGCGCCGCCTTGGAAGGCAGAGCCATCGGCGAAGCCCTCAAAGTCGATCAGCAGCGAGTCGCCCTCTTTAGCCTCGCGATCGACCTGTTCGAGGCGGGCGAAGCCCTCGCGGATCCGCTCCACCTCCGTGTCGACGACTTCGTCGGGAACCTCCTGGTCCTCCTTGCCGACCTCGAGGCCCTTGTAGTCGCCGAGCTTCGCCTCCGGCCGCACCCCGACCGAGAACTTGAACTCGAGCGGCTGCCCCTCCTCCTCCGGGGTCGAGAGCACCTCGATGTCGGGGTCGCCGATCGGGCTCACCCCCGCGTCAAATAGCGCCGCTTCGTACCACTCCGGCAGCGCCTCGCGGATCGCCTCCTGCAGGACGGCGCTGAAGCCGATCCGCTGGATCACCAGCGAGGCCGGCGCCTTGCCGGCCCGGAAGCCAGGCATCCGCATCTCTTTGGCCAGCGTGCGGGCGGCGCGGGAAGTCGCTTTGTCGACGTCGGCGGCAGGCACCTCGACCTGCACCTCGGCCCGGGAATTCGGCAGCTCTTTGGCGGTGGTCTTCATCGGACGCGTGACCCTAGAGGATCGATCATCGCCGCTGCGCGAGCATCGTCCGCAGGGCAACCGCGAAGTCGACTGCGAACGAGAGACCGCGCCCGATTGGGCCCGTCACCAGCCAGGCTCGACCGCGGTCAAGCGGTGACATGGGGCTCCTTGCCGCCTTCGAGGATCTGCCGCTCCAGCCGGGCTCCCTGGCCGGCGGCGACCGCGCGCTGCGCCCGTGCCTCGTCGAGTTCGACCCCGCGCTCCTGCGCCAGGTCGAGCAGCCGCTGCTTCTCGATCCCCTCCCGCGACCACTCGAAGAAGAACCAGGCGAGCAGGCCGAGGCCAAGGAAGGTCCCCTCGACCATCATCACCACGCCGGCGGTGCTCTGGTCGGCCTGCGGCGAGATCCCCCAGTAGCGCTCGCCAGCGCCGTAGACGGGATAGAGGACGGTGCCGCTCCACATCAGGACGTTGCCGAGGATCGCGCCGGCGAACCGCACCGCAATCACGTAGCCGACCTTCCAGGGGCCGGTGAACCAGCTCGGCTTCGGCAGCGGGCCGAAGATCGGCATCCACATCAGGCAGCCGAAGAAGATGAAGCAGGTGTGCTCGAAGGCGTGGACGGGAGCGCCGGCATAAGCGGCGTCGTAGAGCGAGGGGATGTGCCAGATGTAGAAGTTGAGCGCCCAGAGCGGGAAGGCGACCAGCGGGTGGGCGAGGATTCGCAGCCGGTCGAAGAAGCGGATCGCCAGGATCGGCTGCAGCAGCGGTCCGGTCAGCCCGAGGACGAGGAGGAGCGTGGCGAGGTCGCCGAGCAGTAGGTGCTCGACCATGTGGGCGATCACCAGCTCCTCGCCGATGTGGGCGATCGGCGAGACCAGTGCAACCACGATCGTCAGCAGGCCGGCCGCGAAGCAGATCTGGCGCCAAATCGGCACCGGCCGACCGCGATCGGCCAAGGTCATGCTGCGCTTCGCGTAGAGGGCAGCGGCGATTAACAGCGGCAGCAGCTCGAGGGGGGCAAAGGTGGCGCTCACGTGGGCCAGCAAGATGTTCATTGCGTTTTCAGCGTAGCCCGCTGCTAGCTTGAGCTCGCCCGTGAGCTCCTCCGCAGATCAGTTTCCACCCATCGGGAGCTACGGCTTCCTCTCCGACTGCCACACCGCGGCCCTGATCTCCTTCAGCGGCAGCGTCGAGTGGCTCTGCTGCCCGCGCTTCGACTCCCCCAGCTCCTTCGCCGCCTTGCTCGACCGCGGCGCCGGCCACATGTCGCTGCGGCCGAAGGGCGTGATCGTCCCGATCAGCCGCCGCTACTCGCCCGGCACCCTGGTAATCGAGACCACCTGGGTCACCGACACCGGCTGGGCGGTGGTCAAGGACGCGCTGACGATCGCCGACTGGGTGCCGCCGCGCGGTGAGCGCGGGACCAAACGTGGGCGTCCTGACACCGAACACGAGTCGGATCACTCCTTGCTGCGGACGATCACCTGCATCGACGGGACGATCGAGATGGAGATGGAGTGCCTGCCCCGCTTTGACTACGGCCTCGAGGGAGCGAAGTGGAGCGGCGGGGAGCTCGGCGAAGCGACGGCAACCGCGCCCGACGGATCCGAGCTGTTGCTAACTAGCGACATGGACCTCGAGATCGCCGACGGCGCCGCTCGCGGCAAGGTCACCCTGCACGAAGACCAGCACGCCTTCTGCGCTCTGACCTGGAGCGACGGCGGCCTCGGCGGACCCCGGAGTGCTCCCGAGGCGCTGGAGCGGATCGACTCGACCGAAGAGTTCTGGCGCGAATGGCTCCGCGACGGCAACTTCCCCGACCACCCCTGGCGAGTCCATCTGCAGCGCTCGGCGCTCGTCCTCAAGGGCCTCACCTACACCCCGACCGGGGCGATCGTCGCCGCCCCCACCACCTCCCTACCGGAGACGCCGGGCGGCGAACGCAACTGGGACTACCGTTTCAGCTGGATCCGCGATTCGACCTTCAGCCTCTGGGCGCTGCACACGCTCGGCTTCGAACACGAGGCGCGCGACTTCATGCGCTTCATCGTTGAAGTCTGTAAGGACAAGCCGGACCTGCAGATCATGTACGGGATCGGCCACGAGCGCGAGCTCAAGGAGAAGACGCTCGACCACCTCTCCGGCTACGGCGGCGCCCAGCCGGTGCGGATCGGCAACGGCGCCTTCGACCAGCGCCAGAACGACGTCTGGGGGTCGCTACTCGACTCGGTCTACGTCCACGAGAAGGCGCTCCGCGGCAGTGGCAACCAGGCCGACCGGGAACTGATTCGCTACCAGGTGGAAGCGGCGATCGACGCCTGGCCCCACCCCGACCAGGGGATTTGGGAGTCCCGTGGCGAGCCCCAGCACTACGTCTCCTCGAAGCTGATGATCTGGGTCGCCGTCGACCGCGGCGCCCGCCTCGCCCGCTGGGTGCCCGAGGGCGCCGATGCCGAGCTCTGGCGCGAGAAGGCCGAGGAGTGGCAAGCCAAAGCCGATGAGATCAAAGCCGAGATCCTCGAGCGGGGCGTCCGCGACGGGGTCTTCCGCCAGCACTACGACACCGACGCCCTCGACGCCTCGCTGCTCTTGATCCCACTCTTTCGTTTCCTCCGGCCCGACGACCCGCGGGTACGAGACACGGTCAACGCGATCGCCGAAAACCTGACGACCCACGGCCTGGTCTGCCGCTACAAGGTTGATGAGACCGACGACGGTCTCCAGGGCGAGGAGGGAACCTTCCTGATCTGCTCCTTCTGGCTCGTCTCGGCGCTCTCGGAGATCGGCGAGCCGAAACGGGCGCGGGAACTTTGCGAGCGCCTGCTCGAGGCGGCGGGCTGGCTCGATCTCTACGCCGAGGAGTTAGACGCCGAGTCCGGCCGCCACCTTGGCAACTTCCCCCAAGCTTTCACCCATCTGGCGCTGATCAACGCGGTCTCCCACGTGATCGCCGACGAGCGCCGAGCGGACGGCGGCTACACCGCCGTCTTTACGGAGATGGGCGGAATTCGTGAGGGTGGGTGACCCTCTCGTTACAAAGACGTTTCAGACACTAAACCGACAGACAAGACGTCTCCGGCAGATTCTATAGTGGGCTGCAATTGGCGGCGCGACCGGGAAAGCTCCGGCGTCGCTTCTACTTGAGGATGAAAGGTGCCCAATGAAGATGAGCGAGGAATACAAGACGACCTGGGCAGAAGACGAAAGCGTCGAATCGGCGGTGCTGCAGCAGCTGTTGGACCTGCATCCGACCCGGCTGACGCTGGAGGAGCTGGCGCGCGAGTGCGGCGCCCGACGCAGCGACTTCGCCACGCACGACGCAGTCGAACGGGCGGTCCGCGATCTCACCGCCGCTGGCCTCCTGCACCAGGGGGAGGAATTCGTCGCGCCGACGCGGGCGGCGCTGCGGTTCAACGAGCTGCTCGATCGGTGAAGAGCGTGATTTTCGAGCCGCCGAAGGCGAAAGCAGAAGAGACGGCGATCGCGGCGACGTCGAGCGCCCCGATCGCCGTCCCCTGCATCCCTTAGCTGCCCTTAAGCCAGCTGGCCGTCGGAGCGACGCGCTCCTGCATGGTTCCCACCTGCATCGATCCCACCTTCCTTTCTCCCTTGTCGTGGCACAGCCGCAGCGTTGCGACTTGCGCTCTAAATCAATTGAGCAATGAATACTCTAAATGATTCCAGCAATCAAGGGCGCTCCAGGAAAACTCGTCAATAATCGGAAAAAGCGGGAGCGTTGTGAAAATCCTGATCGACAGGCTGTAAAGTCTTGTTATCGGCCATTGCCCCTGCACTCGGACCTAAAGGAACAAGGCCTTGCCGAAGACGAAGAACAAGAAAGACGGCGTCGAACAGATCGTCGCGAAAGCGTTCGCACACCCCCTGCGAGTGCAGATCCTGATCATTCTCAACGAGAAGATCGCCAGCCCGAACATGCTCGCGCAGCAGCTCGACGAGAGCCTCAACCTCGTCGCCTACCACGTGCGCGTGCTGGAGAAATACGACTGCATCGAGCTTGTTGACACCAAGCAGCGTCGCGGCGCCACCGAGCACTTCTACCGGGCGACCCGTCGCCAGCTCCTGACCGATGACCAGTGGGCGCAGATGCCGGCCAGTCTTCGACCAGGAATGGCCACTGCCGTTCTCAAATCGATTTTTGAGGACATTGAGGCGGCCTCAAAAGCAGGCACCCTCGAGGATGTGGACGATCTTCACATCACCCGCCTGCCGATGGTTCTCGACAAAACGGGATGGGATGAGGTCTCGACCCTCCTCAAAAGCACCTACGACCAGCTGATGGAGATTCAAACCGCCGCTTCTGCCCGCGTGGCGGAGAGCACCGAGGACGGCCTGCTCGCCAAGGTGCACCTACTGCACTTCAAGTCTCCGAGCGCTAATGGAGTAGGCGACTCGGCTGACGAGGCCGAGACCACCGCTTCCTAAGCCAGCCGCGGCGCCGCTATCCAGTCGAGCGGCGTCGGCGGCGCGCCAACCCGTGCGGTCTTTCCCGCGCGAGACATAGATGTTTCAGTTGCTGCTCCTTCCGGGAATGGAATGACGTCAAGACCATTCCCTGAGGAGAGGAGCGGCGATGAGCAGCGGGAACGCGCAAACGGGGACGATTGAGACCCAGGTCCCGGCGCGCCTGGACCGTCTGCCCTGGTCCCGCTTCCACTGGATGGTGATCATCGGCCTCGGGACCGTCTGGATCCTCGACGGGCTCGAGGTGACGATCGTCGGCAGCATCGGCGACCGCCTGACCGAAAAAGGCAGCGGCATCGTTATGGACGCCAGTCAGATCGGCACCGCCGCCGCCTTCTACGTCGGCGGCGCCTGCTTAGGCGCGCTCTTCTTCGGTCAGCTGACCGATCGGCTCGGCCGCAAGAAGCTCTTCCTCGTCACCCTCGGCGTCTACATCATCGCCACGATCGCCACCGCCTTCTCCTGGACCGCCTGGTACTTCTACCTCTGCCGCTTCCTCACCGGCGCCGGCATCGGCGGCGAGTACGCAGCGATCAACTCGGCGATCGACGAGCTGATCCCGGCGCGGGTCCGCGGTCGCGTCGACCTGATCATCAACGGCAGCTACTGGGTCGGAGCTGCCGCCGGCGCCTTCGCCGCGGTCGCTCTACTCGACACCAGCCTCTTCGCGATCGACGTCGGCTGGCGCCTCGCCTTCGCGATGGGCGCGATTCTCGGCGTCACGATCCTGATCGTCCGTCGCCACGTGCCGGAGAGTCCTCGCTGGCTCTTCATCCACGGGCGCGAGGAGGAGGCCGAGGAAATCGTCGCCAACATCGAGCAGGAAGTCCAGGAGAGCACCGGGCAGGAGCTCTCCGAACCGGATCGGACGTTGAAGGTCCACCAGCGCGAGCGGATCCCATTCCGCGAGATCGCCGCCACCGCCTTCCGCAAATACCCGCGGCGGACGATCCTCGGGCTCTCGCTCTTCGTCGGCCAGGCCTTCCTCTACAACGCGGTCACCTTCGACCTGGGGACGCTGCTCGGCGAATTCTTCGAAGTCAGCTCCGGGACGATCCCGATCTACATCGCGATCTTCGCCGCCTCTAACTTCATGGGTCCGCTGTTGCTCGGCCGCTTCTTCGACACCCTCGGGCGCAAACCGATGGTTACGGGCACCTACGCGATCTCGGCGATCCTGACCGCGGTACTCGGCATCCTGCTGCTCGGCGAAGGCCTCACGACCTGGTCGTTCATGGCCTTCATCATCGCGATCTTCTTCTTCGCCTCGGCCGGCGCCAGCTCCGCCTACCTGACCGTCAGCGAGATCTTCCCGATGGAGACCCGGGCGCTCTCGATCGCCTTCTTCTACGCGGTCGGCACGGCTGCCGGCGGCATCGTCGGGCCGCTGTTGTTCGGGCACCTGATCGCCAGCGGCAGCCAGGACCAGGTCGCGATCGGGTTCTTCATCGGCGCGGTTGTGATGACGGTCGGCGCGATGGCGGAGCTCTTCTTCGGCGTCCGCGCCGAGCAGAAACAGCTTGAGGAGATCGCCGAGCCGTTGACCGCCGAGGGCACGGAGAGCGGCCGGCCCGAGACCGCCGAGCCAGCCCCCCGTCCCGGCGGCGCTCGCCGCCAGCCCGGCCGCTGGCGACCCGGCCCCGGTCCCCTTTCCTCGGCCCGGGCTATGGGCGTCTCCGGACCCCACCCGCCGGTGCCGCTCGACAGCGAGGTCTCGATGATCGAGAGCGCTCTGCGCGAGAAAGGCAGCGCCAACCGCCGCGAGCTCGCTCGCCGCGTCGGCGGTCGCTACTGGGGGCCGGGGCGGTTCAACGAGGCCCTGCGCGAGGCGGTTTCGCGCGGCGGCGCAAAGCGGCTCCCGGGCGGCGAGTTCGCATCCGCCGACGACTCCTCGAGCGACCGCAGCCCGACCGGCGCCGGCTGACTCGCGTCTGGGCCGTACTCCCTTGTCGGTATGGTTGCCCGGACGGTTGGCGCCGTCGCGCTGCACAGCTTCGGACTGACGCTCTCAGGGCAGCGACGTTGGATAATTAACGCCGCCCATTCAATCGATGCTGTGACCGAGCAGACCCCTAGAAGCGGAGATCAAGCCAGTCCGGGACCAGGCGAGGGCCTGGCCAGCGAGCGCATGCTGTGGGAGCGATTCGTCAAAGATCGCGACCCGGCGATCCGCGAGGAGCTGGTGCGGCGCTACCTCCCCTTCGCGAAAAACCTGGCCCTGCGCTACCGCGGCGCCAGCGAGTCCTTCGACGACCTCCTGCAGGTGGCGAGCCTCGGCCTCGTCAACGCGATCGACCGCTTCGACCCCGAGCGGGGCGCCCCCTTCACCGCCTTCGCCTCGCCGACGATTCTCGGCGAGCTGAAGCGCCATTTCCGCGACCGGGTCTGGACGGTCCGCGTTCCTCGCGGGCTCCATGACCGGATGGCTGAAGTCGAGAAAGCGATTTCCGAGCTGACGGTTCAGCTGCAACGTTCGCCTTCGGTGCCTGAGATAGCCGAGCGGCTGGAGGTTGATCCGACCGACGTGCTCGAGGTCTTGGAGGCGAACCACAACCGGCGCCCGCTCTCTCTGGACCGCCCGGTCGGCGGCGAGGACTCCGAAGAATCACCGGCAGCTGAGTGGGTCGGTGACGAAGACTCCGGTTACGAACTGGTCGAGGACAAACTGGCGCTGGAGGGGGCCCTCCCCCACCTTGACGAGCGCGAGCGCCTCGTGCTTCAGCTGCGCTTCGTCGAGGACCTGACGCAGTCGCAGATCGCCGAGCGGATCGGCCACTCGCAGATGCACGTCTCCCGCATCCTCCGGCGCACGCTGGAGCGGATCCGGGCCGAGGTGGCCGAGCAGAGCGCCGCCGCCGGCGACACCGAGCCTTAGTTAAAAGCCGCCGCCGCCTCTTAGCTGTTCGAGAGCGAAGAGATCCCGACGACGAGGTACTCGCCTTCGTCACCGTCCTCGACCCGCAGATCGTCGGTCAGCGCCTCCAGCGAACCGCCTACCTCAGGTAGCTCAAAGCTCTCGCGGAGGCGCTCGGCGCCGCCGTGGGTCATCGGCCCGACCTTGAGCTCGATCCCTTGCGGCAGCTCCTCGATGCTGAGCGAGACATGGCCGTCGGTGAAGCCCTGCGGGGCGCGGGCGGAGATCGCGTCGCTGAGCAGCATCGTGTCGGAAAGACGGTCGATACTGATGTCCTGGCGGGCGGCCAGAGCCGAGAGTGCGCGGCTCAGCACCGGGCCGACGATCTCCGGCGGGCCGACCCTGATCCGGGTGGCGTCGTCGGCGGCGACGGTGAAGGTGGAGCCGTTGGTGGCGCCATCCTCGCGCGCTGCCAGCGGCAGGTGCATGCGGATCTCGGTGCCCTTGTCGGCCCCACCCTTGATTTCGAAGCTGCTGGAGAGCGCGGCGATCAGCGTCAGGCCGATCCGCAGGCTCGGACGCTCGACGTCCGGGCGCGGGCGGATGCCGCTGCCGTGATCGCGGATGACGACGGTGAGGCCGTCGCCGTCGCTTTCGGCCTCGACCTCGAGCGGCCCGGGCTCCGTCCCCGCGTAGGCGTGGACGACAACGTTCATCGAAGCCTCGGTAACGACCGTCTTTAGATCGGCAAGCGAGGCCTCATCCATTCCCAGCCGTTCCGCCAGTCCCGCCAGCGCGTGCCGGACGACAGCCACGTTCTCGGCCCGTGCCGGGAGGGACATTTGAAGCCCCGAGCGATCATTGGTTGAGGTATTCAATATTCCGGCCTGCCCCCAGGAACCTCGAGGCTCGTTAATGAAGTCGCGAGCATATCCGGCTATCTCGCATCAAGAGGTGCTTACCCCTGCCACGCAGGCGCAAAACGCGATGCGGGCTTGCGAACATCCTGCGGTAGGATCGAGGCGGTGAATCCCGCCCCGTTCGAAGTCGAGGTAGGAGGCGTCGAGCATGGTGTCCGGACTATCTCGGTCCGTGGCGAGCTCGACCTGAGCACTGCGCCCGAACTCGAGGGACCGCTGGAGCAGACCCTCAACGGAGACGGCGGTTCGGTCCTGATCGACCTCTCCCGCTGCGAGTTCATCGATTCCACCGGGATTGCCCTGATCGTCCGCGCCTGGCAGCGCCTCGATAGCGGCGAGGACGGCCGTTCGCTGGTTATCTGCAGCGATAACGAGCAAGTGCGCCGCGTGCTCGAGATTACTGGCCTCGAGCTCTCGATCCCGGTCCACGGGACCCGCGACGAGGCCCTCGCCGCGATGACCGGCTGAGCCGGTTCCTGGGTCGCAAAGACGCTGCATAGGAGCCCCTGCTGCGGGGTATTCGAACTTGAATGTCTCCTCAGCCTCGACGTCCCCGGCTCCCCCGGGAGCTGTTCGAGACCCGCAGCCACGCCTGGCACTCGCTCGGGCTCGGCGATGAGCTGGCGCCGCGGTTCTCCAAACGCCAGTTCGGCGGCCTGCTGCTGGCGCTGCTGCTGATCGCCGGCACCCTCTTCGTCTATTACAACCGCCACGAGATCGCGCCCGGCTACGGTCAGTGGATCCGGGCTGGGACGGTGGCGGTCCTGATCATCGTCGGCACGGCGGCGACCCACTGGCTCGCCCGCGGCCTCTCCCCCCGCCTCTACCGCCGGCTCGACCCCGCCACCGCGGGGACCACCGGCTTCGTCATCCGCCTGCTGGCGACGATCGCGGTCGTGGTCCTGGCGCTGCGGATCGCCGGGGTGACCGCCAGCACTCTCGCCGTCGGCGGCGCCTTCACCGCCGTCCTCCTCGGCCTCGCCGCCCAGCAGGCGCTGGGCGGGATTTTCGCCGGCATCGTCCTCCAGAGCACGAGGCCGTTCCGGGTCGGCGAACGGGTGCGGCTGGTCGGCGGCGCCCTGGCGGGCTCGATCGAGGGCACTGTTTCCTCCCTCGGCCTCTTCTACACGACGCTGAGCCAGGGAGCCGACCGGCTGATGGTCCCCAATAACGTTCTCCTCAGCCTCGTCGTCGTGCCGCTACGCGAGCCCGACAAAGTCGACGTCCGGGTCCGCTTCCCGATGCAGACGAGCCCGAAGCAGGTCGAGGACCGCCTCCTGCAGGCGATCACCGTCCCCACCCGCTACAAGCCCAGCGTCTCGCTGGAGGAACTCGACGCCGACGGCGTCGTCTTCCGCGTCAACGCGACGCCGCTGCGCCCGGAAGACGGCTCGAAACTGGCCGAGGAGGTTCTGGAGGCCCTGCGCCGCGCGGAACCGGCCGAGTCGCGCTCGCCCTAGCGCCGCCGCTAATTGAAGATCAGGATCGCGGTGTTAATGACGATCGCCAACGGCGTGATCGTCAGGGCAAGACTGCGGAAGAACTTGGCGAAGCCGCCGCGGTAGCGAATGCTCTCGAAGATGCCGAGGCCGACGACGTGGGCGAGGTTGATTAGGGCCACGCCGATCGCGATCAGGATCGCCACCGCTTCCCAGCCCTGCTCATGGCCAGCGCCGGCGGCGATTGCGGCGGCAAGGATGGCGACGACGATCGTGCCGAAAAGACCGGCGACCATGCCGGCCAGGTCGGAGCGGGTCAGGCCGGGGATATAGGCGCCGTCGGCGACTTCCTTGTCGGCGAGCGGGTTGACGGTGCCGCGGCCGGTCGTCTCGACGTCGACGACGTGGTCCGGCTGGTTCTCGGCGTGCTCGAGGACGACCAGCCGCAGCGGCGGCTCAATCGATTCCTGGGCCCGCTCGTAGAGCCCGTTCTCGTACCACTCCGCCTGCCCCTCGGCGTGCTCGAAGATCAGGACTTCGTCGGCCGGGGCTTTCAGCAGTGCGTCCTGGGCCGCCTGCACCGGGTCGGGGTCGCCAACCTCGCCGCTGACCTGGAGATTGCCCTGCTGCAGCGCCTGCAGGTTGCGCTCCAGCCGTTTCTCAGCCTGTTTCCGCGGTCCGTCGATGTCGCCGAGCGTGTGATGAAGCGGGTTCGCCTCGACCGCCGGTACGACCACCCGCACCTCCACCCCCTCGCCATTCGAGTTCGCCTGCAACTGCTCGAGCGGCTCGGGCCCGTGCAGCTCGTCGGTAACGATCGCAATCACTCGATGGGGCATCCGGGCCTCCTAATCGTCGCGGCGGATCGCCTCGTCGGCGTCCCGGGGGATCTCTTCGTCCGCTTCGCCGATGGCGGTGTCCGTCGGCTCCTCCGAGCGGCCCGCGTCGCGGCTCGGGAAGCGTTTTTCGTCGCCGTGCTCGGCGTTGTCGATCAACTCGGCCTCGGCAACCTCGAAGCCCTCCGCCTCGCCCTGGCCGGCCTCGACAAGCGGCCGTTCGGCGGGATCGTCGACCGGGTCGTCGGGCGTCGGTCCACCGATCTTGGCGGCTTCTGCCGCTGCGGCGTCGGCCTCTTCCTCGGCGATCGGGTCGCGCTCTTCCTCGGGTCGGATCTCTTCAGCGCTCATGACGGGCGACGCTCCCCCCAGATGCCGGTCGGGGTGTCATTCTCGTTGTGAGGCTGGCGGCCCGGCTGCTCCGGCGGCGCCAGTTTCTCGTCGGCGCGTTTGTTCGACGCGGCCCAGGCGAGGAAGGCGACGAAGCCGATCACGAAGATGATCAGCGCGAAGATCGGCGACCAGGCGACCGCGATCAGGGCCAACAGGATGATCAGGGCAATCGGTATCAAGTACATGCCCGGCGGTTACCCCTGCCGCCCAGGCACGAAACGCATCTTCTTCCGTTTTTCGCTACCTCGCAAAGGGGTACTCGCAAGGTACAAGCGAGAGCGACCGAAGGAGTGACGGAGATGGGGACTCAAGAGTCTGGGCAAGTCACCGGTACTAAGGACAAGGACTACAACGTCATCTGGTTCGTCGAGCAGTGCCTCAGCAACGTGCTGCGACTCGAGACCTACATCGACGACGCCGAGCGCGACGGCGACTCCGACCTAGCGGACTTCTTCCGCCGCGCCCAGGAGACCAGCCGCAAGGGAGCCGAGCAAGGCAAGGACCTCCTCCGCTCGCGCCTCTCTTCCTAGAGCGGCGTCGCCACTCCGAACTTGTGGGGGCTATCGCCCCCCTAAGTTCGGAGGCGCTAGCTCAGGCTCCAGCGCCGGCCGAGGTTGAGTCGGCCGTGCGAGCAGCCATCCAGCCGGCCGCGGCCCCAAGCGCGCCGCCGACGCCGAGCAGCGTCGCCGTCCGCATCGGATCGCGCTTCAGCTTCGAAGCGGTGCCGTGGGCGGTGTGCTTTGCCGCCGACTTGGCGGCCCTGCGGGCGAGAGTGCTTTTGACTGACATGTCACACCCTTACCCGGCGCCCCCGCCCCTCTACACCAGTTGCGGAACCGAGAGCCCCTCGCGGAGTGAGATCGCGTTCGGCGGGGCGAATTCCTCCCAATCGTTATTGAAGTAGGCGAAGACCTCGCGGCGCGAGCGCCAGGCGGCGATGCGTCGGCGCCAGCGCTCGATCTCGGTGGGCGAGTAGTTGCCGTTGCGGCCGCGGGCGCCGTGATGGAAGCGGACGTAGGCGAGCTCTCCGACCGGTTTTGCCTCCGGCAGCGGGCGGCGGCCGTCGTGCGGGATTACCAGGGAGGCGCCGTGCTCGTCCAGCAGCCGCATCACCGCCGGCGCGAACCAGCTCGGGTGGCGGAACTCGACGCAGTGGCGGGCCGGCGGCATCAGCTCCAGGGCAGCGGCGAGAACGGCGTCGTCACGGTGGAAGTTGCCGGGCAGCTGCCAGAGGACCGGCCCGAGCTTGCCGCTTTCGCGCAGCGGCTCCAGCGGCTCCCAGAAGCGCTGCAGCCCCTGCTCGATCCTGCGCAGCCTTTTCATGTGGGTGAGGTAGCGGCTTCCCTTCACTGCGAAGAGGAAGCCAGGCGGCGTCCGCTCCACCCAGCCTTCGACCGCCTTGCGCTTGACCAGCCGGTAGAAGGTGTTGTTGACCTCGACGGTGTCGAAGACCTCGGCGTAGCGTTCGAGCCAGCGCGCCGGCGGCACGTCTTTGTAGATCCCGTGCCGCCAGGAGTCATAGACCCAACCCGAGCAACCGATGCGGACATCTTTCACCGTCAGATGGGTACCCCGCATCCATGCCCCTGAACGCGATCCTCGACGTCGACGGCACCCTCGTCGATACCAACTACCACCACGCCCTGGCCTGGCACCGGGCCCTGCACGCGCACGGCCACTCGGTGCAGATGTGGAAAGTCCACCGCCACATCGGCATGGGCGGCGACCAGATCCTCGACGCCCTGATCGGCGAGGAGGCAGCGGCGGCCGACGGCGAGGCGATCCGCGAAGCTGAGGCGGATGCCTACAAAGAGATGGTCGACGAAGTCGAGCCGATGGAGGGCGCGCGGGAGCTGCTCGAGAAGCTCCACGAAGACGGCAACACGGTGATCCTCGCCAGCTCCGCCAAGGAGGACGAGGTCGACCATTACCTCGACCTGCTGGAAGCCCGTGACCTGGTCGACGACTGGACCACCTCGGCCGACGTTGAGACGACCAAGCCCGAGCCCGACCTCGTCAACGCAGCCCTCGAGAAGGCCGGCAACGACAACGCCTCGGTGATGGTCGGCGACTCGGTCTGGGACGTAGAGGCAGCCAAGCGCGCCGGCGTCCCGACTCTGGCAGTCCTAACCGGCGGCTTCTCCAAGGAAGAGCTGCGCGAGGCCGGCGCCGCCCAGGTGGTGGAAGCGATCAACGACCTGCGAATCGACGGCAAGGCGCTCGACGAACTGGCCAGTAGCGCTCATCAGCGCCGCACTTTCCGAAAAGGTTTTGCTGAAAAGCCGAAAAATGGGGTTGGCCCGACCTGCACCAATCGAAGAGGTTTCCGGGGTGGCTGCGGAGAGGCAAGGGAGAGCCGATCAGGAATTGGTGCGGGCGCTGTCGCACCCGATTCGGCTGGAGATCCTGCAGGCGCTGCGGGATCGGATCGCCAGCCCGGCCGAAATCTCACGCGAGATCGACCGGCGACCAGGTGTCGTCTCCTACCACGCCAGCACGTTGCTGCGCTGCGGCTGCCTCGAGCTGGTCCACAGCCGCGGCCGGCGGGGCGCGATCGAGAACTTCTTCGCCGTCACGCCCCGCTCATTATCGAGCAGTGATAACTAGCTCTTCTTTTTTCCGGAGCTCGCCTTTTCCTTGTTGACGGTTCGGGCGGCGATTTCCTCCGCTCGTTTCTCAGAGCGGCCGGATTCCTTCTCGCTCTTTTTGATGTGTTTGTACTGGCGGTCGCGTTTGCTGCCTTTTTTGACGCCGCGTGGTGGCATCGCCATCGCCTCCTCTGCGAACTCGTTTAGCTGACGTTCGACTTCTCGCGCTGACCCTCGTGCACGCCCTCGGCGAACTCCTCGACGATCTTGGCGTTGAAAGCTTCGAGGTCGTCCGGTTTGCGGCTGGTGACCAGGCCCTGGTCGACATGGACTTCTTCATCGACCCAGTTGGCGCCGGCGTTCCGCAGGTCGGTCTCGAGGCTCGGCCAGGAGGTCAGGGTGCGACCCTCGACCACGCCGGCGTCGATCAGGGTCCAGGGTGCGTGGCAGATCGCTCCGACGGGCTTGCCGGCGGCAAAGAAGCCACGCACGAACTCGAGCGCCTCCGGTTGCGTCCGCAGCTGGTCGGGATTGGCCACCCCGCCCGGCAGCACCAGGCCGTCATATTCGCTCGCGTCGGCCTCGCCGACGGGGCGGTCGACGTCGAAGGTGTCGCCCTTGTCGAGGTGGTTGAAGGCCTGGACCTCACCGGCTTCCGGCGCCAGCAGCTCGGCCTCGGCCCCGGTCTCCCGCACCGCCTTCAGCGGCTCGACAAGCTCAACCTGCTCGACCCCCTCATTTGCGGTCAGGAATGCGATTTTCTTGCCCTGCAGGCGGTCGGACATGGTTGCCCCTTCCGTTGGTCTCGCTTACGTTTTGTCCCTCTTTCGCTACCCGAGGCGAGCGAGGGGGAAAACGGAAGAAGAGGTCGGGACTAGCGAAGTGCGACCGGGGCGTTCGCCGCTTTGGCGACGGTCCCGGCGATCTGGCTGTGCGTGTCCTGGCGCTGCCAGCCGAGCTCGAAAGTCAAAGGGACCTGGACCTTCTCTTTTGCCAGGCACCTGGGGCAGGAGGTCCAAGACGACGCCGCCTGAGCTGAATACCCGCTCCCACAATTGTCACAGCGAAACATGAACTCCCCGCTTTCTTCCCGTCCGTATAAACCCGTCAGGCGCTCCACTACCCTTGGGCCATACCGGGAAACCCGGGTTACCTCAGACCGGTGACCGGGGAAGGGGAGATCATCGAAGGGGTAGTTTTCTGACCGGGATGAAAGAGCCACAGGAACTGGAGCTGTGGCGCTATCTGCAGAGCCAGCGCGAACTGGCGGCGCGCCTGATCGAAGGCGATTCGCTCGAGCAGGTGGCGCCCCGGTTCCTCGAAATCGTTGCCGACCTGCTGCGCTGGGAGGCGGGGGCGATGTGGGAAGTGGCCGGCGAGGGCGAGCCACTACGGCTGGTCGCGGGCTGGAGCACCCCCGAGCTTGACGCCCGCCCACTCTGGCGGCGCAGCCGCGAGCTCAACTTCCACCGCGGCACCGGCCTGCCCGGCGACGCCTGGGACACCGGCCAGATCGCCCTCGCCCCCGATTACCGCGACTACCCGACCACCGCCCCGCGCTACGAGGTCTCGGCCCAGCTCGGCCTCGAGGCGGCGCTGGCGATCCCGGTCCCGCTCGGCGATCCCAAAGACGTGCTCGCGGTCGCGGAGTTCCACACCCTCTCCTTCGAAGCTCAGTCGCAGGAGCTGCTGGCCCTGCTCGCCGGCTTCGCCGATCAGCTCGGCACCTTCATCGCCCGCCGCCGGGCGGAGGCGAAGAGCGCCGAGGCCGAGCGCTTCCGGCAGCACCTGGCCGAGGTCGTTCGCGGCACCCAGGACGCGGTCCTCAGCAAGGACCTCGAGGGGGTCGTGACCAGCTGGAACCCGGCCGCGGCGCGGATGTACGGCTACACCGCCGAAGAGGCGATCGGCCGCCACGTCTCCTTCCTCGTCCCCTCCGATCACAAGGACGAGGAGATGGTGATCCTCGATCGGGTGAAGCGGGGGGAACGGCTCGACACCTACGAGACCGAGCGGATCCGTGCCGACGGGGCCCGGATCTCGGTCTCGCTCACCGTCTCCCCGATCCGCAGCCCGATGCGCGGCCTGATCGGCGCCTCGGTGGTCGCTCGCGACATCACCGCACAGGTGCGGCGGCGGCGGGCGCAGGAGTTCCTCGTCGCCGCCAGCCGCCTGCTCGACAGCTCGCTCGACCCGGAAGAGACGGCGCGGACGATCGTCTCCACCGCCGTCCCCGAGCTGGCCGAGCTCTGCCTGATCGACTTCCGCCGCTCCGACGGCTGGTACGGCGACACCATCGTCGCCGGCGCCAACCCGGAAATGGCGGAGCGGCTCGAGCAGATTCGGCGCACCCAGCCGCTCGACCCGGGGGGCGAGCACCCGGTGGCGCAGGTGCTGCGCCTAAACCAGCCGATGATCTGGCGCGACCTGAAGGCGCCGGAGGTGGTCGACAAGGTCTCTCAGAACGAGGACCACCTGCAGCTGATGCGGGACGCCGGCTACAACTCAGCCGCGGTCGTGCCGCTGGTCGCCCGCGGCCGAACTCTTGGCGCCCTCTCCTTCCTCCACGCCCACGGCGACCTGCGCTACGACCCCGGCGACCTCGACTTCCTCTCCGAGCTCGGCGACCGGGCGGCCCTGGCGCTCGACAACGCCCGCCTCTACCGCGAGCGCGACCGGGTGGCGAAAAGCCTGCAGCGGGGACTGCGGCCGCCGCGTCCGGCGGAGGTCGACGGTCTCGACATCGCCGTCGTCTTCGAGGCGGCGGGTGAGGGGATCGAGATCGGCGGCGACCTCTACGACGTGCTGCCGAACGAGGATTGCTGCTGGGTTCTGGTCGGCGACGTCGCCGGCAAGGGCAGCACCGCGGCCAGTGTCTCGGTCGCCCTCCGCCACTCGGTGCGCGGGCTGACCCGGGAGATCGGCGACCCGGCGGAGGTGCTGCGACGGGTCAACGAACTGCTGCTCGCCGGCGACAGTCTCAACGACTTCGCGACCGCGATGCTCGCCTGCCTGAAGCGCGAGGAGGCCGGCTGGCGGATCACGATTGCTTCAGCCGGGCATCCGCCGGCGGTGCTGACGGGCGACGACGGGCCAGAGCTGCTCGGCGGCGGCACCGTGCTCGGCGCCTGGCAGGAGGCCAACGTCGAGCAGCACGAGCGTCTGCTCGAACCGGGCTCGACGCTGGCGCTCTGCACCGACGGCTGGCTCGAGGCCGGGCCGGTCACGACGCACCAAGGGCCGGAGTCCTTCGGCGAGATGACGCAGGCGCTGGCGGGACTCGAGCTCGAGGAGCTGACCGAGCGACTGCGGGCCGACGCCGTCACCCGCAGCTCGGGGACCCTGCGCGACGACCTCGTCGTCCTCGCCGTCCGCCCCCGGGCGACTTCGGACGAGGCCGAGGCGCCGCGGGAGCTGACGGTCGGAGCTAGCTAGACCGTTTCGCGGTTTTTTTCCGGGCCGAGGTTTTTTTCACCCCGCCGGTTTTCCGCGCTGCGGATTTTTTCGGGCGAGCTTTTTTGGCGGCGGATTTTTTCGCCGCAGACCGGGCTTTTGATGATTTCGCTTTCGAACCTGCCGATTTCGATTTCGAGCCCGACGCTTTCGCTTTTTTGGTTTTCCGGCTCGAGGAGGAGGCGCGACGCTGAGCGGCGGGGATGTCGGATCGCACCACGGCGTTCGTCAGCTGTTTGATCTGACCGAGCAGGAAGCCGGCCATTTTTTCCTCCTCGCGGCGGATCCCTTTTGCGAGTTTGGCCGTCTCGGAGTCGCCGACTTTTTCGGCCAGCGTCTCGATCCCAAGATAGGTGGCGATCTCCTCGTGCTCGTTCCAGTACTCGGTCTTGGCGTTCTTCAGCAGTTTCTCCGCCTCGCTGTCGCCGCGGATCGCGTGCAGCGGCCCCTTGGCCAGGGCCGCGACTTTGCCGACCGCGCCCTGCAGCGTCTGCCCGCCGCCGCCGAGTTTTTTGATCCGGCGCTCAACCTGTTTGGCGTGGCTTTTCGTCTCTTTGAGGTGCTGCTGCAGTCGTTTTTTGTACGGGCCTTTCTCGGCCATCGCGATGTGGGCCTGCAGGGCAGCCTCCAGTTCGCGCTCCTTGCCATATGCCTCGCTCAGGTACTGGACCAGCTTCGCGTCGCGCTCGTTCATGTCCGCCATCGCGGTTTGCGCCTCCTCGGTGGGTGATTAATGCGGTTGGTGAAATTGGGTACCCAGCGCTATTAGCGTGAAACTGGGCGCGGGCAGGGTAATGGCTGCGGATGCGAATGCTCGCCCGCCTCATCGTCGCCCTCCGCTTCGTGATCGTCCCGGCCTGGATCGCCGGGGCGATTTGGGTGAGCCTCAGCCTGCCCTCGGTCTTCGGCGCCGAAGCCAACGACCTAGGCAGCCTCCTGCCGAAGAACTCGAAGGCGGTCGAAGTCGAAGAAAAGGGAATCGAAACCTTCGGCCTGCCGGTGCTGAGCCGGACCATGGTGATCGCCCATCAGCCGGAAGACTTCACTCTCGACCAGGGAAAAGCGGCGGCCAGCTTCATCGCTGGCGTCGACCAGGTGCCCCAGCGCCGGGCCGAGCTGCGGGCAGTGCCGCTCCTCGACGCGCCGGGGCTGCTCGAATCGAAGCGGCTCGGCTCGACCCTTGTCGTCTACCTCTACGTCGATCCGGCGCTGGGAGAAAACGAACAGGTCGATGCGGTCGATGGGTTCGCTGATGAATTGCAGAAAGCGACGAGCGCAGAGACCGTCCACGTCACCGGCGCCATCCCCGCCAGCCGGGCGGAAACGAACATCGCCAACCGCGATCTGCTCTGGGTGACCGCGGCGACGATCGCCCTCGTCGTCATCATCTTGGCGCTCTACTTCCGCTCGCTCGGGATCCCACTGCTGGGCCTGGGGACGGTGGCGATCGCCTACCTGATCGCCGACCACGTGCTCGGCTGGGCGAGCGAGCGGTATGGGATCTCGATCCCGCGCGAGGTCGACCCGGTGATCATCGCCCTGCTCTTCGGGGTGCTGACCGACTACCTCGTCTTTTTCGCCTCCGATTACCGGCGCCACCTGCAGGAAGGCCTCAACTCCTGCGAAGCGGTGACCGAGGTGACGACGGAGCTGCTGCCGGTGATCCTGACCGCGGCGCTGATGATCGCCGGGGCGACGCTGACGCTGCTGCTCTCCGGGGTGCGCTTCCTCTCCGCGTTCGGGCCGGGCATGGCGGTCGCGGTCGTGGTCGGCGCCGCGGTGGCGCTGACCTTCATCCCGGCGATGCTGGCGATCTTCGGACGGCTCTTGCTCTGGCCGAGCAGCCCCAACCCGGAGACCGCCGGCTCGCACCCGAAGGAGGCGGGGCCGCGCGGGCGGGTGGTTGGCTTCGCCGCCCACCATCCGGCGATCGTCGCGATCTTCTGCTTGGCGATCCTGGTCGCGGCGGCGAGCGGGCTGCGCAAGCTCGAGCTCGGCAACCCGATCATCAGCGGCCTCCCCCACTCGACCGATGTTCGCCAGGGCTATGAGGTCGCAAGCGAAAGCGTTGGACCCGGGGTGGTCGGGCCGACGATGCTGATGCTCGAAGAGCCGGGAATCGGCGACAAGCAGGAAGAGCTGGCGGCGCTGCAGTTGGAGCTAGGCGAACAGGACGGGGTGGCGGAAGTGATCGGGCCGGTGCTTGAACCGCAGGGCGAACATCCCTACGGGATCCTCGTCGCCGACAGCGGCAACGCCGCCCGCTACGTCCTCGTCCTCAGCGCCGACCCCGACGGCTCCGCCGGGACGCGGATCCTCAGCGAACTCGAAGACGGGATGCCGGGCATGCTCGATGAAGCGGGCCTCGGGTCGGCTGCGATCGGGATGACCGGCGACACCTCGATCGCCGCCGAACTGAACGGCGACACCTGGAGCGCCTTCGAGCGGGTGACGCCGGCGGCGCTGCTCGTCCTCCTCGTCCTGCTCTGGGTGCTGCTGCGCAGCCGCATCGCCCCGCTCTACCTGGTCGGGGTCAGCGTGCTGACGGTGGCGGCAGCGCTGGGGCTGACGGTCTACGTCTTCCAGGACCTGCTCGGGTACGGCGAGCTCGCCTTCTTCGTCCCGATCGCGACCGCGATCCTCCTGCTCGCGCTCGGCGCCGACTACAACGTCTTCCTGATCAGCCGGATCTGGAGCGAGGCCGAGCGACAGGACCTGCGCCCGGCGATCCGCACCGCCGGCTCGCGGGCGGCACGGGCGATCACCGTCGCCGGAATGATCCTCGCCCTCTCCTTCGCCGCCGTCGCCCTGATCCCGATCGCCGCCTTCCGCGAGCTCGCCTTCGCCCTCAGCGTCGGCCTCCTCCTCGACACTCTGCTCGCGCGGACGCTGCTGATCCCGGCGCTGGTCAGCCTCTTCGGCCGCGACTAGCATCGCGGCGATGCTCGCCACCGTGATCACCGCCCTGGCACTTGCCGGGGGAGGGCATGCAGCGCGGCCGCCGATCGTCAGCTGGCCGATTCCCTTCGGGGCAAAACGGAAGCATCAGATGGCTGCTTACTCGCAGCGGCACTACGGGCAGTGGACCTGGCGACTGCGGCATCCGCAGGTGATCGTCGAGCACATGTCGCAGACGAGCAGCGCCCGCGCCGTCTACAACACCTTCGCGCCGGACCGGCCCGACGTCGAGCTTCACGAGCTGCCCAACGTCTGCTCGCACTTCGTGATCGGCTCCTCGGGGCGGATCTTCCGTCTCGTCAATCTCCGCACCCGCTGTCGCCACACGGTGGGGCTCAACTGGACCGCGATCGGGATCGAGCACGTCGGCTACGGCGACGGCGACGCACTTGGCGACCGCCGGCAGCTGCGTGCCTCGCTGCGGCTAACGCAGTGGCTGCGGTGCAAGTTCAACATCCGCGTCCACGACGTGATCGGGCACGCGGAGAGCCTCAGCTCCCCCTACCACCACGAGCTGGTGCCGAGCCTGCGGCGGCAGACCCACGGCGACTGGCGCCACGCTTCGATGCAGGTATACCGGCGCAAGCTGCGACAGCTCGGTCGATGCCCCTAGTCACTACCTGGAGCCGGCATGCCAATCTCTTTCGGCGGCGTGTCGATTTCGCTCTTGCCCGTTCGTCATTGGGGTAAAAGGGCGGAACAGCCGCCCCTACCGAAGGAGGACCCAGATGCGCTTCATGATGTTCATGTACCCCGAAATCGAGGAGAAGGACTGGGGTCCGAAGGTCGACAACGTCGAGGAAGTCGCGGCGATGGGCCGCTACAACGAGGAGCTGCGCAAGGCCGGGATGCTGCTCTCACTGGACGGACTGCAGCCGCCGAGCGAGGGCGGCGTCGTCTCCAAGGTCGACGGCAAAGCGACGATCACCGACGGGCCGTTCGCCGAGGCGAAGGAGGTTGTCGGCGGCTACTGGCTGATCCAGGCGCGCTCAAAGGAGGAGGCGCTGGAGTGGGCGAGCCGCTGCCCGGCCGAGAACTGCAAGATCGAGGTGCGCCGGGTCTTCGAGATGGATGACTTCCCGCAAGAGGTTCAGGACGCGGTCGAGGAGAACTTCGGCGGCTGAGGTGGCGGACGCTACGCGCGCGATCGAGGCGGTCTGGCGGATCGAGTCCGCCCGCCTCGTCGCGGGCCTGGCGCGGATGGTCCAGGACGTCGGCCTGGCCGAGGACCTGGCGCAGGATGCCCTGGTGGCGGCGCTGGAGAAGTGGCCGGCCGACGGCGTCCCCGACAACCCCGGCGCCTGGCTGATGGCGACGGCAAAGAACCGGGCGATCGACCGGATGCGGCGGGAGTCGAACTTCCAGAGCAAGCAGGAGGAGATCGCGCGCGAGACCGGGGCGCTCTTCGCGCTGGAGCGCTCAAACTTCGAGGCGGCGGCAGACGAGGAGATCGGCGACGACCTGCTGGCGCTGATTTTCACCTGCTGCCATCCATTGCTCTCGCGCGAGGCGCGGGTGGCGCTGACCCTACGGCTGCTCGGCGGGCTGACGACGCCGGAGATTGCGCGGGCCTTCCTCGCCTCCGAGGCGACGATCGCGCAGCGTCTTGTGCGGGCGAAGAAGACCCTGCGCGAGGCGCGGGTGCCGTTCGAGGCGCCGCGGGGCGAGGAGCTCGACGAGCGGCTGCCCTCGGTGCTGGAAGTCGTCTACCTCGTCTTCAACGAGGGCTACGCGGCGAGCGCCGGCGAGGACTGGGTGCGGCGCGACCTCTGCGAGGAAGCCCTGCGGTTGGGCCGGATCCTCGCCGAGCTGGCGCCGCGGGAGCCGGAGGTGCACGGGCTGGTGGCGCTGCTGGAGATCCAGGCCTCGCGGCTGGGGGCGCGGCACGGGCCGAGCGGCGAGCCGATCCTCCTGCTCGACCAGGACCGCGGCCGCTGGGACCCACTGCTGATCGTCCGCGGACGCCGCGCCCTGCAGCGAGCCGAAGAGCTGCCGGGCCCACTCGGCCCCTACGGCCTCCAGGCCGCGATCGCCGCCTGCCACGCGCGAGCGATCCGCCCGGAGGACACCGACTGGGTCCGGATCGCCGCCCTCTACGACGCCCTCGCCCAGATCCAGCCCTCCCCCATCATCGACCTCAACCGCGCCGTCGCCCTCGGCATGGCCTTCGGCCCCGAGGCCGGCCTCGCCCTCCTCGACGAGATCAATGACGAGAAAGCGCTGGCCACCAACCACCTCCTCCCCAGCGTCCGCGGCGACCTGCTGGAGAAAGCCGGACGTCGTGACGAGGCCGCGACGGAGTTCAAGCGTGCCGCCGAGATGACCGCGAACGAGCGCGAGCGCGAGCTGCTGCTCGGCCGGGCTAGTAGGGGTGGCGGTCCGCGCTCGACTTAGCCCAGCGTGAGCTGCTGGTGCCCTACGAAAGCAACTGTGTCTGCTTCCTTTAGGCCAGTCGGCTTTCGCTGCTGTGGGGTAGAACGATTCCGAGTGATGATTACGCGTTCGTCTCTCTCAAGAGCCAGAATTGCTTTTCTATATTCCGGCTCAATCCAGGCGCCATCGGGATAGTCCGTATTTAACAGATCTACGAATGAGAGAGTTTGCGCTTCGAAGCGTTCCTCAAGATGTGCTTGAAGACTTGGGTAAGGCTCCTCCTCGGCGACATCTAAAGCAATCTGATTGGGATCACGCCGCGTAACTGGCCAGAAGGTCATATCGGGCGATTGCTTGACCATTGCCTCCTTCATCTTCCTCATCCCAAGCGGATTGTTGGTTAGATGAACGAGGTAGTAAAGCGTCTGCGTTCGATCGTCCTCAAAGACCCTAAAAGGCGTTGCAAATTTCGCTACGCTTTTCCTGATCACCTCTGAGTAGACCAAAAGGAGCTTTTGCTCTCGATCCTCTCCAGGGGCGAGCTGAAGGCAGCCCCTCCAGGCAGAACCACCGAAGAACTCATTCAGAGGAGCCTCGAAGTTCTCCTCAGAAAGAAATCGGCGCATATCTCGCACCATGAAGGTGATCATCACCTCCCATCGCTCCTTCTTCATCAGTTGGCGAACGATCTCGAGCGGGACCCCCTTGAACCCAAAAGGATCGGCCGTCCAGAAGACCGGAGGTATCCAATTGCGCTTGGACAGCTCCTCGGCCTTTCGCAGCGCCTCCTCCGCGAAGTAACCATTGCTGGCGTCAATCGACACCCTGGGGTGGCTAAGACTCGCTATCTCGGCCTTGAGAAATTCGAAGTTCTTCGGGTGAAGCTCAACGCATTGAATCTCGACTTCTTCGGGTCGTTCTCCTTCCACGGCTTCAACTGCTCGTCTCCAAAAGAGAAGGGGTGAGCCCGGCTCTCCACCCGTATAGCGTCCGCGTCCAGCAAAGCCATCGAAGAGCACGAGTGGGCTCATCGTCCTGCCGAGGATGGCTAACCAAGCCCCCAAATATCGATACTGAATCTCGTGCTTGACCCGTGCATGCTCCGTGTAGAGCCACTTTTTTGGGTCGTCATCCCCTAGCTCACCCGACAACCGCCGCACCCCTTACTGGCATCTCGGACCATTCAGCTCCGTCTAGCTCCCGACCACCTGACTTCGACCGAAGGCCCCCCCACTGCTTAAAGAAAAATGGCACTTCTGCTGCAAGGCACTGATCACGAATACCGCGAGCCCAATCAGGTCGCATTGGCCGATGCTTGGGACCTGACTCACCTCCCACAATCACCCAATCAAGTCCTTCGAGGGATAGGTCATCGAGCGGCCCCAGTAGGGGCTCTGCAGAGATGAATCGGACAGCTGCTGGGACCTGGCGGAGATGATCAATCCGGTGCACGAACTTTTGGTTCTCAACGCTAACTCCCATCCACACATTCTCAGGCCAGAGCAAATCATCTGCAATCGATAGAAGTCTCTCGTGCCTCTTGGTGAGGACTTGAAAAACGTGCCAATGGGCTTCTGACATCACCGAAAAGACCTCTTCAATGAAAGAAGTCGGGATCTCCTCGTGGAAGAGATCGCTCATCGAGTTCACGAAGACCAACCGAGGAGTCCGCCAGCGCAAAGGGATCTGTAATGCCTCTGGATGGAGCGTGACAGCAAAACCGGGTCCACTCGATTTCCGGGTGCCGTCGAGCTGGTACTTAGGCTGGCCCATCCTTTTGAGTCGAGCTGCGAGGTCTAGGGCGTAACAATGTGCGCAACCCGGCGAAACTCGGTCACACCCAGTCACCGGGTTCCAAGTCGCTTCGGTCCACTCGATTGCGCTACTCCCAGACATTGGCACCATCTTCGCCACCTGGCCTGAATGTTCCTCTCTCGAACGCACGAACGTATGTTCGCATCCTCACCGGACGGATCAATGGAACAGTCAGCGGCCCGACGGGGGATTCTGAAGGTCCCCCGCCAGCCGGCTGATGCCGTCGCGCTCGAGGCGGTGGATGATCCAGTCGTCGAGGCGCTTGGCGCCGAGGCCCTCGTAGAAGTTGAGGGCGGGTTCGTTCCAGTCGAGGGCGACCCACTCGAGGCGGACGTGGCCGCGGTGTTGGGCGAGCTGGGCCAGGTGCTCCATGACCGCGCGACCGATGCCGCCGCGGCGGTGCTCGGGGCGGACGTAGACGTCCTCGAGCCAGATCCCGGAGCGGCACTCGAAGCTGGAGAAGGTGGTGAAGAAGATCGCGTAGCCGATCGCTTCGCCGTCGCTGGTCTCGATCAGGAGCGCCTCGGCGGCTCTCTCCTCGAACAGAGTGCGGCGCAGCGTCTCGGCGTCGCCGGCGACTTTGTCGGCGAGTTTCTCGTACTCGGCGAGCTCGAGGATCAGGCCGAAGACGAGCGGCACGTCAGCTTCGGCCGCCGGGCGGATCTGGACGTCGTTGGCGTCGGCCATCTCGTCGCAGCCTAAGCGCTTTCGCCGCTCAGCCGAGGCCGTCGAGGCGCGGCAGCACCTTGTTCTCGTAGGTGTCGATCGCGGCGATCGGATCGGCGCCAGAGTTGTTCATCAGGGCGACCATCGTCGCCCCCATCTCTTCGACCTCGCGGATCCGCTCGATATGTACCTCGGGATCGGCGGAGATGATCATTGACTCCTTCAATTCCTCGTCGGAGACCTGGCGCTCGCCCTCCTCGTACATCGCCTTCGGGTCGTGCCAGTTCTCTTTGAAGAACTCGTCGGGCTGTGAGCCCTTCCAGACGCGGCAGCCCTCGAGTGCCGAGTCGTCGTCGCGGGCCCAGGAGAAGGCGGCTTGGAGGATGATCTGGCCCGGCTCCCGCCCGGCGTCCTCGGCGGCGCCTTTGTAGGCGTCGAGGATCTCCGGCACCGACTCGGGATCGGCGAGGGTCCAGATCCCGTCACCCTGGCGGGCGGCCACGCCCGCAGCTTTGGGGCCGAAGGCGGAGACGTAGATCGGCGGCCGCCCCTGCTCGGGCAGGCTGTGCAGGTGAGCCTGCTTGGTCGGGAAGTGCTTGCCAGCGTCGGTCAGCCGCTGCCCGTCCCAGAGCGCCCTGATCATCTCCAGCGCCTCCTCCATGCGCTCGATCTGCTTGCCGACCGGCGGCCACTCGCCGCTGATCGGGAACTCGTTCAGCGCCTCCCCCGAGCCGACGCCGAGGTACGGCCGCCCGGGGAACATCAGCTCGAAGGTCGCCCAAGCCTGGGCAATCAGGGCCGGGTGATAACGCGGCCCCGGCGGCGTCACCGCGGTTCCGAACAGCACCTGCTCGGTCGCCTGCGCGGCGGCGCCCAGCCAGGGCCAAGCGCTGCCGGCCTCGCCGTTCTCCCACCATGGCTGCAGGTGGTCACTGCAGCCGATGCCGTCGAAGCCGGCGTCCTCGGCAGCGACCGCCTGCCGCAAGAGCTGGTCGGGCGGGAACTGCTCGTGGGCGCAGAGGTGGAGGTAGCGGACGTGCACGGCCGTGAGCTGGGCGGGCCCTAGGCCTTGCCTTCGAATTCGTACTCGCGCAGGAAGCCCTCGAAGAGGCGGCGGTGGCCCTGCTCGTCGCGGAGGATCGAGATCACCATGTCCTGGGTGACCGGGTCGACGCCCTCGGTCTCCTCGACGATCCGCGTGTAGTGCTCGATCGCGCCGGTCTCGGCTTTGATCACCCCGCGGATCACGGCGACGACGTCGGTCTGGTGCTCGGGCGGCTGCAGGAAGGACTGTTCGGCCTGGAACTCCTGCGAGCCGGGGACGACGCCGTAGAGCTCCTTGATCCGGTTGGCGAACTCCCTCGCGTGGCCGAGCTCCTCTTCGATGTCGGTGGCCAGCGACTCGCGGATCTCCTGGGCGCGGACGCCGTCGAGGTTGGTCGAGGCGGCGAGGTAGCTCATCACCGTCTCGATCTCCATCCAGTAGGCCTTGGTCAGCAGCGCGACGATGTCTTCGCGGGTGCCGGAGCTGTCGCCGCTGAAGATGCCCTTGTCGAGGCTTCCGGTCTCCATATTTTTTTCTTCCTCTCGCGTCGCGGTCGGCTTGGTCGTCTGTCCCTCGCGGCTACCCCAGGGCTCAGCGGAAGAAACGCTCTGGTTAGGCTGCCGCGCCATGGACACGATCGAGCAGCTCCTCGAGAACAACCGCAACTTCGCCGCCGGCCTCGCCGAACGGCACCTCGACGTCGAACCGCAGCGCCACCTAGCGGTCGTCACCTGCATGGACTCGCGGCTCGACGTCTTTGCGGCGCTCGGCCTCGGCCCGGGCGAGGCGCACGTGCTGCGGAACGCCGGCGGCGTCATCACCGACGACGTGATCCGCTCGCTGGCGCTCTCGCAGCGACGGCTGGGAACGCGCGAGGTGATGCTGATCCACCACGACGACTGCGGCTTGCAGAAGATCACCGACGACGGCTTCCGGATGGAGTTGCAGGAGACGACCGGGATCGCTCCGAGCTTCGCGATCGAGTCGTTCAAAGACCCCGAGGAGGACGTGCGCCAGTCGATCCGCCGGGTCCGCTCCTCCCCGTTCCTCCCCCACCGCGACGTCGTTCGCGGCTTCGTCTACGACGTCGACACGCATCAGCTGCGCGAGGTCGAGGTCCCGGAGGAGGAGCAGGCCTAGACTGCGCTGGTGCCGACCGTCGCTCCCTACGGCTCCTGGTCCTCGCCGCTCGACGCTGCGAGCGTGGCCAGCTCGGGGCGGCGGCTGGCGGCACCGACGATCGCCGACGACGAGGCGATCTGGTGGGCCGAGGGGCGGCCGGAGGAGGGCGGCCGGGTGGTCCTGATGCGGCGGCCGCCGGGTGGCGAGCCGGAGACGGTGACGCCGGAGGGGGTGAACGTGCGGACCCGCGTCCACGAGTACGGCGGCGGCGCCTGGCACCTGGCGGCTCCCGACCTCGTCCTCTTCGTCGACTTCTCCGACCAGCGGCTCTACCGGCACCGGCTGGGCGAGGACCCGGTGGCGATCTCACCGGAGCCCGAGGAGACCGGCGCCCGGCGCTACGCCGACCTACGGCTGACGCCGGACGGGAGCACGGTCGTCTGCGTACGCGAACGCGACGCCGAGCCCGAACCGGTGAACGAGATCGTCTCGCTGCCGCTTGACGGGTCGGCCGAACCGCAGGTTCTGGCCGGCGGGCGCGACTTCTACGCCTCGCCACGGATCAGCGCCGACGGCGCCTGGCTCGCCTGGATCTGCTGGGACCACCCGAACATGCCCTGGGATGGGACCGAGCTCTGGGTGGCGCCACTTGCCGACAGCGGCGAGGAGCGGCTGATTGCCGGTGGCCGCGAGGAGTCGATCTTCCAGCCCGAGTGGGGACCAGACGGCCGCCTCCACTTCGCCTCCGATCGGGACGGCTGGTGGAACCTCTACCGGGCCCGCGAGCCGGGGACGGGAGAGGTGAGCGGCGAGCTTGGCGCCGTGGTCCAGCTGACCGAGGAGGAAGCCGACTTCGCCCACCCGCAGTGGCTTTTCGGCGGTGCCACCTACGCCTTCCTGGAGGATGGGGCGATCGTCTGCGTGCGCTGCCGGCGGGGCGAAGAACGGCTCTTCCTGCTCGAGCCGGAGGGCTGGGAACCGACCGACCTCGGCCTGCCGTTCACCTCCTTCGGCTATCCGATGCTCTCAGCCCGGGGGCGGCGGGTCGCCTTGGCGGCGGCGAGTCCGGAGCGGGAGACGGCGGTGGTGATCTACGACGCGGAGGGTGGCGGCATCGAGGTCGTGCGCAAGTCGAGCGACCCGCCGATCGATCCCGCTTACGTCTCGCAACCGCAGGCAATCGAGTTCCCGACCGGCAGCGGCGATGTCGCCTATGGCTTCTACTACCCGCCGACCAACCCCGAGTTCGTAGCTCCGGAGGGGGAACTGCCGCCCCTAATTGTCGAGAGCCACGGCGGCCCTACCTCCCACACCACCCCCGCCGTCGACGCGGAGTTCCTCTATTGGACCAGCCGCGGGATCGGCGTCGTCGACGTCAACTACCGTGGCTCGACCGGTTACGGACGCGATTACCGCAACAAGCTGCGCGGCACCTGGGGCGTCGTCGACACCGAAGACTGTGTCAACGCGGCGCTGTACCTGGCGGCCGAGGGCGAGGCGGATCGCGAGCGGCTGGCAATCCGCGGCGGCTCGGCGGGCGGCTACGCGGTCCTCTGCGCGCTGACCTTCCACGACGCCTTCGCCACCGGCGCCAGCTATTACGGCGTCGCTGACGCGGTGACGATGACCGGCGACACCCACAAGTTCGAGTCCCGCTACCTTGACCTGCTGATCGGCCCCTATCCCGAGGAGGCGACCCGCTACCGGGAACGCTCGCCGATCAACCACGTCGACCAGCTGCGGGTGCCGGTGATCCTCTTCCAGGGCCTGGAGGACAAGATCGTGCCGCCCGACCAGGCGGAGACGATGGCGGCGGCGCTGGAGCGCAACGGCATCCCCTACGCCTACATCGCCTTCGAGGGCGAGCAGCATGGCTTCCGCAAGGCGGAGACGAACATCCGCTGCTACGAAGCCGAGCTCTACTTCTACGGCCGGATCATGGGCTTCGAGCCGGCGGGCGAGCCGGAGCCGGTGGAGATCGTCGGCCTGTGAGTGGTGAGTTAATCGCCCCGTAGGACGGTTAACTCACCACGCAGTTCTTGACCCCGCCTTCGGTATTGCCTTTTTCTGGGAAGGCGTGGGCGAGCGCTTGGGCGATCAGCTGGGCGCGGGCGGCGTAGCCGGGGGAGGTGAAGTGGATGCCGTCTTCGATGAACCACTCGTCTTTAACGTCGGAGGCCCAGTCGTAGATCCGCATGTTGGGATAGGTCGCGCAGGCACGTTCCAGTTCTTCGTCCCATTCGACCATCCCACCCTTCGAGTAGGGATCGCCGGGCGGGACGAGCGAGCGGACATTGACCCAGAGCACCGGTTCGTCGCCGATGATCGCCATCATTTTTTCGATTCGTTCGCGCAGGCCGACGGTGGAGCCGGCGGCGACGTCGGCGGCCTCATTCGTCCCCAGGGCCAGCACCCAGCAGCCTTTGAACCTTGCCGCCTTCCAGGCGGCGGCAACTTCCTGGGCGTTCGGTTCGCCTTCGAAGCGCTCTTCGATCGAGCGCGCGCCCTGCACCTCCATGTGAGTTTCTTTCACCCCGACTTCGGCATAGCGGTTGGGGATCCGCTCCAGTTCGTTCGGAAGGTATTCGGGGTTGTCGAGGCCCTCGGAGGTCGAGTCGCCGATGTGGACGACCGCTTTGCAGGAGGAGCGGGTCGAGTCTTCGGCCTGGGCCTTGGTTAGGGGCGGCGGCTTCGAGGTGCCGGCGGCACGCGCTTCTTCGACCCGGACGTCGTTGCCTTCGGCCGAGCTCGAGTTGAGGCCGGCCATCCCGGCGGCGGCAACGACGAGGACCAGGCCGAGGCCGATGATCGCGACCCGCATCGGCGGCGCGAAGGTCTCCCATTTCCAGCCGACCTTGCGGCGGCGGGCGAAGAAGCGGCCGATCGCGCCGTGGCGGATCGGCTCCTCGACGAAGCGCCAGGAGAGGCCGGCGATCGCGAAGATCGCCGCCGCCTGCAGGGCTTTGCCGAGCAGGCCCTCGGGCGGGCGGCTGCCGGGGCCGGTGAGGACGATGATCGGGGTCTGCCAGAGGTAGATCCCGTAGGAGCGGACGCCGACCCAGCGCAGCGGCTTGGCGCCGACGATGCCGCCGAGACGGCAGGCCGGGTGGGTGAGCGGCATCAGCACCATCACCGTTGCCAGCGAGAGGACGATGAAGCCGCCCTGGTAGAGGAAACGGTCGAACTCGCCGACCTGCCAGATCATCAGGGCGATGATCAGGAGGCCGAGGGCGCCGAGGCCGTCGAGGGTGTTGCGCGCCTGCGGGGCGATCCGGCGGTTGAGGCGGCGGCTCGGCCAGACCATCGCCAGGGCGCAGCCGAAGAGGAGGCCGGCGGCGCGGGTGTCGGTCCCGTAATAGATGCGGGAGGGGTCGAGGCTCGGCTTGTAGAGGATCGCCATCTCGATTACCGAGATCAGGGCGACGACGATGGTCAGGACGGCGAGGCGCGGGCGGACGCCGGAGGGCAGCGGGCGCTCGTGGACGAGTTTGACCCCGAGCAGCAACAGGAACGGCCAGAAGATGTAGAACTGCTCCTCGACCGAGAGCGACCAGAGGTGATTGAGCGGGCCTTCGGGGGCGAAGCGGGCGAAGTAGGAGACGTTGGCGAAGATCTGCTCCCAGTTGTTGACGTAGAAGACGGCGGAGACGACCGCCTTGCGGAACTGGTCGGGCTGGGCGGGGCCGAAGATCGTCACCCAGGCGAGGACGATCGCCAGCATCAGGAAGAGGGCGGGGAGAAGGCGGCGGGCGCGGGCGGCCCAGAAGCGGAGGAAATCGATCTTGCCGCGCTGATTCAGCTGCGAGAGCAGGATGTCGGTGATCAGGTAGCCGGAGAGGGTGAAGAAGATCCCGACCCCGAGCAGGCCCCCGGGCGCCCAGTCAAAGCCGAGGTGGAAGACGATGACGGCGAGGACGGCGATCGCACGCAACCCGTCCAGCCCAGGCATATAGCGCTGGTTGCGCTTCACGGGTTCCGGCATTGGCGGCTCGGATGCTACGGATTCGGGTAGTCGGCAAGAGAGGCCGGCGGAGGTGGCGGAGGCAGCCGCCGGCGCTGGTAGGTTGCTCGCCCGTGAGTCTTGCCCGCACCTATTCGAAGCGTGTCGTCACCGCCCTCGCCCTTGCGTTGGCGGCCGCACTGGCAGCGCTGGCGCTGACGGCGGCGGCGCCCGCCTCGGCGGCGGGCTGCCCGACCTTCCGGGTCCTGCACAACGATCGCATCGGCGCGGCGAGCCTGCCGGCCGGGAACTACGAAGTCACCGTCGAGCCAGGTCTCACCTGCTCGGCCTCGACCCAGTTGCTCGCCCGCTTTCTCGCCGACTACGACGGCGTGCTGCCGAAACCGTGGCGGGTCGTCGCCGGAGGCGCCGGCCAGGCCTCGTTCACCCGCGGCGGCTTGCCTGGGTTCTCGGTCAAGCGCGTCGAAGGCGCCTCAAATGGCGGCAACACCGCGATCGGCCAGCTCTGCCCCGGCAGCTTCACCGTCAACGCCGGCTCGCAGGTCGGCCCGCTCTACTTCCCCAAAGGCCAGTACCTGATCTACATCCCGGCCCGCTCGGGGATCAGTTGCCGTCGCGGCTCGGTCCTCTTCACCCGCTTCCTCGCTGCCCCCGGCGGCACGCTGCCCTACCCCTGGCGCCTACTGAACCAGACCGCCACCTTCTACAAGGCAGCCCACCCGGAACGCTCCGCCTTCCGCATCGAGCCGATCAACGGCACTTAGGTCCTTTCTCTTTACCTATCTCTAAGGAGCACCCGAAGATCGGAGGCAATTGCCTCGGGTTCATCTCTCAACTGGTTCCAGGTGAGGCGGGTCACCGAGTAGCCGGCCACCCGTAAGCGTCGATCGCGCTCGCGGTCGTCCTGGAAGGCCGAGCGGGTGCCGTGGCCTTCCCAGCCATCGAGCTCGACGATCTGGCCGGTGCCGGGCCAGTGGCAGTCGACCTGGTAGCGCTTGGCGCCGAAGAGGATCCAGTCGTTGAAGCGGGGCATCGGTAGGTGGTGCCGGCGGATGAAGGGCGCAAAGCGTTCCTCGAGCTTGGAGCGCTTGCGGCCCGCGGGCTCTTCGGTGACACGTGCGAGCGCGAGGCGCACCCTCTTCACCCCGCGGCGGCCGGGATAGCGATCGACGAGGTCCGGGAGCGAAAGCCGGTCCCAGAGGTTCCGATGTTCGGACTCGCGGAGCATCGCGGCGATCGTGTCCACGTCCTCCGTCGCCGCCAGGTCTAAGATCGTCCGCGGCACCGAGGTCACCGGAATCCCCTCCTCCTCAGTCACCTCATCGGGCGGCAGAGCTTTGTGGTGCCGCTTGATCCCGTCCCAAGTCCGACTCTTGTGGGCCGTGGTCACGTCGATGACCGAGCGCGAGTTAGGCCGGATCATCCAGAGAGCCGCTGCCGACCAGTGGCTAAGGACGGCACCGGGGCCGGTGGCGAGTACAGCAGCAAGCCATCGCCCCTCGCGGGGAATGACCGGGTGCCCCACGGAATAGACCTCCTGGTGAACGGGATGTAGGCGCCCGATCGCCAGGCGGTACTCGATCTCGTCGTCTCCCATCGCTAGCTCCAAGAGCTGTGACCGCCCCACCACCCCATACTGCCGCCGCGCCAAAGCCGCCACCCGGGCATCCAGCGGCGTCTGCTCCCCACCCCTTTCGCGAGACCGCGAGGAACCGGAATAGTTCCGGGTGTTCGCGGTCTCGCGGAAGGGCATGTGGGCCTAAGGGCTCGGGCGGGTTGGATTCTCCCCCGGTTTCGTCTCTTTGGCCGCTTGGGTAGGTGGCGCTTATGTCGTCTGCTGCTGAATTTCTGCCTGAGAAACGGAGTTTGGGGGCGCTCGAGGAGGCGGCTTTGGGGTGTCGGGGGTGTCCGCTCTATAAGGACGCCACGCAGACGGTTTTCGGGGAGGGGCGGGCTTCGGCTCGTTTGATGCTGGTCGGGGAGCAGCCGGGCGATAAGGAGGACAAGGAGGGCGAGCCGTTCGTGGGGCCGGCGGGGCGGCTGCTCGACAAAGCGCTCGAGGAGGCGGGGATCGATCGCTCGGAGGCTTACGTCACCAACGCGGTCAAGCACTTCAAGTGGCGGCCGCGCGGGAACCGGCGGCTGCACCAGACGCCGCGCGCCGGGGAAATCGAGGCCTGCAAGCCGTGGCTCGAGGCCGAGGTGCAGGCGGTGGAGCCGAAAGCGGTGCTGGCGATGGGCGCCACCGCGGCCCGCTCACTCTTCGGGACGAAGGTCAAAGTCACCAAAGACCGCGGCAAGCCGCTGGAGTCCACACTGGCTCCCGTGGCAGCGGTGACGATCCATCCTTCGGCGCTCCTGCGGCTGCGTGATCACGACGAGCGCGAGGCAGAGTTCGCCGCCTTCGTCGCCGACCTCGAGGCCGTGTCCGCGGCGCTGGACGGAGTCACCAGATGACGGGCAAAGACTTCCCGAGACCGCGAGGAACCGGAATTATTCCGGCTCTTCGCGGTCTTGCAGAGGGGGCAGGGCGGTGAGCGTTACCGCACCCGCTCGCCGGGGCCGCTTGCGCCGCGCCGATTGCGCTGGGCCGGGGATCAAGCGGGTGCGGCGGGGGCGGGGGTTCTCCTTCAGCGACTGCGACGGGACCTCGATCGAGGACGAGGCGACGCTGGAGCGGATCCGGCAGCTGGCGATCCCGCCGGCTTGGAAGGAGGTCTGGATCTGCCCCGACCCGTTCGGGCACATCCAGGCCACCGGCTATGACGAAGCCGGGCGCAAGCAGTACCTCTACCACGAGCGCTGGCAAAAGCGGCAGGCGGAACGGAAGTTCGAGCTGATCCGGGAATTCGCCCTCAAGCTGCCGAAACTGAGGCGCTCGGTCACTGCCGACCTGCGCCGCGACGGGATCCCGCGCGAGCGCGCCCTTGCCTGCGCCGTCCGGCTCCTCGATCTCGGCTTCTTCCGGGTCGGCAGCGAGGTTTACGCGGAGGAAAACGAGAGCTTCGGGCTCGCCACCGTTCGTCGTGAACACGTAACGATCGCCAAGACCGAGATCGTCTTCGATTTCCCAGCTAAGAGCGGCCAGCGCCGGATTCAGTCGATCCGCGACGCCGCCGCGCGACGGGCGATCGAGGAGATGTACCGCCGCCGCGGCGGCCCGGAGGACCTGCTCGCCTTCCGCGAAGGCAAAGAGTGGCGCGACGTCCGCTCCGACGAAATCAACGAGTACATCCACGAGCACATCGGCGACCAGTTCACCGCCAAGAACTTCCGCACCTGGCACGGGACCGTCCTCGCCGCGGTGGAGCTGGCCGGCGAGGAGAAACCACGCTCCCAAGCCGCCGCGAAACGAGCAATCAAACGCGCCGTCGACCAAGTCTCCGACGCCCTGGGGAACACCCCGGCTGTCTGCCGCGCCTCCTACATCGACCCCCGCGTCCTCGACCGCTACCGCGACGGCGTAACGATCCAGCCACCCTCCTCCACCAACGGAAAGCTCACCGCGAAAGCCCGCCGCCAGATCGAGAAGGAAGTAATTCAACTCACCGCCTGAGGGCCGGGGGGTGCCCCTCCGGACCCTCCCCATTTCGCCCAGAGCGGCACTCCCCGGCCCCTCCCCCACCTTCTTCTTCCCGTTTCGCCTTCCCCGCCTACGGGGAGCTGAGGGGTCCACACAGCTAGGGAAGGCACCGGTAATGAACCACCAGCAACCGCGTCCAGCGGCAACGGTTGGCGAGAAGGAGGATCGATGAAGGCAGCTGTCTGGCATGGACCCCGCGACGTGCGCGTCGACGAGGTCGAGGACCCAAAGATCGAGGAAGCCACCGACGCGGTCATCCGCGTTACCTCCTCGGCGATTTGCGGCTCTGACCTGCACCTCTACGAGATCCTCTCGCCGTTCATGACCGAGGGCGACATCCTCGGGCACGAGCCGATGGGAATCGTCGAGGAGGTCGGCCCGGAGGTGACCCACATCGCCCCCGGGGACAGAGTCGTGATCCCCTTCAACATCAGCTGCGGCCACTGCTGGATGTGCGATCGCCAGCTCTTCGCCCAGTGCGAGACGACCCAGAACCGCGAGGAAGAAAAAGGCGCCTCCCTGTTCGGCTACACCAAGATGTACGGCCAGGTGCCGGGCGGGCAGGCCGAGTACCTGCGGGTGCCGCAGGCCCACTTCGGGCCGATCAAGGTGCCCGAGAGCCCGCCCGACGATCGCTTCCTCTACCTCTCCGACGTGCTGCCGACCTCCTGGCAGGCGGTCGACTACGCGGCGATCCCGGAGGGCGGCTCGGTTGCCGTCTTCGGCCTCGGCCCGATCGGCCAGATGACGGCGCGGATCGCCGCCCACCAGGGTGCCCGCGTGATCGGCGTCGACATCGTCCCTGAGCGCCTCGCGCTGGCCCAGAAGCACGGGATCGAGACGCTGGATCTCGAAGAGCACGACGACATCTCCGAGACGATCCGCGAGATGACCGAGGGCCGCGGCACCGACGGCGCGATCGACGCGGTCGGGATGGAGGCGCACGGCGCCCCGGTCGGCGAGTTCGCCCAGAAAGCGGCCGGCCTACTGCCTGACGCCGTCGCCGAGAAGCTGATCGAAAAGGCGGCGATCGACCGGATGTCGGCGCTCTACCAGTGCTTCGACACGGTGCGCCGCGGCGGCACCGTCTCGATCAGCGGCGTCTACGGCGGCATGGTCGATCCGATCCCGATGTTCCAGCTCTTCGATAAGGGCGTACAGCTGCGGATGGGCCAGGCGCACGTGAAGAAATGGATCGACGAGATCCTGCCGCTGGTCACCGACGACGCCGACCCGCTCGGCACCGAGGATCTCGCCTCCCACAAGATCGGGATCGAGGACGTGCCTGACGCTTACGAGAAGTTCCAGAAGAAGGAAGACGGCGCGATCAAGTTCGTGATCCAGCCGAACGGGGCGTAGCGATGCGGGTCGTTGTCACCGGAGCCAGCGGCAACGTCGGCACCAGCGTCCTCGAGGCGCTCGGTGCCGAGCCGCAGGTGAAGGAGATCGTCGGCCTCGCCCGCCGGGTCCCGGAGGTGGAGATGCCGAAGGTCGAGTGGGTCGGCGCCGACGTCGTCTCCGACGAGCTCGAGCCGATCCTCGACGGCGCCGACGCGGTCGTCCACCTCGCCTGGGCGATCCAGCCAAGCCGCAACGAAAGCGTCACCGAGCGGATCAACGTCGAGGGCAGCCGGCGGGTCTTCGAGGCGACCGCGGCGGCGAAGGTGCCGGCGCTGGTCCACGCCTCCTCGGTCGGCGCCTACTCCCCCGGCCCGAAGCGGCGCCAGGTCGACGAGTCCTGGCCCGTCGAGGGGATCAAGACCTCCTTCTACTCGCGCCACAAGGCCGCCTGTGAAGACCTCCTCGACGACCTCGAAGGGCGAGCCTCAGATCTGCGGATCGTCCGCATGCGCCCCGGCCTGATCTTCAAATCCGAGGCCGCGAGCGAGATCCGCCGCCTCTTCGCCGGTCCCTTCGTCCCTGGCTTCCTCGTCCGCAAGCAGCTGATCCCGGTGATCCCGCGGGTGCCGCGCCTGCGCTTCCAGGCGGTCCACTCGCGCGACGTCGGCGAGGCCTACCGCCAGGCGGTCGTCCGCGAGGTCTCCGGGGCCTTCAACATCGCCGCCGAGCCAGAGATCGGGGTCGACGAGCTCTGCGAGTTCTTCGGCGCCCGCAGCTTCCCGCTGCCCGCGGGGGCCCTGCGCAGGGCGGCGCAGCTGAGCTGGAAGCTGCGGCTGCAGCCCACCTCCCCTGGCTGGATCGACCTCGCGCTCGGGGTGCCAATGATGGATACGAGCCGCGCTCGCACCGAGCTCGGCTGGGAACCGGGCGTCTCCTCGCTCGACGCGCTGGAAGACGTGCTGCAGGGGATGCGCCACGCCGACGGCGGCCCGACGCCGCCGCTGGAGCCGACCGCCGGCGGGCCGATGCGCACGCGCGAGGTCGCCACCGGCGTCGGTCAGACGCAGGGCGTCAAGCCGAGCCGGTAGCGGCGCCGTCTGCTCGCTCCAGGGCTTGGCGGGCGGTTAATCCCGCCCTTAGACCCTGCGTCTAGAAGTACCCCTACGAATTCCCTAATTTCGAGGATGGTTCTTCGTTTTCACGTCGAAGCCAGGGGTACGGAGCGTTCATGGCGGCACCAAACACGAAAACTGTTCCAAAACCAGGCGAGGTCTGGTTGAGCTGCCCGCCTTACCTGATGATGGCCCGAATCGTCGAGGTCAACACCGAAGCCGAGCCGCCGGTGGTCTCCTACGAGCTGCACGACGACGACGGCTCGCTGCTGCAGGCCGTCGAGCACGCAACACTCGACCGCGGCTGGTGGCGCACGTTCCAACGGCTCGAGCCGCGCTTCGGCTAGTCCCCTCGGCAGAAGTAGACAGAGACCGAGTGCTCGTCTTCGTCGAGATCGGGATCGAGCTCCCCCTCCCGCTCGCCGAAGACACGCTCGCAGCGTAGCCCCGCCGCCTCGATCGCTGCCCGGGTTTCGGCCTCGGAGAAGTGGCGCATCGCGTGGTCCTGGGTGATCTCCGGCCTCCCCTTCTCTTCCAAGCGACCGCCGCCGACCATCCCCGGCCTCACCTCATCGGGGGCGAGGCTGCCGGTCCAGGTGAAGCGCTTTCCGTCTCTCTCGACCTCGAACCGCTCGGAGAAGAACATGCGCGTGGTCTTGAAGGTCATCGCATCGAAGAGCACCAGGCCGCCGGGCGCGAGGTTTCGGCGCATCCCCGCCAGCGTCGCCTCCAGTTCCTCCGGAGAGAGCAAGTAGGCGAACGGCGTATTGATCGCCCAGATCAGGTCGAACTCGCCCAGCGCCGGCAGCTCGCGCATGTCGGCCACCACCAGCTCGGCCCGATCGCCGACCTTGGCCCGGGCGCCCTCGATCATCGCCGCCGAGATGTCGCAGCCGGTGACCTGCCAGTCACGGTCGAGCAGCGGGATGAAGCTGAAGCCGGTGCCGCAGGCGACGTCAAGCAGCCGCCTACCCCGCAGTCCTTCCTCTTCGGCTTTGGCGAGCAGGGTCGCCGTCCAGGTCTCATACTTGTAGCCGAAGCCGAGGGTGAAGGCGTCGTATGAGGGCGCCAGGACTTCGTAGGCCTCTTTGGTCGCGTCCCCTCCCTCCCAGGCTGCGGTCACATACGGAACCTAATCGACCCCGCTCGACTCCGGCGTAGAAGGTAACCGAGCCGTTGAGCCCGGACGGTCAGCGGGCTGGCGGTGGTACGTACTCGAGGATCTGCCCGAGGTCGCGGAAACCGACCCGCGCGTAGACGCCCTCCGCCACCGGCGTCGACTGCAGGGATGCCGTGGTGCAACCGCGGGCGCGGGCTTCCCCGAGCAGGCGGACGGTCAGCGCGGTGCCGATGCCGCGACGGCGGGCCCGCTCGCAGGTCGAGAGGTTGAAGACGCCGCAATCGCTCCCGTGGTCGAAGGCGAGGGCGGTGGCGACGATCGCGCCTTCGATGCGGGCGGCGAGGACGCGATAGGCGGCGGGATTGACTCCGGCAAGTAGCTCCCGTGGCAGGCCGAAGCCCTGCAGGTACTCCACGTACTCGACCCAAGTCGCAGAGCCGACCTCGATTCCACGATCCGTCGCGGGCAGGGAGCCGAGGTCGTGGGCCATCGCGCGGGTGGTCTCGGCGACGACGTAGCCGCGGTCGGCCAGCTCGGCGCCCATCGCCTCGTCGTCCTCGTGCACCCAAGCGGCGAAGCGGTCGATGCCAGCGGACTCATAAGCCGCCTCCATCGCCGCGACGGCCGCGTCCCGGGCGTCCGGGCCGAGGCCGCGCTCGAGGACGGCATTGTTGTAGATGTCGCGCTCCGGCTTGACCGGGAAGGCCGCGGCGGTCACCCCGTCGAGCCGCAGCACAGCCGCATCCGCCGCGCCACGCGCGTTCGCCTCCCAGGAAGCGAGCAGCGTCGCCACCCCGCGATCCCACAGCTCGATGTCTCCCGCCCGATCCATGCCGGGACTATCCCAGGGCCTCCAGGGGGTAGAAGATGGCCATGATCGCCTGCCGGGTCTTCGGCCACCGTTACCGCCTCGGCAACGAGGGAACGACGATGCGCTGGGCCTGCGAGCGCGGCTGCGGCGCCGGTGGCGAAAAGGAGTACCCAACCGCCGCCGAAGCCCGGCGCTTTGCCAACGCCTTCGACTACGACGAGCGAGACTCGACCGGCAAGCGCGCGCCCCTCTTCGGCCTCCTGCCACTGCGCCTCTGGCGGAAGATGGCCGACAGGATGAAGGGCGAAGAGGGCCGGCACTAGGCGCCTATCCCTCCGGGTGCTGCACCGTATATCCGCGGTGCTACACTCGCCCCCATGCCGACCACGAAACCCCGCTACACGATCACCGACACCGGTGCGATAAGCGAGCAGCTTGACGAGGCCCAACGGCGCTGGCCCGAGGTCCGCGACCGCAAGGAGCTGCTTCTGCGCCTGGCCGCTGCCGGCAAAGCCGCGATCACCCGGGAAATCGACCAGCGACTCCAAGCGGTGCAGGAGACGGCCGGGGCGCTCAGCGGCATCTATCGCGAGGATGAGCTGGAGCGTCTGCGCGAAGACTGGCCGGAGTGATCATCCTCGACGCAAGCGTCCTTATCGCCCACCTCGACGACGGCGATAAGCATCACGAGAAGGCGCGCGCCATCCTGGAGACGAGCGGCGGGGAAAATCTCGGGGCAAGCGCGATTACCCTGGCGGAGACCTTCGTCTCCCCCGCTCGGGCGGGACATCTCGAGGCCGCAGAATCGGCCGTACGCCAGCTAGGCGTGGAAGAGATCGTCATCGGAACTGATGCCGCCGGACGCCTGGCCACCCTCAGAGCGGGAACGAGACTGAAGATGCCGGACTGCTGCGTACTGCTGGCGGCCCTCGACAGACAGGCGGTACTTGCCAGCTTCGACTTGCCTCTTCTGGCCGCAGCACGAGAGCTAGGGCTAGCAACGGCCCCGTAGCAAGCTGGCGCTCGGTGGCGAGAGGCAAACTTCTCCTCGGCCAGGTCGAGGAGAGCTGGGTTGCCGATACCGAGCTTTCGGATCAGGCCTACTCGGAGTCGCCGAGCGCGGCCAGAGCCTCCTCGGCGCTGTCGAAGACGAGGCCGTTGGAGGTGAGGCCGGTCATCGAGAGCACCCGCAGGACCTGGTCAGTCGGTCCGTAGACGACCAGCCGGTTGCCGTCCTCCTGCATGCGGTTGTGAGCGCGCAGGATCACCGCGATCCCGGACGAGTCGATGAAGGCGCAGTGTTCGAGGCCGACCAGCACCCGCTGGCACTGCTCGCAAGCCCGGGTCAGGACCTCATCGAGCTGGCCAGCGACGGCCAGATCCAGCTCGCCTTTGATCTGGATATCGCGGGCGCCATCGTCGAGATCCCGCTCGTTGACCTTGAAGGGCTGCATCATCGGGCGTCGTTGTTGTTCGTACTGCGGATCGATTGCATGATCAGGCGCCGCGCGCCGCCGACATCGCCGCGATCCTAGCGTTGAGGGCATCGTGACGCAACGCAAAATAAGACTGCCGGTACCGGAGGAAGTCGTGGCCGCGATCGTCGAGCTCGCCGACGACGGTTTCTGCCGCCGCGGCGAGCTGGTGCAGCGCTTCCCGCGACTCGGCGAGCGGGACCTGCGGCGGGCCGTGCGGCGGGCGGTCTCGCAGGGGTTGGTGCTGGAGCGGCGCGGCCCCGACGGCGCCTGGCACGTCGCCGTCAGCAGCGAGGGTTGGAACCTGCACCGCAGCGGGTAGCGGGAGTCGATGAGCGAGACGCCCGACAGCGCCGGCGACGGCGGCAGCGTCCTCAAAGAGCTGCCCGACCCCACCGCCGGTTACGCCGACCCCGAGGAGCGCCCGCCCCTCCTCTCCTACCTCACCTTCATGGGCATCTTCGGCGCGCTGTTGGCGGCGGCGCTGGGGCTCGCCAAGCGGCAGGGGCGTGAGCTGCCAGAGAGCGTGTCCGCCGGCCAGCTGCTGCTGATCGGGACCGCCTCCCACAAACTCAGCCGGATCATCTCCAAGGACAAGGTGACGAGCCCGCTGCGGGCGCCGTTCACCGAGCTCGAAGGTCGGGGCGGGCCGGCCGAGTTCGAGGAGCGCTCGCGCGGCACCGGGGTACGCAAAGCGATCGGCGAGCTCTTGATCTGCCCCTTCTGCCTCGGGCTCTGGGTGATCGCCGGCTTCTCGGTCGGCCTCCTCTTCGCCCCGCGGCTGACCCGCTTCATCGCCTCGCTGTTCGCCGCGCTGACGATCTCCGACTTCCTCCAGATCGCCTACAAAGCAGCCGAGGACAAGGGCCTCAGTTAGGGGGACGGGCGTGGCGCGGCCGCTGGATCAAGCAGTCGTCGTCATCACCGGCGCCTCCAGCGGCATCGGCCGGGCGGCGGCGCTGCGGATTGCCCGGCACGGCGGCGCGCTGGCCCTCTGCGCCCGCAACGAGGGACCGCTAGCCGACGTCTCCGCCGAGTGCGAGACGGCCGACGCCACGGTCCTGCCGCGAGCGCTCGACGTCGCCGATGAGGAGGCGGTCGAGGCCTTCGCCGCCGCGGTCGAGGAGCACTTCGGCCACCTCGACGTCTGGGTCAACAACGCGGCAACGATGGCCTACGGGACCTTCGACGACATCCCCTCCGAGGTCTTCCGCGGGATCGTCGAGACCAACCTAATGGGCCAAGTGCACGGGGCGCGGGCGGCGCTGCGGCGGTTCCGGCGCCAGGGCAGCGGCGTCTTGATCAACATGTCCTCGGTCTGGGGACGGGTGCCCTCGCCGCAAGTTGCGCCCTACGTAGTCAGCAAGCACGCGGTCCGCGCCTTCTCCGAATGCCTGCGCAGCGAACTGGAGGGCGAGCCCGAGATCCACGTCGCCGTGGTCTCCCCGCAAGCGGTCGACACGCCGATCTTCGAGCACGCCGGCAACTACACCGGCCGCCAGGTGCGGCCGATCCCGCCGGTCCTCGACCCCGCCGAAGTCGCGGCCGGGATCGAGGCCTGCGCCGAAGACCCGAAGCGCGAGGTCAGCTACGGCCGGGCCGGGCGCGGCCTCGAGGTGCTGCACGCTGCGGCACCGCCGCTCTACCGCCGTCTCGCCCATCCCGCCTTCGTCCAAGGCACCTGGGGGCAGCGAGCAGCCGACCCGGCTCCCGGCAACGTCCTCGCACCCACCGAGCCACATCAGGTCGAAGGCGGCTGGCGCTCGCGGCGTCGCGGAGCCCTGCGCCGGGCCTTCTTCGCCGCGGGCTGCGGCGCACTTTCCGGCATTTTGCGGAAGAACTCCTGAGGTTTCGACATCCGACCGATGGGGAATCGTCCCCCCAACATGCAGGAGAACAGGCTCGCCTGGATCTTCGGATCGTCCCGCAGTGGCAGCACCTGGCTGCTGAAGATGCTCTCCGACCTGGAAGGAGTCGTTCCGGTCGACGACCCCCACCTTGGCCATCACCTTGGCGTCTGGCGCCCGATCCCGCTCGCCTGGGCCGCCTGCGACGAGCCGCCCGAGCTGAAGACGCTGCTCGACGTCAAGGCCGAGGAGTCGGGCTACTTCTTCGCCGAGCGCCACCGCGAGGCCTGGTGGGAGCCGCTGCGGCAGCTGATCACAGCTCGCTTCGAGGCTGAAGCCGGCGAGGTGGGAGTGACCGATCCGGCGCGAGCCGCGGCCTTTGTCGTCAAGGAGCCCGGCTCCCACGTGGCACCGTTCCTGGCCGAGCTCTTCCCGGACTCGAAGGTGATCTTCCTCCTGCGCGACGGCCGCGACGTCGTCGACTCCTGGCTCGACGCCTACAGCGACGGCTCCTGGGCGATCCCCGGCGGCGCCTTTCCGGTCAACGAGGAGGGCCGGATCCCGCTGATCAAGTGGCTCTCGGAAGTCTGGGCATACCGCAGCCGCGCGGTCGAGCGGGCCTACGACTCGCGCGCCGAGGACAACCGGATCCGGATCCGCTACGAGGAGCTGCGCAGCGAGCCCGCGGTCTGCATGGAGAGGATCTGCACGATGATCGGGATCGACACGGCGCGCGTCCCGGAGGTGGTCGAAGCGCACCGCTTCGAGAAGCTGCCGCGGACGGAGCGCGGGCGCCACAGCTTCACCCGGCAGGCGCGGCCCGGTGGCTGGCGGGACAACCTCAACGCCGCCGAGCAGCGGGCGATGCATGAAGCGATGGGCGCGGCCTTGGTCGAGTTCGGCTACGAGGTCGACGAGCCGCTCGCGGCGGCGGGTTGAACGCAGCGCCCCGGCCTGAGCACAGCCTCAGGGGCTCGAGCGCAGCCAGTCGATCCAGCCGGCCTCGAGGACGAGCCGGGCGATCTCGGCGTAGCCGGCGGCGCCGGGATGGGCGCCGTCGCCGGCGGCGATCGACTGCCGCCAGGTCTCGTTGCCGCGCAGCTCGTCGACCAGGGGGACGAACGGCACCCGATGGCGGGCGCAGAGCATCCGGTAGGCGTAGGAGAGCTCGGCGATGCTGTCGTTCAACGCTTCGTCGCCGATCGGGGCCGGGCCGACCACGAAGCGCCGCAGCCCCAAGCCCTGCGCCCCGAGCAGGACCTCTTCGAGGGCGAGCAGCGACTGCTGCTGGGTGCAGCGTCGGCTCTCGTCTTCCAGGGAGACGTCGTTGACGCCGAAGGCGAGGATCACGCGCGGGTCGCCCTCCTCGCGCGGGAGCCTGGGCCGCGCCTCGGCTCGCCAGCGGCCGGCGACGTCGGCCGAGGTCTCGCCGCCGACCCCGAGGTTGTAGGAGGTGGTGGGAATCCCGGCCTCCATCGCGGCTGCAAAGACGCGCCCGGTCCAGCCAAGGCCCTCCGCGTCGCCCACCCCTACGGTGTGCGAGTCGCCGAAGAACATGAGATAACGCTCGACCATCCCGCTCATCGATTCCCTGTCCCCTGTCCCCGCAACATGATTGCCGTCGTCTCTGATACCCACATGCCTAAGGGCAAACGCCGGTTGCCCGACGAATGCGTCGAGCGGATCCAGGTGGCCGAGGCGGTGATCCATGCCGGCGACTTCTCCGAGGCATCGGTGCTCTACGAGCTGGAAGCGCTCTGCCCGGTCGTCTTCGGCGTCTACGGCAACGTCGACGAGCCGTGGCTGCGCGAGCGGTTACCGGAGACGCTGACGGTCGAGGTCGGAGGGCGCACGGTCGCGGTCGTCCACGACGCAGGGCCGAAAAGCGGCCGCCTGAACCGCCTGCGCGCTCGCTTCCCGGAGGCTGACGCGGTGATCTTCGGCCACAGCCACCTCCCTCTGCACGAAGTAGAGGACGGCTTCCAGATCTTCAATCCCGGCAGCCCGACCGAGCGCCGCCGCGCCCCGAAAGCTTCGATGGGCCTCCTCCAAGCCGAGCCGGGCGGCCTGCGCTTCGAGCACGTCTGGCTCGGGTAGGAGAACCGCAACGTCCACCCCGAACAGGAGGAATCAATGGCTGAGTTGACGACTTTGGAGGAGAAGCTGGCGGAGGTGCTAGGGCTCGCGGAAGCCGCTTCGAAAGCGACCGAAAAAGTCGAGGGCTTGGTCGACGACGAGGGGATCGCCGGGAAACTGCAGACGATGCGCGAGGAGGCCGAGGAGACGGCACGGCGGGCTACCGAGGTCGCCGAGCAGCGCGACGGAAAGAAGACCGCGATCCTCGACAAGGCGCGCGAGACCAAAGGCGAGGCGACCGAGATGATGGACACCTATCTCGGCGACGAGGGCGACGGGCTCGACGGCTTCGAGTTCATGACGATGGCCGAGGCGGGCGAGGTCGGCCATTGGATGGTGCTGCAGAAGCTAAACGAGCAGGCCGGCGAGGATCAGGTCCGCGGACTGGTCGAGTGGGCGCTGCCGATCCAGGAACGGCACTTCAGCGAGACGAAGGAGTGCGCGCTGCAGCTGGCCGGCGAGAAAGACCCCTACGAGGAGGCTTAGCCGACGATGGCCTCGAACGCAGACGCAGATCGCTTCCTGGCCATCTACCTCAACGACCACTTGGCGGGAGCCATGCTCGGCGTCGAGCTGGCCCGCCGCCTGCGGTCTTCGAACCAGGGTGATGCCGAGTTCGGCCAGCCGCTGGCGCGGCTCTGCGCCGAGATCGAAGCCGACCGCGAGGTACTGGTGAGCCTGATGGAGCACCTGGGCGTGCGGCGGGACCCGGTGAAGCCGGTGCTCGCCAAGGCCGCGGAGCGCCTCGGCCGACTGAAGCCGAACGGACGCTTGCGCAGCTACTCCCCGCTCAGCCGCGTCCTCGAGCTCGAGGTCCTCTCCAGCGGGGTCGGCGGCAAGCTGCAGCTCTGGAACGCCCTCGAGCAGTCCTTCGGCGAGTCCCTGGACGGGTTCGACTTCCACGACCTGGCCGCCCGCGCCGACAACCAGGGCCAGCGCCTGGAAGACCTCCACCTTGCCGCCGCCCAACGCACCCTCCCCGCAGCCACCAGCAGCACGCAGGGCATTCCCTAGGTCAAGCCGCCGACATCGAGACCGACCATTGGTCGGCTACTTGCTGGGCGGCGTTGCGCTCCTCGGTGAGGATCTCGTTGGCTAGGGCCACGGTCTCCTGGTCGCCGGCTCGCTCGGCTACTCGCTTCAGCAGCTCGTAGGCGGCGATCTCCAGGTTCTCGACTGCGTAGGAGAAGCCGGCGAGCTTCGCGGGGGTGTCGGGCTGGGCGGCGAAGAAGGCGCCCCAGTTCAGCGCCCCGAGTTTCAGCATCGCGTCCTTAACCGCTGAGGGGCTGGCGCCGCGGTCGTCGAGGCGGTGCTCGATTTTCTCCAGGTGACCTTCGGTCTCCTCGAGGTGGTGGGCGAAGGCCTCGGCCAGCGGCGCCGGCACGTCCAGCTCCTTGCTTTTCTCCAGCAGCTGCTTCGACTGCCCCTCCAGCGCGTGGATATCGGAGAGGTAAGAGTTGAGCTGCTCGCCGAGGTCGTCGGGATCGACTTCGCGGAGCGCCTGTTCAACGGCTTCATCAAACCCGGCGGCGACCCGACCCGCCATCTCGCGCTCCTCGTCGGCGATCGCCAGCGCCATCTCCGCCGTCGCCGCGTCGCCGGCTTCGCGCGCCGCCCGTGCCAGCAGCTCATAGGCGGCCACCTCCATGTGCTCGTAGGAGAAGGCGTGCATCGCCAGCTTCGTCGGCGTGTCCGGCTGGGATTTAGCGAAGAGCACCATCCCGAAGCCGCCCGCCTGCCCGGCCACGTCCTTCACCTTCGAGGGCGAGGCGTCGTGCGCCTCGAGCCGCTCGCGCACCCGCTGCTCCTGGGATTCGGTCTCCCCCAAGTGGCGCCGGAATGACTCCGAGAGCGAGCCCTCGACGAGATCGGGCGCGCGCTTCATCTGCACGAGGGCCTGTTCCTCAATCGAGTGGGCGTCGGTGAGGTACTTGACGAGCTGAGTCTGCGGATCGTTATCTGGCATGCCCGTCAACTACCCGGGCTGCCGGGGCCTACGCGTAGGCAGCGTCGTGTTCGTCGGCGGCGAGCTGGTGCGCGAGCACGTGCAGCCGCACCACCGTGCCGGGCTCGCCCGAGCGGATCTGGACGAGGTCGCAGAGCTGATTCGCAAGCCATAGTCCGCGGCCGCCCTCCTGGATGATCCCCGGGCGCAGGCGACCAACCATCTGGTCTTCGATTCGTCCTTCGTCGGCAACCTCCGCCAGCAGGCTCCCGTTCTCGCGCCAAAGCCGCAGGGTGCCGGTCCCGCCCCCGTGCATGACGCTGTTGGCGGCGAGCTCGCTGGTCGCGGTGACGAGGTCAGCGACCGTCCGCGCGTCCATCCCCGCCCGTTCGCCGGCGGCGGCGACCCGTCTGCGGACCTCAGAGAGCTCGGTGAGCCCGAAAGGGAGAACATCGGGCCGCACCGCCGGCGGGGGCAGCTCTCCGGCAAGGCAGTCGAATCCGGCGTCGAAAGCGGCGCTCTCCTCCATCCGGCCTTCACGCGAGATCAAAGTGTGGGTGGTCGCAGCCCGCTCCAGCTCGTCGTCGGCGAGCGAGCAGGCGTCATACGGGCAGAGAAGTGACCAGGACCGGCCCTCCGCGAAGGCGAGGTTGAGCAGCGCCTCGTGGCGGTGGCACTCCTCCATCTCCGCCGGGCTGCGGTCCGGCCAGATGAGTTCGCTGATCCCGCGCACCGACCGCCCCTTGCTCTGATCGACGAAGTCCCGCCAGAGCGGGATCACGCCCGCGGGATTGCGCGCGGCCTCCTCGATCGGCACGAACCGCAGCATGCCCGCCTGGGCGCCGAGCTCCCCTTTCAGCAGCTCCGCCTGTTCCTTGCGCACCGCCACCAGCGCGGGCCGGCCCGCTTCCAGAGCGGAGCGCAGGAACGGGACAGTCCCTGCCAGATACTCGTCGGCGCCCTCGTAGATCAGCGCCTGATGTTGAAAACCGGCGTGATTCATTGCCTTTTCTCGACCCTCACCTTCCCGGATGAATCCGCCTCAAACGGTGGGTTTGCTCACTTAAGCGATGGGTAATCAGACAAGTGGCACAACGGTCCCAGCGCCTCTTGTGTCGACTGTAGAACCGCTCACTTCTCACGGCGTGCGCACGGAGATGGGGAGAGGACCCGACGAGATCCCATTTTTCGAAAGCCCGAGGAGAGCATGAACCCCCCGCCCGCAGCTCAGAGCAAAGATGTCAGCCGTGCCCACCAGGAGATCCGCACCCCCGACCTGGGTCCCACTTCAAAACGCGAGAGGCTAGTGCAGCGGGTGCTTGCCGCACGCCGGCGCTTTCCGCAAACTCCACGCAGCCCCTTTGCAAGAATTCGGTAGTGCTGTAGGCTGCCTGGAGGGTCAGGTCGGTATCGCTCGCGCGGTAACCATCCGGCTCTAACTCTCCAGGCAAGACCGTCTCGCTCATCGAGCGCCCCGGGACTCCCAAATTCCAATCATGGAGGTCCCGAAGTGCCTACTACCGACTTTCAAGTCCATGACGGGCTTCTGGTTGTCCAACAGACGACCGAAGGCAAGCGATTGCGAGTCGCCCTACAGGGCGAGATGGATCTCGCCAACGCCGAATGTGGAGGCAGTGTCCTGCGGGAAGCGTTGAGCTCCGGCCACAGCGTGGTCATCGATCTGGCGAAGCTCGAATTCCTCGATTCGACCGGCGTCGCGCTACTGGTCGAGGCGATCGGCAGCGGCGGCGAGCGGCTCAGCTTCCTGCCCAGCGAGCACGGGGCCGTCCAGCGCCTGCTCAGTCTCACCGGCCTCGAGGAGCGGATGACCTTCGCCTCGCCGATGGCACTCAGCGCGACCGGTGCCGAGGACGCCGGCGCCGAGTCCCTGCTGCCCGCGGCCTAGTTCGCTTGGCTGGCTGCGGGCGCCGCCGCAACTGCCGCTCGGAGTGGGCGGCGACCGAAATCACCGAGTCGCCGTAGCGGACGCCGCCAAAGCGCAGGCGCTGCAGCACCGCCAGCCAGGCGCAGACGCCGCGCTCGATAATCCAGAGCGGGGCGAGCAGCGAGGAGGCAGCCGGGAAGTAATCGCGCCCGCCGGCGCGGCGGCGCCCCAACTCGGCGGCGGCGATCGCGCCCGCGGTCGCGCCAAGGATCGGTCCCGATCGTCGCCTCAATGCACCGTCGATGAGCAGCGGCAGAACCGACAGCCAGAGGGCCATCCGCAGCGGCAGGGCGAAGTCGTCGTAGGCCTGGCGGGTGCGCTGGCCCCAGAAGTGGCCGGACGAGGGCGGCTCGCGGGCGACGTAGAGGTCAAGCGGCGAGGCGATGGTGCCGCCGTGGGTGCGGACCGTCCGCATCAGCTCCAGATTCTCGAAGAGGACGTCGCCGTCGTACATCCCCATCGCCAGCATCCGCGAGCGCCGCACCGCCAAAGTCCCCGGGTAGTCACGACCGAAGCTGCGGTTGAGCAGGGTCCGGGCCGTGTCCCAGCGGGCGTGCCAGGGCAGGCGGTCGAAGTAGTTCTGGGGGCGGACCAGATCGTGGGAATCGAGCAGCTCGGCCGCGCGCCGCAGTGCCTCCGGCTCGTAGCGGACGTCGTCGTCGGCGATCACCACCCGCTCCCGCGACGCCAGCTCAACCCCAGTCCGCACTCCAGCGACTTTCCCCATCAGCCACGTCTCACCCTCCCCCGGCGGCACATGCCGCACATGCTCACCCCAGGCGGCAGCATTCGCCGCAAAGACCTCCGCCTCCGATCCATCGACGACGATCACCTCAGCGACCAGCGGGGCGATCCGCGCGAGGTACTCCGCCAGCTCCTCCCGCTGCGCCCCATCTCGCCACCGCACCGGCACCACGTAGGAAAGATCGAGTCGCCCGAACTGCATCAACTTCTACACCCAGCAGAAGTAGAAGTTGATGCAGTTCGGCCGAAGCACGCTTCGTCGTTACTCACGCCGGGACGGCGGCGGGCTCGCGCAGCGAGCTCTCGCCGCGCTCCCAGCAATCCATCAGCTGGGTTGCCCAGCGGGCCTCTACCTGCAGCAGCGCCCGGGCGCCGAAGAGGATGTCGGCGGCGACCTCCGGCTCCTCGGCCGCGAGGCCGCCGGCGAGGTCCCAGGCGGCGATGTTCTCGTGCACCGAGTCGGCCTCGACGTGCTCGTCGTAGAAATGGGTCGCCTCGCGGCCGAAGCCGAGCCGGCGCAGGGCGTTGCCGTAGCGACGGTTGGGGATCGAGGAGGTCATCTCGAAGCCGGCGAGGTGGCCGACACAGGCGCCGCGGCGGCGCCGATGCAGGCCGAAGAGGCTCATCAGGTTGACCGATGCCAGGGTCACCGCCGGTAGCCGCTCCAGGTAGGCACCGTAGGTCGGGTCGAGCCCGAGCGTCTCCATCGTGTTCGCGAAGAGGACCGCGTGCATGCGCTCGGCGCTGCCGCCCCCGTACTCGTCCGCCTGGACCTCGAGCAGCGCCGCCTTTGGCCGCGGCGAGAGCCGCGGGATCGCCCACGAATGCGGGTCGGCCTCCTTCAGCTGGTAGGCGGAGCGGTGAACGACGTGCTCGAGCATCTGCTCCAGCGTCCCCTGCGTCTCCAGGTAGCGGGAGAGCGGCGGGCCCACGTCCTCCGCGACGATCGCCTGTAGCGCCGCCCCGACCGAGGCCAGCTCGCCCTCGTCTGCGGGCTGGACGAGGTCGGCGACGGCCGCCTCGAACGGCCGCTCCAACTCCGCCCGGAAGCCGAGCAGCGAGGGCTCCCACTCCCAGCCTTCGTCGACGCCGCTGATCCCCGTGTAGTGAAGCTCGTAGGCGACGTAGAGCGCCAGCTGCAGATCCTCGTCGGCGATCGGGTCGGCGGATTCGACCGCCCCCGGCGCCTCCAGACTTGCTCCCGGTGCCCCTTCCAGCGCGTCGAACAGCCGCTCGCTCAGCGGGCCGCACGGCGAGGGCAGCTCGATCAGCCGCCGGGCCATGGTTCCTGTCCGCTCGGCGCTTCGAAGCCGATCAGCTTGTGGGTGCCATCGCAGAACGGGCGCATCCGCGATTTACCGCAGCGACAAAGCGCGATCGTCCGCCGCTCCGTCGGCAATTCGTTCCCCTCCTGGTCGGTGACGACGAAGTCGCCACGAACCAGATAGGGACCGTCGGGATAGGGCGTGATCGTGACTGGAGAAGGCTGGTCGCCGTTGGGGTCCACCACAACCGGTTTACCCGGAGCAAGGCCTGATAAATCTCCCGTTCTGGTGGGTAAATGGACGCCATGAACGAGCAATCAGCCACCATCCCCGAGGAGTCAAGCGGGAGCAACGGCTTCGACTCCGTTCGAGCCGAGATCTCCCGAGAAATGGTCCGTCTCTACAAGGAGCTGTTCGGCCGCGGCCCGACCAAAGCCCGGACCGAGTTCGCCGGCCCGGACATCGTCATCTGCTCGCTGGAGAACACCTTCACCCCGGCCGAGCGCAGCCTCGTCGAGATGGGCGAGCAGCAGCGCCTGCGCGACACCCGGATGTATTTCCAGGTGGCGACGGCGGACAAATTCCGCGAGATCATCGAGCGCCTGACCGGGCGCAGGGTGAGGGCCTTTATCAGCGGTCTCGACGCCGACGCCGACGTCTGCGCAGAGGTTTTCTACCTCGAGGGCAGCACCGACAGCCCCGAGGCAGGAGGCTGACCAAGAGCGCCCGCGGCGACGGCTAGTTGCCGTCGCCGTTTTTCCGGGCCTCGCTCTTGCGGGTCTCCTTGGCGGCTGCCGCCGCCTCCTGCAGCGCCTCGGCCTCGCGTTTGGCCGCTGCGGCTTGCTCTTTGGCCTCGATGCTCTCTTCTTTGGCCTCGAGCTTCTCCAGCTGCGCGGTCTTCTCGGCTTTCGCGTTTGAGCGTTTGACTTTCGCCGCCGATTTTTTGGCTTTCGCCTTTTTCGCCTTCTCTTTCTCGGCGGCTTTGGCCTCGCGGTCGCGGCGGCGTTTCTCGGCTTTGCGCCGCTCCTGCTCGGCCTGACGGCGGGCTTCGGCGGCGGCCTCCTCGGCCGCTTTGCTCAGCTCGGCCTGCCGCTGCTCGGCCTCGCGCTCCTCGACCTCGGCTTTCTCGCGCAGCTCGACCGCCCGCTCGCGCTCTTTCGTCGCCAGCAGCGCGGCGCGGCCTTCTTCGCGGAGCTCCGGGTCGCGGAAGAGGACGCCGGTGGCGCTGCGGGCCCCGGCTTCCGCGCGGTCGACCATGTGTTTCGCGTGGGAGTCAGAGCCCCCGAGGGCGCCGAGGGCGAGGTCAACCGGCGTCCGCGCCAGCTTGATCGACGAGTTGAAGATCGTTTTCGGGATCGTCGGCAACGACATCTAGTTCTCCTCCTTGGGATCGATGACCGCAGCAGCCTCTTCGGCGCGCGCGGCTTCGCGCTGCAGCTCGGCCGCCTCGCGCTTCGCCTCGCCCTTCTCGGCCGCGGCCTCCTGACGTTTGGCCTGGGCGCGCTGTTCGCCGGCCAGGCGCTCGCGCTCGGCCTGGGCTTTCTCGGCCTGGGCCTGCTGGGCGGCGACTCGCTCCTCCTCTGCCCGTTTGCGCTCGGCCTCCTCTTCGGCGGCGATCTCCTCGGCCTCCAGTTCGACCTCGTGCCGCTCCGCCACAGTCTCGGCCCGCTCTGCCTCGATCCGCGCCTCCTCCTCTTTGCGCTCGGCCTCCGCAGCCTGCTCGGCGGCTTCGGCCTGGGCGTCGGCCTGGACCTCCTGCAGCTGGCCCTCACGGTGCAGATCTTCGTTGCCAAGCGCCGCTCCGGCCATCTGCTTGGCCTTGCCAACCACCTTGCCCAGGGGGCCGCCGGCGACGCCCTCTTGCTCGCTCACGCGCGTGCTCCTTTCAAGTTCGTCCTCTCTGAAGCCATCGCTATGCGTTTACCCAAGCGGACCCCAGGCCGAACCGTGAAGCGGGTCACATAGGCCGTCACAGGGCGTCAGTAGCGGAGGATCGCGGCGACCCCTTCGGCCTCGGCCAGCGGCTCGGCGAGCTCGTCGCCGACGATCGTCACCTGGGCGCTGCCGGCGAAAGCAGCGCGGAGGAGCTGCTCCACATCGCCGTCGAGGGCGCGATCGAGGACGAGGTGGTCGACGCGGCCTTCGCCGAGCGCCTCGCGGGTCTCCTGGAGACCGGCGGAGCCCCGGCTGCCACCCTTGGCCTCGCCGAGCGCTCGCTCGACCACGGCGCGATCACGATCGGCGTCAAGCCGCTCGATCGCCTCGGTGACGACGCCGTTCAGCTTCCCGGTCGGGGTGGAGATCAGGTCGGCGTCGCCGCCGCGAACGACCTTGGCCTTGGCGGCGTTGAAGCCGTGCTCGAAGGCCTCGGCGTCCTTGGCCGGGCCGAAGACGATCGCCTCCGCGATCCCTCGCTCCTCCAGGGCACGGCCGGCGAGTCCGCCGCACTCGCCGAGGAAGCGATGGCGGTTGTGCTCGAGCCGTTCGTCGTACTGGTCATGGCCGGAGGCGCTAACGCCTTGGGCGCGCGCCGGGTTGTTCGTGCTTTGCGATTTGCGCTCGCGCCAATCGAGGCTGAAGAGGCTCAATTCCCAATCCTCGAGCTCCTCGAGGGTGCCGCCGGCGCAGCTCAGCAACCGCACCCGCTCGGCGGAGACAAGGACGACGCCGCGGGCGCCGCCGCGACCGACGAGGGCGAGCAGTGGTGCGATCACCGGCTCGGTTGCGTACTCGGCGCAGGCGTCGGCGACCGGGGGCGCGCCCGTCCCCCACCAGTGCTCGACCCCTTCCTTCTCGCTGACGGCGACAAAGCCGACCTCGCCCCGCGGCGGCGGCCGCAGGTCGCCGTCCTCGTAGCGCTCGATCAGGCGTTTCGCCGTCGCCCGCAGCGCCACCCGGGTTTCGTGCTCGTCGTCCTTGTGGCTCTCGAGGATCGAGTCGAGGGCGTTGCGCAGCTCGGTCCGCCAAGCGCCGGTCCGATCGGCAGGATCGAACCCAAGGTAGACGGAGAGGACGCCCAGCTCCGGACGCCATTCGCTGACATCGCGAGCTTCCTCCAAGGTCGGTTCGCTCATTCCTCACTCCTCCTTGATCGGGTGCGCTCCGGCTACCCGAGGCGCCCGCGTGAAGAAACTAACCGCTGGGGAAGAGTTGCGTATCGATCAGCCGCCCGCGCCCGAGTAGCGCAGCGAGCCCGGCGTATCGAGGTCCTCCCCGGTCTCCAGCAGCGTCTTCAAGCCGGAGAGGATCATCGGCCAGCCACCGAACAGCTCGCTGTTGGCGTCGTCGCTCATCTGGTCGTGGGTGACGCGGAGCTGGCACGAGGTGCCCACAGGGACTATCTCCCAGGTGACGCGGGTGGTCCCGTGGCGCTTGACATCCTCGCTCCAGAGCGCATTGAAGCTCTGGACCAGGCGCCGGGGCGGATCGACCTCGAGGTTCTCGCCGCTGGCGATATCAATCACGCCCGGAACGGCGGACCTGTACTCCGACCCCTCGGTCCACTCCGAGGTGGTGCCGACGCCGAAGCTGTAGCGCGCTCGCATCTCCTCGCTGGTGATCGCCTCCCAGAGGCGCTCGGGCGTCGTCTTGATGTAGATCTCGAACACGGTCATCGTCCCGCGCCCGCCAACCACTGCGTAAGCCTGCTCGTCAGTCATTTCTGCTCCTCGCTCTCTATCTCTTTCTTCAGCTCGCTGAGCGCCGAGGCCCAGGGCTGCGCGTACTTGCCCACCCAGCGGTCGTGGATGAGCCTGATCGGGACGGGGTTGAGGAAGTGCAGCTTCTCCCGACCGCGCTTGCGCGTCGTCAACAGGCCCGCCTCCTCAAGCACCCGCAGGTGCTTCATCACGCCGAAGCGGGACATCGGCAGCTCCGCTTCCAAGGCGCTCAGCGACTGCCCGTCCCGCTCGAAGAGCCGGTCGAGCAGCTCGCGGCGGGTCGGATCCGCCAATGCCTTGAAGACCTCGTCCATGCGAGGACTATAGGTGACTAAATAGTCACCTGTCAAGAAGAGGACCTAAGCTCAACCGTGCCCGAGATCACCGTCGCGCAACGCCCACCGATCCAGATCGTCCCGTCCTCGCCCTGGTCGACGTAGACCCGACCATCGCGCCCGATCGCCCTGCCCTGGGCGGCGACATACGGCGCCTGCAGTCGACCGCTACCGAGCAGCCACTTCGCAACGCCTGCGTTGAGGCTCCCGGTAACCGGATCCTCAGCCGCCACCCCGTTGATCGGGAAGAACGCCCGCACCTCGATCGCCGCCTCCGACCCGGGCGGATGGAACCCAACCGCGCCGACGTCGAAGTCGAGCTGCCCCGGCCGCAGATCCAGCACCCGCTCCGCGCTCTCCAGCAAGACAGCGATCCAGCTGAACCCGTTGTCAACCCACTCGACCGCGAGCATTTCGTCCGCCTCAAGCCCGAGCGCGGCAGCCACCCGCGCCGCATCCTCGGGCGAAGCCGGACCCGACCGCCTCAGCGGCGGAGCCGCAAAAGCAAGCCGCCCCTCATCCCGCCGGATCCGCACCAGCCCCACCCCACACTCTTGGACGACCTCGTCCGGGTTCCGAGCTTCCCCGCCAGTCTCGAGCCAGGCGTGGCAGCTGCCGAGGGTGGGGTGACCGGCGAAAGGAGCCTCTAACTCCGGCGTGAAGATCCGCACCCGGTAGTCGGCCTCCGGGTTCTCCGGCGGCAGCACGAAGGTCGTCTCCGAAAGGTTGGTCCAGCGGGCGAACTGCTGCATCTCGTCGGTCGGGATCCCGTCTGCACCGAGTACAACCGCTACAGGGTTGCCGTAGTGGGCTCCCCCACCGAAGACGTTGACTTGCCGAAACAGGCGATGAAGCTTGGCAGATCGCCGATTGAAAGCAAATGAGCCCGGGCAGCCTACCCGGGCTCATTCGAATACCTACCTGGCAGTCTTCAGCAATCCGGTTCTTCTTCAGGACAGAATGCAGTCAACGCCCAGCTACCGATACCAATTGACTGTTCAGCCGCATTAGGTACGTGGAAAGCAAATACTTTTCCACTGTGGTCGTCACTGGTTGCGAAAGCTTCGAAATCTGGTTCTCCGAGATTTTCTTGCGCTCCAGGTTCTGCATAAACGCAAAGGTTGCCTGGATCGGCCAAAGGGTTTTGGGCCGTGCCCGGGCAGTTGGCAATACTTCCGTAGTGTTCTGCTTCCCCTTTTTCGTTAATGAAATTGAGGACCGGTTCACCGGTTACTCGTAGTGGGTAGCTGATTGCCACGAAGGCGAGATTGGCGCCCTGTTGGGCGAATCCCCAGTCTCCGGTCACGGTTGCACCAGCCGGAAGAAAGCACTCCGAGTTTCCGGCACTGCAGACACCCGCTTCGCCGGGTTCACCCGGCTGACCGGGTGAACCCGGCGCTCCGGAAGCTCCGTCTTTACCAGCTGCACCTGCCGCTCCCTGAGCACCCGCAGGCCCTTGTGCCCCCTGCGGACCCGGCTTGGCAAACTGCTTAGCGATCTTCTTGACTTCCTTCTTCTGCTTGCTGTTGAGACCCGGAAGCGCGGCGATCGCAGTGCCGCTCAATGCAATGATGCACGCGATGATTCCGAGTACAAGACCTGGCGTACCAAACCTCTTGTGGATCCGAGTTAACATCTTCCCCCCTGTATCGGTGGTCTTCGTTTGAGTTGTGAGGACTGGTTAGGGTGCGCCGCCGCAGGTTTCTAGGCCATACTTTGCGGCAAGTTTGTTGGCTTTTTCAAATGGATTTTCCCGCAGATCAACAAGCATTGACGGATCACGCTTTACCTGCTGAAGGGTTGCTTCGAACTCCTTAATCCAGGCGTTAACTTCCTGTTCTCCACCTTCAGGTATGTCCAAAGCCTTGATGGCGCCTATCTCATTTTCGAGAGGCGGAATTGCAGCAGGCTTGATGAGTTCTTCTTCTTCGGCGGCGGGATGTTGTTTTTTGTAAGAAAGGATCAGCTGCAACTGTTCCCCTTCCCCTTTTTTGCAGATGGCCTCTGCACGCTGGACAAAATCCGCCTTGGTGGAGCTGGTGGTCGAGTCGCTTCCACCACATCCCGGAAGCACCAGAGCACAAACCGCGGTTAAACATATAAAGATGTAAGTAATTAATTTGTTCATTAAAGATATTTTACGGTATTGGCTTAAATATGCACGCGGTTATTTCGCCTTCCCGCAGCCGCCGCTCGCGAGCTTGGGCCGCAGGTTGGCCGCCCGCCCGTTCTGCGCCTTCATCTGAACCGTCGCCCTATGTGAGCCGCGGCAGATGTCGGTCGAGTTGGTGAGCAAGCCCTTCTTGCCGCCCCGCATCTGCAGGACGAACTTGGAGACCGGGGCATCGGGCACCGATTCAAAGGTGGTCCTGATGCCGCCGTCCTTGGAGTCGATCCGCCCCACCAGGTCGATTTCGAGTTCCCCGCCCAGTTTCGCCACCAGGTCTGGCAGCGGGTGGTTGGAGCTTCTGAGGTAGACCGGCCCGGAGAGAGGTTTGGCCAAGAGCGGCGTGATCGCCTTGGCCTTGCCGTAGACGGACTTTGCCGGGCACTTGTCGGCAGCGAACTGTTTGCGGGTGCAGATCGTGCCGATGTGTTCCTGGGCCAGGAACTCCGAATGCGGCAGGGCTACGGAGGCAAAGGCGATGTTGGCATCGCCTTTGCGGGCCTTCAGGACCGCGGTCAGCGCCGGGTAGTCGGCTCGTTTGGTCCCGCCCTTGAGCTTCAAGGAGAGCCTGGGCTTGAACTTCAGGGCTTTGCAGCCGTCGACCTGGAAGCGGGCCTGGGGATGGGCGACGGTGCCCTGGGTCGAGGTGACGTCAGAGGTCACTGCCATTTCCCGGCAGTCGGTCGGGTTCAAGCTGAATTCGGGCCGATCTACCACCGCGTGGAGGTTTCGGTAGGCGATGCCGACGCCTTCGAAGAACTGGGGCAGCGGGTCGGCTTTGACCACCGCGCGGCCGGTTTCCGGTTCGACGTCCAGGCCGCTCCTGACCGCGAGGGTGCCGAGGTCGAAGGGCCCTGCCTGGGCGGGGACCTCGGTGACGATCGAGAAGGGGGCGTCTTTGTAGGGGCCGGCGAGGTAGATCTGGGGCTGGGGCTTGCCGGGCTGGGGCAGGGTGAAGGGATCGGGGCCGGGGCCGGTGGTGGCCTGGAGGCTGCCGATCCGCGAGCCCTGCGGGCAGTTGGCGGCATCTGCATCGGCGTTAGAGCAGAGCGGGACACCCTTGATCTTTGCGAGCTCGCCGTCGGGGAGCTTTAGATCGAAGCCTCTAAGCGCCTGATTACCGTCGGGGCGGGTAAGGTCGAAGACGAAGGGGCTGTATTTGCCCGCCACCGGTTCGGTGACGCCGGCGTGCAGGGTCGGGTCGAAGCCCTGGTTGCAGCCTTCGGTGATCTGCATGGTGCTCTGGCCGGTTGCAGCCGGGTCGTTTGAGTGGGGGCTAAAGGAGAAGTCGGTGGTGAAGGTGCCACAGTGGTCTGGGTTCTGTAGCGGCGCTCTTGGTCCACCCCAGACGTTCAGGTCGATCTCTTCCACGGGGACCTGGGGGAGGTCGGTGAAGACCGTGGTGAGGCGGCCGGTTTGCTTGTCGGACTCGAGGGAGCCGGGGAGCTTGATGTGCATGCCGAGGGCATCGGCGGTGAGCCAGAGTCCCAGCTGTTGGCCGGGCCTCGGCGAGCGCTGATAGATCGTGCCTTCGATCGGGACCGAGAGGGCCGGGGAGATGATGGTGGCGGTGCCTAGCTTGGCGTTGTCGGGGCAAGCAGTGTCGACTTCTTGGTGGTAGCCGACCTGATCGTCTGAGCAGGTGCCGATCCAGTTGGCGGCGCCGGCTGCTACCTGCATGCCTTCGGGGAGGGTGACGCGGGCTTCGCGCATAGTGGCGGTGGCGCGTTCGTTGGCTAGAAGGTGCTGGGGGAGCTTGAGGACCGTCTTCAGGCCGGTGGGGGCTCCTGCCTCGTGGCTGGTGGGGTCGGTTTCGAAGGTGGGCGCGAAGGGGAGACCGGTGCAGTCGGTTATTGGGGCTAGGGGGGCCTGCGCGGTGAAGGTCTGGCCGGGGAGCTGGTAGGTGCGGGCAGCGAAATCGACCCTTCCTTGCTGGCAAGCCGCGGGGTTGGTCATGAAGGCGAGGCCGGTGCGCGCGACTTTGCGTTTCCCTTCAGGAGTCAGACACGCGGTGCTGCCACATTCCAGTGCTTCTGCTGCGATCAGCCGCTGAGGATCGTGGATTTCATCGGTCGGATTTCCCCACAGAATCGTCTTTGCCCTAAGTAGGCCGGCCTGCGCTGGCGAGCTATGGACGGTGGCGGTGACTCCGTAGTCGCCTGCGGTTTGCACGGCGATATCGATGAAGACCGGATAGAGGACTGCCTGGAAACCGAAGCGAGCGACTTCCCGATCAGGGTGTGGCGGCTCGAGGTTGTAAATCGGCTCTACGATGCCTTCTTTGGGAACCCCAATTTCAATCGGGATGACCTTCACGATCCCGATCTGGGACTCGATCGGACAGTTGGCGAAAGCGAGAAATTCACCGGTGGCACAACGCGGAAACGCCTTGGGATTAGCGGTGAGGCCAGGGGGCACAGACACGGCGATTTCCTGCGTGCGGGCAGACGAGTTGTAGTGTCCGGTCAGCGCGTCGTATCGGGAGTTAAGTTCGATCAGGCTCGTGAAGTCAGGGTGCGCGCTTGCAACCTGAGTCGAACCTTCGGCGGCTACTGCCTTGATCCCAAATTCTTCGAAAGCCGTTTCGCTGGAGGCTGCAGAGGCAACAGCTGAAGACGAAGTGCCTGCGATCTGACCTTCTGCAGGAGTCGCCGCAGTCCCTTCCGTTTGCGACTGATTCACCTGCGAGGCCCTTGCCCCGGTATTGGGCCTAACCGAACGATGCCGTTTAGGAAGGTGTCGATGCTTCTTCGGGCAGCGTCCAGTCACCCTTGCCCGTCCACGACGACGATGATGACGGCATCGATGTTTTTTACCTTTGAGGTTGCCTCCGCCCCTCGTGACTTCTGACCGGGAGGCAGTCGCCGTATGGAAGCCCACACTCTCCTCGGCGCCACGGCATTGTTCCTCCGAGCAGGTAGCCGGCGGCGCAGACGCCGAGAAGCCCCCGTCGACTCGGGCGTCGTATAGAGCGGGGGTCCCCCCCATCCCCGCGCCCGGCACCAAGGGCTCCAGAGCTAGAAAGACAACGTCCTTGCCTTCTGGAGAAATGGCGTAAAGATCGTTGGGCAGCAGTTCAGCGAATTCCTCTTGCCCTGGAGGCGGGGGGAACTGAGTGGAGCCCCCTGAGGAGATCAACTCGACGGGGCCACCGTCAAACCCCCCTGCTCGCCACTCGTAAATGTCGTTTACGCCGTCGGTGTCACGCGGGACCAGGGCTTCGGCCGTTTCGAAGAAGACTCGGTCGCCAGCATCCGTCAGGTTGTTGATCACTATGCCCGCAGGTACGAGTCTCAATTCCTGGAGCTGAGCGCTCGCCGAAGCCACCGCACCAGACGGATTACAAGACACACAGACCAAGCTCTGATCACCATCGTCATATCGGTAGATCTCGGTGCGGGTGGCATTGTTGTACGGAGTCAGCTGGGCACGGGACTCAAAGACGAAGATCGAGCCATCCGGAGTGGTGCGAGAGGAGTCAGCACCAGGCCCCTTCTCCAGTCCCGCCACCTCATCGATAGGAGAAGCGACCCAGTCGGTCCAGTTCGTCAGGGCGGGGCGCCCTTCAAGAGTCCCCGAGGTCCGGACTAGATCGCTAGGAGCAACGGTCGTGATGTAGCGAACGGCTCCGGCACTCCAAACGTAGAGGTTCGGCACTGCAGTGCCCCCTTCGCCTCCAATCGCTTCATCTGCAACGAAGTAGACGTGAGAGCCGTCGTCGGAAACGTTGACGATTTCGCCCACCGCGGTGGGATTAACTTCGACATCTTCTTTAGTAGTCGTGTCAAATCGATGGATCGTTCCTTCTTCGCCGCCGACCACGTAGAAGAGATACCGACCTCCGTTGGACAGGCCGGCATAGGCCGGGCTTCCTTCAGCTACCTGCAAAGTCTCTTCGACCCCCGGCACGCCATTGTGGACGCGGACATAGAGGACGCCGTCTACTTCGAAGGCGACACTAGAGGCGTTTGCGGAGGTCCCCTTATAGAAAGCCTGTTGGCCAGCAGTCAGAGGCACATCGCCGGGCAGCAGGGAAATGACATGGGTAGGACCGTCCGCCTGCCTATCGTAAATCGCGCCAGTTCCGGTCGGGGGGGCATCGCTCTCCAGTTGAAGAACTTTGCAATCGGACTCCGCTCCCTTGCACCAGAAGCTCTGAGAGACCGATTTCCCAGTCGAGAAGATGACATGCTGACCGCCATCGGAGATGTAACGACCCTGCGCCAAACGTTCAAGCCCAAGAGTGCCGATACCGACAGGCTCGAAAGAGCCGTCGGGTCCGCTCAGGTAAGAAGTACGGCCTTCATCCCCCAAGCTTCCACCCGGCCCACCCGGTTTTGGCCCGACGCTCATGAAAGCATAGCGATGTTCGGGAGAGGCTCCACCAATCGTGGGACTTATCGCCTGCGCCCCGGAGGGGCTGAGGCGGCGCACGGTCATCCACCCGTTGGAAGTTCTGACCGTTTCGAACAGATCAGAATGCCCGTTAGGTTGGGTCTCCTCGAGAGGCGGTGAGTTGTGAGTCATGTACAAGTAGCTGTCACGTGAGGGCGACAGAAGACTGGTGGGAAATATTTCGAGATCCCTAGGCGTTTCGAAATTGTGACTTGGCAATGGCACCCGACCATTCAGGTCACCTGGCGTAACCAGCTCGTACGCTCGGCAGTCGGGGAGAGCTACAGAGGCGCCGGTGCGAAATGCTGCATTAGGACAACTTCCTGCGTTGGCATCGGGCGCGACTTCAGTGAGCATGCCGAAAGCGGTAAAGAGCACCGCCATACCGACAGCTAATACCGCCGCGTAGGGGCGGTGAAGACCTGCTCTGACCATCGTCCCTGCCTCCAATTCCCTGAGTCCTTGTCCCAAGTCCCCTTGTCGAAGCACCCATACGCTCCGAGCACGCCAGGTACGTTAAGGGTTTGGGATTGTCTTTTTGCCGTCTGCCCAGTGACAACATCCGCGCATCAGTTGCTCCGACCTTGACGCTCTTCTCCACCCGAGTGCTCCCGCCATTAGAGCCTTGGAGCTATGAGAAATGGGGCCGCAGATGCGGCCCCATTTCAGTCTGATCCAGTCCCTGGAGGGGATGGTCAGGTAGTGCTCAGGTCGAAATGTAGACCGGCGAAGCAGGCGACACATCTGTCTCGAGTGTGAATTCCATGTCGAGTTCGCCTTCAGACGGACAGCCGAATCCGCTAACCCGGGTGAACTTCTGACCCGAGTTGAGTTTGGCAGTGGCGTCTTCGCTGCCGGTGAGATCTGTGCGGAAGGTTCCGGTGAGGCCGCCGGTCTTTTCGTAGGTGCAGGTCACAAGACCTGTCAGATCGAGGCCGAACCGAATGCCCCTGGTGAGACCCCCACAGGCGCCTCCATTTAGTTCGAAATTGTCTCCCGCCGCCGCATTTTTGATGCACCACGGCAGGCCGTTGGTGCCGGTTTCCGGTGTAGCAGCCGCCGACCCGGTGAAGAACGTCCCGGTCGCTGTGCAATCTTCTTCTTTGCCGGTACCTTTGAACGTTGCGGTCGAAATTTCGCCTTCGAACCCGCCGCCCGTTGTGGTGTTCTTGACTAGGGTGCCTGTCAATGTTGCGGTGCTGCATTCGGTGTTGAGGGTCGATGATGTGAACTTCGTGACACCGATATTTGTTGCCTCAATTTTCGTACCAGTAGCGAGCACCGTCCCTGTCGGATGTGTGATGACCGGTGAGGCCGAAGACACTGCCGGCATCACGGCGAAGGCAACAAAGGCCGCCAACGCCATGCAGGCTGCAATGAGCTTGCTTTTCATGTGAGATAATTCCTTTCCCGTCCGAGCGTTAGCTCGGTTCTTGCTCCCGGGGCACCTCTAATGCCTCGGGAGTTTTTGTTCGCTCAGAACTAAGCGAACCTTTCGGTACGGGCTTTTATCTCTTTGGTACGGACGATGTCAAGACGCGTCCACGCTCCAACAGGTGACCTAATCTGCCGGGTGACAAACGTCGCCTGCCGGCTTGCCCAAAAAAAAGGTCCGGGGCCGCCTCGGCCCCGGACCCTTATTGATCTCTATGAAATGAGATCCAGTCTTGTTCAGGAGGAGATGTAGGCAGCTCCGTTCGCAGTCTCCTCTGTGAATTCCATGTCGAGTTCGCCTTCAGACGGGCAGCCGAAGCCAGAGATCCGGGTGAACTTCTGTCCCGAATTCAGTTTGCCCGTGGCATCCCCCCCGGCAGTGTCTGTCGTGAACGTGCCGGTGAGGCCGCCGGTCTTTTCGTAGGTGCAGGTGACGAGGCCTGTTAGGTCGAGGGCAAAGCGAATACCCCTGGCAACTCCGCCGCAGGCGCCTCCGTTGATTTCGAAGTTGTCCCCAGCAGCAGCGCTTTTGAGGCACCACGGAAGGCCGTTGGTGCCGGTTTCCGGTGTAGCAGCCGCAGAACCACTGAAGAACGAGCCGGTAGCTGTGCAGTCGCCGCTCGTGCCGGTACCGCTGTAAGTGGCTTTGGTGATTTCGCCGGAGAAGCCGCCAGCTGTGCTGTTCGATTTCAGCGGCCCTTCGAGTTTAGCCGTGCTGCATTCGGTGGTGAGAATCGACGATGTGAACTTGGTGATGCCGAGGTTTGTGCCGATGACGTTGGTACCCGTTGCCAGGACGGTCCCTGTCGGCTGTGTGACGACCGGTGCCGCCGAGGCGGTCGAGGCCATGGCGAAGGCCGCAAAGGCCGCGATCGCCATGCAAGCTGCAATGAGCTTCTTTGACATGTGAGATACTCCTTTTTCCCATTCCGGGCCTTGCGGCTCGGATTGAATTTGCTCCCGGGGCGCTGTCTTTGTCGAGAGGCGTCTCGGGAGGTTTTTGCTCGCCATTGATCAGCGAACTTTTGTGTAGGGAGCTTCTACAGTCGGGTACGGAGAGTTGTCAAGGCGCTCCTCGGCTATTTATCAAGACAAGTTGTCTGGTTTAGGTGTGCCCTGTTCTACAGACGGGTTCTTTGTCCCGCAGTCAACGGGTGACACAGCCAATGGGTGACAGCTCGCACTCGTCAGCACTTGTCACCAGACAGTGCAGCATTCGGCGCGCGGATCACATCCGGTAGACGGGTGCTGACGGCTCGGCCAGAGGTGCGTTGGCGCAGGCGGCTAGGGCCTGGCTGAGGACCTTACGGGTGTCGCGGGGGTCGATGACGCCGTCGTCCCAGAGGCGGGCGGTGGAGTAGAAGGGTTTGCCTTGCTCTTCGTATTGGTCGTGGAGGAGCTCGGCGGTGTCGGGTTGGCCTACCTCTTTCATCACAGCAGCGGCCATCTCGCCGCCCATTACGGAGATGCGGGCATTGGGCCACATGAAGAGGAAGCGGGGGGAGTAGGCGCGGCCGCACATGCCGTAGTTGCCTGCCCCGAAAGAGCCGCCGACTATGACCGTGAGCTTGGGGACTCGGGCGGTGGAGACGGCGGCGACCATCTTGGCGCCGTCCTTGGCGATGCCGCCCTGCTCGTACTTGGAGCCGACCATGAAGCCGTTGACGTTCTGGAGGAAGACGAGGGGGATCCGGCGCTGGTCGCAGAGCTCGACGAAGTGCGCGCCCTTGAGGGCGCTCTCGCTGAAGAGGATGCCGTTGTTGGCGACGATCCCGACCGGGTGGCCGTCGAGGCGGGCGAAGGCGCAGACCAGGGTTTTGCCGTACTTCTCCTTGAACTCGCGCAGCTCTCCGCCGTCGACGATCCGCCGCATCACCTCGCGGATGTCCCAGGGAGCGCGGGAGCCGATCGGGACGACGTCGAGGATCTCCTCCGCCTCTCCCGCCGGCGGGAGCGGATCGATCCGCTCCCAGGGCGGCTCCAGACTCGGCGGCAGAGTGGCGACGATTTCGCGCAGGATCTCCAAGGCCTCGGCGTCGTCCTTGGCCAGATGGTCGGCGACGCCGCTCTTGCGGGCGTGGACGTCTCCCCCGCCGAGCTCCTCCGCGGTCACCTCCTCCCCGGTCGCCGCCTTCACCAGCGGCGGGCCGCCGAGGAAGATCGTCCCCTGGTGGCGCACGATCACGGTCTCGTCGCTCATCGCCGGCACGTAGGCGCCGCCCGCCGTGCAGGAGCCCATCACCGCGCTGATCTGCGGGATCCCCTGTGCCGACATCGTCGCCTGATTGAAGAAGATGCGACCGAAGTGCTCCCGGTCCGGGAAGACTTCGTCCTGGAGCGGCAGGAAGGCGCCGCCGGAGTCGACCAGGTAGATGCAGGGCAGCCGGTTCTGCAGCGCCACCTCCTGCGCCCGCAGGTGCTTCTTCACCGTGATCGGGTAGTAGGTGCCGCCTTTGACGGTGGCGTCGTTGGCGGCGATCACGCAGCGGCGGCCGCTGACCGTGCCGACGCCGGCGACGATCCCCGCCCCCGGCGCCGCCCCGTCGTACATCCCGTGCGCGGCCAGCGGCGAGAGCTCGAGGAACTCGGTGCCGGGATCGCAGAGGCCGGCGATGCGCTCACGCGCGGTCAGCTTGCCGCGGCCGCGGTGCCGCTCGACTGCCTGGGTGCCGCCACCCGCGCGCACGCGCTCGAGCTCGCCCTCCAGCTCGGCGATCAGGGCCAGATGCTTCTCGCGGGCGCTCTCAACCGTGGTGCTCATCGCGGCGGGTTGTCCTTGAAGGGGTCGCGCTCGGAATGCCACTCGACCGGGCCAGCGATGAGGGTGTGCGAAGCGAGCGGGCGGCCGAGAACGTCTTGCGCCGCGCGTGCCGCGTCGAGCAGCTTGCCGAGGTCGATGCCGGTCTCGATCCCCATCTCGTGCAGCATCGAGACCAGGTCCTCGCTGGCAACGTTGCCGGTGGCGCCGGGCGGCACCGGACAACCGCCGAGCTGGCCGAAGCTCGACTCGAACGAGTCGACGCCGACCTCGAGCGCCGCCAGCACGTTGGCGAGCGCCTGACCGCGGGTGTCGTGGAAGTGGGCGGTCAGCTCGGCCCCGACGATCTCCTCGTGCGCGCGGCGAAAGAACTCGCCCACCTGGATCGGGTTCGCCATCCCGGTGGTGTCGCCGAAGCCGACCTCGACCGCGCCAGCGACCGAGAGCCGCTTGGCGATCTCGAAGACCCGCTCGAACGGGACGTAGCCCTCGTAGGGACAACCGAAGCTGGTGCTGATCACGCCCTCGCAGCGCAGCCCCTCCTCGGTCGCGCGTGCCAGCACGTGTTCGAGGCCTTCGAGCGACTCCTCGACCGAGCGGTTGACGTTCTTGCGATTGTGGGTCTCCGAAGCGGAGAGGAAGACGTTGACCTCGTCGATCCGGTCGCGCACTTCCAGCGCCGCCTCCAGCCCGCGCATGTTCGGGATCAGGACCGAGACCGAGACGTCATCAGGAATTTGAGCCCGTTCGAGCACCTGGCGCCCGTCGGCCAGCTGCGGGACCACATCGGCGCGGACGAAGCTCGTCACCTCCAGCCGCCGCAGGCCGGTCCGCGCCAGCATCTCGATCAGCCGCACCTTGTCCTCGGTGGCGATCGTCTCCGGCTCGTTCTGGAAGCCGTCGCGCGGCCCAACCTCGCGGATGCGGACGGCCTTCGGGATCACCTCACGCTCCGAGGGCTCGCGCGATCACCATCTGCTGGACCTCGTCGGTCCCCTCGCCGATCGTCAGGATCTTCGCGTCGCGGTAGAAGCGGCAGACCGGGTACTCCTCAATGTAGCCGTAGCCGCCGTGGATCTGCACTGCCTCCTCGCAGCAGCGCACCGCGAGCCGGCCGCTCTTCAGCTTCGCCTGGGCGGCGGTGAGGCTGAAGTTTTCGCCCCGGTCCTTCATCCGCGCGGCTTTGTAGACGAGCAGCCGGGTCGCCTCGATCTCGGTCGCCATGTCAGCGAGCTTGGCCTGGATCGACTGGAAGCGGGAGATCGACTGACCGAACGCCTGGCGCTCCTTCGCGTAGGCGAGCGCCTCGTCGAGCGCGCCCTGGGCGAGGCCAACACCCATCGCGGCGACGCCGATGCGGCCGATGTCGAGCACCTGGAGGAACTGGCGGAAGCCCATCCCGCGCGGGCCGAGCAGGTTCTCCTCGGGGACGCGGCAGTCGGTGAAGGTGAGCGGGCGGGTGTCGGATGCGTTCCAGCCCATCTTGCGGTAGGGCTCCCCCTGCTCGTAGCCGGGGGTGCCGTTGGCGACGATCAGGTTGGAGATCTCGTCATCGCCGGTGCGGGCGGTGATGCAGACGACGCCGGAGATCTCGGTGCCGGCGTTGGTGATGAACTGCTTGGCGCCGTCGATCACCCATTCACCGCCGTCGAGCCATGCCTTGGTGCGGACGTTGCCGGCGTCGGAGCCGGCCTCGGGCTCGGTTAGGCCGAAGGCGCCGAGGATCTCCCCAGACATCAGCCGCGGCAGCCACTCCTCTTTCTGAGCGTCATTCCCGAAGAGGTAGATCGGCTGCGTGCCCAGAGAGGTGTGGGCGCAGAGGGTGATCGCGACCGAGGAATCGACCCGGGTCAACTCCTCGACCGCCAGCGCGTAGGCGAGTGAGTCCCCTCCCCCGCCCCCGTACTCCTGCGGGAACGGGATCCCCATCAGGTTGAGGTCGGCGAGCTTGCGGACGATCTCGTAGGGGAAGCGCTTCTCGCGGTCGAGCTCCTCGGCGACCGGCGCCACCTCGCCGACGGCGAAGTCGCGAACGGTGCGTTGAATCAGGCGATGCTCGTCGCCAAGCTCGAAGTCCATCCGTACAAGATACCGAATTAGCATTCTAAGTTCGAGGGACTGTTCGGTTTTTGGTCTACCCTTCCCAGGATGCCGGTGCCCTCTCCCCCGACCCGCCCCGCCCTTCGTGCCCGCTACGAGGCTCGCCGCAGCGAGGTGGTCGCGGCCGCCGCTGAGCTCTTCGCCGAGGGCGGCTACGACGGCACCTCGATGGCCGAGCTGACCGAGGCGACCGGCCTCGCCGCCGGCGGCATCTACCACTACATCGAGGGCAAGGACGACCTCCTAATCGCGATCTGCGACGAGCTGCTCGAGCCGTTGCTGGCACGCGCCCGAGAGATCGTCGGCACCGAGGCGCCTCCCGTCGAGCAATTGCGCGAGCTGGTCGAGGCCTGGGTAGCCCACGTCGTCGCCCACCGCCACCACATGCTCGTCTTCACCCAGGAGCGCCAGGCGATCGAGCGCCAGCCGCGCTGGCGCCACGTCCGCGCCCAGCGCAGGGCGTTCGAGAAAATCCTCGACGAGATCCTGGCCCGCGGCGAGGCCGACGGCTCGATGACGTTCGCCGACCGCCGCCTCTCCCTCCTCGCCCTGCTCGGGATGGTCAACTACACGCCGCAGTGGGTGCGGCCGGGCGGCCGCCTATCGCCGGCGGAGATCGCCGACGGCTACTGCGCGTTCGTGCTCGGCGGTTAGTAGGGCTGGGGCGCTACCGCGACGGCGATGGCGACCACAACCGCGATCGCGAAAGCGAGGAACGCGGTCTTGAAGGGTGCGGGTGGGGCTGAACGGATCATGCCCCAGAAGTTAGGGAGTTATTTGTGATCTGCCTGTGCAAAAGAGCACAGTCGGATACCTGTCACATTGAGCAGGTCTTTGACCCGGGGCTCGCGAAGCGTCTCCAGCTCTTTCTGGCGCTCGGCGTCGTAGGAGGAGGTCGGGACGGGGCCGGCGGCGGGGTGGCAGCCGATCTCGGTCCAGCCGGGCGGCAGGTTGCGGATCAGGTCCATCAGCGCCTGCGGCGTGATGCCGTCCGGGAACGGCTCGCCCTTGCCGCTCTGGCCGTAGAAGCCGCCCTCGTAGGGGATCGCCCGGTTGCGCAGCGGCACTCCCAGCTCGGCAGCGAGCGCCTCCGCCACCCCCTTTGCCGGCTCTTGTTCGTGCACGTGCTGGTGGGAATCGAGGTGGGTGGGGTCGCGGCCGAGCAGGGCACTGAAGCGCTCGAGCTGCGACCGACACTCGGCCTCGACCGCTTCCGGGTCGTCGCCGTCGCAGTGCGAGTAGGCGAGCTTCCACTCGCCCTCTTCGTAGTTCCACTCCCCCAGGTCGATGTGCAGGCCGATTGCCAGCTCCGGAAACTCGGGCCCCCGCTCGGCCGCCGCCGGGGCCGCCCCCTGCCGCACCATCAGGCTGGCGCTGGTGACGACGCCTTCGGAGTGCGCAGCGAAGATCCCCTCGTTGACCGCCGCAGAGAGGCCGAGGTCGTCGGCGTTGACGACGAGGAAACGCTCCTCGTTCAAAGCTCCAGCTCCTCGGCAAGCTCGACGGCCTCGGCAAGCCAGTCGTGTCGGTGTTCCTCCGGCGGCTCCCACTCCGGCGGCGCCCAGCCCAGCCACTGGATCGCGACCTGGAGGCGAGCGAGGTCGAGATCGCGCTGGGCGAAGGGCGGGATGCCCGGCTCCGCTGCGTAGGCGGCCGCGATCGCGCCCCGGTCCTCCCTGGACCAACCGCTGACGAGAGCAGCCAGGTCGCTCAGGCCCGGCCCGGCGGCAGCGAGCTCCCAATCCACCGGCGCCACGCGCGCAGCCGATTTTCGACCCACCGGGCTGTGTTCGGAACCGGATGCGACGAGCACGTTGGAAGCGTAGAACTCGCCGTGGAGGACGGTGCGCGGCATCGCGCACAGGGCCTCGACCACCTGCTCGTGGCGTTCGCGCAGCCAGGCGACCGACGCGGCGGAACCGTCGGCGCGCTCGGCGGCGAACTCGCCTGCTCGCTCGATCCAGCGGCGGTAGAAGGGGGCGTCGTGTTCGATCAGTCGTCCCTCCCGACGATGACGATCGAGATCGGGCGCCATCGCGGCGTGGAAGCGCGCCAGCCAGCGGGCCGCCTGCTCCCAGAGCTTGCGCTCGCCGATCTGGAAGAGCTCCCGACCTTCGACCCGCTCGAGGAAAAGCCAGTGACGATCCGACTCGACGAGGGCGCCGAAGCATCGCGGCGGTCCCGCCGGTGCCTGCGGCAGCAGCTCCGCGTAGACCGCGGGCTCGCGCTCGGGGTCGTGGAGGAAGCGCGGCTTGGCCAGTCGGGCCTTGGGCTCGAGCGCCTCCCAGTCGAGCTGCTTGAAGAGCAAGGTCACCTCCCCCTCCCCCACTAGCTCCACCCGCAGCACCTCCAAGGGAAAGCTGGTGCGGTAGGCATAGGGACGGCGCTTGACAGCGCTCGCCAGCTCGAGACCGGCCTCCGCAAGCGCCCGCTCGAGCGCCGAGCGCAGGTCCAAATCTGAAGGCCCAGACGTCACTGCACCAGCTCGTGGATCGCCGCCCGCGTCGCCTCGATCACGCGCTCAACCTCGTCCTCGCGGAGGTCGACGAAGAGGGGCAGGCGCACCAGACGCGCGGCGGCGTCTTCGGTGTGGACGAGCGAGCCGGCAACGCGGCCGAAGCGCTCACCGGCCGGGGCACTATGGAGGGGGACGAAGTGGAAGACGGTGGCGATCTCCTGCTCGCGCATCCGCTCGATGAAGGCGGCGCGGGCCTCCGCGCTCGGCAGCATCAGGTAGTAGACGTGGCCGTTGTGGACACTGCCGGGCGGGGTCGGCGGGCGCTGCGCCAGCCCCTCGCGCTCGAGGTCCTCGAAGGCGCCGTGGTAGCGGTCCCAGATCGCCCGCCGGCGGGCCGTCACCGTCTCGGCGGCCTCGAGCTGGGCGAGCAGGAAGGCGGCGGTGAGGTCGCTGGCGCCGAACGAGGAGCCGACGTCGACCCAGGTGTAGCGGTCGACTTCGCCGCGCAGGAACTGCGAGCGGTTCGTGCCCTTGTCCCAGATCACCTGCGCCCGCTCGGCCAGCTCCGGGTCGTTGACCAGCAGCACCCCGCCCTCGCCGCTGGTCACGTTCTTGGTCGCGTGGAAGCTGATCGCGCCGAGGTCGCCGATCGAGCCGAGGGCGCGCCCGTCCTGCTCGGCCAGCAGGCAGTGGGCGGCGTCCTCGACCAGCGCCAGGTCATGGCGCTCGCAGATCGCCCCGAGCCGCTGCATGGCACAGGCGACGCCGCCGTAGTGGACGGCGAAGATCGCCCGCGTACGCTCCGAGACGGCCGCCTCCACCGCCTCGGGGTCGACGTTCAACGTCGCCGAGTCGATCTCGACGAAGACCGGCGTTGCCCCCTGCCGCACCGCCGCCGTCGCCATCGTCGGGTAGCCGAACGAAGGCATGATCGCCTCGTCCCCCGGCCCCAGCTCGGCCAGCATCGCCGCGGCCTCCAGGGCACCGGTGGCCGAGTGCGAGAGCAGCGCCAGCGGCGACCCGGTCGCCTCCCGCAGCCACTCCTGGCAGCGCTCGGTGAACTCGCCGCCGCCGGCAAGATCCCGCCGCCCAATCGCCTCCTGCAGATAGCCAAGCTCGCCGCCGGCGACGAACGGGCGGTTGAAGGGGATCGGCTCGGTCACCCCGCCCAGCCTCGGCTCAGCTGGAGAGAGCGGCTGCTTTGCCCAGCTGGTCGAGCGGACGCAACCACTCCGGCGCCGGTCCCAGCGGCTCGGCGCCGTCGGCCGTGTCGCCGTAGACGGTCCGCTCGAGCGCGGCCCAAATCGGGTTGCGGAGGTACATCAGCCTGATGTGAGCGGAGGTGAACCAGTGATCTAGGGCCTTGTCGTAGGCGACCTCGTTCACCCGCGGCAGATTCCGGACTTCTTCTTCTCTCTCCGGAGTCAGCTCAACGTAGTTGCCGATGAAGGCGAGGAAGTCGTCGATCATGTTCTCGGTCCGGATCCAGACGTCGATCTTCGGTTCTTCCGGCTGCATGTAGCGAATCAGGAAGGCATCGGCGATGTTGGAGTCGGCGATCTGGTGGGGCGAGAGCATCGGCGCTTTCTCGAAATCCGGCAGGACACCGACGACCGACTTCCAGATGTGGAAGCTCAGCATCCACTTCGGCAGCCGCCTGATGTTGAGGACACGCAGCTTCCCCTCCACCTCCTCCGGGCGATCCTGGAAGGCCGTGTGCTGGGCGACCGTTTCTGCGGGATCGGCGAACTCGATCACCTCAGGGAAGAGGCGGAACAGAGCGTGGGTCATTTCGCCCCCCGCCTTCGCAAGATGCGCCCAGGCGAAGTCTTTCCCAATAACCATCGCTGGAGTCTATGCACCGCGTCCGGCGGCTGATGAAGGGGGCGGGGAACTGGACGCGAGTTCGACCAGCAGGCGCGACAAAACTGTGCCCGCGTCGAGGTGATCCTCCGCAATTTCTCGCGCGCGAGCCCTGTGCAGCTGCGGCTGAGCCTTGACCGCCTCGACCCCGGCAGCCGCCTCGTCAGTCGTCGCGAACGAGAGCAGGCCCTCGCCGACGGGGAGCACCTCCTCGAAGCCGGTTGCCTGTGCCACCACGGGCCGCCCACTGGCCAGATAGCAAGCACTGCGATCGCTGAACCAGCCGCTACGGGAGTCGACGTAGCCGCTCTTGGCGATGCCGAGCTCAGCGAAGGAGCTGCGCACGTAGCCCGCGTATGCCTCAGGCGTCCCCGCTGCCCGATCGGGATCGACGATCCGCCAGCCGTTTTGGGCGAGCGCCGCGAGGTCGTCCTTCTCGTCCGGATGGATTCCCAATGCCAGCTCCAGCGGCGCCGACACCCGCCGCGGCAGCCCGAAGAAGCGACGGAGGGAGTGTGCGCGCTGCCCGTAGTCGACGCCGTCGTATTCGGTCGAGCCGTAGCTGCGCCAGTGGCCGATAGTCGTGAAGGCCTCCCTGGGCGGTAGGCCGGCCGCAGGCCATCGGTCGAGGACCACCGGGGGCAGCGTCTTGATCCAGTTCCGGCCGCAGGTCGGGACGCGGCAGCCGGCCTCGCCGAGCAACTGTCCAACAGTGACGAAGTGGGTGTGGCGGTCGAAGCCCATCGCCTCCCCGGTCAGCTCCCACACTTGGTTGAAGCCCGGGTCGAGGTCGAGGAAGGCCCGGACCGGCGGGCCTTCGAGAATGCGCTCGTCGGTGAGCATGCCGGAGATATTGAGCAGGAGGTCGGAGCCGCGGGCAAACTCGACGATCTCCGCGTACGACATGCCGATCGTCTCGCCCGGCGAGGCTGCACACAGAAGCGCCGAGCGACTCTCCGGCAGGCCGAGGGAGCGGAAGTAGGCAACGAGGACCGGGTCGACCGTACGCCGGAGCGGCTCGACCACGGCCACGTCGTGCCCAAGATCTCGCAGCCCGTGGAAGTACTGCAGCACCGCCCAGGTCGCTCCTCCTTGGTGCGGATCCCCCGCGATCATCCCGCTGAGCAGGATCCGAAGTCGGTCAGCCACCGGTCACGTCTCCTTTTGAGATCTTGAGCCGCACCCGCATCAGATCTCTGTTCAGGGTCTTCCGGCAGCCTCGGTAGCGAAACTTGGTGAAGTAGAGGAATGGGTGTCGGCCGCTGGTCGCGAAGTTCCGCCCCTGGCTTGCAGGGTCGATGATCGAGGGATAGGCGATCGGGGAAGCGCCGCCACACCTATATGAGTGCAGGGTGGCGGCGCGCAGCAGCAGCCGGCGCGACGACCAGTGGACCAAATCCTCGGAAGTGGAGAAGTAGACGCCCCGCTCGGCGGCGGGGCCCTGCTTCGCCGGTCCGGCGATACCGACCAGGAGGTAGCGGCCAAGGACCTTGTTGAAGGTGAGGCTCTCGGTCATTTCGGAGATCTGATCCGGAGAGATGCGCTGGCACCGCGGTCCTGCGTGCCGCGCCCGGTAGGGATTCCCGAACGAAGCGCTAAACGACCTGCCGTCCCAGGCTCGCCACGAACGCGGGGACCCGATCTGGTTGGACCTGATCAGGCAGTCCCCCGAGGGCCGGCCGGGCTCCCGCACCCGCACAAGGGCGTAGAGATAGCTGCCGCGCTTGACCAGGTTGCTCGGCGCGAAGACTCCCGTCGGCCCGAGTCCATGCCGATAGCGGCGCGAGGAAGCAGCGACGAGCTGTCGCGGGGGCGGCGCCTGGCGGTATGAGCGCCCGCCGTCCGAGGAGCGGGCAAGGGTAATCGCGTTGTACCAGCACGGGTAATAGGCCCGCTCCGGGCAACGGCCCGCGTGCCGATTGCCCTGATACTCCTCGTGAACCAGCGCCCAGATGTGGCGCCCGTCCCGCGTGTACGGAGAGGCCACCCAGCGGCGGTCTTGGAACCTCACGGGATCCGACTCTTCGAGCGAGGCCATGACCGGCTGGCAGACTGGCCGAAGACGACCGAGCGAGGGGCCGATCATCCGGTAGCTCTCGTAGTGGGAGAGGAGCAGCTGCACCCGGCCGGCTGCGTCGCGAAAGGCACGCGCGGGCAGATCCGGCTCCTCCGCTGGAGAGCAGGCTTCCCGGCTCCAATCGAAGACGACCTGAGGCCGCTCCATGGCCGTGACCTCGGCCTCGGGCGGGACGATGGCTGCCCCTCCGCCGGGGACCACGGCGGCAGCGAGCGCCACCGCTGCCGCCAGCGCAAGCAGCCCCGAGGACACCGCTCGCCTCAAGCGCCTACCCCGATCTCTTCCAGCAGCCGGCCCAGAACTCGACCCGAGTCGAGGTGCTCCTCGGCGATCTGGCGGGCGGCGACAGAATGTGACTCCGGAGCCGCAGCAATGCTCTGGACGCTTGCGGCCGCCTCCTCCGGGGTCGAGAACGTCAGCAACCCCTCGCCGATCGGCAGCTGCTCGACGAGGCCGGTTTCCTGGATGAGGGCCGGTCGTCCAGATGCGAGGTAGGCGGCGGTGCGATCACTGAACCAGCCGGTCGCCGCTTCGACGTATACGCCCTGGGCGACCGAGAACTCCGCGGCCGACCCCCGCACGTAGTCGCGAAAGGCAGCCGGAGTCCCGGCCGCAGCGACCGGGTCGACGACCTGCCAGCCGTTCTCACGCAGGAGCTCGAGGTCGGCGGCGTCGCCGGGGTGGATGTCGAGAGCAAGCTCGAGCTCGACGTCCGGGACCAGTCGCGGCAGCTCGACGAAGCGGCGGAACTGATGGTGCTTGAGGCTCATCGTCCGTCCGCCGATTTCAAGGCCGCCGTAGGGGCTGCGCCAGGTCGCCACGGTGGTGAAGCGCATCCGCTCGGGCGCGGGCTCCCACTCTTCCAGCAGCACCGGCGGCAGCGTCGCCACCCACTCGATTCCGGCAACCGGGACCGGACAGCCGGGCCGACCGATGTTCTGGCCGACGGTCAGGTAGCGGTCGTAGCCGGCGATGCTGAACTTGATCTTCGGATCGGCGTGCCAGGCCTGGGTAAAGCCGGGATCGAGATCGACGTAGGCACGTAGCCGCGTCGCGTCAGCGATCGCCCCTGCGCCGAGGTGGCCGCTGATGTCGAAAAGGACATCAGCCTCGGCGGCGACCTCCGCCAACTCCGCCTCGCTGCTACCGAAAAGCGCCTCGTTGCCCGCTCCGAGCAGGGCCGCTCTCTCGCCCAGCCCGAACTCGCTGAGGACTTGCCCGAAGTACCGCTGCCCCGCCGGCTCGGCGCCAGGCAGGCGCTCGACCAGCCAAACGTCAAAACCCAACCGCCGCAGTCCCAGCACCCACGAGAGCCGCACCAACGCCTCGCCGCCGCTGTTCGGCTTGTTGGCAAGCGCGCCGGCAACGATTGCGACGGGCACGCTCAGCTCAGGCCGCCGCCGCGTCTTCGGAGCTGAAGATCCGCGGTAGTGCGCCTGGACGGTGGCGCGCCAGCTTGGCCGCGGCCCGAATTGCCTCTCCCCAGTGGCCCTCCCGCCGGGCCCGCGCCGCCTGCGTCGCCAGCAAATCTCCCCAGTACCGCTTCCAGTACCGCATCCCGTCCCGGTAGGCGCGCTTGCGCTCCTGCTCTCCCCGTAGGTAGGGCTTCTGCTTGCGCATCGCGATCAGCGTCTGCTCCAGCATCTTCCCGGCGTCGTCGCTCATGTTGCCCGAGTGTTCGCGATGCTCGGCTACGAGGGCCTCGTGGCTGCAGATCGGGAACTCCCGGGCGACCGCGAGGTTGAGGTCGAAGTCCGCGGCCCCTTCGATACTCGTATCGAAGCCGCGGACGTGCTCGAACAAGGAGCGCCGGTAGATCGCGCGAGCCGGAAATCCGGCCCAGTTGTTGCGCATCAGCTCCTCGTATTGGTGCTCCTCGACCGGCGGCTGGTCGTGCGTGACCAGGGGGCGGTTGTCGAAGGTCGCCCGACGGAAGGTTCCGATCGCCGCCGCGCACTCCGGCCTGGTCTCCAGCGCTCTCAGACCGGCTCCAACGCCGTCCGGCAGCAGCCGGTCATCGGCGTCGAGGAAGACGAGGAAGTCGCCGTTGCTGTTGCGGATGCCGGCGTTGCGGGCCGCCGCCGCGCCCGAGTTCGGTTCGCGGATGCAGCGCACTCCGGGGTAGCGGGAGGCGATCGCCCCGACGTTGTCGTTCGAGCCATCGTCGACGACGACGACCTCCAGATGGGGGTAGGTCTGAGCGAGCACGCTCTCGATTGCCTCGCCTAGGTACTGGGCCTGCTGGTAGCAGGGGATAACCACGGAGACGAGCTCGGCGAAGGCGGGCGAGCGGTCGCGGCGCCATTTGTGGCGGCCGCGAATCGTTGCGATCGGGACCCGCTGCTGTCCCTTCAAAACCGCCGCCACCTCGACCTCGAACTCGGCTGCGGTACCGAGCAGGTTCAGGGTCGTGCGAAAGCCCGCCCGCGCCGCCTCCTCGCGCTCGGGGAAGGCCTCGGCCAGGTCGGGGCGCTCCGATCGGAGCCCCGCCCGCCAGAACGGCTGGCCGTCGTAGGAGAACTCGACCGCGACCGCCGGTCGGTCGGAGCCGATTGCCCAGCCGATCACGTCGACCGCCTTGGCGTCGAGCACCGCCCCCGCCTTCGGTTCGTCGACGAAGCAGCCGCGCAGGCCCTCGGGCGGCGGCTCGACCCGCGATACCTCAGCGATTTCAACCAGCGCGCCCATCTCTCCCCCAACGTCCTCTCGCCGACCGGTGGAAGCGGGGGAATCTACCGCGACCTCCCAGATCCGGCACCACTCGTCGCTCCAAATCGGCCCCTTTTCCAGCAGAGAGGAAAGCGGCGCTCCCGGCGGAATCTCGACCGATCGCGGCATCGCGACCGCGCAGACGCGGCGATCGGCCGGCCGCGGCTCGACCTCGGGGACGGGATAGTGCAGCTCCAGCTCGGCCTTGTCGGCTCGGTCAAGGAGACTGGCGATGTCTGCCTCGGGATCGGCCGCCCCGGCGCTCAGGGCCGTGGCTTCGCGGCCGTTGAAGTAAACGAGCTGCTCTTCGCCCGCTGCCGTCGACTCGACCAGCGCTACCGGGGTCGACGCCGGCACCCCAGCCGCCTCGACGGCGATCTGGCAGCGGCGGTTCTCGGCGCAGCGCTCGATCAGCTCCCGTCTCTCGGGGATCTTGACGGCGAGGCGGGCATAGACCGCAAGGTCTTCCTCCAGCTGCGTTAGCCGGCTCCGCGCCGACCAGTTTCCGCCGGCGTGCACCCGGTACGCGGCCATGTCCTCCTCGAGGAACCCGATCGCTCCGCTCTGCGCGCAGCGGATGTGGAAGAGCCAGTCGAACCAGCGGTAGCCGAAGATCCAGTCCGGCACCGTTGCCAGAACGTCGCGGCGGAAGACGACGGTGAGGAAGGGGATGAAGCAGGCACGGAGGATGTCGTCGAGCCCGAACTCGGCCTTCGAGAACGCAGGGGTCGCCGGACGCGAGGGCTGGCTGCCGTTATCGAAGAAGAGGGTCGCGCGGTGGAAGCAGGTGCTCCAGTCGGGGTTGGCATCGAGTGCGGCCACCCCCATGGCGAGCTTGTGCGGAGAGGTCCAGTAGTCGTCGCCCTCGAGGATCGCCACGTACTCGCCCCGGCACGCGCGCGCCGCCTGCAGCCAGATGCCCTCGATGCCGAGGTTGCGATCGGGCAGAAAAGTGCGGATTCGTTCCGGATAACGGGCCGCGTACTCGAGCACCTTCTCGCGGGTGCCGTCGGTGGAGAAGTCGTCGGCGACCAGGAGCTCGAACTCGAACGGCGTCTCCTGCGCGAGCGCGCTGTCAAGAGCCTGGCCGATCCAGTCGACGTGGTCGTGGGTGAGGACGAAGACGCTGGCCCGCGGCGCCTCAGGCATCGCCGCCGACCTCGGCCGGGTCGCCACCGCCGGGATCGCCGAGGGCGAGCTCGCCGATCGCCACCCGTCCGCCGTCGGCGAAGACCGCGTGAACGGTGACGACGGCGTCCACCGGCAGATCGCAGGCGTTCAAGGTGGTCTGGAAGCCCGGCCGCCTGGGCTCGGCATTCGGAAAAGCCTCGACGACGTCGGCGCGCTCGCCGCCCACCGGCGCCCGCCAGACGACCTCGCCCTCGTGCTCGAACTCAATCGCGGCGGCAAGACTGCCGTCGCCGACCACCCACCCCGAGACCATCAATGCGTGCGCGGGCAGGAGCGCTCCATCGCTCGGCGCCTCGAAGAAGGCCGCGGGCAGCTCTGAGGGCGAGATGCCGACAAGCGGTTTGAGGTAGGCCCGCCGCGTCTCCCGCGCCTTGCCCCGGCCGCCATCGGCCTCCAACGGCGGCAGCTCGTACACCGCCACCCATTCGTCGTCCCAGGCAACCCGCCCCTCTTTCGCTAGGTAGTCGCAGAGGTCCTCGTGTTCCTCCAGCCAGGCGCGGGCCGGCGCGGGGACGACGACGAAGCACCCCCGGAGCCCTTCGGCGAGGGTGCCGCCGGAGCTGTAGTCCTCTACCGCCGGCGGCAGTGTTGCCGCCGCTTCGCGGATCGCCTTCAGCTCGGTCACCTCCATGCCATCTCGCCTGGGCAGGGCCCGGGCATGGCGGCCGTTGAAGTAGGGCCGGAACTCGCGCCGAGGGTCGACGAGGATGACGCAGGCCTCGAAGGGCACTCCCAACCGCTCGATCGCCAGCTGCGCCTTGCGGTGGGCCAGGCAGCGTTTGATCAGCACTCGCTGGTCCGGCAGCTGCGGCAGCAGCCGGGCGTAGAAGTAGTCGTCCTCTTCCAGCTGACTGACCCGATCGAGGGCGGAGAACATGCCGCCGCGGTGAACGCGATAGGCAGCAAGGGTCTGGGGTAGGTACCCGAGTGGCCCATGAGTGGCGGCCTGCACGTGGATGATCCAGTCGAGCCAGGCGGAGTCGAACGCCTCCCGCTCGAGCTCCTCGAAGATATTGCGGCGAAACATCATCGAGGGAGCGGGCGGGAAGCACTCCATGACGATCTGCTCGAGCCCGAAGTGTTCCTCCGCGAACCGCGGCGACACGTTTCCCGTCGGCACCCCCGCTTCGTCGTAAACAAGGCTGACGTCGTGAAAGCAGTCATGGCAGTCCGGGTTCGCCTCCAGGAAGGCGACCTGCTTCGCCAGCTTCTCGCGCGAGGTCCAATAGTCGTCGCCGTCGAGATAGGCGATCAGCTCCCCGCGCGTGGCTGCCAATGCCTGGCGCAGCATCTCACCGTGGCCGAGGTTGCGCTCCGGCAGCACCGGCCGGATGATCTCCGAATAGCGCCGCCCGTAGCTTTCGACGATCTCCCGGGTGCCGTCGGTCGAGCAGTCCTCCCCGATCACCAGCTCGAACGGGAAGTCGGCCTTCTGGATCAGCACGCTCTCGATCGCCTGGGCGATGAACGGCACGTGCCCGTAGGTGCGCAGGACGACGCTGACGAGGGGGGTCTGGTCGCTCATGCTGCCTCCAGGAAGTAGGTGACGCCGTGGGGGTCGTGGCGGATCAGGGTGCCGACTCCGTGCAGCGCCTGTCGTCGCCTTCGCCGTGCCCAATCCTCGGCGATTTGTCCGGCGAGGGCGCGACCGTGCTCGTGCCGCGTCTTGCGGATGCCGCGGCGCCGCGCCTCCCGCTCGCGCCGGTCGTGGACGCTGGCGCGCTGGCGGCGCAAGACCTCGAGCTGCGAGTCGAGGACCACCCCCGGATCGCGCGTGGTGTTGGTGCCGTGCCGCCGGTACTCAGTCACCACGGCCTCGTGGCAGAAGATCGGAAAGCGGCGAGCCAGCCGCAGGTAGAGGTCGTAGTCGTCGCCGGCTTCCAGGCTCTCATCGAAGCCCCCCACCGCCTCCAGCGCCGCCCGCCGGTAGACAATCGACGAGCCCGACCAAATAAAGCAGTCTTCGAGCAGGCGCAGGTAGTGGTCCTGGGTGACCAGCGGCTGACGCAAGCCCGGCAGGACCCTGCCGTCGTCTCCGATATCCCGCGAGACCCCGGAGACGAAGGCGACCTGCGGCCGGCGCTCTAGGGCGCCGGCCCCCACCTCGAGCGCGCTCGGGAGCAGCCGGTCGTCGGCATCGAGGAAGACGACGCGGTCCGCCCCCGATGCCCCGAGCCCGGCGTTCCTGGCGGCGGCGACGCCGCGGTTGCGCTGACGCATCCGGGTCACCTCCTCGTAGCGACCGGCGACTTCATGGGAGTTGTCCTCGGAGCCGTCGTCGACCACCACCACCTCCGCCGGCGGCAGGGTTTGGGCCAGCACGCTCTCGATCGCCTCCGCCAGATAGTGCGCCTGGTTGAAACAGGGGATGACGACCGCGACGGCGGGCGGTGGGTCGCCGGTCATCGCATCCGGCCGAAGAGACCTCTCCGCGCGCGCCGGGTGGGCTGACTGCTGACCACGTGCACCTCGCCGATCGAGGCGCGATCGCCGTTCTCGAGCGCCGCCTCGATTTTGAGCAGGCTTTCCCCGTTCCCGCTGGGAGCGATGACCATCTGGAATCCCGCCGTCTTGGCCTCGGCCACCTGCGGAAATTTCTCGGCGATGTCGGGGCGCTCGATCGCGACCGGGGCGCGAGCCACCGTACTGCCACCGGCCAGGATCTCCACCTGGGAGACCGGGTTCTCGGTCCCCAGGGCCCAGCCGATCAACTTCAACCCCTCCTCTGAGTCCTCGACGCGGAAATGCCCTCGCACGAGGTCGTTCGGCGTCGAGTGCACGACCTCGAGGATCTTCACCCCGGACGGCTGCGGCATCGGCGGATTGTATTCGCCGTCAGCGACATCTTGCGGACGAGTGCCCTCGATGAAGAAGCTCTCCTGCTCGCGGTTATCGAGCTCGACGATCTCGGCGAACTCGCTTCCGGTCTCGCCGAAGCGGCGCTCGGCGACCTCGACGAACCCAGCCTTTGCCAGCAGCTCAGCGGCGAAGTCGGGCGTGAACAGAGAGCGCGAGTAGCCGTACCAGAGCATGTGGGTGATGAAGCGCCCCCCCATGCTCGAAGCAGCCGCGTCCTCGACCTTGAAGTACCCGCGGTCGCCACGCAGGTAGGCGTCGATGCCCTTGCCGAGGTCAGGCAGGGCGAGCCGTAGGGTCCCTCCGGGGCGGAGCACCCGCAGCAGCTCCTGCAGGACGGGGACCTGTTCGGGCAGGGTCAGCTCGGGCAGAGCGTGGATGCTGACCGCGTAGTCGAGCGCTCCCGAGGCGATCGGCAGCCCGTCGCGGATGTCGGCGACCAGGTCCACCCCCTCGTTCTTCTTGATGTCCGTATTGATCCAGCCGGGGGCGATGTGGCTCCCACACCCCCAGTTGAGCCGGCGGATCGAAACCTGCTCAGCCTGCATCGATCTCTCCCAGCATCTCGGCGAGCACCTTCCTTGCGTCGAAGAACTCTTCCGCCAGGGCCCGAGCTTCCCGCGAGTGGCGCGCCTGATCCGCAAGGATCGCTTCGACGCCGGCGACCGCCTCATTCATGGAGCCGAACGAGATCAGCCCCTCCCCCACCGGCAGATCCTCCCCGAACCCGGTGTTCTGAGCCAGGACCGGCCTTCCGCTGGCGAGGAAGCAGGCGCTGCGATCGCTGAACCAGCCGCTGGCGGTCTCTACATAGATGTTCTTGGCGATCCCGATCTCGGCGGCGGCGCCGCGGACGAAGCGCTGGTAGCCGGCCAGGGATCCGGCCGCCGCCTCGGAGTCGGCCAGTCGCCAGCCGTGCGCCTCCAGGCTCTCGATGTCGGCCGAGTCGGCGGGGTCGATATCGAGGGCCACCTCGAACGGCGCCCCAACCCGTTCCGGCAGCTCGAAGAACCTGCGGAATTCGTGCACCCGCAGCCCCATCACCCTGCCTTCGTATTCGATCGGCCCATACGGGCCGCGCCAGCTGCCGACGCTGCGAAATGCCGAGCCCGGACGCTCTGCCGTCGCGGTCCAGCGCTCAAGGCTGACCGGTGGCCGGATCGCGGTCCATTCCAGCCCGCCGGTCGGTATCAGGCACTCCGGCCGGCCGACATTGGCGCCGACGGTGACGAAGCGATCGTGACCCGCAAACGGCTCGGCCAACCCGAGCTCGTTCCAAATATGGGGAAAGCCGGGATCGACGTCGAGAAAGACCCTCTGACTGGCAACCTCAAGCAGGTCCTCCTCCTGCAGGAACCCCATCACGTTGATCAGGGCGGGAGCGTCGGCGATCGCCTGCTTGACCTCGGCACGGCTCACTCCCACGGCCTCATCCCCCTCGAGCAGGAGCGAGTAGGAGCCTTCGAGCCCAGCTTCCTTCATCACATCGAGGAACCAGCGAATCGAGGTCTCCTTAGCGCGGCGCGAGGGGGCCCCATCCTCACCCATAACCATCTCGTCGCTCAACCGGTCGATCAGCAGTGGCCGGTAGCCGAGCTCGGCGAGGCCCCAGGCGAATTGCAGGAAGGCGCAAGCGTGGCCTCCGTACCCGGGCCGCTGCGCGATTGATGCCGCAACTGGGAACGGGGTCTTCAAGCGCCGGCGGGTCCGTCGAACGGGTCGAACTCGGCCATCAGCTCTTCGATCCGGTCTCCCCAGATCTCGCTGTGGAGCCACATGTTGTACTCGCTGGGAACGCGGCGGGTGTCGGCGACATAGGACTGGCCCTCGAGGTGGTAGAGCTCGACCTCGGGGAGGTACCAGTTCTCGTAGCCGGCCTTCGCGAGGCGCAGGCAGAGCTCGGAGTCCTCGTAGTCGCCCTGGACGTAGTGGATTGGCAGGCCGCCAGCCTCCTCGTAGCGCTCGCGGTCGACCAGCATGCAGGCCGCCGTCACGGCGGGCACGGGTCGGGCGACGTTGGCGGCGGGGAAGTCGCGATGCAGGCCCTTGAAGCAGTGGGCGTTCTCCCATAGCTCCGAGCCGGGGGCGCGGTGGAAGTAGAGGCCGGCGTGCTGGAGCGAGTCGTCCTCGTAGAGCAGCTTCATCCCCAGGGCGCCGAGATCCTCGTGGGACTCATAGAACGTGCGCAGCGCGGAGAGCCAGCCCGGGCGGTCGGGAATCACGTCGGAGTTGAGCAGCAGCAGCTGCTTGCCCTGGGCGACCTCGATCCCGTGGCGGTTGGCGCCAGCGAAGCCGGCCCCGGCGGTCAGATTGACGACCTTGAACGGCAGCCCGTAGAGGGCGAAGAGTTCCCGCGCCGTCCTCTCCAGCTCCTCTTTCTGCTCGACTGAGTCGAGGACGTAGATCAGCTCCGCCTCGGCGAAGTCGGGATCGGTCGAGAAGTGGAGGAGTTGGTGCTCGATGAAGTCGAGGCGCTTATAGAGCGGGACGACGATCGAAACCGCCGGCGCCGCCGGGCCCTCGCCGTAGGCGACAACCGAGTCGACCTCTGACTCGGTGACGATCCGTTCCTGCAACCGGGTCAGTGCGTAGCGACCGTGGTCCGAGGCCAGCGCACCTCCCACGGGCCCGCGGCTGCCAAGTTCGCCGAGGATCCTGCCGCGGACGGCCTGCGGGTCGAGGACCGGGTCGGGGCAGCGGATCTCGACCACCACCCCCTGGGAGGTGCGCAGCTCGGCGATCCAACCGCTCGAGAGCAGGCTCGGGGCCGGCAGCTCGAGGAAGGCGGTGAAGCCGTGGTCCTTTGTGCGGTTGCCCTGCAGGCCGGCGTAGAACTGGACGACGTCGGGGCGCTCGAAGCGGAAGGCGGCCTCGCCGATCGGCACCCGCGCCCCCTCTGGCGAGACGAAGGTGACCTCGCCCTCGCCGTCCTCGTCGTGCATCCAGCCGCTGACCCAGAACGAGCGCTCGTCCACCGCGAGGATGTGTTCGACCGCGAGCCCGACCGGCTGACGGGGGTCGACCGCGCAGGCGGGCAGCCGCTCGCGCAGGATCTCGCGGATCTCGTAGAGCGAGGCGCTCAGCTCGAGCGAGCCCTGCTCCTCCAATAACGGCGAGGACGCGAGCTCGGCGACGATCTCGTTGCGGCGCTCCGCGTCGAAGCCGGCGAGGTGCTCGCGCAGCAACAGCTTCAGCTGCCCCTCCGCGGGACCGTCGCTCGCGCTCGCCTTCAGCTCCACCCGGTCTGACTCGACCGCAAGCTCGACCTCGGTGGAGAGCGGAGCCGAGTGGAGCTCGACGTCACGTGCCCGGCGCCGTGCGGCGCTCTTCTCCCTTACCGCTTCGGCTCCTCTAGGCATTGAGGGCCACCCCCTTCCGCTGCTCGGTTACTTCTCCGTACAGGTCCATCAGCCGCGAGACGTGCGCCTCCATCGGATAGGGATCGCGGATCCCTTCCCGCAGCGAGCGCCAGAGCCGCGGGTTGGTCGTCGCCTTCTCGATCGTTCGCGCCAGGCTGTAGGGATCGCCGACCCGGAAGTGCAGGCCGTCGACTCCATCGCGGACTTTCTCGGCCATGCCGCCGACATCGCTGGAAATGATCGGCCGCCGGTGGAAGAACGCCTCCTGGATCACCAGCGGCGAGTTCTCCCACCAGATCGACGGAATCAGGACCCAGTGCAGGTCTTCCATCAGTCGCGGCAGCTCGTGGTGTTCGTAGGGCCCGCGAAAGGTGACCCGGCCGCGCAGCTGCTCCTGCAGGAGGGCGAACTCCGCCTGGAACTCCTCCGTCTGCAGCTCCAGGTTGGCGCCGTTCAGCCAGAGGTGGGCGTCGACTTCGGGGTCGAGCTGCGCCATCGCCTCCATCATCACCTCAGCGCCCTTGAAGTGGCTGAGCTGGCCGAAGAAGCCGATGTTGACCGGCGCCTTCGTCTGCCTGGGATCGCCGGCCCGGCTCGCCGGGTCGAGCCGGCGGCCGTACTCCTCGACTTCGATCCGCTCCTCGCCGATCCCCCAGCGCAGATACTTGTCCATCAGCTGGGCGCTCGGGGCGAGGAACCGGTCGACGTTGGCCATGTGCCCCTTGACGAACCGTTCGCGGAGGAAGAACGACTGCGGGCTGATCTCCGGGAAGCATTCATTGCAGCGGCGCGGCGAGGCTTCCGGGCAGAGCTCGTCGCTGAAGGTGCGAACCATCTGCCCGTCGCGGTGGCAGATCGGCAGGAACTCATGCAGCGTGTAGACAATCGCCGCTTCCGGCAGCACCCGGCGGATCTGGCTCAGCAGGTCGACGCCGATGAAATGGGTGTGCTGGAGGTGGACGACGTCGGGCCGTAGCGCGAGCAGGAAGTCGGTCAGGTGCCGCGAGTAGAGGCCCTTGTCTCGTGAGGTGAGGGTGAAGAAATCGAAATGGTCGGTCTCGGTGAAGATGAAGTGCTGGTTCGGGTCGCCGTTGACCGACATGAACGGCGTGCCGGGGTGCGCCGTTCGCCGGCGGGCGACGTTGGAGCCGATCCGGGCCATCAGCGTCGGTTCGACTCCCGGCTGCTCCCGCATCGCTTCGTAGAGCTCCAGCGAATACGCCTCGGCTCCGCCGGGGTGCAGCGTCGGGTGATTGTGGGCCACGTACAAGACCCGTAGGTCGCTCACGGCTTCTCTCCCATCGTTTTGTCTCCCTCTCCCAACTCGTTCAGCTCGTAGACGCGGCAAAGATGACGCTGGTCCGCAATCTTTCGGCAGCTCTCTTCTATTTCTGCAGCGACGTTCTCGTTTTCGGTAAGCCATCCATCAGCGCTGCGCGGCACCACCAGGTATTCGGCGCCGACCAGAATCGCCCGCCGCAGACTGCGCAGCGCCTCGCCTTCGGCGAGTTCGGCGACCCGCAGGCCGTTCGCCCGCAGCGGCGCCAGGGCCGGCGCGAGGCCGCCCTCGACCTCCAACACCGCCACCCGCGAGTCCTCGTCGATCAGGCTCTCCAGGTACTCGCGGACCTGATCGACCGAGGCCCGCGGCCGTTCGGCCAGCGGCGGCCCCGACTGCTGCGCCGGCCGACCGCCGAGGCCGAAGATCAGACAGGCGCCGGGGGCGTCGGCGAGGAGCTCGCCGTGGGTGGCGAGGTGGGTCGCGAAGTCCCCGTAATAGTCAAGCCACCAGCGCGCGGTCTCGGGCAGCACCAGGTATTCGGCACCGCGACGGCGCAACTCCTCCAGCTCCGCCGTCGCCGCGGCGCTGTCGTGGGGATGGTGACCGGCGTAACCACCCGAAGCGTCTTGGGGGAAGTGCGCCGCCGCCAGCCCCGGCATCTCGACCAGGGCGGCATCGCCCTTGCTGACGACCAGGACCGAGGCACCGGGCGGGATGTGCTCTGTGATCGCAGCCTGGATTCGCCCGACCAGGTCGGCGTACTCGGCGGTGTCGAGCCTGCCGTTCTCGCTCATCCGACCTTCTCCCGGACAGCGGCCTCGGGCGCGGGCGCCAGCTCGTAGATCTTGCAGGAGCCGAGCTCGGTCACATCGCAGCAAGCGCGCAGGTGCTCGCCAAAAGCCCCGTAGTGGTCCAGCCACCAGTAGGAGGTGGTCGGGATCACGAGGTAGTCGGCTCCGCGGCAGCGCAGTTCCTCCAGCTGGGCGAGCGCGTCCTCGCCGTCCTCGGGATGATGGCCGCGGTAGCGACCCTCGGCGTCCTGAGGGAAGTGCCCGCCCTCGACCGCCCCGAGGTCGACGAGCTCACGATCGCCGCGGCTGACGACGAGGGCCCACTTGCCAGCGGGGACGTGCTGTTGGACCGCGGCGCGAACCTCTTCGACGAGGCGGCGGTAGCCGAGCCCTTCGGTCGGGACCCCGAGTCGCTCCTGCAGCAAGCGCGCCTCGACTTCGAGCCTGCTCGCCTCGGCCAGCAGCGCCCCGTAGTCGCTCACCGGCCTGGCCGTGGGCTCCGCGGAGACTTGGGGCGTCACCCCGGCGAGCGCCGACAGCCGCATCACCTCGGCGAGCAGGTCGGAGACCTGGCCGGAGTAGGCCGCAAGTAATTTCTCGATCTCGGCTTCGCGACCGTCGCCGATCGCGGCGAGCCGCGGCGAGATCGAGAACCGCAGCGGGTAGGAAGCCGGGTACTCGACCTCTAGCAATCCGTCTTCGGCGTAGATCGAGAGGTCGTCGCGTCGGACCGACTCGCGCCAGCGGCGGCGGTAGAGCTCGACGCTGCGGGCGAAGCGGTCGCGGCGGCCGCGCGAGGCCGACTCCAGGTGGGTGACGACCGCCTCGTGGCAGTAGTGGACCTCGCCGCCCGCGACGCCGATTCGCAGGCAGAGATCGACGTCCTCGAGCGAGTTCTCATAGCCCGCGTCGAAGCCACCGGCCTGCTCGAAGGCCGCTCGGCGGACCAGCATGCAGGCGGCGGTGACGGCTTGCAAGCGGCGCGAGCGTTCGACGGCGGGATGGTTCTCTGGCAGTCCCGCGTAGAGGTTGTGCGGGTAGCCGTCCTGACCGAAGACGACGCCGGCGTGCTGGACGGTGCCGTTCGGGTAGATGAGCTTGGCGCCGACGATCTCGGCCTGCGGCTGCCCGTCGGCGCAGCGGAGGAGCGCGTCGAGCCAGCCCGCCCGCGGCTCCGTGTCGTTGTTGAGGAAGATGAGCAGCTCGCCGGCGGCAGCCTCGGCGCCGGCGTTGCAGGCCCGGGCGAAGCCGACGTTCTCGGCCAGCGAGAGCGTCCGGATCCGGTCGTCGAATTCGCGCAGCAGCGCCGGCGTCTCGTCGCCGGAGGCGTCATCGACGACGAGGACCTCACAGCCCGGCGGCAAGTCGGGCAGCAGCGCCTCAAGACAGCGCCTGGTCAGCGCCGCCTGGCCGTGCACCGGGATCACGATCGAGACGCGGCTCATCGCTGCGCCTCCTCGAGCAGGAAGATCTCGCCGGTCTTCTCGTCGGAGTGGACGGACTGGTAGCGGCTTTCGAGGTGGTCGCGGAGGCCCCCGTAGAAGCTCAGCCACCAGCGGTAGGTCGGCGGGACCACCAGGTAGGTGGCCCCGTTTCCGCGCAGCGTCTCGAGGTGGACGATCGCCTCTTCGCTGTCGGCGGGATGGTGGCCGGCCCAGCCGCCTCCCTGCGCCTGTGGGAAATGCTCGGCTGCCCGCCCGTCGAGTTCGAGGAGGGCGTCGTCGCCGCGGCTGACGACCAGGACGGTGGCGTCGGGTGGCACGGTCGAGCAGACGACTTCGCGCAGGTGCTGGGTCTCGCGCTCGTAGCGCGGGTTCGGGCGGCGTCCGTAAGGCTGCCAGCTCTTCCCCCACTTTTCCGCGTAGCGCTGCTGGTTGGCGCGGAGGATGCGGTGGTACTCGCCGTCGCCTACCAGGCGGCCGAAGGAAGCCTCGCCGAAGTGGTGGACGACCAGGTCCTCGATGCAGCGCAGCTCGTGCCCGGCTGCGCGAGCGCGGTCGGCGTAGTCGTCGTCCTCCAGCAACCCGACCTCGTAGCGCTCGTCGAGGCCGCCGAGGTGGAGGTAGGTCTGCCGCCGCATCGCCAGGCAGAACATCGCCGGCGAGCGCAGCTCGATCCAGTCGCCAGCGTGCTTCTCGGCGCGGCGGGCAGCGAACTCCAGGTAGGCACCCCAGGTCCGGTAGTCGGTCTCGATCTCAGCCTCGTTGCCGATCCGGTTGGTGACCGGGCCGACCAGGCCGACCTCCGGGTTGCGCAGGTGCGCGGTCAGCTTCGCTAGCCACCCCGGCGGCACCATCGTGTCGTTGTTGAGGAGGACCAGGTGGTCACCCTGGGCGAGGCTCAGCCCCTGGTTGCAGGCAACCGCGAAGCCGGCGTTACGGCCGTTGAGGAGGACGCGGACCCGGGCGTCCTCGCGGGAAAGGCGGGTGAGGTACTCGGGGGTGCCGTCGCTGGAGCCGTTGTCGACGACGATCAGCTCGAAGTCGGCCTCGCCGCCATGGGCCAGCACCGTCTCCAAGCAGAGCCGGGTGAAGGGCAGGCCGCCGTAGGTGACGACGACGACGCTGGCGCTGCCCTCGCCCATCCGCGGCGGCTCGGGGTGGCGCGAGGTCCGCTGCCGCTGCGCGGCCTCGATCGTCTCCCGCGGCAGCGTCGTCGGCCGGCGCGAGACCGGCTCGATCACCAGCTCCGGTGGGAACACCGTCTGGGCCCGGCGCGGGCGGGCGTGCGCCGGACGCACGTCGAGGTGCTCGAGCAGCGGCCCCAGCACCGCCTCGTGCCCGAAGTACTCGCGCCCGATCTCGCGGGCTGCGCCGGCGTGGCGGGCGTAGTCGGCGTTGATCTCCTCGACCGCCGCGGCCGCCGTCTCGAAGGCATCGAAGGCGAAGAGGCCCTCGCCGGTCGGCAGGGCGACGCCGAAGCCGGTGTCCTGGGTCACCGCCGGACGACCCGAGGCGAGGTAGGTCGCGGTGCGATCGCTGAACCAGCCCGTCCGGAGGCGCACGTTCTGGTCCTTGGCGACGGTGAACTCGCCCCGCGAGGCGCCGACGTAGTCGCGGTAACGGTCGATCCCGCGGGAGATCTCGAGCCCGTCGCGGACCCGCCAGCCGCGCTCGCGCAGCATCTGGCGTTCGGAGTCCTCGCAGCTGCTCAGCGCCAGCTCGAAGCCGGCGCCGGTGCGCTGGGGCAGGTCGAGGTACTTGAGGAACTCGTAGTGCTTGCTCCAGGTGTAGCGCTCGCCCTGGAAGGTGACGTCACGCCAGTCCTGGCGCCAGTTGCCGATCGTCGTGAAGAGCTCGGCGGGCTGTGCGGAGCGGTCGGGCCAGAGGTCCGTCACCACCGGCTGGCGCGTTGGGATGAACTGGTAGCGATCCTGGACGGGCAAACCGCAGTCGGCCTGACCCCAGTTCTCAGCGAAGGTGAAGAAGGCGCAGTGCGGCTCGAGAAAGTCGAGCGTCTCCTGGACGCCGTGGCGTAGCTCCAGCTGCAGCTGGACCGGGTCGGTCTCGAGGTAGACGAGGCGCCCCGTCGCGGTCAGCTCGGGGAACGGCATCGTGCCGCCGTGCAGGTTGATCAGCAGGTCGGCCGAGCCGTAGAGGCGTTCGAGCTCGCCCTCGCTCATCCCGAAGCAGCTGCCGTCGTCATGCAGAGCCCGGAAGGCCCAACGGTCGGCGAGGCCGAAGCGACGCATGATCGCGGCGATGAACTCGGCTGCCAGGGCCGAGCTGTCGTCCTCGGCGTCGGTCATCAACATCGACGGCGTCCGCGCATGCGTCTCGACGTAGTAGGCCTCGCAGCCGAGGCGCTCGAACCCGAGCAGGTAGTGCAGGTTCTGCCAAACGACGCCCGCGACGGGCATCTTGGTCATCATCCCCAGGAGGACGACCTTGGGCCGGGAACCGCTCACTACCCCTCACCTCCCACCTGGCGCCAGCTGATCGTCTCCCGCACCGATCGCGGCTCGCTTCTCGTGCCGTTCCCATTGCCATTGCCGGTGCCGCCGTCCACCCCGCTTCGCACCCCGCGGCGCTTCCGCTCCCTGGTCTGGGCCAGATAGAGCTGGTGGTAGACGCCGTCCTCGGCGACCAGCTGATCATGGGTGCCGCGCTCGACGATCCGCCCCTTGTCGAGGACGAGGATCTGGTCGGCGTGGCGGACGGTCGAGAGGCGGTGGGCGATCATGAAAGACGTTCGGCCCACCATCAAATCGTCGAGAGCGTCAAGGATCACCCCCTCGGTCCGCGAGTCGATCGAGGAGGTCGGCTCGTCGAGGATCAGGATCGGCGCGTCCTTGAGGAAGGCCCGGGCGACCGAGATCCGCTGGCGCTCGCCACCGGAGATCTGGGCCCCACGCTCCCCCAGCACCGTCCCGTAGCCCTTCGGCAACCCACTGACGAAGTCGTGGGCATTGGCCGCCCGGGCCGCCGCCTCGATCTCCTCGTCGGTGGCGTCAAGTTTCCCGTAGCGGATGTTGTCGGCGATCGTGCCGGAAAAGAGCAGCGGATCCTGAAGGACGACGCTGATCTGGGCGCGCAGCGAGTCGAGCTGGAGGTCCCGGAGGTCGACGCCGTCAATCGATATCGAACCGGCTTTCGGATCGTAGAAGCGGATCAGCAGGCTCATCAGCGTGCTCTTGCCGGCACCGGTATGGCCGACGATCGCCACCCGTTCGCCCGGCTCGGCCCGGAAGGAAATGTCGGCCAGCGTTTCCTGGCGGGTCGGGTAGTTGAAGCTGACGTTCCGGGCGGTGACCCTGCCGCTCGCCCGTCCGAGGTCCACGGCGTCGGGCTTCTCTTTCACTTCCGGCTCGGTGTCGAGGATGTTCAGGGAGGCGTTGAACTGGACCAGCTGCTCGTGGACGGTCCCGATCGTGCCGCTCACCTGCTCTAGCGGCTGGTACACGGAGACGATGTAGGTGAGGAGCACGATCAGCTCCCCGATCGAGAGCTTCCCCTGGATCACGTGCCAGGCGCCGAAGCCCAGCACCAGGGAGGCGCCGGCCGCGGTCGCCGTCTGCACGCCGAGGGTGTAGAGGCTTTGGCTGACCGTAAGCTTCACGCGTTCGTCCACCGCCGCCTGCCCCTGTTCGCGGAACTTCTGGTGCTCGTATTCCTCGCGCCCGAAGGAGACGATCACCCGCAGCATGGACATCGCCTCGTGGACGATCGAAAGCGAGCGCCACTCGAGCCGTTGGACCTCCTGGATCCGAGGCACGATCCGCCTCCCGTAGACGCCGAAGGACCAGTAAAGAAGGGGGACGACGACCAGCGACAGCAGGGCCAGTTCCCAATCGACCAGCGCGGCGATCGCCAGCATCCCGCCAAGGGTGACCGTCGCCTCCATGATCGGCGGGATGACCATGACGATATTTCCGATTGCGGCGGCCTGGAGGTTGATCTGGCTCATCAACGCTCCGGTCTGCTTGTGGTCGTGGAAGGTGAGTGAGAGCCGCTGGACATGGCGAAAAAGATCGCTGCGGAGGTCGAGGATCATGTTTTGCTCGGTGCGCGCACCCAGGTAGTGGTTCATGACCGTGAAGGCATTGCCGATCACCACCGTCATGAAGCGGAGCAGCAGCATCGAGACCAGGACGACCCACAACGTCGGGTTCGGTCCGTAGACCCATTCGACGAATCCGCTCGGGTTGCTGTCGTGGAGGACGTTGTTGAGGATGACCGCCAGCGGCCAGGGCTCGGCGAGGCCCATCGCAGCGGCAAGAAAGGTCAAGACGACGACCCAGACGAGGGTCCGCTTATAGGGCGCCAGGTAGGGCTTGATCCTCGGCAGCGCCTTCCAAAGCTCCCAGGCATTCCGCTTGGCCTCGGAAGGCTCCTTCGCCTTCCGTTTGCTCCGCATCCGGACCGGCCCCATGCTCGGGCTCATCGCCGCTCCTCCATCGCCGCCAGCCCGAGGCGGGTCTCAGCGCGGGAACCGGGGGTGGCGACACCGGACTCGGCCTCCGCTCCCGCCCCGTCATCCCCCAGCCCCTCCAGCTCCGCCTGTGCCAGCCGCGTCGCCGTCGCCATCCCCTCAATCCCGAAGGTGATGACGAGGACCGCGAGGACGGCGACGGCGATTGCGATTGCCGGGCGGTGCTGGTGGACGGCGACCAGGGCGAGGAGAACGAGGAAGAGGACGAGGATGCGGCCGGGGGCGGTGGTGCGGGGCCAGATTCGGGCCCGCAGTAGCTGTTTGCCATCGCCATGCTCCTCGACCGCGGTGCGGATCTTGACCCCGCCGAGGGCGCTCGCGCGCAGGTCGAGGTCCCAGCGGTCGAAGGGGCCGCCGCTGCGGACGAAGCCGCCGGCGGCGGCGAGGCCGTCCTGCAGCTGCTCGATCCAGGCGCTCGGTTCGCGCCAGTGCTCGCTCCAGACCGCGACCGTGCGCGGCCAGGGCAGGGTCGGCCCGACGCTGACCCGGCGGCGCCAGGGCGAGAGGCCGTTGCGGAGGCGGCCGGCGAGGCGGGCGAAGGGCTGCAGGAAGAAGAGCAGGGAGGTGACGGCGCGGCGCTTCAGCGTCTCGCCGCGGGACCGGCCCGGGACCGGGTGGTGAGCGCGCCAGCCGTTGGCGACCGCCGCCGCGAGGATCCAGGCGAGGGCGGCGAAGAACAGCGGCGCCGCCACCAGCAGCGGCCGCCAGAGCAGGCCGAGGGCTGAGATCTCGCCAAGCAGCGCCACCAGCAGTAGCCCCTCCGGCGCCTGCAACATCCCGGAGAGCATCCGCGGCGGCTCGTAGATCGACTGGAAGAGCCCGGTTCCCCAGGTTCCGTAGCGGACCATCGCTCGCCGCCTCGGTGTCTGCCCCGCCGAGCCCTCGTAGATCCGCCCCGACCAGCGCGAGGAGCCGGCGCGGTTGTAGTGGGTCGGCCACTTGCGCTCGAGCAGCGCCTCGGCCTTGCCGTAGCCGTACTGCTGGCGCAGGTAGCGGCGGATCGAGTCGCGGCGGCGGTGCATCACCACCGCCCCGGCGCTGAAGCCGAGGGTCCGGTTGGCCTTCTGCAGCCGCCAGCAGAGGTCGACGTCGTCACCGGCGACCCGGAAGCGCTCGTCGAAGCAGCCGACCTCTTCCAGCACGTCCTTGCGGAAGGCCATGTTGCAGCCGGGCACGTGCTCGGCCTCGCGGTCGGAGATCAGGACGTGGATCGGCCCGCCGGGCGCCGCGGCGACGCATTCGGCGACGAAACCGTCGTCGCAGGGCGGGATGTTGGGGCCGCCGACGCCAGCGTGGCCGTCGGCCCGCAGCAGCGCGGCGACATAGTGGAGCCAGTCGGCGTCGGGGTAGGCGTCGTCGTCAAGGAAGGCGACAATCTCCCCGCGCGCCGCCTCGATCCCCATGTTGCGGGCGTGGCCGAGCCCGCGGTGGTCGGTCTCGACCAGGGTCGCGCCGTGGCGGCGGGCGATCTCGGCCGAGGCGTCGCTGGAGCCGTCGTTGACGACGATCACCTCGTAGGCGGGATAAGTGAGGGCACCGAGCCGGGCCAGGCACTCGTCGAGGGTGGCCTGGCCGTTGTGGGTGCAAACGACGACCGAGACCGGCGGCCAGGGGCCGCGAGCGGTGAACGGCACCTCGGCGAAGGCGCGGCGGACCGCCTCCAGGGCCGGCTTCGGCTCGCGGTCGCGGCCGACCAGTCCGAAGTCCCAGTCCTCGACGTCGTGGCCGCCGCGGTGCCACTCGTCGGTCCAAGAGAAGACGAAGGCGCCGGCGGCGCCGCTGGCGAAGGCCTGGCGGACCTGCCACTCGAGCGTCCGCGCCTGCGCCTCGGCGCCGTTGCGGCGGCTGTCGAGGCCGACCTCGGTGATCAGCAGCGGCCGGTCGCCGGCGAGGTTCTGCAGCCGCGCCAGGTAGGCCTCGTAGCTGCCTTCCTGCTCGAGGAAAACGTTGAAGGCGCAGACGTCGAGGAAGGGCAGCTCGAGGTACTCGGTCGAGGGGTAGTTGACGTAGGTGACAAGCCCCTCGGGATCGGCCGTCTTCGCCTCCCAGTGCAGGCGCTCGAGGAAGCGCTCGACCGGCCGCTTGCCGTGCCAGCGCACGATCGGCGCCGGGACCTCGTTGCCGACCGAGTACAAGAGGATCGCCGGGTGCTGCTCGCAGGCGCGCACCTCGTCGCCGAGCCGCGCGGCGATCCGCCGCGCCCGCTCGGGATCGTCGAGGAAGGCGACGTGCTGCTCCCAGCCGAAGCCGACCATGACGCGGATGCCGTTGGCGAGCGCGGCGTCGAGCAGCCAGGTCGGTGGCGGCACGTAGGTGCGGACCGAGTTGATCCCCGCAGCAGCCATCGCCGCGAAGTCCTCGCGGACCCGCTCAGGGGTTGGGAACGACGATCCTTCCGGGCCCCGGAAGGTGCCGTAGGTAACCCCGCGGACGTGGAACTTCTCGTCTCCGACCAGCACAGAGCGCCCGTGGATCCGGGCACGTCGCTCTGAAATTTGGGTTGGAGTAACGGTCCTTCGCTCCTGCCTGGGGTTCGAAAGAGATGTCGGCCCTGCCGGTCGATATGTCGGAAACTGCGAGACTTTTCCCAGAATCTCGCTGACACCGATTTGTGTTACGCACCTTCATGTTAACCCGCCTGTACAGGCCGTCCAGTGCCGTTGGACAGAGATTTCAACCCGAATTTTTGACTGATGGCCTGCTTCAGCCGGCCGGCGTGCAGGTAAAGACGTGGGTAAACCCGATCCGGGTCTGATCGCTGAAGAGGACAGTCCCCTTCGTCGCCCAGGCCCCGGTGGGACAGCTTGCCCTCAAAAAGCTCTTCTTGCGGCCCTTGTAGGTGTAGCGCCGTCCGATCTTGAGATCGAAGGCCGTCGCCGAGCCGGCACCTCCCGCGACCTTCGGGATATGCGCGTTCAGACGCAGGCCGAAGCGACCCTTGTGGATCCGCTTGACCGTCGCCGGGACGATGACCGCGGTCGGTGCCGGCACGTCGACGTATGCGTGGAGGAAGACGGTGGTGGTGCCGCCGTGGACGCCGCCGTTGAAGAGGACGAGCGGCCCGGTCGAGCGGAACGGCGCCTGTTCGGGGAACGCGACCTCAACTTCGGCCTCGCCCGAGCCGACGATCGCGTCGCCGCAGATCTTCTTCGCGGTTGCGCTGCTGGTCGCCTTCAGCTGGTTTTCCCGGCAGGTCGGCAGGCCGACGGCATCGACCTTGATCGTGTGATCGATGTCGGCCTGGACTTCTTGGAGAGCCGGCGGGTGGCTGCCGTCGCGGGTGCTGATTTCCCCATCGATCCGCGCCGTCACCGGGGCGCTCCCGTGCTTCGGCAGTTTGGTCGGCGAGATGCCGCCGTTATCGCCGACGCAGAGGACGCCGAGGCAATGTTCCTGCCGGGTGCCGCGGTCACCCAGCGCCGCCCCCGCCGCGACCGTCGCCAGCGCCGCCGCCAATGCGGTGATGCAGATCAGCTTCCCCTTCATGCTCCCGCCCTCCCGTTCGTAGTCTGGGCTCGATCCTCGCCGCGCGGGAGCCACCGGCGCCTCCCCGATTCGAGCCCTAAGGCGACGCCAAATGTCCAACCTGGGAAGTGCTCCCCACCTTTGTCCCGCTATCCGGAACAAACGTGGGGCGCACTCGGCTCAGTCGTCGAGCCGCAGGGCGATCTCGAGGTCGGCGAGCGAGCCGGTAAGCGGCCGACCGAGCAGCTCCTCGATCGCCCGCAGGCGGTTTCGCACCGTTCGGCGGTCGACGCCGAGGGCCGCGGCGGTCGAAGAGATGTTGCGCTCGGCGTCGAAGTAGGCCCGCAGCGTCTCCCGCGCAGCGCGGCCGCCGTCCCGCGAGCTCGCCAGCGGCTCCAGGTAGAGGTGGCGGAGTGAGGTGGCGAGGAGATCGTCACGGGCGATCGAAGCGAGGACGGCGACGTCGGCGTAGCGGAGCACTGCCTCCCCCCTGCGTTCGGCGACCGGCAGCGCTGCCTTCGCCTGGCGATGGCTGAGCCGCCAACCCGTCAGTCCCTCGGCGGGCTCGCCAACCGACACGACCACCCGCTCGGAACCGGCCGCGACTAGCGCCGCCACCGCTTCCTCGGCCGCAAGCGGCCGCATGCCGCCAAGCCAAGCAGCAACGATCGGCTCCTCCTCCCGCTGCACCGCCAGCAGCCGTCGGTCGAGCCGCTCGGCAACCCCCCGCATCAGCTCCCCCGCCCCATCACCCTTGGCCAGAAGGGCCAAATGGTGCCCGTCGAGGTCGTAGCCGAGCTCGGAGTAGTCGACCAGCTCCCCCGCCAACAGCGCTTTCACCGTCTCGCGCCGCCGGTCCGCCGCGCTGCGAGGCCGGTTCTTCGCCTCCTTGGCGTGCTCCTCGGAGACCGCGGCGATCAGCCGATCCACATACGTGGCCTGCGCCGCCAGCAGCGGCCGCAGAGCCGCGCTAGGCACCTCGGCCCGCTCCGCCTCTTCGACCAGAAAGTCCCCGAACAAGGCATTGCCGGCGAAGTACCGCCGCAGCACGGTGTCCAGCGGCACCCCGTCCCGCGCGTCCAGCCGCGCCTGGGCGAGCAGCACCGCCGGCACATCAGGAGCCTGCCGCTCCCCACCCTCAAGCACCCCCAACCGATACTCGATCGCCGCATTCACCGCCTCGTTCAACCCATGCAAGTACCCCGGATCCGCCACCTCCCGAGGATCGGCAATCGCATAGATCCGCGTAGCCACCGCCCCCTGTAACTCCGGCAACCGCTCGCGCAGACGCTCCGCAAGTGCGGTGCGGACTTTCAGATCCTGGGGCATGTCGACTTAGTTACCTATACGGAGACAAAGTCGACATCGCCCTTACCCCGCCATCGAGCGGGCGATTACTACGCGCTGGATCTCGTTGGTGCCCTCGTAGATCTGGGTGATCTTGGCGTCCCGCATCATTCGCTCGAGGGGGTACTCGTTGACGTAGCCGTAGCCGCCGAGGACCTGGACGCCCTCGACGGTCACCTTCATCGCGTTGTCAGAGGCGATCAGCTTGGCCATCGAGGTCCACTTGGGGAGGTCGGCGGGGCGGTCGGGGCGGTCGGCCATCGAGCAGGCTTTGTAGAGGAGCTCGCGCGCCGCGGCGGTGCCGGCCTCCATGTCGGCGAGCTTGAACTGGATCGCCTGCAGGGTGTTGATCGGCTTGCCGAAGGCGACCCGCTCCTTCGCGTAACCGTTGGCGTAGTCGGTCGCCCCCTGGGCGATGCCGACCGCCTGGGCGGCGGCTCCGAGGCGGGTGCGCTCCAGCGTGCCGAGGGCGACCCGGAGGCCGTTGCCCTCGCCGCCGATCAGGTTCTCGTGCGGGACGCGGACGTCGGTGAAGCTCGGCGCCCCGGTCGGCGAGCCCTTGATCCCGAGCTTGTGCTCGAGCTTGCCGGGGTCGAAGCCGGCCCGGTCTTTCTCGACCACGAAGGCGCTGGTGCGCCGGTTCTCGCGGTCGGTGGTGGCGAAGACGACGTAGAAGTCGGCGACGGTCGCGTTGGTGATCCAGGCCTTCTGGCCGTTGATCACCCATTCGTCGCCGTCGCGCACGGCGCTGGTCCGCATCGCCGCCGGGTCTGACCCCGCCTCCGGCTCGGACAGCGCGAAGGCCGGCGACCACTCGCCGCTGGCGCATTTCGGAAGCCACTTCTGTTTCTGCTCCTCGCTGGCGAAGAGCTGGATCGGCAGCGTCCCCAGCTCCTGCACCATCAGGATCAACGCCGAGGAAGCGCAGGCGCGGGCGATCTCCTCGACCGCCATCTGCAGGACCAGCGTCCCCGTCCCGGTGCCGCCGTAGGCCTCGTCGAAGGGCAGCCCGAGCACGTCGTGCGAAGCGAGCAGCTCCCGCACATCCCACGGGTATTCGCTCTTGCGGTCGATATCCCCCGCCCGCGGCGCGATCTTGTCCTGCGCCAACTGCCGCACCATGTCGCGCAGATCAAGCGCCTCCTGCGGAATCTCGTAGGCGGGGGTGACGGTGTCGACGCTCATGCGCTTGGTGCTCCTTCGGTAGTTGCTCTTCTAGAAGACGGGGGACTCGGTGTAGGTGCCGAAGACCTCTTGCATCGCCGCGATCATCTCGCCCTCGGTGGCTTGGGTGCGGGCTGCCTCGATGATCGGGGGCATCAGGTTGGCCTCGGTGGCGGCGGCGCGCTTGAGCTCGGCCAGGGCGGACTCGACGGCGGCGGCGTCGCGGGAGGCTTTGGTCGCCGCCAGGCGCTCGGTCTGCTTGCGCTCCAGCGCCGGGTCGATCTTCAGGATCGGGGTCGGTTCTTCGTCGTCCTGGGTGAAGTCGTTGACGCCGACGACGATCCGCTTGCGCTCGTTCAGCTCCTGCTGGTAGCGGAAGGAGGCGTCGGCGATCTCGCGCTGGGGAAAGTTGCGGCGGATCGCCTCAACCATCCCCCCCAGCTCGTCGATCCGGGCGAAGTAGCCGTAGGCCGCCTCCTCCATCTCGTCGGTCAGTTTCTCGACGAACCAGGAGCCGCCGAGCGGGTCGGCGGTGTTCGGGACCCCGGTCTCGGTGGCGATGATCTGCTGGGTGCGCAGCGCCACCCGCACCGCCTCCTCGGTCGGCAGGGCCAGAGCCTCGTCGTAGGAGTTCGTGTGCAGGGACTGGGTCCCGCCCATCACCGCGGCCAGCGCCTCCAGCGCCGTGCGGACGATGTTGTTGAGCGGCTGCTGGGCGGTCAGGCTGACGCCGGCGGTCTGGGTGTGGAAGCGCAGCCGCATCGACTCCTCCCGGGTCGCGCCATAGGTCTCGCGCATCTCCCGCGCCCAGATCCGGCGCGCCGCCCGGTACTTGGCGATCTCCTCGAAGAAGTCGATGTGGGAGTTGAAGAAGAAGGAGAGGCGCGGCGCGAAGTCATCGACGTCGAGGCCGCGCTCGATCGCCCGCTCTACATAAGTGAAGCCGTCTTTCAGCGTGAAGGCGAGCTCCTGCTGGGCGGTCGATCCGGCCTCGCGGATGTGGTACCCGGAGATCGAGACCGGGTGCCAGCGCGGCATGTTCTCCGTGCACCACTCGATCATGTCGGTGACCAGGCGCATCGCTGGCTCGATCGGGAAGCACCACTCCTTCTGGGCGATGTACTCCTTGAGGATGTCGGTCTGGATCGTCCCTCCGAGCTTCTCGGCCGGCACCCCCTGCTTCTCCCCGACGAGGACGTAGAAGGCGAGCAGGATCGCCGCCGGCGCGTTGATCGTCATCGAGGTGGTGACGCCGCCGAGCGGGATCCCCTCGAACAAGCGCTCCATATCGGCGAGGGTGTCGACGGCGACGCCCTCGCGGCCGACCTCGCCGAGGCTTTTCGCGTGGTCGGAGTCGTAGCCCATCAGGGTCGGCATGTCGAAGGCGGTCGAGAGCCCGGTCTGCCCGTGGTCGAGCAGGTAGTGAAAGCGCTCGTTGGTCTCCTCGACCGTGCCGAAGCCGGCGAACTGGCGCATCGTCCACAACCGCCCCCGGTACATCGACTCGTAGGGCCCGCGGGTGAACGGATAGGAGCCGGGCGCCCCGACCCGCTCCTCGAGCTCCTCGCCGACGGCCTCAGGCCCGTACAGCGGCTCGATCTCCTGCCCGGAGATCGTCGAGAACTCGGCCTCGCGTTCGACCCGCTTGTCGCCGGCGGTTTGGCTCACCGGCCAGGATTGTGTCAGCCGGCCGCGACCGCTCGCAGATCCGGCGCCCAGACCTCGTCGAGGAAGGCGGTCAGCTCGGCGTTGAGGCGCTCGGGGCGCAGGCGCCACTCCATGATCGAGTTGGCCTCGACCAGGCGCGCGTTCGGCAGCTCTTCGAGCAGCATCCCCGAGTCGCTGAAGGGATGCAGGGGGTCGCGCGGGTGGCCGACGACGAGGGTCTCGTGCTCGATCTTCACCCGCTCCTCGCGGTGCGGCGCCGTCTCCCCCAGCAGCAGCCCCTCGAGCACCGCCTGCGAAGGGCCGGGACGCTGGCGGACGAAGTCGAGCCCGATGTCGAGCAGGTAGTTGGTGCGAGGGAGCGGCCGGGTCGCCAGCGAGAGGCCCTCGAAGATCGGCCGGCCGAATTTGAGGCTGAGCAAAACCGGGGCGAAGAAGCCCGCGACGGTCGCAAGGGCGTTGTCGAGCACCGGCATCTCGATGAACAGCGCCCGCGCCCGCTCGGGGTAGTGGACCGCCAGCTCCAGGGCGATGTTCGCCCCCAGCGAGGTGCCGCCGATCACCGCGCTCTCCTCTTCGAGATGGTCGAGCAGTGCCACCGCCTGGCGCGCGAACAGCGGCATCGAGTAGAGCCGCAGGTCCTCGGGCCGGTCCGAGCGCCCGTGACCGAGCATGTCGACCGTCACCACCCGGTTCCCCCGCGCGGCCAGCTCTGGCCCCAGCCGGTCGAACATGTGGCGGTTCATCAGCAGCCCGTGCGTCAGCACGATCAGCCGCTTCCCTTCGCCGTAAACGTCGTAGGAAATCCGGTGGCCCTCGTAGCGGAACTCGCCCATCGCCGGATCGTAAAGGGAGCCGAGGCCGTTCGCCACAGCTTCTTCATGAACACATGCGCGTTCGTTGAACCGGTGGTACGGTCATCGCTGAGGGATACCTAACTAATCAGGCAGGGTTAGGGAGGTGCATTGTGTTCGTAAGGAGTGAGGCGCGCAGTCCCAAAGGACAGGAAGCCCTGCAGCACTACGCAGCCGCTGTGGGCGCGATGAAAGAACGCGAATCGGGCAAACCGACGAGCTGGGACTATCAAGCCGCGATCCACGGCACGGAATCCAACCCGCTTTCGTTGCAGAAACAGTGTGAACACGAAAGCTGGTACTTCTTTCCCTGGCACCGGATCTACCTCTTCTACTTCGAGGAAATCGTCCGCCAGGCGGTGGTCGAGACCGGTGGCCCCGAAGATTGGACGCTCCCCTACTGGAACTACGACCTTGGCGGCGAATTCGCCTCGCTGCCCGAACCGTTCCGTCAGCCCGCGGACGAAGGGGAAAACCCCCTCTACGTCGGTGTGCGCCGGCCGTACTACAACGCCGGGGGGCCGCTCCCGGAATTGGTGTCGACCGAAGAAGCGGCGCTTGCCCTGCGCGAATTCATCGGCAACGCAATGTTCGGCGGCAACAACAAATCTCCCCATCGGCCCCGGTTCTGGGGACAATCCGGACTGCCCGAGGAAACCCCCCATGGGACGGTCCACGTTCAGGTCGGCGGCTGGATGCGCAACCCTGAAGAAGCGGCCTGGGACCCGATCTTCTGGCTCCACCACGCCAACATCGACCGGATCTGGGCGGTCTGGAACGAAAAGGAAGGACTGCCGAACCCGGTTGAAAGCGGCTGGACCGACCACCCCTTCGAATTTTTCGACGCCGCCGGCAACCCGGCGAGTAAAACCTGCGGGGAAGTGACCGAAACGGCCCTGCTCGGCTACACCTATGACCCTCCGCCCGGTGGAGGTACCGTGGAAGAAGTGGTTCCCACGCCCACCGAACCGCCCGAACCCGAAGCCGGGGCGCCCACCGAACCGAAATTCGTTGGCGCTACCGAAGGGACGACGATCCTCGAAGGCGAAGCGACCGAAGTGCCGCTTGAAATCGATCCAAACGGCCAGGAGGAAGTGCTGGAATCGGCTGAACCCGACGATCCTCGCCACCTGTACATCAACATCGAGGAGATCCGCGGGGATTCGACCCCGGACACCGTCTACGCGACCTACCTGAACCTGCCCGAAGAAGCCAGCGACGCCGACTACGAAAACCGCTACCTCACCACGCTCTCGTTCTTCGGGCTCGAGCGCACGACCGACCCTGCCGAGGACGAGGCGCCGCACGGGATGCGGGTCAGCGCCGAGGCCACCGAGATCATCAGGAGGCTGCGCGACGAAAGCGACTGGGACCGCGAACGCCTGCGGATCTGCTTCCGGCCGGTCGTCCCGGAACCCTCCCTCGATATGCCCGAGGAAGCGCGCGAGCTGCTCGATACCTCGCACGCGTCCCGGCACTCCCCGATCGAGATCGGCCGGGTCAGCCTTTCGATCGACGCCTGAGGGCGCCGGTGCCGGCGCTGCGCTCCCTCGCCCGCCGCCCGACGCTCTGGGTCGAGGCGATGATCGCCGCGGCCTGGCTGGCGCTGCTGCTGGGAGAAGGCGCCGCCCGCGCCTCCAGCACTTCGAGCAGTGGCGGTAGCTGGGAGAGCGGGCCACTGTGGATCTGCACCACCGGCTTGGGCGGGCTCGGCACCCACGGAGCCCACCAAGCCGCTACCACCGCCCCGCTCCAAGTCGCCTCCCTCGCCGCCGGGACGCCGATGTGGGCGCTGATGGCGGTGGCGATGATGGCGCCGACGGCGCTGCCCGCGGTCCGCCACACCGCCCTCACCAGCCTCTACTGGCGACGGCGTCGCGCCGCCCTGGAGTTCCTGGTCGTCTTTCTCGGGCTCTGGACCGCCTTCAGCGTCCTCGCTCTCGGCCCCTTGGTGACGCTCGACCCCGTCGGTTCCTCCTTCGCACTGCCGATCGCCCTCGCGGCGGCGGCGCTCTGGCAGCTGACCCCGCTGAAGCTGCGCGCCCTGCGGGCCTGCCATCGCAGCCGTCCCCTGCCGCCGCGCGGCTGGCGCGCCAGCGCCGGGGTCGCCGACTTCGCCTTCCACAACGGCGCCGCCTGCCTCGTCTCCTGCTGGGCAATGATGGTCGCGGCCGCCGTCTCCGGCCCCGGGCGGTTGTTGTGGATGGGCGCGATCACCGCTGCCATCACCGTCGAGAAGCTGGACGAGCGGCCGCGAACCGCTTCGCGCCGTCTGTCGGCACTGCTCGCCGCGGCCGCGGCTGGGGTCGCGCTGGCAGTTCTGCTCGACTAGCGGGCGCCGCTCAGCTGTCGACCGCAACCTGCGATGGAAGCTCCTGCAGCCGCGGCATCGGCGAGGGGAGCAGCCAGAGGACGCCGGCGAGGGCGCCGATCGCGGTCACCCACATCGTCGTATGGAGACCGACGGCGGCGGCGAGGAGGCCGCCGGCGAGCGCCCCGATCGGGCGGATGCCGTAGTTGACGAGCAAGAAGGCACCGGAGACCCGCGCCCGCAGCTGGTCGGGGACGAGGGCGGCGTAAAGGGACCCGAGGCCGACGTCGAGCACCATCACCCCCATGCCGTTGAAGAACTCGGCGACCGCGACCAGGAGCACGGGCACGTGGCTGCCGGCAGCCATCGGCACCAGCAGCAGCGGCGCCGGGGTGAGGACGAAGCCGAAGACGAGCGCCCGGCCGAAGCCGATCTCCCTGCTGAGGCGGCGGACGACCAGCGCGCCGAGCAGGGAGCCGATGCCACCGATCGCCAACGCCAGCCCGATCGCCCCCGCCGACATCCCCAGGTTCTTGGTCGCGTAGAGGACGAGCAGCGCGTAGAAGCCGGTGTTGAAGAGGTTGAGGGTGGCGGATGCCAGCAGCGCCGCCCGGATCAGCGGCGAGCGGGCGATGAAGCGGCCGCCGGCGGCGAGGCTGCCGCCCTCGCCGGCCCGGGCCGGCGTCGACTCGACCGCCCCCGCCCGACCGATGAAGAGCGCCGAGCCGAGGTAGGAGAGGGCATCGAGGAGCAGCGCGATCGGTGCCGTCAGCGCCTGGACCAGGACCCCGGCGACGCTATTGCCGGCGACGATCGAGGCGGCGCGGCTGCCGTTGATCAGCGAGTTGCCTTCGATGTAGTCCCTGCGATCGAGCAGGGCGACGAAGACGATGTCGTAGGCGACGCTGAAGACGACGCCGAGCGAGCCGGCGGCGAAGGCGACTACGTAGAGCTGGGTCAGCGAGAGGACGCCGAGCGCCCAGGCCAGCGGGATCGTCAGCAGCAGCAGGGCGCGGCCGACGTCGGCGCCGATCAGCAGCTCGCGGCGGCGCGGCCGGCGGTCAGCCCAGGCGCCGAGGTGGATCGAGAAGAGCAGGTTGGGGGCCAGAGCGGCCGCCGTCAGCAGACCCATCTGAGCGGCACCAGCGTTCAACTCCAGCGCGGCCAGCAGCGGGATCGCCAGCAGCGAAACCTGGTCGCCGAAGAGGGAGACCGTTTGTCCTACCCAAAAGTCCCGGAACGCTCGGTTCCTTTGCAGGAGTCGTCGCATACCCAGCCATGAACTATGGCGGGTGGGCCAGTTAGTTAGAAACGGCTTCTTTTTGTGCCAGCTGAGAGGGGCGATCGAGGGCCGGCACGACCTTCTCGACGAAGGTGCGGACGAGGCCGGGATCAAACTGGCTGCCGGCACCGCGGCGGAGCTCCTCCAGCGCCTCCTCCCGGCTCATCGCCGAGCGGTAGGAGCGGCCTTCGGTCATCGCGTTGTAGGCGTCGCAGATGAAGATCGCGCGGGACCCGAGGGGGATGTCTTTGCCGGCGAGGCGGTCGGGGTAGCCGGCGCCGTCCCAGCGCTCGTGGGTCGAGCGGATCAGGTCGGCGACCGGGCTCAGAGCGGGCGCGGCGCCGAGGACCCGCTGGCCGATGATCGTGTGCTTGCGCATCAGCTCCCACTCCTCGGGGCTGAGGTCGGCGCCCTTGTGGAGGACGGCGTCGGGGATCGCGACCTTGCCGATGTCGTGCAGCTCGGCGGCGCGGACGATCACATCCTGTTCCTCGGCGTCGAGCGCCAAGGCTTTGCCGAAGGCGGCGGCGAGGCGGGCGACACCGTCGAGGTGGCGCTCAAGGTCGGGCTCGCGCTCGTGCAGCATCCGCAGCAGGACGCCGCGGGTCTGACTGCGGGCGGAGTCGGCGCGGCGTCCCTTTTTCGCGTACATCCGCCGATCGGCGACCCGTAGCGCGTCGGTCGAGGTGGTCACCTCGACCGGGATCAGGACCTTGCCCCAGGAGGCGGTGATCTTGAAGCCCTTGCCGCGCTCGCAGAGCGCCTGCTCAGCCGCTTCGCAGATCGCTTCGGCGGCGAGCTCGCGGGTGCGGGCGAGGACGCAGAACTCGTCGCCGCCGAGCCGGTAGGCGCGCCCGTACGGTTCGACCGCGGTCTGCAAGTGGGTGCCGAGGCGCCGCAGCAGGTCATCGCCGGCCGGGTGGCCGAAGCTGTCGTTGTAGGCCTTGAAGCCGTCGAGGTCGAAGAGCGCCAGCACCATCGCCTGCGGTGGCGAGGCCGAGACCGCATCGTCGAGGTCGGCCATCAGCCGGCGGCGGTTGGCGAGGCCGGTGAGCGCGTCGGTAACCGCGCGGGTCTCGGTCACCCGCAGCATCCGCGTGTTTTGTTCGAAGGTGATCAGCAGCCGCATGAGGACGGCGACGAGACAGGCGACGCCGCAGACGACCGCGGTCGCGCCGATCGGGATGAAGCTGCCGACCGCGAGCAGGCCGACCCCGACCATGCCCATCGCGATCGGGACGAGGATCCGGCGCCCCTCGGTTCGGCTTGGTGCCGCTCCCCTAGCCGTGGCCGGCAGCCAGGAGGCGGCGGCGAGCAGCAGGAAGGCGAGCGGCCAGCCGACGCTGGCGATGTTGAGGGCAGCCGTCGACTGGCCGGCGACCGAGAGATAGACGACGTCGCAGACGGCGAACAGCAGTAGCGCCCCGGCGATCAGCAACCAGGTTCCCTCGGTCCGCCACTTCGAGGCGGCGAAGGCGCCGCTCAGCAGCCCCAGCAGGACGAGGTCGAAGCAGGGGTAGGCGAGGCTGACCGCGACCCCGAAGGCGCTGCCTTCGAGCGCTTCCAGGACCGGCGGAAAGATCAGCGCGCCGGCGACGCCGGCGACCGCGAGCGCCCCGATTAGCCCGTCGACCCAGGCCAGCCGCTCGAGGTGGGCGACCCGGGCCCGCAGCAGCAGAACCAGGGCGAGGTAGCTGAGGGGGTAGAAGGCGAGGAAGCCGAAGTCGGCCGGCGAGGGGAACGGGGCCGGGCTCGCGTAGTAGAGGACGGCGGAGTAGTAGGTCTGCCCCAGCGCCCACAAAAGGAGGCCACAACCGAGCGCCAGCCAGGCGCCCCGCTCAGCCGTGACCGTCGCCGCCCGGGCGAGTACCAGCAGGGCGGCCCCAAGGACGACGGCGTCATAGACCCAGCGCCCGACCGCGTCCTGCAGCGACGCGTCACCAAGCGTCCAAATTATTACTGCGGCATAGAACGCCAGGAGCGCCGTGAGGAACCCCAGCGCGGGGAAGACAAAATGGCGCGGTGCGAGCGATCGCTTGGACGTCCTGTCCATACAAGGGGCATCGGCCGCGGCATCTTCATCCTTTAGGAGATGCCGCCTTTGCAAAAGCGTCGCGGCGCTTGATCAGCAGCCATTGCGGCTTCTCGCCGCGGCGAGTGCGCTGGAGGGCGAAGCCTCCCTGTAGCTTCTCGCCGTGGAGGACGAAGACGGCGTGGCCGCGCTCCAGCGCCTCCGGCCAGGGCACCCGGCCTCCCTGCTCGTAGCTGCCGCGGTCCCAGATCTTCACCCAGCCGCCGTCGAGCTCCCCCTCGAACTCGTTGTGGGCGAGCGAGTGGTCCTCGACCTGGATCGCCAGGCGCTTCACCGCGGGGTCCATCGAGGGCTCCTTCGGCACCGCCCAGGAGCGCATCGTCCCGTCAACCTCGAGCCGCAGGTCGTAGTGATGGGCGGTCGCCTGGTGCTCTTGGACGACGAAGACGCCGGCGCTGACCCCGCGGACGGCAAACTGCTCATGCCCCTCGACCTTGACGTCCTCGACCTCGACGCTCTCGACCGTGGCCGCCGGAGGGCCCTGCTCGAGAAAATTAAGAACCGGGGTGACAGCTTCCGCAAGACCCTCAATGTGGGCGAGGACCGAACCATCCTCGGCGTTGCGGACCCAGCCGAAAGCGCCGCTTTGCTGCGCCTTTGCCAGCGTCGCTTCGCGGAAGCCGACGCCCTGTACCCGCCCCCGCACAACTGCCCGAACGGCCCGTTTCCTCTCGCTCATCGACCCGAAGGTTGTCATCTGGCAGACCTTGCGTTTAGCCGCAGCAGGAATGGCAACAAGGGGATCAAGTCATTGATCCCGCTGCCAGAGAGGTCACCCCCTTGTCAGATCGCGTTCTCATCACCGGCGGCGCCGGGTTCATCGGATCCCATCTGGCCCGGCTCCTCCTGCGGCAGGGGCACGAGGTCAGGGCGCTGGACCGGCTCGATCCCCAGGTTCATCCCACCCGCGAACGGCCGGCCTATCTAGACCCTGAAGTCGAGCTGATCCAGGGCGACGTCCGCGATCCGGCCGCCGTCGCCGAGGCGCTTGAGGGGGTCGACGCGGTCGTCCACCTCGCCGCCCGGGTCGGGGTCGGCCAGAGCATGTACGAGATCGCCGACTACTGCTCGGTCAACACGGTCGGCACCGGCGTCCTGCTCGAGGCGCTAACCGAGCGGCCGCTGCGCCGGCTCGTCGTCGCCTCCAGCATGAGCATCTACGGCGAGGGGCTCTACACCACCGCCGAGGGACGGATCGCCGAGGCGGTCGAGCGGGACCGGAGCGCGCTCGAGCGCGGCGAGTGGGAGCCGGTCTCCTCCCACGGGCGGGCACTGAGCCCGGAGCCGACGCCGGAGAGCAAGCGGCCCAGCCTCTCTTCGGTCTACGCCCTGAACAAGTACGACCAGGAGCGGATGTGCCTCCTCTTCGGCTCCTCTTATGACGTGCCGACGACGGCGTTGCGCTTCTTCAATGTCTACGGGCCCGATCAGGCGCTGTCGAACCCTTATACGGGGGTGTTGGCGATCTTTGGTGGGCGACTGCTGAACGGGCGGCCGCCGCTGATCTTCGAGGACGGCGAGCAGCGGCGGGACTTCGTCAGCGTCCATGACGTTGCCCGCGCCTGCGCCCTGGCGCTGGAGCGGGGCGAGGCCGCCGGCCACGCGATCAACGTCGGCAGCGGCGAGAGCACCACGGTGCGGGAGATCGCAGGGCGCTTGGCGCTGGTGATCGGCCGCGAGGAGATCGAGGCGGAGGTGACCGGCAGGTACCGGGTTGGCGACATCCGCCACTGCTTCGCCGACATCGCGATGGCCCGGGAGGTGCTCGGGTACGAACCGCAGGTCGCCCTGGATGACGGGATGGCCGAGCTCGCGGAGTGGCTCGAGGGTCAGACCGCTGAGGACAGGGTCGATTCCGCGCACGGTGAACTTGTCGCGCGAGGTCTTGCCCGATGACGGGGGCGCTCGCCAGTAGCGGCCGCGCCGCGGCCTAGGAGCGGTCGGTGGCACGCGCAGCCGTCATCCGCGAAAGCCGTTCGGCCCAGCTGGTCGAGGTGCCGGTGCCCGAGCCGGGGGCGGGCGAGGTGCGGCTGCGCCTGGAGGGCTCGGGTGTCTGCGGCTCGGACCTCGCGGTCTGGACCGGGCGGCCGTGGTTCGAGTACCCGCGGCCGGCGGGGGCGCCGGGCCACGAGGGCTGGGGGATCGTCGACGCCGTTGGCGAGGGGGTCGAGGAGCTAAGGGAGGGCGACCGGGTCGCCGGCCTCTCCTACAACGCCTATGCCGACTACGACCTCGCCCGGGCCGAGGACCTAGTGCCGCTGCCGGAGGGGGTCGAGTACTTCCCCGGTGAGGCGCTCGGGTGCTCGGTCAACGTCGTGCGGCGGAGCGGGATCGAGGCTGGCGACACGGTCGCGATCGTCGGGGCCGGGTTCCTCGGCTGCGTGATCGGGCAGCTGGCGGCGGACGCGGGGGCGCGGGTGGTTGCGATCTCGCGGCGGCGCTCGGCGCTGGAGACGGCGCGCGAGATGGGTGCCAGCGAGACGATCGCCCTGGAGGAACCGGTGCTGGAGCGGGTCGAGGAGCTGACCGGCGGCGAGCTCTGCGACGTCGTCATCGAGGCGGCGGGCGTGCAGGGGACGCTCGATCTGGCCGGACCGCTGACGAAGACGCGCGGGCGTCTGGTGATCGCCGGCTTCCACCAGGATGGCTCGCGGTCCGTCGACATGCAGCTCTGGAACTGGCGCGGGCTCGACGTCATCAACGCCCACGAGCGCGACCCGCGGGTCTACGTCGAGGGGATTCGCGAGGCGGCGCGCGCGGTCAGCGAGGGGCGACTCGATCCCTCGCCGCTCTACACCCACCGCTTCGGCCTCGATGAGGTCGACCGGGCGCTGGAGACCGCGGTCGAGCGGCCGGAGGGCTTCATGAAGGCGCTGGTGATCGCGTGACCGTGGCAACCCTCCCCCGCCTCGGTTTCCTCGGCGTCGGCTGGATCGGCCGCAACCGCATGGAGGCGCTGGCGCGCGACGGGCTGGCGCAGGTCGCCGCCGTCGCCGATCCCCAGCTCGAGGCGCTCGAGGCGGCGGTCGAGGTGGCGCCGCGCGCGGTCAGGGCCGGGTCGCCGGAGGAGCTGCTGGAGCACGAGCTCGACGGGATCGTCATCGCCACCCCGAGCGCCCTGCATGCCGAGCAGGCGGTGACTGCGCTGGAGCGCGGCCTTGCCGTCTTCTGCCAGAAGCCGCTGGCGCGGAACGCCGAGGAGTCGCGCCGGGTCCTGGGGGCGGCGCGCGCGGCGGACCGCCTGCTCGCCGTCGACCTCTCCTACCGCCACGTCGAGGCGCTGCGGGCCGCCCACCAGCAGGTCGCCAGCGGCGTAATCGGCCGCCTGCACACGATCGACCTCGTCTTCCACAACGCCTACGGCCCCGGCAAGCCCTGGTTCACCGACCCCGAGCTGTCCGGCGGCGGCTGCCTGATCGACCTCGGCACCCACCTGGTGGACCTAGCCCTCTGGCTGACCAAGGCCTATCGCGTGGTTCCTTTTGCACCGGATACGTGCAAAAGGAACCACGCGATAGACGTCGAGACCGCCCGGGCGCTCTCGTTGCACGGCCACGCGGTCGAGGACCACGCTACGGCCGAACTGTCGCTCGGCGACGAGGTGCGGGCGCGGGTGGCCTGCTCCTGGTTCAGCTCGGCGGGGCGGGACTGCGTCTTCGAGTGCACCGCCTGGGGCGACGAGGGTACGGTCTCGGTCCGCAACGTCGGCGGCTCCTTCTACGACTTCCGGGCCGAGCTATGGCGCGGTACGAGCTCCGAGACGCTGGTCGAGCCCCCCGATGAGTGGGGCGGCCGCGCAATCGCCGCCTGGGCCGAGCGCCTGCGCGGCGATCGCTCCTACGACCCGGGCGCCGACGAGCTCGAGCTGGTTGCGGAGACGATCGACGCCATTTACGCGCAAGCGGGTAGGGACGGGTAGATGAAGATCCTGATCAGCACCGACACCGTCGGCGGCGTCCTCACCTACACCGCTGACCTGGCCGCCGCCCTGGAGGCCGCCGGCGACGAGGTCGTCGTCGCGACGATGGGCCCTCGTCTGCGCCGGTCGCAGCGGGATGCGCTGCCCTCCCGGGTCCGCGAAAGCGGCTTCCGACTCGAGTGGATGGAGGACCCCTGGGACGAGGTCGTCGCCGCCGGCGAGTGGTTGCTGCACCTCGAGGGCGAGGAGCGACCCGACGTCATCCATCTCTGCTCGTACTCCCACGCCGCCCTCCCCTTCCGGGCCCCGAAGGTCCTGGTGGCCCACTCCGATGTCCTCTCCTGGTGGCGCGCCGTCCACGGCACCGAGGCCCCGCCGAACTGGAACCGCTATCGCGACGAGATAGCCGCCGGCCTGGAAGCCGCCGATGCCGTAGTAGCCCCCACCGCCGCAACCCTCGCCGAGCTGCAGTACGACCACCCCCTGAGCCCCGAGCGCACCCAAGTAATCCACAACGGCTCCGCCACCCCGAACCAAACCACCTCAGCCGAACTGCATCAACTTCTACACCCAGCAGAAGTAGATGTTGATGCAGTTCGGGATGGTGGGCCGTTCGTCCTGGGTTCAGGACGGTTTTGGGATGCGGCAAAGAACTTGGCGGCGCTGGATGCTGCTGCGGAGGGCCTCGCTTGGCCGGTTGTGGTGGCAGGCGAGCTTGGGGACGGGCCGGCGCCCCGGCACGCTCGCGCAACCGGCCAATTGGACCGCTGCGCGCTCGCGGCATTGCGGCGTGAGGCTCCGATCTACGCGGCGCCGGCCGTCTACGAGCCGTTCGGGCTTGGGATCCTCGAGGCGGCGCGGGACGGCTGCGTGCTGGTCCTCGGTGACATACCTTCGCTGCGCGAGCTCTGGGAGGAGGCGGCGATCTTCGTCGACCCGCACGACTCGAGCGCCCTGCACGAAGTCCTCGCCTGCCTGATCGAGGCGCCGCGGGTGCGCGAGGATCTCGCCGCCCGGGCTCGAGAGCGAGCCGCCGAATACATAATCGAGCGCACCGCGGCCGCCTACCGCCGCCTCTACCGGCAGCTCTTGGCAACCGAACGCACTTCCCCCCGCGTTCCGGGGACTACGGCGTCCGGTTGGCGGGTGACCGCATGAAAATCGTCGTCTTCTCCCACTCGCTGGTCTCAGACTGGAACCACGGCAACGCCCACTTCCTCCGCGGCGTCGTCACCGAGTTGCAGGAGCGCGGGCACGAGGTCGTCGTCTACGAACCGGCCGACGGCTGGAGCCGCGAGAACCTCCTTCGTGAGCAGGGCGAGGCGCCGCTCCACGACTTCGCCCGCGCCTTCCCCCACCTCCAGGGCACCCCCTACGACCCGCGGGACTTCGACCTCGACAGCGCCCTCGACGACGCTGACCTCGTCCTCGTCCACGAGTGGAACGAGCCCGACCTGGTCGGGCGGATCGGCGCCCACCGCGCCCGCCACGGCGGCTACCGCCTGCTCTTTCACGACACCCACCACCGCGCCGCCACGGCGCCGGAGGAGATGGAGCGCCTCAACCTCGCCGACTACGACGGCGTCCTCGCCTACGGCGAGGTGATCCGCCGCATCTACCTCGAGCGCGGCTGGGCCGCCCGCGCCTGGACCTGGCACGAGGCCGCCGACACCCGCGTCTTCCACCCCCTGCCGGCCGTCGAGCCCGAGGCCGACCTCGTCTGGATCGGCAACTGGGGAGACGGGGAGCGCTCGGAGGAGTTGCGGACGTTCCTGCTGCGCCCGGCCCGTCGCGCCCGCCTCCACGGCTCCATATATGGAGTCCGCTACCCGCGCTCGGCGCGGCTGCGGATCGCCCTCGCCCGCCTCCACTACCGCGGCTGGGTCCCCAACCACCGCGCTCCCGAGCTCTTCGCCCGCCACCGCCTCACCGTCCACGTCCCGCGCCGCCCCTACGTCGAGGCGCTGCCGGGGATCCCGACGATCCGCCCCTTCGAGGCGATGGCCTGCGGCATCCCGCTGATCTCCGCCACCTGGGACGACTGCGAGGGCCTCTTCCGCACCGAGCAGGACTACCTCGTCGCCCGCGACTGCGCGGAGATGCGGGAGGCGATGGAAGCGATCCGCGACTACCCCGAGCTGGCCGAGAGCCTGCGGGCGAGCGGGCTGGAGACGATCCGGACCCGCCACACCTGCGCCCACCGGGTCGACGAGCTGCTGGCGATCAACGCCGACCTGCGGGGTGAGCCGGCGCTGGAGGTGGCGGGATGAGGATCGCCTTCTTCGGCTCGAGCCTCGTCTCCGCCTACTGGAACGGCGCCTGCACCTATTACCGCGGGATCGTTCGCGCCCTCGACGCCCGCGGCCACCGCGTCACCTTCTACGAACCCGACGCCTTCGACCGCCAGGCCCACCGCGACATCGACGATCCCGCCTGGGCCGAGGTCGTCGTCTACGAGCCAAGCGACGAGCGCGCGGTGCGCGAGGTCGTCGCCGGCGCCGCCGGCGCGGACGTCGTCGTCAAGGCCAGCGGGGTCGGCGTCTTCGACGCGGTCCTGGAGGCGGCGGTGGCGGAGCTGGAGGGACCGGAGGCGCGGATCTTCTGGGACGTCGACGCGCCGGCCACCCTGGCCGCGATGGAAGGCGACCCGGAGAACCCGCTGCGCGACCTCATCCCGGCCTACGAGATGGTCTTCACCTACGGCGGCGGGCAGCCGGTGATCGATCGCTACGCGGCCCTCGGCGCCCGCAGCTGCACGCCGATCTACAACGCCCTCGACCCCGAGACCCACCATCCCGAGCCGCCCCGCCCAGAGCTCGCCTGCGATCTCGCCTTCCTCGGCAACCGCCTGCCCGATCGCGAGGCCCGGGTCGAGGAGTTCTTCTTCCGCGCCGTCGAAGCGCTGCCCGAGCGCAGCTTCTTACTCGGGGGCAACGGTTGGGAGGACCGCGTCGCCGGCCTCGGCAACCTCCGCAACCTCGGCCACGTCCCGCCCGGCGACCACAACGCGCTCAACCGCAGCGCCCTCGCCGTCCTCAATGTCAGCCGCGAGAGCATGGCGGCGAACGGCTGGTCGCCGGCGACGCGGGTCTTCGAGGCGGCAGGCGCCGGCGCCTGCTTGATCACCGACGAGTGGCAGGGCGTCGAGGACTTCCTCGCGCCCGGCACCGAGATCCTGGTCGCCCGCGACGGTGCCGAGGTCGCCGAGCTGCTCGCCGGGCTTGACCCCGAGCGCGCCCGGGCAATCGGCGAGGCCGCCTTGCAGCGCGTCCTCGCCGAGCACACCTACGACCGCCGCGCCAAGCAGGTCGAGACGATCCTCGAGGGGGTGCCGGCGCGATGAAGATCGTCTTCTGCGGCCTCTCGATCACCTCCTCCTGGGGCAACGGCCATGCGACCAACTACCGCGCCTTGGTCCGCGAGCTGACCGCGCGCGGCCATGACGTCCTCTTCCTCGAGCGCGACGTGCCCTGGTACGCCGCGCAGCGCGACCTGCCCGAGCCGCCCTGGGGCCGGACCGCCCTCTACGGCTCGCTCGAGGAGCTGGAGGACCACGCCGCCGACGTCGCTGCCGCCGAACTCGTCGTCGTCGGCTCCTACGTCCCCGAAGGCGTCGCCGTTGCCGAGTGGGTGCTGGGGCGCGCCGAGGGAGCCGTCGCCTTCTACGACATCGACACCCCGATCACCCTCGCGAAGCTGCGCGCCGGCGACGCCGAATATCTCTCCCCCGCCCTGGTCCCTCGCTTCGACTTCTACCTCTCCTTCACCGGCGGCCCGACCCTGCGGGTACTGGAAGAGGAGTTCGGGGCGCGGCGCGCGATTGCCTTCTACTGCCTGGTCGACCCCGAGGTCTACCGGCCGCTGCAGGAGACGCCCTATTGGGACCTCGGCTACCTCGGCACCTACAGCGACGATCGTCAGCCGCTCCTCGAGCGACTGCTGATTGAGCCGGCGCGGCAGTTGGAGGAGGCCGATTTCGCTGTCGCCGGGCCGCAGTACCCCGAGGAGATCGAGTGGCCCGAGAACGTCGAGCGGATCGAGCACGTCGCCCCCGCCGACCACCCCGGCTTTTACGCCTCGCAACGCTTCACCCTCAACGTCACCCGGGCGCCGATGCGCGCGTCCGGCTGGTCTCCGAGCGTGCGCCTTTTCGAGGCGGCCGCCTGCGCGGTGCCCGTGATCTCCGACCGCTGGGACGGCCTCGACCGGATCTTCACCCCGGGCGAGGAGATCCTCGTCGCCGACTCCACCGAGGACGTCGTCCGCTACCTGACCGAGACCGGTGAAGACAAGCGCCTCGCCCTCGGCGAGCGGGCCCGCGCTCGGGTCCTCGCCGAGCACACCGCCGAGCGCCGCTGCGAACAGCTCGAGACGGAGGTCGCGGGGGCGGTGGCGGCGTGACGCTCCAGGTCGAAGGCACGATCGCCGAGCTCGGCCCCTGGTTCCACAACCTGCACCTGCCCGACGGCCGCGAGACCGCCCCCGACCACCCCCTCGGTGACTTCCCGGCGTTCAAGTGGCAGCAGATCGAGGGCTGCCTGCCGACCGACCTGAGCGGCGCCCGCGCCCTCGACATCGGCTGCAACGCCGGCTTCTACTCCTTCGAGCTCGCCGCCCGCGGCGCCGAGGTGCTGGCGCTCGACCTCGACGAGCACTACCTGCAGCAGGGGCGCTGGGCGGCGCAGTTCCTCGACCGGAAGGGCCGGGTCGAGTTCCGCCAAGGCTCCGTCTACGACCTCGTCGACGTCGCCGGGACCTTCGAGGTCGTCCTCTTCATGGGCGTCCTCTACCACCTCCGCTACCCCCTCCTCGCCCTCGACGTCGTCGCCGAGAAGGTCGGCGACACCCTCGTCCTGCAGACCCTGACCATGCCGGGGGAGGAGTCGCCCGGGACCCCCGAAGACATCGCGATCGGCGAGCGCAACCGCCTCCTGGAGCCCGAGTGGCCGCGCGCCGCCTTCATCGAGCACCAGCTCGCCGGCGACCCGACCAACTGGTGGGCCGCCGATCAGGCCTGCGTCGAGGCGATGGCCCGCTCCGCCGGCCTCCGCATCGCTAGCCACCCCGCCCACGAGGTCTGGATCTGCAAGCGCGACCGCGATCACGACCACGCCCGAGCCCTCCGCACCATCGAGCTCCGCGCCGCGACGCGCATGTCGCCTTAGTGGCCCTCTGGTCCACTAAGGCGACACGGCCTTTGTCCACCTGTATATCCTCCCCAAACTCTTCGAGTATTGAAGAGGTTCTGGCTGATTTAGAGAAGGGGTTGGGGAGATGCGGAAAGCTGTATGTGCAATTGCCTTGGTGGCTGTCTTCGTCCTAGGGATCTCTTCCTCGGCAACGGCTTTCGAGGGCGGTGGCCGTAGCCCCAGCCAGGCGCCGAACATCGTCGTCGGCCAGCATTACAGCGGTCAGCTCAATAACCATCGCGACGACGCCAACTACAGCGACTACGCCGAGGTGGCGTTCTGGAGGCTGCCGCCGCTCTCGACCCGGGACGTGGTGCCGATCGACTGGCACGGCGCTCCGTTCACCAGCGATCCCGGGGACTTCCCGATCTGCATGACGCTGACGCAGGGCGTCGACGACTTCAACTGGGGAAGCGTCTTCGAACACCGCGGCTCCTGCAACCCCTACGGCCCGGTCTACGAACTCGCGGGGAGCGGGACGGCACATAGCGAGATCACCGTCCAGGAAGCCACGACCAACTCGAGCTACCTGGAGTTCTACGCGTACACGAACACCAGCAACCCGCAGTACTACGAAACCTACCCCTACGACTTCACCGTCGGCCCGATCCTCCACTACCTCGACGCCGCCCTGAAACCGGTCGAACGGGTGAGCGCCACCGGCGTCATCCGCGTCACGGCAAACCTCTCGACCGGGCAGCCGGCGCCGGATGGATTGACTTTCAACCTCACCGTGACCTGGGACAACGGCGGCATCGCCACCTACAGCGCGACCACCAGCGGTGGAGTGGCCACCTTCCAGCTCGCCCTCCCCGAAACCGCCTTCGGTAAGAACGCGACCTTCGCCGCCTCTCATGCCGCCGACGGCAACTACCAGAGCGTGGAAACCAGCAAGCTGACGGTGAAGGTGGCGAAGCCGAAGGCGCCGCCGCCGTCGGCCTGCGAACTCGCCGAAACCCGCGCCCTCGTGCTCAAGCGGCAGTTCAAGCGCCTGAAGCACAACGCGCGCCGGGCGATCGGCCCGGGGAAGCGTCGCCTGAACCGACGGGCGAAGCGCGTCAAGCGCCGGCTGGGTGCCGCTCGGCGCGAAGTCGCGACGCTCTGCGCGTAGCGAGCACGGTCCGACGCGCGAGACCGCGCCGGATCTATTCCGACAGCCAGCGGAAGTACACCCCGTAACGCAGGGCGCCGGTGAGGTTGACGCCGCCGGAGTGCGGCAGGTCGGGGGACATGACGATCGCGTCGCCGGGATCGGCCTCGACCGGCGCCGGCCCGTCGGCGGTCTTCACCAGCAGCCCGCCGTTATCGCCGCGCCAGGGGCTCAGCGGCACCCCGACGATCCGCAGGTAGGTGCTGTCGCCAGCCCAGGGCGGCTCCTGGTCGAGGTGGAACTCGATCTCGGGTGCGGGACCTGTGTGCGGGAACTGCAGGAGGATCTGGGGCTCGCAGGGTCGCCCCGTCCGCCATTCCTCAGGCAACGATTGGGCGAGGGCGAGGATCTCCTCGCGTTCCTTCAGGTGCGGGAACCAGTGCATCCCCCACAGCCATTCACCGAGCTCCTCGGCCGAGGCGCCGCGCTGCAACAGGTCGAGGTGGAGCAGCCGCAGCGCATCGTCGATTCGCTCCTGCGGAATCACGCCGCGGGCTACCTCGAAGGAGCCCTGTACCGGCTGGGGTGGCACCCCCAGCATCCTACGACCGGGCTATCTCACGTACTCGCAGCGGCGGGCGCTGTCGCGGCCGTTGCCGCCGATGCAGCGGTCGTCGCGGCCGCGGCCGTCGAGCCGGTCGGCGCCGCCACGGCCGAGCAGGGTGTTGGCGCGGGCGGAGCCTTTGAGGATGTCGGGACCGCTCGAGCCCTCGATCTTCTCGGTGCTGCGGGAGATGCGGCCGACGGCGCAGCCGGGAACTTCGGGGTCGAGGACCGCCCCCCCGATCGTCGCTTCGACGACGATGCCTTCGTTGCGGACCCGGGCGAATGAGGCGCTGTCGTTGGCCCCCGGCCCGCCGTTGAAGAAGTCGCCGTCGCAGGGCTGACCGCCGACCATCAGGTCGTTGCCGCCGCCGCCGAACATCGTCGCCGGCCCACTTGGTTTGCGCGGATGGAGGACGTTGACGCCGAAGAGGGCGTCGTCGCCACCACCGCCCTGGAGGACATCGGGGCTGGCGTCATCGCCCCCGTAGAGAGTGTCGCCGCCGCGGCCGCCGCGCAGCCAGTCGCTGCCCGGCCCGCCGTCGATCGTCACCGAGACGTTGGGCGAGAGCGAGCGAGCGAAGGAGATCTGGTCGTCGCCGGATCCGAGCACGGCGCTGATCGAGGTGACCCGGCCGCCCTCGACCCGCACCGGGGTGCCGGCCCCGGCGGAGACGGTGTAGCGGGAGTTGCTGAAGCCGACGGCCGCGGCATCGGCGCCTTCGCCGCCGGTGATCGCGAGGCTCGAGCCGGGTGCCCCCCTGCCCAGCTGCACCCGAACGCCAAGACCCCCGGGGCGGCCCTCCGGCGCCGTCAGCACGTCCTCGACCCGGACCAGGCGCTCCTGTTCGGCGCCGCGGACGGTCCCGCTGGCCAGATCGACCGTGACCGGTCCCCCGGCGCTCATATAAGAGGCGATGTCGCGACCGCCGGGTCCGCCGTCCACTCGGTCGTGGCCGACCCCGCCGACCAGCACGTCGGCGTTGCCGCGACCGCCGTCGACCTCGTCGTCGCCGAGGCTGCCGTTGACCTCGTCGTGGGCGCCGGGTCCGCCCTCCACCGTGTCGTTGCCGCTGTCGCCGAAGACGCGGTCGCGGCCGGCACCGCCGTCGACTTCGTCCGACCCGCGACCGCCGTGGACGAGGTCGGCGTCCTTCTTGCCGTCGATTGTGTCTTTGCCGCGGCCACCGTAGATCCGGTCGCGCCCGTAGCCGCCGCAGATTGTGTCGTTGCCGCCAGCCCCGTAGATCTTGTTCGGCCCGCGGCCGCCGACGATCACGTCCGGCCCGCGGGTGCCGTGGATCAGGCGGTCGTTGGAGGAGATCGTCGCCTTGCGGCCGCCGCAGAGCGCCTTCTTCGCCCCGATCGAGCCGGCGAGGAGCATGCCGACGAAGCCGAACGCGGCCAGCGCAAGCGCGATCCGTTTCCCTGCTCCGCCCATCGATTCCCTTCCGAAGCTTTCTCCTTCCTCACTACCCACCTGGGCGCCGGTGCAATACTCGCCGCAGGTGGAGACGCACGACTACGTGATCGTCGGCGCCGGCTCGGCCGGCTGCGTGTTGGCCAACCGGCTCAGCGAGGACCCCTCGGCGCGGGTGCTGCTGATCGAGGCCGGCAAGCGCGACCGCCATCCCAACATCAAGATCCCCGCCGCCTTCGCCAAACAGTTCAAAACCAAGCTCGACTGGGACCTGGCGACCGAGCCCGAGCCGTTCTGCGACAACCGCTCGATCTACATCCCGCGCGGCAAAGGCCTCGGCGGTTCGAGCTCGATGAACGCGATGCTCTACGTCCGCGGCAACCCGCTCGACTACGACGGCTGGGCCGAGGTGGGCGCAAGCGGCTGGAGCTGGAGCGAGGTCCTCCCCTACTTCCTCCGCGCCGAGGACAACCAGCGCGGCGCCTCCGAGTACCACGCAACCGGCGGGCCGCTGCGGGTCGAAGATGAGCGCTCGCCGCGGCCGCTGACCGGCCGCTTCCTCGCCGCCTGCGCCGAGCATGGGATCCCGCGGATCGCCGACTACAACGGCCCCGAGCAGGACGGCGCGGCGCTGGTCCAGGTGACCCAGCGCAACGGCAAACGCTGGAGCTGCGCCGACGCCTATCTGCGCCCGGCGCTGGAGCGGCCGAACTTGGAGGTGGTGACGGGGGCGCTGGTCTCCGGCGTCGAGATCGAGAACGGCGTCGCCATCGGCGTCCGTTACTCGCGCCGCCGCGGCGGGCCGCAGCTGGCGCGGGCCGAGCGCGAGGTGATCCTCAGCGCCGGCGCGATCGGCTCGCCGCAGTTGCTGATGCTCTCCGGCGTCGGCCCGGCCGAGCAGCTCCGTGAGCACGGCGTCCAGCTGCGCCACGAGCTGCCTGGGGTCGGCGAGAACCTCCAGGACCACCCCTACGTCTCCTGCGTCTGGGACGTCCCCGGTGGCGGCTCGCTCGCCGACGCCGAGACCCCGAAGGCGCTGCTCGAGTACCTGCTGCGCCGCACCGGCCCGCTGACCTCCACGGTCGCCGAGGCCTTCGCCTTCGTCCGCAGCCGCCCCGGCCTCCCCGGGCCCGACCTCCAGTTCCACTTCGGCCCCGCCTACTTCGTCAACAACGGCTTCGACGAATACGACGGCCACGCCCTCACCAGCGGCCCGGTCCTGGTCAAACCGAAGGCGCGAGGCTGGGTCCGCCTGCGCTCCGCCGACCCGGCGGCCAAGCCGCGCATCCTCACCAACTCGCTCTCCGAGCCGGAGGACGTCGACGCCCTCGTCGCCGGCGTCCGCCTAGCGCGCGAGATCGCCGCCGAGGGCCCGCTCGCCGAGGTCGTCGGCCGCGAGCTCTTCCCCGGCCCCGAGGTCGACACCGACGAGGCGATCGCCGCCGACGCCCGCCGCCGCTGCGAGCTCCTCTACCACCCGGTCGGCACCTGCCGCATGGGAACCGGCAACGACGCCGTAGTCGACCCCACCCTCCGCGTCCACGGCCTCGAAGGCCTCCGCGTAGTAGACGCCTCAGTGATGCCCCTAATCGTCTCCGGCAACACCAACGCCCCGACGATCATGATCGCCGAGAAAGCCGCCGACCTGATCCGGGGCGTGTCGACTTAGTAGTCCCATAGGGCCACTAAGTCGACACTGCCGCTAGGCGCGGAATGGCCGTGACAATCCGGTAGGCCGAAGCGATTCGGGGATCGCGGCCCGTACCTCGGTTCCCCGTCCGCGGGCCGAGATGATCTCCAGCGACCCGCCGAAGAGCTCGACCCGGTCGCGGATCCGCTTCAGGCCGAAGCCGCCGCTCGCTGCCATCGGGTCGAACCCCTTGCCGTCGTCGCGGACCGTGATTCGCACGCCGGATCCATCGTCGACGACTTTGATCGCCACGCAGGAGGGGTAGGCATGCCGGACGGCGTTGGCAAGCGCCTCCTGGACGATCCTGTAGACAGCCGTCATCAGGTCCTTGTCCCCTCGGGTTTCGACCCGCTCCTCCTCGAAGGCAAGCTCGATCCAGGTCTGGATTTCCAGCGCCGGCGATTCGACCTCGTCGGCGAGCGCTTCGATTGCCGCGCCGACCCCTAACTCGTCGAGCACCGGGGGGCGGAGCTCCGCGATCAGCGAACGCAGCCTCCCGGTCGCGACGGCCGCGGCGGCAATGGCAGCGAAGATCTCGAGCGTCTCCTCGTCCTCGACCGAGAACCCCGCCCCCAGGGCTACCAGCGCTCCGTAGGAGCGACCCCCCAGGGACAGCGGAATCATCAGCCGCGCCTCAACCGCAAGGTCGGGCATGCCCCCGACACTCCGGCCGATCAGGCCCTCGGGGAACTCCCCCGCAGCAGCCGCCACCACCATCTCGCCACCTTCTCTGAGCTCGACGACGATCGCCCGCGCCGTCACCAGGGCTCTCCCGCGCTTGGCGACGAAATCGAGGATGGCCTCCAGATCAGCCTCGGTCGCCAGCATCCGCGCCAGGGCCAGGCTGGCGTCGAGAGCCACCGCATCCCGCGGTGTCCCCGCCTGAACAACGTCGGTTCGGCTACTGCTGGACGACACGTTCACTGCTCCCGGCGAGAGGGCGGGACGAGCCGCGGAGGGCCTAGCCAGCCCCTCGGGATGCTCATCGCTTCAGGCGGGTCCCGCCGCTGACTCACCAGAGGACCGCAGGACCGCTCCCCAAAATACTGCAATCTTTTGCAGCGAACGGAAAGTGACTCACCATCCAGCTTCTTCTTGCCTCTCACTCGATAGCATTACTGGAGACTCCGTCGTACCCCATTTGGGGCCTTGCGGCAGGGTTGGCCGCTGGTCGATGGGCGCGGTAGGGCTTGTGAGGCCCGAATCGGCTCGTCGCGACCGCTCGTCAAGAGCGCAGACCTGAACAGCCTGTCTATGTCCGATTCACAACCGCTGCGCGGCGGGGAGCTGAACGCCGCGGTCACGCGCGAGGTCATACGCATCCAGAGCGAGAGCCACGGCCGTGGGCCGAAAAAGGCGTTCTCGTTTCACAACGGCAATGTCCTCGTCACGGTCCTCGAAGAGGTGCTGAGCCCGGCGGAGCGCAAGCTCGCGGATAACGGCCAGGGCGAGGCGGTGCTGAAGATCAGGCGCCTCTATCAGAGCACCGTGGCCGCGGAGATGAAGGAGAGGATCGAAGCCGTGACCGGGCGGCGCGTCACCGCCCTGATGAGCGACAACCACGTCGAGCCCGATATGGCCGTAGAGGTCTTCATCCTCGACCGACCATTGGCGTAGGCCAGGACGAGGCGGCCCGTTCAGCCCTTGCGGTTCGCCATTCGCTCCAGCTGCTTGCCGAGGGCGCGCTCGACTTCGTCGGCGAGGGTCATCCGGTGCAGGGCGACTACGGCCTGCTGGGAGAGGGGGCGCATGCGGTCGAGGGCCTCGCGGACCTCGGGCCAGCGCTCGTCGGGGTAGCCCTCTTCTTCGAACGGCTTCCAGACGTCCTGGAGGAAGAGGCGGACGAACTCCTGGGAGATCGACTTGCAGCGGCTGCGCACCTTCTCCAGCACGGTGAGGGCGTGGTCGAGGGAGACGCCGGTGGCGACGATCTCCGCGGCGGCCTCCAGCAGCGATGGATAGGGCGCCTCGTAGCGGTCCTCCTCGACGGCGACCAGGGCGCCGACCCCGACCGCCCGCTTCAGCGCCTCGTCGATGTCCTCGCCGAAGCGTTCGGCCAGCTCGTCGCGGGTGAAGGTGCTCGGCTGCTCACCGTCGAAGCCGTCGAGCTCGCGGCGGAAGGAGAGGAACCGCTCGGCGGCGCTGACGTTGCGGTTCAGCAGCTTCTCGATCCCCTTGAGGTTGAAGCCGTCGGCCTGCAGCTCCTGGATCATCCGCAGCCGCGCCAGGTGCTCGGGTCCGTAGTAGCCGACGCGGTCCCGCACCTCCGGCGCCGGCAGCAGGCCGCGGGCGCGGTGGGAGCGGATGTTGCGGACCGTCATCCCGGTCTCGGCGGCTAGCTCTTCGATCGTCAGGCTGTTCTCGGTCACCGGCACGGCGGCAAAGCTACCACTGTGTGACGGTTCGCTCCTTGACGTGACGTCACTTGGTGTTACCTTGCTCATGTCATGCCGCCGCGGCTCCTCTCCCGTCCCAACCTTCGCTTCCTCGAGGCAGTGGCGACGCCGCACGGGGTCGACTCCTACCTGGAACAGATCGACCCGCTGCTGGTCACCGGCGAGTGCCGGGCCGAGGTCGTCGCGGTCGAGCGCGGGACCGAGGAGAGCGTGACCCTGACGCTGCGTCCCAACCGCGCCTGGCAAGGCTTCCGCGCCGGCCAGTTCGTCAACCTCGCGGTCGAGATCGACGGCGTCCGACATCAGCGCTGCTACTCCCCCGCCAGCGTCGAGGGCTCCGGCGCGACGATCGAGATCACGACCAAGCGCCACCCAGGGGGGCTCGTCTCCAACTTCCTCGTCGACCGCGCCCGGCCGGGGATGGTGGTCGGCCTCTCCGCCGGCGAAGGCGACTTCCAGCTCCCCCGCCCACGTCCCGACTCCGTCCTGCTGATCGGCGGCGGCAGCGGGATCACGCCGCTGATGGCGATCCTCCGCACTCTCCTCGGCGAGGGTTACGACCGCCCGGTCGCCCTCCTCCATTACGCACCCGACGCCGACCGCTGCATCTACCGCGACGAGCTCGAGCGCCTCGCCGCCGCCCACCCGAACTTCACCCTCGCCCGCTCCTACACCCGCGAGCCCGGCGCCGGCGAGCTCGACGGCCACTTCACCCCGCTCCACCTCCCCCAATCCGCTCTCGACTTCACCGAGGCGGAGACCTTCGCTTGCGGCCCGCCCGCCCTGCTCGACGCCGTCCGCGGCACCTGGGCGAACGGGCTCGAGCAGCGGCTCCACGTCGAGAGCTTCGTCCCGCCCACCTTCGTCCCCGTCGGCGAGCCCGGTGAGGGCACGATCGCCTTCGCCGATTCTGACCTCGAGGTCGCCGACAGCGGCGCCTCGCTGCTCGAGCAAGCCGAGGCCGCCGGATTGCGCCCCGCCTACGGCTGTCGGATGGGCATCTGCCACACCTGCACCTGCCGCAAGCGCTCGGGCACCCACAAGAACCTCGTCACCGGCGAGGTGTCCTCCGCCCCCGACGAGGAGATCCAGCTCTGCGTCTCCGCCGCGCTCGGCGACCTCACCGTCGAGCTCTGACTCCCACGAAAGGATTTCGATGAACCCCGCGACCGCAACCCCCGCCCCGCCCGCAGCGCCGGACATCACCCTCACCGCCGCCGACGGCATCACCACCAACCCCTTCGGTCTCACCCCCGCGCAGTTCGACGCCCTCGGCGAGGAGATGGACGCGATCCGCCAGCGCGTCCTCGCCGACCGCGGCCAGCGCGACGCCGACTACATCCGCGGCATCGTCCGCGCCCAGCGCGG